>R23__coassemble_204_pt1 | contig 43111 bp, 26 predicted proteins | sample R23__metabat2_high_PE_035 | metagenome-assembled genome bin R23
TGACACCCTTGACACCCTCTGAAACAGGGTGCAGGCCCTGTGTTTATCGGGGTTTGACACCCTTACACCCTTAAATCGAAAAAAATCCTATACAGCAAACTAATTTGAAGACGCCTTCACGCCCTAACTCCTTGTGGACATAAGAAAAAAGGCCTCCATGTGGAAGCCTTTTTTCTTATCATAGAGTTTATCAATTACTTCTTGATACGACGGGGAGCGCCGCGCTTTGCGAAAGCCTTTGCACCGCCTTCTTCCTCCTTAACTACCTTCTCCAGATATGGCCAGTACATCGTCGACAAAGAGCCAACCAAATTTGCCTGTGCAAACTCCTTCTGAGACATGGCGAGAATGTACCAAGTACTGATATCACCATATTCGTCTCCATCAACGTCAATTACACCTTCTCCAAATCCACCGAACCATACGTAACCGTTATCTTCAGTATTCATACTGAGTGAAATAGTAGCCTGAGTAGCTCCCATATACTTAAAGAAGTAGGCAGTATAGCGGGAGAGAAATTTATAATCATCGTTATCAAAGCCCAAATAACAGTTATACGTTTTTTCCTGCAACGTAAAATCACCGAGATAACTGCCAAAATCAGCTGTCAATTCGTAAGGCGCCTTGTTACCGTTAGGCATCTTGATGGGGATGACCAAAGGAGATTCCTCAGACAAATAGAGCTTAAGGCTATTGGTGGTCAACTCTGCGGGAATATCAACCCACTGGGTGCCATTGACATTCTTTGAATAGACAAAGTAATACTCACCCAAAACGTCCTTCTTAAAGTCAGTCTGAGTAATCGTGATGACACTGTTATAATCACCACTAGATACTGTTAAACTACCTGTACGTGAAACACCTGTGTTATTGGCATCTACGTTAACTGTCAGGGTACCGGTTTGGGAATTATACGTTCCTGTAAGCCAGGGATCCTCACTGCTGACGGTCACAGTCTGTGATGGGGATGAAGTCATAACGTTAGTCGTGACTGTCCGTTTCTCATCATCAAGATCGAATTTTGCGGTCTCAACAAAGAAGATAGTACCCATCTGTGACACGTTGATGATGGCCTTGTCACCATTGGAAGCCTTAGCCACTACTATGGTGTGGCGTGACTCGCGAGAGTTGTTGGCTTCAGCCGAAACGGTAATCGTGTTGCCACTGACCGACACGTTCAGCCAGCTGTCTTCTGCAGCTGCAGTAATACCCTGACCGGTAACTGTGATGGTTTTGGTTCCACCTATTGCAGGTATCTGTGTATCTGCAGCCGTGGATACCACAGAGCTCACCTTATCTTCATACTCATCACTGCTGCAGGACGCCAGGAAGAGGCATCCGCAAACAGCCAGTGTGAACATATATAATACTCTTTTCATTGTTATTTACTTTAATGATTTCAACATTGATAATTAGTTACCCGTCTTCTTGAGGGATTTCCAATAGGGGATACGGAAAGAAGTTGACCCTTTCGCAAACCAGTCAGCTCCTTCATAGGCACCGTTGCTGGATCCGTTAACTGTTCCCCACAGGATAAACGAGTCGGTATTGATACCAGGATAATTGCCCAAATCCTCGAAAGTAAACTCCGGATTGGTTTCGTCGCCATTCCACACTAGGGAAACACCAGCATCTGTACTCCATGTCAGGCTACCACCTCCGGCAATATCCCAAGCGGCTAACCAAACTTGAACACCACTTTCATCTGTGCCCAGAAGTTGTGCGTTGACGTTCAGGCGGCCAGAACTGCGTGAGTAAGTCATCACAATATCATATTTATCATTGAGCCCTTTCATCAGATAGCGGTTACTTGCTTTGTCAGGAACCAGTTCTACGGGGAATGTACCATAACTATAGGTAAAATCATACTTGCCGGCAAAGAAATCGAACGGACGCCAGTCTTCAGGAAGCAGGGCTGCCATCTTAAACAAGCCATCCTCTGATGCCAACGTCTGGCTTGCATCATCATAAATTAGCTTCTGTACCTGTTTCCCTTCTATTTCAACCGGGGTCTGTAATTTCAGACCATTTACCGTGTAGATAAACGGCACTTCTACTGTACTATCGGGAAGAGACACGTATAACCAATTATCACTTTCACCAATCTCTGCCGTTGCATCAATTGATCCGTATTTGCCTTCGAAGTTGAAGAAAATCCGTTCCTTCAAATCAGCCAAAGATGTGAGATAATCTACCCATGACTGGTCAGACGGCATACGTGTAAGCAACATTTCATTACCCCATTTCTTTCCTTTCAGGTAGATGGAGTCGTTGGTCGTGCGCATGATGATGAACTCATAGTCGCCCTCATAACCGTCAACAGGATCCTGCATCGGTTGTGAGAGTTCGTGCATGATGGCATTGTAAGTGTTGAAAGTGAGCACAGGGCCCTGGTCTTTCACGACATCCCAACTGGAAGAAGTCACCATGTCAGCATCAGCAATCTCACCAGAAACATGAGCCTTACCGTCATTTCCGAATTTGACGATATAATTATAACCACCATAAGAATATTCTGATCCAAGATAGTATTCAAATTTCCATCCATTGTCAGCCGATAAAAGCAAGGACTTTGCATTGGCAACGGCCTCATCGATACGCTCAGCCGCAGACTTCTCGAAAATCTCATCGTTGTCATGCAGGCAAGACTGCATGGAGAACGATACGGCTGCAAGCATCATATATAAAAATAACTTTTTCATAATCGTCAGTTTCTTTTTAATTTAACGTTTCCAAATCGAGTGACTGCAGTTCCTTACCACGATGCTGGACAGCTGCACGCAGAGCATCGATGTCAAGATTCCAGGATTCTTTCATATAGGTCCTGATCAACTCCAATTTTTCCTGAATGATAGCCCTGCCTTCCTCACCGGCAAGTCTCATCTTACGATTCCAGTCCTCATCCGTGTCGACGATGTACTGAGAGTAAAGTTCAGCATAGTCCTCACGGGGCTCCACCATGGCATAGTTACGGATAAAGCCTTTAGGCAGAGCCACAGTCTCCGTACTTTGCAGATACCAGTCACCACTCACATAGTCACCCTCAGAAATCAGATCGAAAGAAGTGTCGTAAGGAATCTTCTGATTCAGGATGTGCTGGAACTCATGGTGCATGGTCGTGAAATAGTATTCTGTCAGGGTATTGTAGTCACCCAAAATCTCATCTGTCAGCCAATTCACCATATAGAGTGTCACCTTATAGCCACCCTCTGCAGTACCGAGCACCATCGTACCCTCACTATTATAGGCTGGTGAGCCAACGAGAGTCAACACTCTGGGGACGTTCTCCTTCACGAAATCCTGTCCTACTACTTCTGCATAGGCATCAAACCAAAGGAACTTGACGATCTTGGCCAACTTGGCACATTTTGCCGAGTCAGCTGGTACCAGCGTATATTTCTTATCCGTTTCGATGTCCTGCATCTTGTACTGGAAATCCACATTATAAGGATAAGTAAAGTTCTTCAGCAACCATTCCTCAAAGGCATCGCGCTGCGGAGATGTTGTGGGGAAGATGCTCTCCCCACCGGGCTTGTCATCGTCAGAGCATGCTGTGAAAGCAAAACCTGAAACAGCCAGCAATAAAAATAAATATATCTTTTTCATTGTCTTTTCCTATTTATATGTTGTTTTACTCAGACTGTGCCTTATATGCTATAGGCATCTCAACAGCCAGGCTTTCTGCAGATTTTAAAGGAATGCGCTCATTGCCAGGAAGACCGGCAGTGATAACATCCTGCGGCAGCTGGATAGCCAGACGCTTGTCACCAGGCTCCATCGTGTCGGTAACGTTCGTGATGTCGTAGTTGCTGTTCATTTGGCGGCGATAGATGGTAATACCATAACGCTTGATATCTTGCATACGGAATCCTTCATGCAGCGTCAGGATACGGCGCAGATGCAGGATACACTGCAGCACGCTCTCCTGGTCACTTCCTTCAGCATCGATGGTAAACTTTGGATGCAGATGCTTTTTAGGCGTTGCGGCCTTAGGCTCATAATATTCAATGCCCTTATAGAACTCCGTGATATTTTCAACTGTTAGTTTCTTAGGGGCTGAATGGAAAGCAGCCAGTTCCGTGTTGATATCATTAACAGCAGCCTGCAGATTTCCTGACAAAGCGTAGGCCTCAGCACGTTCCAAGAGCAGAATATCCGTTGTAAACACAGCAAACTCAGAATGGGCGAAACCAATCTGTGCCTGTACGTCGGTGGTCTCAAACTCATAGGGTACCTTGCGGAAGATGTACTTAGAGAGAGCGTTGTTATACCAGATGGTATACTTAAAATCTGAACTTGCTCCCCAAGGACCTGTTGAACCCATTGTCTCATCAGTAGAAATGGTATGGCCATGGGCATATTTTTCGGCATAGCGAAAAGGACCATGAACGGCTCCCCATTCAGAATAAACGGTCTGCAGCAACAGGTTGGCACGCTCATCAGCAGCCACGAAAGCCTCTGGCTGAATCTGCTTGTTGGCATTCAGAGAGTTGTAGTAGTCCCAGTCGCGAAGTTTTGCACCAGGATTTTCACCGAGCACTTTGGATGCATATTCAATAGCCTTGTCGTTCTTGTTATAGTACAGATAGAATCGGGCTGCAAAAGCATTGGCTGCATCCTTTGTGAAGTGAAACTTCGGTTTTTCGTAATTACTGGTCACCAGAGGAAGGCCTCGTAGCAAATCCTTCTCTATCTGTTCATAAAGTTGCGCCAAAGTGCCACGCTCATATTTCTGACCCACCACAGTCTCTGTGACTAAGGGATAAGGCAGGCCCTGCTCTGTAGCAGCTGTACTGGCATCGTATGCATTACAGAAAACCAGCGAAAGCATAAACATGTTATAAGCACGGCAGACCAAAGCTTCTCCTAATTGGGAAGAGTAACTAGCTTTCTCACTTTCATCGAGAGCGTCGATAAATTGTATGGAAGCATTACTTGCCGCAATGGCCGAATAATAACCATTCCAAAGCACCTGCGGAGACTCGTCCTGACCGATTTCAGTAATGTCATCCCAATGATAAGCTTGGCGCTGGAAACGGTCTGCTTCTGACCAACCCGTATTAACGCAGTCATCCGTATTGTCAGAATACATTTCCAAAAGATAGGCAGGATTACGGGTAGCGTATGCACTGACGAGCAGACTCTTGATTTCATCTGCAGTCTTCAGTTCCATACGGTTGTCAGGCAGTTTATCAAGATAGTCATCGCATGAAACGAAGAGTCCTGACAACGCTATGACAGATAAAACAATATATTTTTTCATAATCTTCTTTTAGTCTTTAAAACTTTATACTTAAAACCATAACTCTGATTAGAAACCAGCCTTCAGCGTCAATGTAAACTGCTTAGGAACAGGAGCAGCCACACCACCAGAGCGGAAGAACTCAGGATCCTGACCATTGAGTTTCTTGTCTGCATAGATCAGGAACAGGTTGGTAGCCTGCAGTTTCAGTGAGAGATTAGTCAGAGGTGCAATCCATGTCTTGGGGAAATCATAGTTCAGAGAGATTTCCTTCATGCGGATGAAGTCACCCTTGGCAATGCGGACATCGCTATAGTTATAGGCATTATAACCATAACGTATACTGCGGTTTTCATTATACTGACGGTAACTGAGGATAACAGGAATATTCGTGTAATTCTCATCGCCAGGTACCATCCAGCGGTCTTTAAACTCCTTCGTCATTGAAGTAAGGTCAGAATAACGGCCGGCAAATACGGGATCCAGGCGCACCACATTACCAAATGAATAGGTAACGAACAGGTTCAAGGTGAAGCCTTTCCACTTGAACATATTACCAAGTGAACCCTGGATAGTCGGGTCTGTAGGACCTTCATACTTCAGGAAGTCCGTGTTGTCACGCTCCTGGAAGTTGATGTCGTAGGTGGTTTCCTCACCTTTCTCATTGATGAAGATAGGCATACCGTCGGAGTTCAGGCCCTTGAAGGGAATAGAGAACAAAGCACGTACTGGATAGCCTTCCTTACGTCCACCCATATTTGTAATCAAGTCAATCACGCGATCCTGACTAGTAAGATTGGTGATTTCAGTCTTCGTGTGTGAGAACACGAAAGAGGTTGTCCAGCTAAAATCCTTGCTCTTAATATTTGTGGAAGAAACAGAGAATTCCTGACCGCTCGATTTCATGTCGGCTGCATTGGCCCAACGGATAATCTGTCCCATGATACCTTGCGTAGCTACAGGACCGATTTCATCGAAGTTCTTACGGGTATAGATATCAAAGGCCACATTGATGCGGTCATCAAGGAATCCTGCCTCGAAACCAAAGTTGAGCTCATGCTTCTTCTCGTAGGTCAAATCATCGTTCTGAAGATCTGTAAGTTGAATACCTATCTCTTTGTCCGTAGTAAAGATACGATATGGGTTGTAAGCCTTGAAGACATCAGTAGAACTAGTGTAACTTGTGGGAGGAGGTGTTGCCGTCAGTGAATAACTGGCCTTCAGTTTCAAGTGTGAAAGTGTAGGCTGCAGACTTTCAAAGAATTTCTCCTGATCCACATTCCAAGAAGCAGCCACGTTCCAAGTAGGAGTCCAGCGGGCCGAACGGCTCTTACCCATGGCGTTACTACCTTCATAACGGAAGGTGCCGTTCAGCACGTAACGGTTATTGAAGCCATAGGTACCGTTCGCAAAGAATGCCACCGAACGGCTATTGGTATTTGATAACGTGAAGTAGTTAGTGTTTTCTTCAATGCTCTTCTTGAAGAACTGATACACATAAAATGGTATTTCACCCTTAGAATACTGCATACCCCAACCGTTGAACCAAGAGCGTGTACGCTCAATGCTGGTGGTCTCCATACCGCCGAAGAGGTTCGTAAAGTGGATTCTGTTGAAAGTGTGGGTATAGTTGGCCGTAGCGCGGAAGTTGTAGTCGAGCATTCGGTTCTCCGTACGTCTGTACATACCACCTGAAGGTAATACTGTCATAGGCAGTGAATAGAGAACATCAGGATCTGTATAAAGATATCTGTTTTCATCACGAATCAGACTGTTACCCATCGCACGATAAGATTCAGCCTGGTTAGAATCGTCCAAAATCTTATATTCCTGCGAGGTTGTGGTGAACTTTACGGCACCCAGAGCAGAAAGTTCCAAATCCTTAATAGGCTTCCATTTCAATTCACCCTGGAACTTGGCATCAACGAAGTTCACATCAATGTAGTTAGACTCTAGTTCGTGCAGGATATTGAAAGGAGCATAGTTGGAATGATAGTAGGTGTCGGGATCTAGTGCACGTGAGGTATTCAACGCATAAGAATACGGGTTGATATCAAAGTCACGTTTCACATTACCGCTCACCACGTCCACATCCTGGCTCAGCGAACCAGGAGCGCGCTGCTTACGGTAACTGCCACCACCGATCATATTCAGAGTCAGGTTGTCCAGAATATGGTGAGACATGTTCAGGTTAACCGTATAACGGTTCACCTTGCTCTGCTTGTACCATCCCGGGTCAACCATGGCTGAGATAGAACCGTAGTAGTTCGACTTGGCCGTACCACCACTCATGCTGATTGAATGGTTCTGCTGAAGACCATAGGAGAACAGTTCGTCAAACCAGTCTGTATTACGGAACTCAGCATTCTGAAGATACTGGTTGCGGGCCTCCTCAGTGTTGGGAAGTGCAAACGTTCCAGTGGCAGGATCGTATGTGTTGGTCAGTTCATACATCTTACCATACACACCATAGTCAGAACCATTGAGCACACTGCTCAAGCTTAACCATCCCTTGTCCTTCAACTCACGATAGATACCCATCTGATCCTGAGAGTTCAGAATGTTGAAGTTGGAATAACTGGGCTTCAGACGGGTGGTAAACTCACCCATATAGTTAATGTGGGCCTGACCCTGCTGACCTTTCTTGGTTGTGACGACAATCACACCTGCCATGGCGCGAGCACCATAGATAGAGGTTGCAGAACCGTCCTTCAGAATCTGGAATGACTCAATATCATCACTGTTCAAGCCGGCAATGGCTGATGAAATCAGCGTCTCAGGGTCACCGGAAGAAAGGGCGTCAGAATCAATATCGGTCACGTCTTCCATGATTACACCGTCAACCACCCAAAGAGGTTTGGATGAACCGTAGATAGACGTAGCACCACGAACGCGGATCTTAGGAGCCGTACCGAAGGTACCACTCACATTCTGCACGCTCACACCGGCAGAACGGCCTTCCAGTGAGCGGGAGATGTCGGCAATACCATTGATCATGGCATCATCGGCATTCACCTTATCAGTGGCACCGGTAAACATACGGCGGTCCATGCGGGTCATACCCGTGACCACCACTTCACCCAGTGTCTGGGAATTGCTTTTTAACTGAATTTTCATGCCGTTCTGGGCTCTGACCTCGCTATTGTCGTAACCGATGTACGAAACAACAAGGGTTTTGCCTTGAACATTGACAAGCGAGAACTTACCATCGACATCTGTCACGGTGCCGGTCTTCGTTCCCTTCACCATGACTGATGCACCGATAACCGGCTCACCTGTCTCGTCAACAACTGTACCTGTCACGTTGTTCTGCGCCAGGGCTGTTGTCGCGCTTAGAAGGACACATAGAAGTGCCATCAAGAACTTTTTCATTTGCATAATAATATTCTCTCGTTAGTTAATATATATAGTTTCAAATGGTATTATGAATAAAAAACAGTTTGCAAATATAAACACTTTTTTAAAAAAGCCCAAACTTTTCTGCAAAAAAAACGGATTTTTCCCCTATTTCCTACCAAATAACAACATTTCCGTACTATTTCTTAACGTTTAGTAGTTAAAATTATCGTACGCGTACATATTATTAATATAGGAGTTTGGGAGTGTAGTCAAAAGAAAGATGCACCCTATCTTTAGAATGCATCCTTCTGTTTCACTTCACCACTTTTCGTCCGTTCACGATATAGATGCCTGGGGGTAACTGGCGGACATCCGTACCTAGATAGCGACCGTCAAGCGTCCATACGCCCTGCCTGTTACGAGATGACGGGCGGGAAACGGCATTGTTGACGGATGTGGGCGCTGCCGGGTTCAATACCTTCACCTCATCGAGGAAGAAGCGGTTCTTCGTAGGCTGGAATTGCAATGTGGTCGCACCTTCACCGGTAATCTCCACCGTATATTCCGTCCATTCCTTATTACCCAGATCAAAAGACTCATAAGACGTTCCATTCACACTCAGCACCATACTACACTTCTCAGATGACCATGCTGCTGCCTTGAAGGAAAGGGTGGTCGTACCTTCAAGCTTGAACGCCGGGGTAGTGACTACGCCTATAACTCCATTGCTTCCAAATGTCGCACACTGGCTACCGCCAAAATACTTGTCACCAGAAACGGTCCATCCTTCGTTGTCAGGCACAAATTGAGAAGCAACACCTTTATTGTTCCATACCCCGTCGTTACCACCTTTTCCATTGCATTGGTCAAACGACTCATAGAACAGGTATTCATCCGTGGGTTCAATTACCGGGGTATCGCCACCTCCCTGAGAAGAAGATCCCTCTTCCAAAGAGAAGTTGAAGGCAATGGTGCCGTCTGCATTCTGGGTGATATCCTTCAAGGCAATGTTGGCGTTATAGGTGCCATCTGTGTTTTTGTTGTAGAACAGGGCTGCGGGAGTCGACGTGTTGCTAAGCGTCTTGTTTCTGCGTGTGGGATAAAGGTCACCCGATATATCATTATCGAAATAGGTATTGAAATTATTGTCGGCGGGAATCACCGTACAACGCTGACGATCAGTCGTATTGTTCACAACATTACCTGCCCAATACCAATAATCGTAATCCACATGCATGACCAGCAGTCCGTTACCATAAGCTTTTGCATCCCATCCCGTCTTCTGTACGTTCTGCAGAATTAGATACTCGTTACGATGAGCTTGATTATAGATAATAAACACATCACCATAGTCAGCCAGCGACTTCATGTCCGTCACCAGTGTATCCGCCGCCAGTTCCGTCGGTTCTATCCAGCCGCAGAACCAACGCTCATAGCCAGTATAGTTACAAGGCACATAGCCGTCACCATTATAGCAGCCATAGTCCATCAGCGACCAGGTAAACATGCCATAATTATCACCATTATCACGGGTGTCATAGAAGTCAGGAAGTCCCATACAATGTGAAAACTCATGGCAGAGAGTACCGATGCCGTCCCTTTTCCCCGATCCATTCAACTCAGGTCCGCAGGCATAGGTGTCAATCTTCATATCCTGCAGTTTAAGTGGTTCTCCGGGACGGAAGCCATCGGGAGACAAGGCCGAACTGAGTTCATACTCATGGGGCCAAATCGTGTAGTAGCCGCCACCGTCGGCCTGTCCTTTGCCGGCATACATCACATAGACCTGGTCCACATAGCCGTCGTCGTTCCAGTCATAGTCGGACCATTTCACCTGGTCATCAACTAACTTGCAGGCTTCAATAATCATTTCATGAACATTCTCCAGACCTCCTTTACCAGCATAAAACTTCATGGGTTCAGAGACCGTAACCGGCCCCATCACGTCAAAAGTAAGGTCGAACTGTCCGTTACTCTGGCTGTCGAAATAATCATGCACGGAGCCTACAGAGCCATAGCTATCGGTATAACCCACCTTGTTGGCCATATCCTCAAACACTTCCTGTGTATTATCAGCAGCAAACAATTTTGCAGGGATTACTTCCGTTGAAGTGCCACTCCCCGTGGAAGAGGACTCCTCTTTTTCGGGGAACTCCACCAGAATGATGATACCTTTCTTGCTTCCTGTGTAGGAAGTAGGCTTTCCAAACTCTCCTGCCTTGCGTGGAGCCGCCTTACGAACATTCTGCCGACGGGCTAGGCGCTGCTGACGCTGCTGTTCAAGCACCTGTCTGTCTGCGAGTACAGCAAAATCAGATTCAGAAGAAAGCGTAAAAGCCCGTCCGTCGGCAGCCATCCAATAGTGACTATGCTCATCACCTTTCAACTCCGCCTGTACCTTACTACCATCAGCCAAGGTCAGGACTTGCCATTGTCCGCGCTTGGCGGGCACGGCATTGGCTACCAAACAAACAGAAACCAATAACAATATGGAAAGTAATTTCTTCATCTTTCTGATTATCACGATACTTTATAAAAACACGAAATGGGGTGCAAAGTTACTACAAATGAGCGAAATACCAAAATAAAAGGCACTTTTTTTGAAATCCCCGAATGCAGTCTTTACTTCTGTAAACCATCAAAACTCGCTTTCATCTCCACCCATTTCTCCTTCAGATAGGTTTTAAAGCCTTCATCTCCGAGCACCTGGATGTCTTCAAACATGCCCAGCACGAAACGCCCGATACCCCGATAACTACATACGGACAAATGCAGCAGCCAGTGGCGCTCATCTTCTTGTTCGATAAATGGTATGGAAGCGGGGTATTCCTCACGCAGCAGGTTACTGGCCAGTGTGCCCATCCGCAAGTCAATGGTATATCGCTGTTCACCGCTAAACATAAAGATGTCGGTGTACATCTGGCGGTGTTCTTTTTCATGAATCCATTCATCATCAAGCATCTCCACGTTTTCCATTCGCGCCAGTTTGAAAGTCTTGTTCATGCCCGACGACAATTCATGACAACGCACATCCTGATTCCCGTTCATCATCAGATAAGGTTCCACCAGACGGTCCTTCTTGGTTTGGCTATGTCCCGATGAATAGCCTTTCAACACCGCCAAACGTTTCAGTTTGATAGCCTGACAAAGCATGGACACATTACGGGCCTGCTGTTCAGCAAACTGACTGTCGTTCTGGATGTCAAAGTCATAGAAACGGCCCAGTTTCCTCTTGATGTTTCTCACCAGAGCGTCTTCTTCCACCTTATTTAATATACGCATGATGGCAATAGCCTCTTCCTCGGAAAACGAAATACGGGCGATGAGCTGTTTGAAGAAAGGACTTTCGCGGTCTATACGGTAATAAGGCCCCTGTTTCTCAACGATGAATCCACAGTCGCGGTAGAAGTCGAGATAATAGTACAGGCTACGGCGCGACAACCCGAATCGCCGACTCAGTTCATCAACGGTCAGCGATTTATTCTGCGAAAGGGCCAGTAGCAGTTGCAACTGCATTTCCAATTTATCGTGGCGCATGGCTTTCTAAATAATAAATGGTTTTAATGGAACACAAAGACACAAAGTCACAAAGTTTTTAAAACGATATGGACATACACAAGATAATCAATTCTTAGTGTCTTTGTGTCTTTGTGTTTAATAAAAAACATCAGAACTCAAACGGTATATCAAGTTGCCCGTCGCCTAAGAGATTATAACTCATGCGGTGATAGGGGGTGACACCGTATTGGCGGATGGCCTCGCGGTGTTTCTTCGTGGGATAGCCCTTGTTGGATTTCCAATCATACTGCGGGTATTCCTCTGCCAATCCGTCCATATAGTCATCCCTATAGGTCTTGGCCAAAATGGAAGCGGCGGCAATGGAAAGATATTTGGCATCGCCCTTCACAATACAGGTATGGGGTACCTCGCCATACTGCTTAAACCTGTTCCCATCCACGATAATGGCCTCGGGCCTCACCTTCAGTTGATCAAGTGCACGGTGCATAGCCAGAAACGAAGCATTGAGAATATTGATTTTATCAATTTTCTCAGGAGTAACGACACCTACAGCCCATGCCACGGCATCCCGCTCTATGATCTCGCGCAACTGATGACGTTTCTTGTCGGTGAGTTGCTTGGAATCGTTCAGTTCTTCATTCTGGTAATCCGCCGGAAAAATAACAGCTGCCGCATAGACACTGCCTGCCAGACAGCCACGCCCGGCTTCATCGCAACCGGCCTCTATCTTCCCTTCAAAATAACAGCTCTTTAACATAAGAATACATTTAAACCGTACTAATAAAAACTATTTAACACCTTTGCGTGAAAATAAATCCGTTTGTGAACATATTGTGCACAAAGGTACGATAATTTTGCCAACGAAACAAGAACTTGAAGAAAAAGTTTCAGGTTTCAGATTAATAAAGTTATCGTTAAGGTTATCGTTATCGTTAAAAAATTATGGAAAAACAAATGACCATGCAGAGCACTTGGATGCTCCTGGAGAACGTAAAGAATGTAGCAAACCGCCCCGCAGAGTGGTTGCGCCAATATTATTCATCCGTGTTGGAACGCAAGATCAACATGCGCCAGACTTGGAGCCTCATCGAGGTGCAGACCGCTTTCTTCGCAGGTATTATGCCTGCCAACTATAGTTTGTGGCTACGCGCGGCCTGCTGCGTCTGGTTCCTCATGGCCCTGAAGCGCTGCCGCCGTTTGTTATGAGCTATCTCGCCCACAATCTAAGCAGATAAAACCGTATAACATTTTTAAAGACCAAACACCTTTTGTGCTATCAAAATGATGCATATTTACTGAAATAATATATAAAATGAGACGTTTTAGGCATAAAAATGAGCATTATTTTAATAAAACATTTTGCAATTTAAAAATTTTTATTAATTTTGCAGCCGAAATCATTCTTCCTACCTATCCAGAATAAAACGTTTCTATATTATAATTTAAACATGAGAGAGTATTTATGAAAAGAAGACTAACAATGCTTTTGGCAAGCTTCTTCCTATTTGTGGGGGGAGTGTTTGCACAGACTGAAGTCAACGGTGTTGTCGTTTCGCAAGACGACAATCAGCCCATCGTTGGTGCCACCATTCAAGTGGCAGGCACACAGATTGGTACCGTGACAGACATCAATGGTAGGTTCACGCTTAACTGTCCGAGCGAGAACAGCGTACTCAAAATTTCTTTTGTGGGTATGGAGCCCATTGAGATTGTAGCACGCAAGAATCTCCGCATCGTGCTGAAAAGCGACAACACGGAACTCGATGAGATTATCGTGACAGGTTATGGAGTGACTCGTAAGTCCGCCTTCACCGGTGCCGCATCGACAGTGGGCAGCGAAGTTGTGGGCAACAAGACTGACTCAAACCCAATTAAAGCGCTGGAAGGTGCCGTTACCGGATTGCAACTGAACAACGAATCAGGTCAGCCAGGTGCCCCTGCCAACATCTTTATCCGCGGTCGCAACTCACTGAACTCTGGTACTCAGCCTCTCTATGTCGTTGATGGTGTGACCTATAACTCCGATGCAGTTGGCGTACGCTCAGATGAAGGTCAGGAAACCAGCCCCTTGGCTAACTTGAATGCCAACGACATTGAAAGCATCACGGTATTGAAAGATGCTACGGCAACCTCTATCTATGGTGCCCGCGCTGCCAACGGTGTCATCGTTATCACAACGAAGAAAGGTGGTTCCGATGCAACGAAGGTAAGTTTAAATGCGAAGGTCGGTTGGCAGTTCATGCCTGGTCATAGGCACACTGGCTATCATCCTGTAAATGCTGAACAGTACAAAGAGCTTTGGACGGAAGCCATACAAAACGAAGCCGCATATGGCGATGACAGCTACGCCAACTACTTCAATGCCGCATATGGTTTGGGATTCGACTTCTCTAAAGCCGAAGACTGCGCTGAGTTCATGAACTGGTTCATTGAAAATGACAGTCCAGCCGGTACTGACACTGATTGGTTGAAAGAGGTTACCCGTACTGCTCTCACCCAGAACTATAATCTGAATATCCAGGGTGGCGGTCGTGATCCTCGCGCTGCTCACTATTTCCTTTCACTCGATTACCTGAACGACAAGGGTATCGTCAAAGGTAAGGACATGAAGCGCTATTCTTTCCGCTTTAACTTCGACCAGGCGCCCTCGAAGATTGTCAAGTATGGTTTCAACACCTACTTCGTTTATTCAGAGACAAATATGGGTGCCGGCGGCGGATACTATTCCGATCCCGTAACTCAGGCCTTTATGCAATCACCTTGGAACAGTGTGAAAACCACTGATGGTGAGTGGAACATGACTACAGTTAATGGCTACAATCCTGTTGCCCAGCGCAGTTCTGAAGGTGACCAAAGTCTTGCCAAACAGTATCGCGCCATTCTGTCGCCCTATGTAACGATCAACTTCCTGCCTGAACTTTTCTATACAATGCGCGCAGGTGCTGACGTTTACGTAGTTGACGAATTCGGATTCTGGTCGTTCTTACAGCCTCAAGGTAGGTCTATGAATGGTATGGGTGAAAACAACACCACCATTCACACACTGATGTCTATTACCAACACGCTGAACTACCTGAAGACCTTCAACATGAAGCACAATGTGAACATCATGTTAGGTCAAGAGGCTCAGTACACTTACCAGAAGAATGCCTATCTGGCAGGAAGCAACTATCCTGTTCAGGATAAGCCACAGGTGGCCAACACCTCTGTTCCCAGCAGTGCCTCTACCTACATTGACCGTATGGCACTGTCCTCTTGGTTCGGCAATGCAGAATACAACTATGACAACAAGTACTATTTGTCGGCCAGTCTCCGTGCTGATGGCAGTTCCCGTTTTGGTAAGAACAACCGTTGGGCTACCTTCTACTCCGTAGGTGCCAAGTACCGACTGACGGAAGAAAGTTTCATGGAATCTACACGTTCATGGCTGAACAACCTCACGTTCCGTATCTCTTACGGTACATCGGGTAATTCCGAGGTGGGTAATTCATGGTATGCAGCCAAAGATCTCTTCGGATTTGGCTACAATTATAACGGCATTCCAGGTATGTCTCGCGAACAGTTCGGTAATGATGACCTGAAATGGGAGAAGACCGGTAAGTTTAACGTTGGTCTGGATGTGACGTTCCTGAATCGCTTTACGGTGGAACTTGATTACTACAACCACCTCACCTCCGATATGGTGTTTGCCGTTCCCACATCTTTCGTAACAGGACTTGATGAATACTATCAGAACGTGGGTGAACTTAGCAACCGCGGTTTTGAAGCCACATTACGTACAATCATCTTCAACAAGAAAGACCTGAAATGGAATGTTTCTATCTCTGCTTCGCACAATAAGAACGAAGTGAAGAAACTCAGCACTGATTTACCAATCGAGAGTACCTATCAAATTACCGAGGTAGGCTATCCTATCTATCAGTTCAAGATGAAGGAATTTGCCGGTGTGGATCCTGAGACAGGTTCGCCCATGTGGTATCTGAATGAGGAAGGCGACGAGACCACCACCAACTGGAACAAGGCAAAAAAGCGCTATGTAGGCGATGCTAACCCCAAGTGGTTCGGTGCCATTTCTTCCAATCTTGAGTACAAGAACTTCGACTTCTCTTTCCAGTTCAACTATTCTTTGGGCGGAAAAATCTACGGAAATAGCCTTCGTTACGATGAGCATACAGGTGCTTCGGTCGGCGAGAACTTCACGAAGTATGTATATGACAATCGCTGGCAGAAGCCAGGTGATGTCACCGACGTACCTAAGTTGGAATTCTATGGTTCTTCCAACAAACACTCCACCCAGTTCCTCATGAGCGGCAACTACCTGAAGTTACGTTCCATTGTACTGGGTTATTCACTGCCGTCTGAACTCACCAAGAAGTTCTATGTAAGTCGTCTGCGTTTCTATGTACAGGCTGACAACCTCTTCGTTCTCTCTGCCAAGAACTACCGTGGCTTCGACCCCTCCAGCGTTGGCGCCAACGGTGTACAGTGGTGGAACTATCCTTCTCCACGCAATGTTGTGTTCGGTGTGAATGTTGACTTTTAATTATGAAGGAGAAAAATAATATGAAAATGAAAGATATAAGAAAAATCGCATTCTGTTCCCTGATGGCACTTGGATTGTCATCTTGCGGAGACTCATTTTTTGACGTGCAAATGGATCAGAATATTGAGACAAAGGATGCTTACAAGAATGTCCAGGATGTGAAAAACGGTATGATTGGTGCCTATTATGCGTTGGGACAATACCGCTTCTATGGACGTAACGTGGTTGCTATTGGTGACCTGTGCTCCGACTTGGCTGAAGGTGACCCCTCTTCGGGACATTTCGTTAATTTGGGAACCTATCAGTTTGGTGATACAGACGGTGAAATCGAAGACATGTGGAATTACGGCTACAAAATCGTCGATCGTTGCGTGCGCACCATTCAGGGTGCAGAAGCTATACGTGCCGCTGGTGCCGACGAGGGTTTTGAGGATCAAATTGACTCCTATATCTCTCAGTGCTATGCCCTGCGCGCACTTGCTACTTTCACAATGACCAACCTTTGGGGAAAGCCATACAAGGCTGGTGGTAACAACACTCAACTAGGTGTCTGCCTGCTCGACAAAGAACCACTGGAGCCTTTCGTGAAAATCCAGCGTTCCACTGTAGAGGATTGCTACAAACAGGTTTGCAGTGACATTGAATTGGCACTTCAATACTATGCCGGTGAGGATGAGATGAACGGATCTCCACAGTTCTATTTCAACGAAGCTGCCATCTATGCGCTGAAGGCTCGCGTCAACCTGTACATGGGCAAGTATGCTGAGGCTCTTGCTGCAGCAGAGGAAGCCATCAAGTTACGTGGCTCCAGTGACATATCGAATGAAGCATACGTATCTATGTGGTCTTCAACAGCCATCTCTGACGAGGATATCCTCACGATTGCTAAGAGTGACGATGACAACCTCTCAGCAAATTCACTTAATACGCTTTATGGCGATTATGGCGCATCTTTCGAGAATGAATTCCAAGACTATTTTGGTGAAGATGACGCTCGTGCCAGCATGCTTGCTAATAAGTCATTCAAGTTCTGCGGCACCTCCACTTCAGAGGATACGAGTAACATTCCTATTTTCCGCAAGTCTGAGTTGTACCTCATTATTGCAGAATGCCAGACTCAACTTGGGAACATTGAAGCTGCCCGTGAGGCTTTAGCTTATACCGTAAAGCGCGATCTCGCATTTGTGGATGAGGACGGAAGCGTAGATATCTCTATGCTACCTGACAACAAGGAAGAAATGATGTCATTCATTCAGGATGAATATATTCGTGAATTCTACCAGGAAGGTCACCGCTGGTTTGATGCCCGCCGATGGGGACTGAAACTCAACTGTGCCAAGTTTAAGAATTTCGATGTCAGCAATTTTGTGTTCCCGATTCCTGCTGACGAAATCAATGCAGGATTCTGCACACAGCAGAATGATGGTTGGGAAGACTCGTTGCCTGAATAAATAATCCCATTATAAAAACGGGCTGATCCCATTGCGGTGATTCAGCCCGTTTTTTATATTATAGGAAAAGCCTAAAACATCTGACTGACACGGCGGATGCCAGCCACGAGTGCATCCACCTCTTCCTTCGTGTTATACAAAGCGAAGGAAGCACGCACAGTGCCCAGAATATCCAGGCGGTCCATCAAGGGCTGGGCGCAATGATGGCCAGTACGAACGGCAATGCCCAAACGGTCGAGCAGCGTGCCCATGTCCATGTGATGGATTAACCCACCCTTGATCCCTCCCGAAGGGAGGGAAGTAAATACATTAAAAGAAATGACGGCATCGTGATTCGTGGAGGGGCCATAAATATGAATATTGGGAATCTCTGACAGTTTTTCCATGGCGTAGCGCGTCAGCTCCTGTTCGTATGCCATGACGTTCTTCATGCCTAATTCGTTCAGGTAATCAATGGCACGAGCCAGTCCGGTGGTGGCCACATAGTCGGGGGTTCCCGCCTCAAACTTCAGCGGCGGACGCTCGAAGGTGGTTTTCTCAAAGGTCACCGTGGCAATCATCTCTCCCCCACCCTGATACGGGGGCAGTTTCTCCAGCCATTCTTCCTTGCCGTAGAGCACGCCCAAACCCGTGGGACCATACATCTTATGCCCTGACAAAGCGAAGAAGTCGCAATCCATATCCTGTACGTCAATCTTCAGATGGGGGGCACTCTGTGCGCCATCCACCAGAAAGGGGACACCGTGGCGGTGGGCCGTGGCAATCATCTCCTTCACAGGATTCACGGTACCCAGCACATTGCTCACCTGCGTACAGCTCACCAACTTCGTCCGTTCCGTAAACAACCGTTCATATTCATCTAGTTGAAGTACCCCGTCATCGGTCATCGGGATTACCTTCAATACAATGCCGCGTTTCTCGGCCTGCAACTGCCAGGGCACGATGTTCGAATGATGCTCCATACAGGAGATGATCACCTCGTCGCCAGCCTTCATCTGCGACTCGCAGAATGTCTGCGCCACCAGGTTGATGCTCTCCGTAGTACCCCGCGTAAAGACAATCTCTTCCACTTTCGCGGCATTGATGAATCCACGCACCTTTTCACGGGCCTCCTCATGCAGGTCGGTAGCCCTTTGAGAAAGGAAGTGTACCCCGCGGTGCACGTTGGCATTCACATTATAGTATTCATCCACAAGTGCCTCCACCACCTGCCGGGGCTTCTGCGTCGTGGCTCCATTATCCAGATAGATGAGCGGTTTGTTGTAAACTGTCCGCGAAAGAATCGGGAAATCCTCCCGTACCTTATTGATATCGTACATACTCAATTATAATTGCTGCAAAGGTACAAAAACCTTTTGAATGATGCAAATTTAACAGGGCAAAGCCACTTAAAAACAAAAAATTGAAACTTTTTGGGCAAATTGTTTTACTATTTCAATCCTTTTGCTTATTTTTGCAAATGATTAATCAAAAAACCACTGAATATCTGAAGAAAATTTATCACACTACAGTTTAATTAAATATTTACGTACATGAAAAAAACAATTACCCTGTTGACGCTGACATTATTCTTGTCAGTCTTGGCGTTCGCTCAGAAGCGAGAACGCCCGATGCCGGTGAAACATCAAGTTCCTGTTTCACTATTGGCCAAGAAAAATCCCAAGGCCGCATTGGAACTGAACAAGGTTCGAACAGTTCCCTTGGATCGTCAGAAGGCTGTATCAGTTTCTGCCAAGAAGGCCAAGAAGAAAGCACCTAAATTAGCCCCTGCCGCAGGAAATTGTATTGTCACACTCACTGCCGAGGATGTTTGGGGCGACGGCTCTGGCTATCAGATGCTGCTGGATGCCGATGCAACAGCCTACGGGACAATCATTCCCACATCAGGCGCCCTTACGTCAAGCGGAAACGTTAGTGATGATGTTTACAATCAATTTGAGTACAAAATTCCCGAGAATGCAGACGGGGTTTTGACTACAAGCAATATTGTGACCGATGGTAACAGTGTTTCGATTGAGATTCCTGCCGGGACATACGACTATTGCATAACCAATCCTACACCCTTAGACCGCATGTGGATTGCTTCAGCAAACGGTACCGCAGGTGGACGCTATGATGACTATGTTTTCGAAGAAGGACATGAGTATGAGTTTTATGTTTCCTTGGGAGGAAACAATGACAAGGTGGATGTTTATCTTGATGGCGACAAGCCTGAAGTACCAGAAGAGCCTACAGCCATTGTACCTCCTGCAGGTTTAGAGACATCTCCATGGATATTCAGAGCAATGAGTATAAGTTACGATGATAGCGGCAATGAGAATATCGAAGATTACAGTACTTCCGTTAATGTTGGCTTTGATGGTGATGACGTCTATGTACAAGGTTTATGCTCCTATGTTCCTGATGCATGGATTAAGGGCACCCGTTCCGGCGATCAGGTTGTCTTTAAGACTGATCAATATTTTGGATATTATTGGTATGATTTCTTCTTTGTTGGCTACGGAGCAAACGGATTCGGAGATGTGACAATGACCATGAATGCCGACGAGAACAAACTGACGACAGAAGAATGGGTTTTGATATCTACTGCCCCATCTTCTGGTGAAGCATTCTTTATATTTGCTGACGTAGAGATTCTGAAGCCTGTGGAGAAAGCGGCTACTCCTGAAACACCTACCATTGATCAGGTTAGTCTTTCGGGTTCTTACCCCTATATATACGCCACTATTCCAATCTTCGACACTGAAGGGGATCCGCTGATTGGCGATAATCTGTCTTATCAACTCTACACCGAAATCAACCATGAGCAGCAGCCCTTCGTGCTGACGAAAGATAATTACATCAGACTGGCCGAAGACATGACTGTCATTCCGTATAATTTTGCGGATGGTTATGACATCTTCCCTGGCAGTCAGCACCAGATTTATCTGAATGCTGATGACCTTGCCAACTGGAACAAGGTAGGTATCAAGGCTATCTATACCGGACTCGGCGAGACTCATGAGTCGGAAATCTTCTGGTACACCTTGCAGGAATATCCTTCTCACACAGTGACTATCGCAGAGACAGAAAACGGAAAGGTGGAAGCCGACAAGGAATCCTGTCCGGAAGCCGATGTTGTAACGCTGACCGTTACTCCCGATGAAGGCTATCAGCTCGATGCACTCACCGTGAAGGATGCCGACGGCAACGACGTGAAGGTGACTAACAACCAGTTCGAGATGCCGCTTACCGACGTGACCGTAACGGCTACCTTCGCCTTGGCTCCCGTGGATGTTGACATCAATGTAGAGAGCGGCAATGATATCTATGCCGCAGTGACCGAGGCCGCCAACGGTGCTCCCGTCAGGAACCTCACCATCACGCTCGAGGAGGAAGACGAGTACCCCCTCAGCAAGTCGCTGACCGCCCAGGGCAACGTGACCATCAACGGTAACGGCGCTACGGTTGATGCTTCCGCATGCAAGGAAATCATCAAGATGACTGCAGGGGATGACGCCGATAAGAATTCGAAGGGCTTCTGGGAACTGGATAACTTCTCCATCAGCGGTGTAACGTTTAAGGGTGCTACGTCCTATATCTACGATGACAGCAAGAATCCGTACATCTTCAGCAGTTACACCATCAACGACTGTGTCTTCGAGATGAACCAGAGCAGCGACCAGGACACCCCATTCCGCTTCCAGGCCGGTGGTCCTGTATCCTTCACCATGACGAACTCTACGATGTACCAGACAGGCTCCGGCAACTACAAGTATCTGATCAAGATCACCAGCGGCAACTTCCCCGACAAGGCATTTGCCTCTTTCGCCGGCCCGTATACATGGACCATCGAGAACAACACGTTCTATAATGTGTTCAACAAAGGCGAACTCATGAACGGAGGCCGCGTAGCCAACAACTTCCAGAAGACGGCTATCTCACTGCAGGGCAACATCTTCTACGACTGCTTCATCGAAGGTGAGAAGTTCCTCAAGAACCTGTTCGGAGGCAAGAGCGGTAATGACCTGGCGAAGTTCGTTTCCCTCACTACCGACCTTAACACCTATATCACTGGCGGTAACGCAGTTTCCGGCATGAACAAGTATGACCAGGGTACCATCCTGACCTCTGATCCCGGCTTCGCCGATGCTGCAGGCGGAGACTTCACGCTTGCCTTCACCAGCGAGCAGTGGGCACAGAAGACCGGTGACCCGCGCTGGCTCGATGCCGATCCTACCGTGATGGTAGCTCCCGAGAGCGGTGACTTCGCCGCCATCGTGGCACAGGCCGTCAAGGAAGGCAAGGAGACGCTGGCACTGCCCGCAGGCGCTGCCTACAAGGCCGGCTCTACCATCAAGGTGGACAAGAAGCTGAACATCATCGGTGACGAGGACGATCCCGCAACGCTCGAGCTCGGTATGAAGGGCTTCGTCATCAAGGACGCCCTCGACATGGAGAACATGATTATCGACGCAGCCACCAACGACGAGCCGTTCATCGCCCTGAGCGACGAGCCCGACGAGGAACTCCTCGGTGCAAACAACGGTTCCGACTACTACAACATCATGGATCCCGTCATCCTGCGCAACCTCACCATCACCGGTGTGAAGGGCAAGCTGTTCTACGACAACAACAAGAAGTACGCACTCGACAACCTGCTCATTGAGAACTGTCTCGTACAGCTCCGCACCCCGAAGGACAAGAAGGAGACCGTCATCTACATGCAGGGCGGAGGCATCCGCATGCTCGAGGTGAATACCTCTACCTTCTACCAGAAGGGACAGGGCGACAACGACTACTTCGTACGCTACAACAACTCCGCACGTCTGGACCGCATGGGCTACACGAGGGACATGGAGGATCCAAACTTCATCCCACAGGGCTTCATCTATGAGAACAATACGTTCTACAAGGTGGCCAACCAGGGTAAGTGGGGTAACTACGACGGCTTCAAAGGCCAGAAGTACACTTCCTTCACTGTGAACAAGAACATCTGGGTTGACTGTAGCAATGGTCAGGTTCCCCAGCAAATGCTCGGCAGCCGCGGAGCCAGCAGCTATGAGGTATGCGAGTTCGACCAGAACACGTACATCTACAACGGTTCGGCCGAGACCGAAGGTACGATGAAGAACGGCGAGCCCGTGGGTACCTACGATGTGAGCGGCACGGCCATCACGAAGGTTCCGACGTTCAAGCTCGTTGCCACCGGCGACTTCACGCTCGACGCCAACGACGTCCAGAACAAGCAGCAGACCGGTGACCCGCGCTGGTTCGCTGAGGAGGAGGCTACGGGTATTGTCAACGTTAACGCTAACGATAACGTTAACAGCCAAGATGCTCCTGCCTACAACCTGGCCGGTCAGCGCGTGAACGCACAGACTGCCAAGGGCATCATCATCAAGAACGGACGGAAGTACGTGAAGTAAACTTGGTTTCAAGATTCAGGTTTCAAGATTCAAGATTAAGGATAAACCAGACTGCTTGCAGATGAGCAAAGCGAATAAACCAGAAACTTGAATCTTGAAACCTGAAACAAAAAGGAGGCATCCGATTGATTCGGGTGCCTCCTTTTTATTACTTAAAAATAGTTGCACTAAGATGATGGCTTTCTCAAAACTTTTACTTAACTTTGCAGCAGAGTCAACAAAATCAATAATAAACTAAAAAATTATGAAACTTGAAAAGAATGGTATGAGGCATCTCATGATGCTATTAGTGCTGATGTTTGTCAGCATAACAGCCCAAGGCCAACGGCAGATTGAAATCTCCTATACCGACGGTACCGCCACTGAGCGGTTTGCCATGTCGGATATCGGGCGCATGTGGCTCGAGGAAGCTTCGCTGGCTATGAACGTCGGTTCACCGGCCACAAAACATGTACTGCCTTTGAAGGGAATCGAGAAAATCCGGTTTGTCACTTCCACTTCGGTGAAAGCCGTGGAGACAGAGGAAGGGCCAGCAATGGCATCCATCTATAATTTGCAGGGCCGTCAGGTGTTGACGGGCGTTCCCGCCGCCGAGGTCGGCAATAGGCTTCGTGCGCTGCCACGTGGCGTGTATTTCGTAAAAAGCAAGAGTAAAACCATAAAAATAATGAACTGATGAAGAAGATTTTCCTTATGTTGGTTTGTCTGTCAATGGCCGTAGCCATACAGGCACAAGACCCCACCACATTCACCGTTCACCTGAAGAACGGTACGACGGTGCCATACAACGTGGATGACATTGACTACCTCACGTTCGACACCGACGGATCAAGTCAGGGCGACACACCTTCTATCCTAAAAGGCAAGAAATATGCCCTCAGTTTACCTGCCATTACCGTTGGCGAAGACGACCCAGTGGTCTATCAGGTAATGGCCAATGGCCAGCAGGTGGCCGAAATTTGTCTGGAGTATGTCCGTCAAGAAGGAGTCGTTGACGAGCAGATGGTGGTGGTCTATCCCATCGGTAACGACGGCAAGGCCGACCTCACCAAAGGCTATACGCTCAAGGACGGCGGCTCGCTGGTGTGGAATCTGTCTACGAACACCTGTACCTATACGGCTGGCAGCGGAACGGGCGTTCCCTCAACGCTCTATCTTGACAACGGCAGCTTCGTGACCAGCACGACTGCGAGCAACGTGATTTCCACCACGGCGAAGCAGTATATACTGAAGGATGTGCGCGGTTTTGAAGAAATCGAGTATTCCATCGTGAAAATCGGCACCCAGTACTGGATGGGTGAGAATCTGCGCGCCGCCAACCTTACCGACGGCATAGAGATAACATATTACTCTTCAACGCAAGGCACAAATTGGAACAATACGACGGCACCTGCCAACCATATCGCTTTTGACGATGAAGAATATACGCTTCCCGATTGGGGTAGAATGTACAACGGTTATGCCGTGCTTAGCGGCAAACTGGCTCCCGAGGGATGGAAGATTACGATGCGCAGCGACTGGCAGGCATTGAAGGACTATCTGGCCAAAGGACAGTCGGGCAAGGTAAAGTCAGAGGCAGAATGGTATGACACTCCTGGCAATGGCAATAACCTAAGCGGACTGAACGTATATCCAGGCGGAATGCTGTTACATGCCAGCGATGGTGACATATACCAGGGATCGCGTGCCACCTATTGGACGGCAGACCAATTGACAGATGCTACTTTCGGTACTCCTGGTCTTGGCTCTGTGACCATTTATAACAGCATCATGCTGGAATCTAACGGTGCTCCTTTGTGTCACAGCTACCAGTATGGCCACTACATCCGATGCATCCGTAAATAACAAACTATTTCTATCATAATAATAAAAATTACGCTTATGAAAAAGATTTTATTTCTATTGACGCTGCTGATGACCATGCTCTATGGTCGGGCAGCTACGGAAGTCACGTTCGACTTCACTGCCAACGAGTGGAATCATCCGCTGGGCACAGCTTTAGAGGGCGATCCAGGCAATCTGGACGATCTTACGAAAGACGACGTCCTTGTCGTGTTCAAACAGGCGAAGCACAAAGATTATCCCCCGCGTTACTGGTCGGGCCCACAAATCCGCGCGTACACGAACAACATCATACGCGTCGTGGCCCCCACAGGTAAGGCCATCACAAAAATTGAATTCACCGCTGCTGGCGCCTCTAATTTCGGTCTGACGGCCGCTGGCGGAACTCTTGAGGGAACCACTTGGACGGGCAATGCCGCTTATGCCAAGTTCACCCCTACCAAAACCAACCGACTGACCAAGATGGTAGTGACACTCGACGATGCCAATGCTGACACGGAAAAGACTGCAGAGGCCGATGAGACCGTATTCCTTGACTTCAACGACCCGACCATACATAAGGAATTTGACGTGGTCGCCAATGAATATCTCACGGAAGACATCGTGCTGTCCGACGGTCATCGAGACAGCGATGACAAGATAGACGGCGAGAACCGTGTAACCACGACGATTCCATTCATTCCTGATGTGACTAACTCCAAGCAGAACTATATCCGCTATTCCAGCGGCAAGGTATCCATGTATCTTCGTGGCGGAAAGGTAGTATTTAAGACCCATGCCGACAAGATAATTAAGAACATTAAGATGACGGCGTCGGCATTTAATGCTACCATGAACGGAGAGGAAGTGACCAAAAGCCAGATTACAGGCGAGGGATGGGAAGGCAACTCCAACATCGTGGAAATGGAAGTTACTGGAGGAACAAACATCTCTGACATTACCTTCGTCATTGCCGATAAGCCCACGGAGGAAGTGGTTGAACCGGAACTCACAGAGTTCTACATCATGGGTAGCGGCACGGAAAACGAATGGGACAATACGACAGCGATGACGCTCAACGAAGAGACGGATGCCTTTGAGTATGATTTGACACTTACGAGTACAGGGTATATCACTTTCGGTGATGTCGCGTTTACGGATTGGGATGATTTCAATGCTAACCACCGCTATGGTATTGGCGAGGGTGATGTGAATGCAACACTTGACACACCGACAAAACTGGAGAAATACAACGGTTGCCTTGTGATTACCGAAGCAGGAAAGTACAAAGTCACCGTGACGAAGGATTTGGTGGTGACCATCACCAAGACGGGTGATGTTACGATTACGGCCGAGATCTCGAGGGTGCAGATTTGCGGTGCTACGGATCCGGAATGGAGCAATCGTATCGACTTTGACCTGACCAAGGGTGAGGGCGAAGAAGAAGTCTATACAGGTGTGCTTGACCTGACGGGATCTACCAACGACGTGGAGTTCAAACTGGTTGTCAATGAGGGTACCTGGATTGGATTTAACCAACTGACGCTGGATGCTCCCGAAGGCTGGGTGGAAGGACCGAACGGTGATGGCAACAACTTCGTGCTGAAGAATGCTTCTACCGGTTACCGAACCTACACTGTAACGGCTACTTGGGTGGCCAATGCTGATGCTTCGGCCAATTGGACGCTGAAGATTGAAGGTAAAGATTTAGCTGAACCGGAACTCGAGGTTCCCGGCACTGTAATCTGGAGCAGCGAAGAGGCAGCTGACGTGAATTGGGAACAGGACAAGGCCGTTATGATTGATGCCGAGAATTTTGCCGACGTCAAGGTGGGTGATCGTCTGAACATCGGAATTCTTGGCGCTCCCGAAGATGCTGCACCCAATAATTGGGCTTATCAGGTGGCCCTGCAGGACGGTAATAACTGGAAGAATCTGGAAGGCGGCGAGCCGCTGAAGCAGGCTGGCGACTATGTGCACTCGTTCATCATCACGGGCGACATGCTTCGTTACATGAAGCGTGACGGCCTGGCCCTGAACGGTAAGAAGTTCCAGGTGAAGAAGGTTGCCGTTGAGAGTGCCTATGAAGGTAGCGACGAGAGCATCTGGCTGGGCGAGATGAAAGGCAACGTGCAGATCAACATCTGCCACTTCGCCAATGCTGCCGACTTCGCAGGTGTCAAGAAGGGCGACATCATCCGCGTCACACTTGACAGCCCGAACTGGGTTGGCATTAACTATAACACCACAACCTGGAAGTGGTCTGACTTCGCAGAAGGCGACTTTGAAGTAATCAACAACTGGACGGATCCTGTGGTAGACTTCAAGATAAAGACAGACGAAGCCGTGAACATCCTGAACAAGGAGAATGGCGGCATCTTCATCAACTGTCCCAACACGCTGGCCACTCAGGTGGAGATTATCCCTGCCGTGCTGTATGCCGTGAACATCGGCGAGAGCGAGAATGGTACCGTTATGGCCGACATAGCCGAGGCCATTGAGGGCGAGACAGTTACGCTGACCGTGACTCCCGCCGAGGGCTACGAACTTGAGTCGTTGGCCGTGAAGGATGCCGACGGCAACGACGTGGAAGTAACCAATAATGCTTTCACGATGCCTGCAAGCGACGTGACCGTGACCGCGACATTCAGTGAAATTCCAGAGGACGATCCTACCGTGATGGTAGCTCCCGAGAGCGGTGACTTCGCCGCCATCGTGGCACAGGCCGTCAAGGAAGGCAAGGAGACGCTGGCACTGCCCGCAGGCGCTGCCTACAAGGCCGGCTCTACCATCAAGGTGGACAAGAAGCTGAACATCATCGGTGACGAGGACGATCCCGCAACGCTCGAGCTCGGTATGAAGGGCTTCGTCATCAAGGACGCCCTCGACATGGAGAACATGATTATCGACGCAGCCACCAACGACGAGCCGTTCATCGCCCTGAGCGACGAGCCCGACGAGGAACTCCTCGGTGCAAACAACGGTTCCGACTACTACAACATCATGGATCCCGTCATCCTGCGCAACCTCACCATCACCGGTGTGAAGGGCAAGCTGTTCTACGACAACAACAAGAAGTACGCACTCGACAACCTGCTCATTGAGAACTGTCTCGTACAGCTCCGCACCCCGAAGGACAAGAAGGAGACCGTCATCTACATGCAGGGCGGAGGCATCCGCATGCTCGAGGTGAATACCTCTACCTTCTACCAGAAGGGACAGGGCGACAACGACTACTTCGTACGCTACAACAACTCCGCACGTCTGGACCGCATGGGCTACACGAGGGACATGGAGGATCCAAACTTCATCCCACAGGGCTTCATCTATGAGAACAATACGTTCTACAAGGTGGCCAACCAGGGTAAGTGGGGTAACTACGACGGCTTCAAAGGCCAGAAGTACACTTCCTTCACTGTGAACAAGAACATCTGGGTTGACTGTAGCAATGGTCAGGTTCCCCAGCAAATGCTCGGCAGCCGCGGAGCCAGCAGCTATGAGGTATGCGAGTTCGACCAGAACACGTACATCTACAACGGTTCGGCCGAGACCGAAGGTACGATGAAGAACGGCGAGCCCGTGGGTACCTACGATGTGAGCGGCACGGCCATCACGAAGGTTCCGACGTTCAAGCTCGTTGCCACCGGCGACTTCACGCTCGACGCCAACGACGTCCAGAACAAGCAGCAGACCGGTGACCCGCGCTGGTTCGCTGAAGAGGAGGCTACGGGTATTGTCAACGTTAACGCTAACGTTAACGATAGCCAGGATGCTCCTGCCTACAACCTGGCCGGTCAGCGTGTGAACGCAAATACCGCCAAGGGCATCATCATCAAGAATGGTCGCAAGTACGTGAAGTAAACTTGGTTTCAAAATTCAGGTTTCAAGTTTCTTTAATCCTGAAACTTGAATCTTGAAACCTGAAACAAAAAGGAGGCATTCGATTGATTCGAATGCCTCCTTTTTATTTAACGGCAAAGCCTGCAGCCCTCACATTTGCTGAGTTGGCCGCGGAAGCGCTGCTCCACAAGATAGTGCAGACGGTCGCGAAGCGGAATGAGCTCCATCTTGTCGACGACTTCGTTGATGAAAGCAAACTCCAGCAACAGTTTGGCCTCCTTCACGGAAATGCCACGCTGCTGCATATAGAACAGGGCCGCATCGTTGAGTTGTCCTACGGTGCTGCCATGGGCACACTTCACATCATCGGCATAGATCTCAAGCATGGGCTGCGTGTACATCCGCGCAGTCTTGGTGGCACAAAGATTCTGATTGGTCATCTGTGAAGCCGTCTTCTGGGCATCATGAGCCACAAAGACCTTTCCGGCAAAAGCCCCTACGGCTTCTCCGTCGAGCACATATTTATAGAGTTGTTCACTGGTGCAATGAGGCACGCGATGGGTAATCAGCGTGTTGTTGTCCACATGTTGCCGCTTGTCTGCTATTACACAACCATTACAAGAACATTCCGCTCCTTCCCCGTTCAGTTCCAAATCGAGTTTGTTACGCGTCACACCATTGTGCAGGGTGATTACATTGTGGTTCACCCGACTGTTGCGCTGCTGGTCGATATAGACATTGCTCACGCGTACATTCTTCGCGTGCGTCTCTTCCATACAGTAAAGGTCCAGTTTGGCATTGTCGCCCACAAAGGCCTCTATGACCTGCGTGGTCAGGAAATGACAATCATCGGCAGCATGGTCGCAAAACAGGAACTTTGCCTCGGCCTCCTCTTCCAGGACAATCAGCACACGACGATTCACCATCAGCCCACCATCAGTCTGGTTACCAGAGAAAGGCGATTTCAGAATATTGATGACCTGTACACAACGGTCCACCTTGACGCCACGGGGCACATACACAAACAGACCGTCCTGTGCCAACATCGTATTTAGTGCCGTAATGCCGTCAGCGTTGGTCTTAGCCAGTTTGCCATAGTAACTGGCAATCAGATCGGGTTGTTCTTGGGCCACCTTGGAAAGACTGTCGATAACAACACCCTCGGGAAGGTTCGGCCTTTTATGGATGCTCTCTCCTCTCTCCTCACTCCCTTCTCCTCTATAAAAAGAATCGTTCACCACGAAGTAGAGGGAAGTGCTGAGATTCGGCACATCGCAGCGAAATGCCTGATAGGGGTCCGCGGGTATCTCCAGGCGTTTCAGGTTCAGGCCGTAGTCTGGTTCAAAGAGCGCAGCCATATCCGTATATTTATAACGTTCCTCCTTCTTTGAGGGGAACCCCAGCCGCTGGAAATCAGCAAAAGCCTCATCGCGCACCGCGTTCATCGGTTCCGCTGAATAAGCCTTGATAATCCCCACAGCCTGCTGATACAAGTCAATATACTGAAGACTCTCCCCCTGCCCCTCCCTGTGAGGGAGGGGAGTAGTATCTTTCCTTTGTTGTTTATTATCTTTATCCATTGAAATATGATTCTATTTCATCTAAGACGGATTCTATATCATTCATAACTTCCTCATTGCTAAAGCGTATCACGTGATAACCCATCCGCTCCAATTCTTCTTCACGTAGTTCATCGCTTTCCTGCTGCCGTGGTTCGGAATGATATCCACCATCTACCTCAACAACCAACCCTTTTTGACGAGACACAAAATCAACAATACAATCACCTATTACATGCTGACGCAAAAACTTCACCCCTGAGACACCTCTTCTCAAATAGTTCCACAACACATCTTCTGCTAATGTGGCGTTCTTACGATTCTCTCGTGCATACCCCTTCAGTAGCCCATATCTGTCAGGCGAAGCATTCTTGTACCCCATCACAAAGTCATTCTATTCCCCTCCCTCACAGGGAGGGGGCAGGGGAGAGTCTTTTTCCTCTTTTATCCAATCATACCCATGCTCCTGAATCTGCTTGGCCAGCTCGGGACCGGCAGTCTTGACGATACGGCCCTGATAGAGCACATGGACATACTGCGGACGAATCATCTCCAACAAACGGTCGTAATGGGTGATGACAATACAGGATGTTTCAGGGGTTGCCAGTTTGTTCACGCCTTCAGCCACAATACGCATGGCATCCACATCCAGACCGGAATCCGTCTCGTCGAGGATGCTCAACTTCGGTTCCAACATCGCCATCTGGAAAATCTCATTACGTTTCTTCTCACCGCCACTGAATCCTTCATTCACCGAACGGTTGGATAGTTTGGCGTCCAACTCCACAATCTTACGTTTCTCACGCATCAGCTTGAGAAAATCGGCAGCCTTCAGGGGTTCCTTCCCTTCATACTGGCGCTTTGCATTGACGGCAGCCTTCATGAAATTGGTCATCGAGACACCAGGAATCTCCACGGGATACTGGAACGAGAGGAATAGTCCTTCGTGGGCACGGTCCTCGGGTTTCATCTCCAACAGATTTCTGCCATTGAACCAGGCCTCACCTTCGGTCACCTCATAGAGCGGGTTGCCCACAAGAACGGCAGAAAGCGTACTCTTTCCCGAACCATTCGGTCCCATGATGGCATGTGTCTCTCCATCGTTGATGACGAGGTTGATGCCCTTCAATATCTCTTTCTCGCCAATGCGAGCGTGTAAGTTCTTTACCTCAAGCATTTATTTTACCTTTTTACTTTTTTACCTTTAAACTTTATCCCACAGTACCTTCCAGCGAAACGCTGAGCAGTTTCCTGGCTTCTACGGCAAACTCCATCGGGAGTTTATCGAGCACTTCTTTTGAATAGCCATTCACAATCAGGCCAACGGCTTCCTCTGTGGGAATGCCGCGCTGGTTACAATAGAAAAGCTGATCTTCGCTGATCTTTGAGGTCGTGGCCTCATGCTCAAAAATGGCCGTGTCATTGTGAACGTCCATATAGGGGAAGGTATGCGCTCCGCAATCGGAACCCAGCAGCAGAGAGTCACACGAGCTGTAGTTACGGGCATTGTCGGCCGTTGAGGTGGCACGCACCAGTCCCCGATAGGAGTTCTGCGAATGACCGGCGGATATTCCCTTCGAAATGATGGTCGAACGGGTGTTCTTTCCGACATGAATCATCTTCGTACCGGTATCGGCCTCCTGATAGTTGTTGGTCACGGCCACACTGTAGAACTCCGCCTGCGAATTGTCACCTCTTAATATACAAGAAGGATATTTCCATGTAATGGCACTTCCCGTTTCCACCTGCGTCCACGAGAGTTTGGCATTCTCCCCGCGGCATTCACCGCGTTTGGTGACAAGATTGAACACACCGCCCTTTCCGTTCTCATCACCAGGATACCAGTTCTGCACGGTGGAGTATTTCACTTCAGCGTTCTTGTTTACGATAATCTCCACGATGGCGGCATGCAACTGGTTCTCATCACGCATCGGGGCCGTACAACCTTCGAGATAAGACACATAAGCCTCATCATCGGCAATGATGAGCGTACGCTCAAACTGTCCGGTATTGCGGGCATTGATACGGAAATAACTGCTCAGTTCCATCGGACAGCGCACGCCCTTAGGGATATATACAAACGAACCGTCGGAGAAGACGGCACTGTTCAGGGCTGCATAGAAATTATCGCGATATGGAACGACGGTGCCCAGATATTGGCGCACCAAGTCGGGATGTTCTTTCACGGCTTCACCGATACTCATGAAGATGACGCCCATCTCACGAAGCTTCTCCTTGAAGGTGGTCTTCACCGACACGGAGTCCATGATGGCATCTACGGCCACACCACTCAATGCCAGACGCTCTTCTAGTGGAATGCCCAGTTTATCGAAGGTCTTCATCAGTTCGGGATCAATATCATCAACAGTAGCCTCTCTCCTCTCTCCTCTCTCCTCTCTCCTCTTTTTGGCAAGCGGATCGGCATAGTAGGAGATGGCCTGATAGTCAATCTCCGGCAGATGCACGTGTCCCCATGTGGGCTGTTTCAGTGTCTGCCAATAGCGGAAAGCCTTCAGGCGGAAGTCCAAGAGCCATTCCGGTTCACCCTTCTTAGCAGAGATGAGCCGAACGATATCCTCGTTCAGCCCCTTCTCTATGATTTCTGTATGTACATCCGTCGTGAAGCCGAACTCATACTTCTGTTCGGCTATCTGACGGACGTACTCGTTAGACCCACTCCCCTGCCCCTCCTTATGAGGGAGGGGAGTAGTATCATTTAAATCCTCATTTTTAGGATTCTTATTACTAATCATTTCTTACAAAAGTAATCAAACCTCCCTCCCTTCGGGAGGGATTGAGGGTGGGCTAAAGTTTCTGATCTACCTCAATCTCAGTGAACGTCTCGATGATGTCGCCCACCTGAATGTCGTTGAAGTTCACCAGTGAGATACCGCACTCCAGACCAGTTGCCACTTCCTTGGCATCGTCCTTGTAGCGCTTCAGGGCACCGATGTTGGCCGTATGGACCACGATACCGTCGCGAACCACGCGAGCCTTGTCCTTGTTGTGTACCTTACCGTCAATAACGAGACCACCGGCCACGGTACCTACCTTCGATATCTTGAACACCTGCTTCACTTCAATCTCACCGGTCACCTGTTCCTTGATCACCTTGTCGAGCATGCCTTCCATGGTGGACTTCACCTCGTCGATGGCGTCATATATGATGGAATAGGTGTTGATCTCTACGCCCTCGCGCTCGGCAGCCTTGCGGGCTTCGGCAGAAGGACGTACCTGGAAACCAACGATGATGGCATCAGAAGCGGAGGCCAGCATGACATCGTTCTCTGAAATCTGACCCACAGCCTTGGTAATCACATTCACCTGAACCTTCTCGGTAGAGAGTTTGATGAACGAATCACTGAGAGCCTCGATACTACCGTCGGTGTCACCCTTCACGATGATGTTCAGCTCATGGAACTCACCGAGGGCAATACGATGCGAGATATCGTCGAGACCAAGGGTCTTTGTGGTACGCAGGCTCTGCTCACGCTGCAACTGCAGACGTTTGTTGGTAATCTCACGGGCCTCCTGCTCACTCTCCATCACATGGAAAGAATCACCGGCAGTTGGTGCACCGTTCAGACCGAGGATGATGGCGGGTTCAGCAGGACCGGCCTTTTCAATGCGCTGGTTACGCTCATTGAACATGGCCTTGATACGTCCGAAACTGGTTCCGGCCAGTACCACATCACCAACCTTCAGCGTTCCGTTGCTCACCAACACCGTCGATACATAGCCGCGGCCCTTGTCGAGCGAGCTTTCGATGATGCTACCCGTTGCCTTTCGGTTGGGATTGGCCTTCAGGTCGAGCATCTCGGCCTCCAGCAGCACTTTCTCAAGCAGCTCATCCACGCCGATACCTTTCTTGGCAGAGATCTCCTGACACTGGTACTTACCGCCCCACTCTTCCACTAGCAGGTTCATATTGGCCAGGTCCTCGCGGATCTTGTCGGGATTGGCACCAGGCTTGTCTATCTTGTTGATGGCAAACACCATCGGCACATTAGCAGCCTGGGCATGGGCAATAGCCTCCTTGGTGGTAGGCATCACGGAGTCGTCGGCAGCAATGATGATGATGGCGATATCCGTCACCTGGGCACCACGGGCACGCATAGCGGTAAAGGCCTCATGGCCAGGGGTATCCAGGAACGTAATCTTACGTCCGTCAGAAAGAGTCACATTGTAGGCACCGATGTGCTGTGTGATACCGCCGGCCTCACCGGCAATGACGTTGGTATTACGGATATGGTCGAGCAATGACGTCTTACCATGGTCCACATGACCCATCACGGTGACAATCGGAGCACGTGAAACCAGATCGTTCTCGTCATCCTCCTCTTCGGTGATGGCGTTCTGGACCTCAGCACTCACATATTCGGTCTTGAAACCGAACTCATCGGCCACGATATTGATGGTCTCGGCATCCAGACGCTGGTTGATACTTACCATGATACCGATAGACATACAGGTACCGATGACCTGATTCACGCCTACGTTCATCATCGTAGCCAACTCAGAAACGGTCACAAACTCCGTCAGTTTCAGCACCTTGCTCTCTGCTGAAGCAGCTGCTGCCTGCTCGGCCATCTGCTCCTGCACGGCTTCGCGCTTCTCCTTACGGTACTTGGCGCCCTTCTTGTTTTGGTTCTGTTTGTTGGTCAGACGGGCCAGCGTCTCCTTTACCTGGCGTGCTACGGCCTCATCATCAACCTCCAGCGGTTTCTGGTTACGCTTCTTGTTCTTCTTGTTGGCATTCTTGCCGCCACCCTGCTGCTGGTTGTTACCGTTATTGTTCTTCTTATCCTGCTTTCCGGCCTGTTTTCCGGCAGCCTCAATATCGACGCGCTCATTGCGGATGCGCTGGCGCTTCTTCTTCTCACCGTTCTGCTGGGCAGCCTTTTCCTCACGTTCCTTGCGGCGCTCTTCCTTAGACTTCTTCTTCGGACGAGTACTCTGGTTCAAGGCATCAAGGTCAATCTTACCCAATACGTTCACCTTGGGCGCAGCCTTCTGCTCGCTCTTCAGGGTGAACACTTCAGGTTCGGCGGGAACTGTAAGCTCCTCCGCAGGAGTTTCCGGCTCTTTTTCCACCTCAACGGCAACCTCTTCGACAGTCTGCTCCGGCTCGGCCTTAGGCTCAGGTTTCTTCTCCTCCACCACGGGCTTGGACTCGGGTACCATTTCTACTTTCGGTTCCTGCTGGGTTTCCGGCTCCTTCTTTTCAACCACAGGTTTCACTTCAGCCTTCGGGCTTACGGCAGCAGCCTTCGGCTCTTCCTTCACGGGCTTCTCCACAGACTCAGCAGGCTTCTTACCGAAGCTAGAGAGGTCAATCTTGCCAAGCGGCTTAAACTGCTGGGCCTTGGCCTCCGTCTCCGTCGTAGCCTTCTCCACCTTCTGTGGCTCCGCAGGTTTCTTCTTCTCCTTCGGATGTTTCTGGAACAACTTCTCCGCCTGGGTGCGTACCTCTTTGTCCTTCTGGAACTGCTCTCGGAGCGCTTCGTATTGCTCGTCGTTCAGTTTGAAACTCAAGTCGGCTCTCACCTCACCCAAGTGGCTTTTCTTTTCCAAGAACTCCACTGCCGTCTGGAGTCCTATGTTCAATTCGCGGATTGCTTTATTTAATCTTATACTCATTAACTCTCTTATATAATTCTATAAATTTCAAGTTTCAAATTTCAGGTTTCAAGTTTCAGGTTTCAATCTATCTGAGCGGTAGCAAATTCTTCACTCTTCACTTTTCACTCTTCACTTAACTCTCAAACTCTGCCTTCAGCACGTTAAGCACCTGGTCAACGGTCTCTTCCTCAAGGTCAGCCTTTTCCACCAGCAGTTCGCGGGGCGCATTGAGCACCTGCTTGGCGGTGTCAAGACCGATAGCCTTGATGGAATCGATTACCCACTGGTCAATCTCGTCAGAGAACTCATCCAGATAGATATCCTCGTCAGCCTCGTTCTCGGCAACCTCACGGAATACGTCGATAGTAAACTGTGTCAGCATCGAAGCCAGTTTGATATTCAGACCGCCACGACCGATAGCCAGTGAAACCTCCTCGGGCTGCAGATAGACCTCAGCCTTGTGGTTCTCCTCATCGATATTGATGCTCGAAACCTTCGCGGGACTCAATGCACGCTGGATGAACAGTTTCGTGTTCGAAGTGTAGTTGATCACATCGATGTTCTCGTTGTTCAGTTCGCGAACGATACCATGCACGCGGCTACCTTTCACACCTACGCAAGCACCTACGGGATCAATACGCTCGTCGTAACTCTCCACGGCAATCTTTGCACGCTCTCCCGGCATACGGGCGATGCGCTTCACCGTAATCAGGCCGTCGGCAATCTCGGGAACCTCAGCCTCCAGCAGACGCTCCAGGAATACGGGACTGGTACGGCTCAGGATAATCTTCGGGTTGTTGTTCTCGTTGGTCACCTGATGGATCACCGCACGGATGGTCTCACCCTTGTGATACTGGTCGTTGGGAATCTGCTCCGACTTAGGCAGGATGAGCTCGTTGTTCTCATCATCCACCAGCAGCACCTCGCGCTTCCAAACCTGATACACCTCACCGGAAATCACCTGGCCCACACGATCCTTATACTTATTATAAAGCGAATCGTGAACCAGTTCGAGCACCTTCGAAGCCAGCGTCTGACGGAGGTTCAGGATAGCACGGCGGCCGAACTTCGCAAAGTCCACGCGCTCCGACACTTCCTCGCCTACCTCGTAGTCGGCTTCAATCTTCTGAGCATCGCTCAGGGAAATCTCCTTGTTCTCATCTTCCACCTCACCGTCGGCCACGACCATACGGTTACGGTAAATCTCAAAGTCGCCCTTGTCAGGGTTTACAATCACGTCGAAGTTCTCGTCCGAACCAAAAATCTTGGCGATCACGTTGCGGAAACTCTCTTCCAGCACGCTCACCAAAGTAGTACGGTCAATGTTCTTGTCAGTCGTAAAATCCTTGAAGGCGTCGAGCATGCTTATGCTCTCTTCTTTCTTAATTGCCATTTTTATATATTTTTATTATTACTATTTCTATTTTATAACACAAAATTCACAGGATTATAACCTTTCTCGCTAACTATCGAAATTCACAGAAATGAGACTCTTTCTCAGGAAGTCCCCCTTTTAAGGGGGATTTAGAGGGTCTCTTTATTTAAACGAAATCAAATACTTGCAGTATTTCACTCCGTCCATCGAGAACTGATGGTCCACCTCCTGAATCTCAGGACGCTTCTTACCTTCAACTTTCACTTTCTCTTTGGTGGTCACCGTGAAGTCACGGCCGTCCACGCTCTTCAGCACACCTTTGTATTTCTTTCCGTCGGCGTCGAGCACCTCCACTTCCTTACCCACGAAGTTCTTGTATTGCTGCTCCACTTTGAAAGGCTGTCCCAATCCTGCAGAGCCCACCTCCAGTTCATAGTCTTCTTGCTCACGGTCCAGATGATCCTCTATGAAGCGGCTCAGCTCCACACAGTCCTCAATCCATACGCCGTCAGCGTGGTCAATCTCCACAACAATCTTGTCGTCACTGTTAATCTCAATGTCCACGAGGAAATAATCCTTACCCTCGAGCCACTGTTCAACCAAATCTTTTACGATGCTTTTGTCAATCATACATTAACATTTAAATAAAAATGTGGAACTCTTTTCGAGTCCCACATTCCACTGAACGGCTGCAAAGGTACGAACTTTTCCGCACATCTGCAAATATTTCACACATTTTCTTTCAATAATTATACTTTTCCCATTAAAGGGTTATCGTCATCGTTATCGTTATCATTATGATTTTTGATGGGTCTCTCTAAAACATTGGCGGGGCGCTTCATCACTGGAGCACCCCGCCATCAATAAACCTCATTGGTTAACTAGAAAAAACTATTTCTTATCTTTGTATGGTATTATTCTTCTTCGTCTTCCCAGATATCCTTGAATTGGATATCACTGAGGTAGTCGGTCTTTTCCTCCTCTTCGAAGGAACTCTCCTTGGCTTCAGGCATATAATTGTCGTGTCCGGAAGGACGCATTAATGTCTGTGGCTCAAAGAACAACGTTTCTGCTTGTGGTTTGATATATTGCTTTTTCATAATTTATTCCTTTCTTATAGTTTAATTACTTAACTAATACTTTCAAACCATTCACGAGATAGATACCGGCTGGCACATAAACCGTACGGCTTTCGCCTGCCTTCAGGTTCAAAGCATCAATGTTCTGGCCAGATACGGTACGGATGCGATAAGCAGTGTCGGCATCAGAAGTAATGGAGATGAAGCCCTTACCCGTGGTGATACCGGTGAACACCTTATCCACGTCTGTAATACCAGTTGCCGTATCAGGATTCTCCCCTTCCACAAGCATCAGATAGCCAACCTTGGCGCTACCTGTTCCACTTGTCTGATAAACAGAACGGAACGGATAGATATCAACCGTCTTGTACTTATCCTTAAGTTCCACAGAAGAGTAGAAACCGTTGTTGGCAAAGTAGAATAACTTCTGTTCCTTTGCAACCTTTCCACCACTATACGTTCCAACATGGCTGAAGGTATAATCGGCAGATACTCCATATTTGTCTTTCAGTTTACCCGTAGAAGTAATGTCCTCAGCGGAGAACAGAACGTCCTTTTTAGGCGTTGCAATGATATTGGAACCATACTGGCGCAGGGTGAAGGAATCATTGCTCTTACCCTTATTCACAATCTGAAGTGCATACGGTGTGTTAGCCTTTACTTTATCATCACTCGTCTTTGTGAAGAATGCAGCATCAGCATCAACTTCGCCGAGATAATCGAATTTATTGTTGCTTGTGGCATTGTCACCATTCATCTGCAAGAATTTCATCGTACCATAGTCGGTGTCGGTGTGCAAGCCGCCGGTAAGACTGATGGTAAACGGCATGAATACCGTTGCATACTGAACATCAGCGTATGCACTATTCGTCACCTTACGGGTGTACATGGCGTAGTTGGCAGCATCCACCTGAATATCGTACTTTGAGTAGAACGGAATCTTGTCGGTCAGCACAATATCTTTACCAGCGCTGAATATGCCACTAGCTGTTTTGTATGCCACATTGTCAAGGGTCGATGTGGTGTTTTCTGGTAAGAACACAAGCGCATTGGGGTTCAGTAAATTTTTTAAGTCTTCCAGAGTTTTTACATCTGAGTACTGACTACTGTTCAGCATTGCATAGAGTGGTGTACCATCGATGTATAATATCTGCTTAATGTCAGCTGGAGCATTAGTATTGGTATTATCCAACTTTGAAGCAATTGCTGAATATTTCACTGTACCTATAGCATCCTGACTAGGAAGGTGTGGGTCATCTGCTTTCCATAAAGTTTCCTCACGACCTATAATATTGTCAATAATTTCCTGATAAGTCAGATAGCCCGTTACCTTTTGGCCAGTATTATCTGTATCAGTAACATCAAGTGTCAGACCCCACATGCTGTCTTCCTTGTCTCCAGTACCGTCATTGTAGAACGTCTTATCGTAAATCTTAGTAAAATCTAACTTCGGACTGAAGGTTTTGGCTCTCAATTCTATCTCCATTCGATAGAAGGCATAGTAGCGGTGCTGCCAACCATCTGTAGGTGCAATGTTCCAGCGGGTTTCGTCTGCAGTAAATACATAATAGGTACCAGATTTTTGATTCTCTTTACTTGCATTCAGCACACAGGGGATAAATGTTCCTTTATCGGTGCTAGGATTTGTCGCCGGGTGGGCTGTCGGATCACCAGGATTCTCAGTATTCATATACTTCTTGACAGAGAAAGGATACTCTATGAGGTGGCCCGTTGTCGTTTCACCACCTGTTGCGGCCAAGTCTTCAGCATTGTTAAACTTGAAACGGTATTTACCTGCATTGGAAGTATAAACCTTATTGGTGTATGGTGCATCAGGACTGTATGCTGTATCATACAGACCTTTATTACCTCCTGTATATCCATCAACAGGAATAAAATAGGGTGATCTTACAAAACTGTAACGGGCTGCACCAGTCCCTGAACGGTCATAATAGGTCTCGTCACCATACTTACTATAAAGCCCGGAGAAGGTGAATGTCAGATCCTCATTTCCATAATCAGCAGGAACATAGAAGATGAATCTGTCACCTGCTACAGAGAAGTTGTCTGCCGTAAACGACTGTGTCAGCTGCAGCACATCTCTGTTATCATGGCAAACAATATCCATCTTGTCGATATATGGATTCAATGCCTGTAAATACAATTTGACGGTAATAAGGGCCATTCCTCCATCATTAACAAATGCGCCATCAGTTCCACTACCTAAGATCTCGAACTTAATGGCATCGTTGTTTAACAGGCCCAAATCTATGCTACCAGTTGAATTCTCTCCGTTGACCTCGATCAAGCCGTTATCTCCTGTAATCTTAGCGCCTGTGCGATCATAGAGCTGTATTGAATAATTTTCACTCCCTAAACCATAATTAATTTTGGCACCCACAATACGATAGCCAACGGGAACCATGTTGCGGGCTTTGTTTTGTATCTCTATGGGTGTTTCAACAAAATAAATGTCATTTTTCAGGCCGTACCAATAGTTACCACCACCATTATCAACCTTATAAATCTTCTTTGTTGAAACCACATCTTCTTTAGGCACATTGCCGCCAAGATCGGCATCCATTCCATAAGCACCAGCCTGATAAATATAGTTAAAGGCATCAAGATCCTCTACATTTCCCCATTTGTAGGAAAATTGAGTATTGCTTTCATTTCCAGGCTGTGGGTTCATGGTCATCTCACCAATATCAATCTTGTTGGTCTTGAAAGGTGATGCATCCATACTCACAGGTGTATTTGATGCTTCTGTAGGTTTGACATTCGCCTCGAAAGTACCCTCTGCAGTGAATTTAATCTCAAACGACTCGATGGTCAGGCCATAGTAAAAGTAGTCTTTTACAAGTCTGAAATAAATCTGGTTACCCATATCGTCTGCAGATTGACTAGTTCGACTGATGGTGTATTTCTTGCCTTTATCACTTGGGTTGATGTCGGTATCGCCATCTGCTGCTGTAGCAGTAGCCAAAACATCTGATGCGGCTGTTCCGATTGTTCCTCCAGCACTGGTGTTGCTTTCATAATTCCAGCCCGTTCCAAGATTCAAATATCTGACTTGATTTTCATTGTAACCCGGGTACTGATTATTACGACCTGATACACCTGAGTTTGTTTTGTCTGTTTCCCATGGCTTTGTTTCATAGAAACGCATGGTGCTTTCAGTTTCATCAGCTTGTCTTACAAAACCATTGCCACTATTAATACTTGCAAAGCTTCCTGTACCCACATTGGAATCTCCTTCTCCAACTAAATCGTTTGCTAATACCAAAGTGTAACCAGTGATACGATAACCCTTGGGGAGAGAAACAACAATGTACGATGGTCGGCGACCACCCGCAATAAATATTTTATTATTACGTTGACCAAAGACGGCAGAAGGAAACGACACTTCACCAGTCTCCGTAAGGCCATCTCGGTCGGTTCCTGTCATTGACAAGGCCAACTGTTCGTGACGCCATAAGGCTTTGAAGCCTTGTTCCGAACCTGTTTCACCATTGTCCGTCATGGCTGCCAACAAACTGCCGTGATCGAGATCAATGGTCACATTCTGTGCCACACCTTGTGTGGTTCCAGTTACAAGCATGAGTAACAATAGAATCCACCTGCTAAGTGTTCTGTTAGTTAGTCTTTTCTTTTTCATAATTCATTAATTTTTTATTTTCCGTAGTTAATTATTTCGATTAGAGTTCATAATTCTCATTCAAACCAGAGATAGCCGATGGCCAATTTAGCGCAAAATAGGCGGAAATCTTCGATAAAACCGCCATATTCTGTGCAAATATAACAAAAATTCACAAAGTAACCATAAAGATACAAAACAAACATGTAAAAAAACTCACAATAGGGTGTATAAAAACTTAAAATGCCGTAATTCTTACAAAATCGAACTAAAATCAACTAAAACCCACAAATCTTTTATCACACAGCACCCCACGCAATGTTTTTGTAAGTATTACAGGCAGACAAGTAACTATTCATTATTAAAAAGATTTTCCACATGTATTGCTTTCGGGCTGATGATGTTTGGGGGTACAAACTAATTTACTTTGTTCTCCATCTAATAGGTTTTTGAGGTTCATTTGATGATGTTTTTGAGGAACAAACTAATTTACTTTGTTGTCTTACTGATGATATCTCTATACGCGAAAAATGATTTAAACCCCCTATCCCCTCTATGTTGCTTGTAAGACGTTGGTTTTAAAGCAGTTGCTGGTAGACATTAGGCCTTTAACCCCCCTACAAACCCCCTATGAACCCCCTACTGAAAGACACTCGTCCCTACAGACCCTCCACCC
>R23__coassemble_205_pt1 | contig 42932 bp, 30 predicted proteins | sample R23__metabat2_high_PE_035 | metagenome-assembled genome bin R23
GGGGTGGGTCACCCCTGTCACCCTTATGACACCCTTGACACCCTTCCGAATAGGGTGCAAGGCCTGTGTTTATCGGGGTTTTACACCCTTACACCCTTAAAACAACTTTTTCCTATATAAAAACTTGTACTGTCACACAAAACTAACCCCTCTGACACCTTTGTGGCACCAGAGGGGTATTCATACTATGTACTTTGGTGTGGAGAAGGGAAATAGGAACGGGAAGATGCTTGGCTGACATCTTCCCGTTCTATATTTACCGTGATGGTGAGTTCTTCTTAATCAAAAGAGTCCCAATTGACGTTCACAGTTTCTTCATCGTCAGCCCAGATGTCAGTGAAGCTAATCTTGGCTTCGGGCTCGTGAGTACCGTCGTCATCACCGCCGGAACCAATTTCAATTTTATCGCCAATTTTACCTGTCATACCACTACCGGCTAATAATGCTGTAGAATCTAATACCTCAGTCTTAATAACTGGTTCTATATATTCTTGTTTCATGATTCTATTCTTTTTGAATGGTGTTAAACAACGATTTACTTTACAATTTTCTTCTGTCCGTTGATGATATAGACTCCCTTAGGAAGCGTATTCGAATCCACGTTCTTGCCTACATATTGACCGTTAATAGTATAAACACCATCAGTCAACGTTCTTTCATTTGCTTTGACTTCGAAAATGCCTGTGGTCTCACCGTCAATATCAATACTCATTGGCTTTGCGAATGCAGGATTTATGTTAGTAAGACGGAAACCTGCTCTGAAGCCCTTTATATACTTATCGCTTGTTGTAACTTTATAAAATTTACTTTCACTAATAAAGAAACTATTTTTAGGTAATTTTGATTTGATTAAATATGCAAAGAAGTGTATAGTGTATGCATTTAAATCGTCATCCTCTTTTGTTATGGAGACTCTGGCATTATTTCTTGGATCAAGAGTCACATTTTTGACGGTAAAGCCTTCATCGTAAGTAATATCATTAGTTACCTTGATAAGATAAGGATTGTTCGCAACTGTACCTGCGGTTTCAGCGAGTTTTGTAAATTGCAGTGTTATGCCAGAGGCGTCACTGTAATTGTTGTCTTCAACTTGATAGTCAGTAAATTCTGCCAATGCTACACCATCACCGAATGCTTCTGTCAATTGATCGCTAGTCATGGCAAATGGTAAACAGATAGTGCTCCATTGACCCGCTTTAATAGAGCGCTTTACCTTTGCGATAACAGGCTCGGTTGTTGCAGTAGGAACAGTCGTGCTTTCTTCATCCAGAGTTACAGTAGCCATTTCCTTGACGGTAAGAGTTGCTGAAGCAATGGTTGATGATACAGGTTCATTATTCTCGCCGGAAATGCGCACATCCTCGAAGGTGATAGTATAATCACCAGGTACCACAGTTTCAGCTATATTAAGTTTGAAGTTCATAATGGTTCCATTACCTGCGGCAATCGTATGCTTTACACCCTGATCAGGCATTGAAAAGAGAATGTATCTACCATTGTCACTTCCCAGTGTCATTCCTGTGGTTCTGTCAGTTAACTCATAACCGGTAAATGTCACTCCATCGGGTAATGTCATGTCGAACTGAGCTCCTGCTAAGACGGCATCGTTAGTTAGTTCGATTGCCATTGTGGCATCAGACCCCTTATATCCGGTGAAGTTAGGCACGGATATAGTGTAATTAGCTGCCGATAAATTTCCGCTTAATGCGAAAAAGGCGGCAATGAAAAGTAATAATTTCTTTTTCATAATCTTTATTTTTTAATTGTTTTTATCTAATTGTTATTCAGAATGATATCTACTAAACTGGTGACATCGGTTACGTCAATCTCTCCATTTTCGTTTACATCGCAGGCACTTTCGTTGCAGTTGTCCGGGTTATTGCCCAGTATGTAATCCACTAGTATTGTAACATCAATGACGTCTACTTCTCCGTCGCCGTTGATATCGCCCTTCAGGTTGGTGTCCTCTATCATCGGCAGTACCAATTCTGCCGAGCCCGTGTACTCCAGCCACGCTTTATTGGCGTGCATTGCAGTAACAGTATCCTCAGGCTTTATAAATCCGAGTTTCCCTGATGCAGTGATGCCAATAGTGTACATTGTTTTTGTACGTTTGGTATAGTTCTGTAGGTTCAACGTGGCTGTTACAACTCCGTTTGAGGAATATTTTCCATAACTATAAGGGTCGTCCTGATTGCAGAAATAGTTTCCCTTTAAGAGGTTCGTACCTGAATAATTTGACGATGTGGAGGATGTAGGTGCCGATTTGGCTGTAGCGTCTGGAGCAGTAAATATAGGGGCTCCAGATGGAATCAACTGGCAATTGGATGCTTCGTTCGAACTGCATTCTAAGATTACGGGAGTACCAGCAGGAACTGTTTCACCGTTGGCAAACTCTACAGTTTCCAGTGTTCCGTCTGTATTGATAGCACTTACCACATAGGCTTTTTCTACGCCATTGCTTAACGTGAAGGCAAAGGGCACATACAATGTTGTATAGTATTTCCCATTATACTCCAATTCTGGCTTTACATTGAAATGAGTTATGGGCTCTATTTCCCATTTCGCCTTATCGTTACTGCTTGATTCATCTATGGCAAAGATTCCAGCATTATCTACGAAATAACGCGTTCCAAGTTTTGCCTGACTCAAGAATAAACTTTTACCCAAGGCAAACTTCCATGAGCTGTAACTGATATTTTCTACTCCCGAAGCAGCAATATTAATACTCGTGGTATAGTTCTCTCCAGAAGGACTCACTGTAGTATAGAGGTCATCGAAGTATAAACGCACACTAGCCACGTAGTTACCAGTTGTCAATGTTAATAAACTCGTACCCTGAGCTATTATATTATACTTGGAGCCTGTATTCTTTGATACATAGAGAATAGTGGAAGGATCTACACATTCATCGTCTTCTACTAGATGAATATCTGACTTCATGTACATGTCGGCAGCATCTAGCAATAAAGGTTTTATTGTTTCAGAATTGTCGACGAGATTCGACAATCCGCCACCCGTAATGGTGCCAAACAAGAACTGATAGCTGAACTTGTCATTGGCCAAACTGATGTAGTGATTCTCCTTCACATTGTGGAATCGATAGAACCCATTACTACTTAGTTGAGCCATGCAGTTCAACGCGTACGTAAAGGCTAAAGCCAACAATAAAGGAAGTTTTCTTATGTACATCTGTCTTTTCTTTAATCTTTAACTTTAAGAATGATGTCAACCAGGTATGTCACGTCAGCCACATCAACCTCTCCGTTTTCGTTTACATCGCACGCATCGACATCGCATGGCGAAGGATTATTTTTGAGTATATAGTCCACTAGGGTTGTTACATCAACGACATCCACCTCTCCGTCCATATTAATGTCGCCCTTCAGGGTTAGTTTTACAGGGTCGAAGTCTGTGGTGAACAGAAAAGCCTTGTTTGCTTCAACAGTTGTCCAAATATCATGGAAGCCAAGCACTTTATTGTACATCTGTAAGACACGCAAACCATTTACATTTTTAAGATCATCAGCAGGTAGTCCAAAGAAATACTTATTGTTAACCGTTCCAGCGTTCTTTGCCATCAGGTGTTCGTATTCCTTGACATAATTATTATAGGTAGTTTCTCCAAGCACTTCCTTGGCAAAGTCGAACAAGGTTTGCACTTGTGATGTCTTCATTTCGTACTTGTTAATTAGAAACTCAGGTCCCTCCAGCAAATTGCCAGTAACAGCACTACCATTTTTAGTACTCAGCTTGAGCGTCTGAGTAAGATTGTCAGATTCGCTGACGAGCATTACAGGAGTTTGAGCAGGGATAATGCCCGAGATTTCTTCCGTTTTAGCTACACCCGCATCTGAAACAGCTGTCACCTTCATGGCAGTCACCTCGTCAGGAAGTGTATAGGCAAAGTCGGTGTAAAGTGTGGTGTAGTACTTATCGCCCCTTTTGTTTGCCTCGGGGAAGTTTACGTTGAACTCCGTGCATGGCTGTAATGTCCAGGCGGTGGAAGGGTCGTTAATCTTGGTGTTGCCTTCGCTGATGATGTCGAAGGTTGAAGTGCCCGGCACGATGTAGTATTTGAAGTTGGGGCGGATGTTCTCCACCTTATCAATATATTTTGCATATTCGCCAAGTTTGGGCTTTATGTCAGTTTCGTATCTCGGGTGGTTTTTCAGATTTCCCCAGTAGATCATGGCTGTCTGGTAGGCGAAGTTCCAAACGTTGTCTTCAGTTGAGAGAACCCGAGAATAAAAAGCAGAAATAGAGGCATCATCTTTTGGTTCGGGGAGGCCGCTTGAAGCACCGCCCATCTTTTCCCATACCGTATGAAGGCTGAAGTCCACAAGAATACTTGCACCACTACCACCAGTCTTATTGAGCAGTTTGTGAATGGCATCGTTGATGAACTTCTCCAATTGTGGCAGTTTGGCATCTACTTTAGCCTTATTCTCAGGCTTAGCGTAGAAGTCTACTACCGGCTTCATGCTGGGAGTCTTGCCATAGATGCGGTAGGTGTCGCTTCCGGCACTCTCTAAATAGAGGTGGTAGTCGAATGAGTCGTTAAATATCTGCATGATGGCATCTAAGCCATCGTTTCCGAGAATTTCGCCGGTGCCTTCGGCATGGAGTTTGTTAGCAACGAGTTGCACAATCTCGGGCACGTAGTTCATGGCGCGCTTTGCATAGCCGGGGATATCCACGCCCTGCGAGCGCAGTATCTCAACCTGACCTTTATCGTTGGTCTTTACGCGGATTACGGTGCCGGCTTTCTTTTTTGCGTCTGATTCGCTAACGAAGTTGACCGTTCTGCGGCCAGCCACGTTAACATACTTTCTATCGTTTGTGAGAATGTTATAGTATCCATCAGTCACGTTTGCGCCGGTGGATTCTTGAGCCATAGCCTGCTGGGCTATAAAGGGAAGCAAAAGACATACGCTTAGTCTTTTTAAATTAGATAGTAACTTTTTGTCCATAGGTTTGCTATTAAGTCATGTGTCGGGCGCGCAGGGTTTTCCCTGCGCACCTGTTTTTTCTATTGCTTGCAAAATTACTATAAATAATTGAAACAACAATTTTTTATCCCGTTTTTTTTGGCAAAATTGCTATTTTTACAATTTAAAGCCAGTATTTTGCACCTTTATTTTCCCAGAATGATATCTACAAGACTAGTAACGTCGCTTACGTTGATTTCATTATCACCGTTTATGTCGCAGGCACTTTCATTGCAGTTCGTCGGGTTTTTGCCCAGAATGTAATCCACAAGTGTCGTCACATCGGCTACATTCACTTCCCCGTCACCGTTGATATCGCCTTTGCGGGTAGAAGAGGCGGCAAGTTCCTTGAACTTGGTGTCGAGATAGACAAAGCGTTGGTTCAGGTAGTCCTTGATGGCCTGAACGGCTGCGGAATACTCGCCCTCGAGTATCCATCCTGCTCCGCCATTGGCTGTTGAAGCATAGTTGTCGGCCTGGGTTTGGGCAATCTCATTGGCCAGGTCGTCAATCTTTGCTGTTAATAAAGCAAGCAAGTCCTTGGTCTTGGATTCACCGTAGATGGTGTTCCATTTCGCTATCACGGCATCCTTGAACCATTGTTGTTGCCAAAGTGCCTCAATCTTGTTGCACATCACTTGGTAGTCGGCATGGTTGAAGAGCATTCCCTTGTACGAACCGGCGGTGCTGAGGTCGGTCATGTCTACGGGATGCTTGGCGTTGTTGCCATACGCCTTGTCGTTGCTCCACAGCGGTCCGAAGTAGAGTTTGCCGTCGGCATTGTCTTTATATACAAAGATGTCTGACAGTTGCTTGTATCCGCCAAGGATTTCGCTGGCAACGTACCAGTTGATGAATGAAGTCTGGTCCACTTTGTTTTCAACGTCTGTCCAGAAAGATGCAAAGTACGTGCCTACTGCAGTTTGCAGTGCAGCCTGCTGCTCTGCGGTGATGTCGTCTTTGTCAGGATTCTTAATGACGATGTTAGGATTGGTTTCGTCGCCTGCAACATAGAGGTCGTTGGCTCCTACTTCTCCGTTCGATGCAATCTCCAAGAGCCAGTCGGTGTTTTTGTCGCTGACTAATACTCGTCCGGTTTCCACCTTAACGCGGTCGGTAATCTGATAAGTGCCTGCGTATGAGCCGTTTACCACGAGATCGGCATACTGGCATCCTGGTGTGAAGCCGAATCCTAACTGGTCGCCGAGTTCCTCGGTAAGGCCGTTACGCAGCATCGATGGGTCGTCGTCGTTGGATTCGAGCACCCATTGCTTGTATGAGTCCGACTTGCTTCCCAAGAGGGCATATTTCTTCTCGAACTTCAATCGGTAGGATGTCTTAACGTCGCTTCCGTCGCCTACGAATTTCACGCTGACAGCTGTGTTGTCCCAGGTCTTGTTTCCACCAATCATGTTGTTCTCGTCGAATAATTCGATGGCTGCCTTTCCCCAATTGTCTGCATCGATAGTAGCATCGGTATCGATGTAGATAGTAGGCACGTCGTTCATTTGGGTGCGCTCGACAGGTTGTTCGGCTTCGAAGCTGATGGCTGGTGCTTCAGCATTGTTGGCGATGGTGATGTATGCCATTGAACCATTGAGAGAATTTTGGGCGCTGTAGTCTTGCAAACTGCCATCGCTTCCTACTATTTTCACAGTCTTATATAGGTTGGCATTCATGACATGACCTGTAAAAGTATAGTTGCCATAAGTGATAGGTCGACCAGCATAATACCCGTTGTTACTCCAGCCTGGAGGATTATATGACAAGGTTACGTTGCTGAACACTGGGGCGGAAGATACAGACAGGGATGGTTTAATCAGGTAAGGATTTCCAGCAACGATTGCATTGTCGGCTGGGCTTTGGAAAATCATGGTAGAACCATCGGAAGAGACACCGGTGAACTCTTTCAGTTCGTAGTTGTTTCCAAAGACAGTTTTCAATTGCGTCTCGTCAACATTGAATGGGAGTGAAATAACATTCCACCCATTGGCTGTAAATGAACGATTCTTCATGGTCACATTTACTCGTTTGTCCATATTAGACGACAAATTGAGTTCTGAGTTCGTGACATCATATTCAAATTCACCAACAGTATTAGCAGCTGCCGCAAGGCTTGTGAATTGCTGCTGTACATAGTCGATGCGGGCGCTCAGCCATTGTTTCAACTGGTCTACATAGGCTTTGTGGTTAGCAAGGCTAACATGCCCGAAGGCTCCTGGTTGTTGTGGGTTACCCCATCTTTGATAATTCTGTACAACTGTTTGGGAAACAATTTCCGCCATCTCGTCGATTTTTTCAAGCAGATGGTCTTTAATGCCTCCGCTAACTAGATTGCCCATCATAGCCTTTGCGTGGGTCATGAATTCTGGGTCTTGTGTTAGTTTGTCGAAATAGCCTTGTATACACGAAGCCTGTTGTAGGTGGGCCACCAATTTACCATCTGCAGCAGCCATTGAACTGTAGTTACCAAAAGCCAAATCTTTGTCCCAGAGCGGACCCCAGCAGAGTTTTCCGTCGGCTTCACGATAGGCCTTTACGCTCATCAATCCATCGTAGTCGCCTGTCAATTCGGTTGCAATCCAGAATTTTATCAGCGATTCCTCATCGTTATAGGCACGCCAACCTGTCGTGGGGTTGGTAAAGCCGGCGCCAAAGCCTTTTACCCATGTGTTGAGGAACCAATCTTTTATCGGATTGATAACTGCGGCGCATTGTTCGGCGTTAGTCTCGTCGTCTGGCTCGGGATTGTTGATATTCATCAACATACCACCTTCAGCAAAGCACATTGGATAGTCGCACATGTCATTTCGGCCTTGGAACTCAACGTACCATCCAGTATCCGCATTGACGTTGATGCGGTCGGCATCCACTTCGCAATGGTCGGAAACCTGATAGGTACCACGGTATTCGTTGTTGATAACGAGGTCGACGAACTTATATCCAGGACAGAAAGGCATTCCCACAGACTTTCCAATTTCATAGGTTAGGGCATTACGGAGCATGGAATTATCGTTTAGATTGGCCAGCAACACCCAATTACGTTTGGAATAGCCGTAACCAAGGAGGTCGTGCTTATGTGCCTGTCCGTCAGTAGATGTCTTTTTGCTGGCAAATTTCAGACGATATGGTCGTTTTCCCGTTGGTATAGAGGGCAAAGCCGTTGAGTTTCCTCTGACTTTGATTTCCAGATTGGTGTTTCCGTTTGCGTCGATGGCATCTTCAGTAAACGACTCAAGATAGTGAGGACTTGAGGTGTCGGATGTAGCCACCACCTGAATTTTGGCAGGACGGTATGGTGCTTCTTCGGGTGTTGTGTTGCTGCCTACTTTCTTATACAAATACTCGCCAAGCGACTTGTCACCAATGCCTGGCAAGTCGATGTAGATGGTCGGGGCATCGGTTATTTGGGCACGAGCTGCTATTTTCCCGGCCAGCGTGGTGGGGGTAGGCTCATCGCCTCCACCGCCTCCACCTGAACTCTCAATGTCGAGGGAGAGGGATGGGGTGTTCGTGTTGAGATTAGGGTGGAAAAACCATGCGAAGGTGCCGTAATAATCAGAATTTGTATTGTCTCCAGCCTTAAATGTAACTGGCCATCCACGCCAGTTGCCCATACCTGTACCGTCAGATTTGAATGAAAAAGCAGTGGCTGGTTCGCTTTGTCCACCAACAATTTGCCAAGAATAAACTTTGAAGTACGTTCCCCAGAATTGTAAATCATTGCTAAGTTGAACTTTGATGAAGTCCGTGGAGATGCTGGAGGCAAAAGTAACATTGTTGAAGGTTGGGTTTTCAATGGTTTGCTTGACGCGAATGGCGTATGGAGTGCCGGCAACGATGGATGTTGCAGCCTTCATCTTGATGGTGGTGCCATCGAAGGAATCAAACTCTTGCAAATCCCATTTTCCTTCGCCAAAAGTGGCGTTAAGCACATCTTGTGAAGCCGTGAATGGGAAGACTGCACCGTCCCACTCGTAGGCTGAGAATGTCTTGTTTTGCAGGGTGACGTTACAGGTTTGGCCGCAATAGCTGGTATAAGCACTAGCATCGGTCGAAGTAACATCAAATAGTACGTCTGTTGCCTGTGCAATGCTGCACACCAACAAAGAAAGGACCATAAAGGCCACACGCGATAGGTATTTCATATCGAAAATTGTTAGTTATTATCTGATTATTAACCAATTAGGTCGTAGATGATAGTATATCTGAGTGCAAAGATATGCAATAAATTTAAATACTGCAAAGCTTTCCGTAAAAATTTTTTATTAAGATGGAAAATAAAAGGCATAGCTTCTAAGGAGGGGGAGTAATATGTAGCAGCATCACTATCTACTCCCCGCCCTATAGGGAGGGGCAGGGGGGAGGGTCCGTTATTAATAACTGGCGGTACAGGGAATGCCGAGAGCGAGGACGCGGTCTCGGATGCTGTTGAGTTCTTCGGGAGTGGCTTTCTCCAGACCGTGCATGGGCGTCTCGCGGTCGATAGTATAGATCATTACCTGTTGTGGGGCGATTTCTTTCAATGCTTCCAGCCAAGGACCTACGTATTCTTCGCTGGTGTTGTCGAAATTCACAGGTGTTGGTTGATGGTTTTGGGAGCTCCCTCCCTTTGGGAGGGTTGGGGTGGGCTTTCCCTTTAGGAACATGGTTTGGATGATGACATGACCATTGAAGCGCTTGAGGCCTTCGATGACCTGATCTACCTGATACCATTCGCCTTCGGGACGGTCCACCTTATATATATAGTCGGTATTGACGGTGTCGAGTTTCTGGATGTTGTTGTCCACCTTCATCAGCGCGTCATGGATTTTGGGACGATGGATAAGGGTGGCATTGGAAAGCACGGACACCTTGGCTTCGGGGAAATACTGGTTGCGCAACCGGATGGTGTCTTCGATAATTTCAGGGAAATGGGGATTGGCCGTAGGTTCGCCGTTGCCCGCAAATGTGAGTACATCTGGGTGGGGACCGTTTGCTTTCATCTCCTTTAATTTGGCTTCGAGGGCTGCAGCCACTTCTTCCCGTGTGGGCATCTTCTGTTTTGGACGGTGATCAGCATTGAAACCGCATTCGCAATAAATGCAGTCGAAAGTGCATACCTTACCATCGGCAGGAAGGAGGTTGATGCCGAGAGAAACGCCGAGACGACGGCTGTGGACAGGCCCGAAAATGGGGGAAGGATAGATAATGGTGCTCATATTGGGTGCAAAGATAGTAAAAAGGTAAAAAAGTAAAAAGGTAAAGATTTAAAAAGAAGGGTGGGGTTGTTAATTTTGATTAAAAAGCTTGCAAAAGGGGGATGCGATTTTGTATCTTTGCATGTAATATGGTTAAGAAAAAGAAAAAGACCCGCCGCCGTGGTGGTTTGCAGGTTGTGACATTATGTATAAGCACTGCCATGGTTCTCATTTTGCTGGGTATGGTGGTGTTCTCTGTGCTAACAGCACACAATCTTTCGAATTATGTGAAGGAGAACCTGACGGTGACTCTGATGCTCGCTGAGGATATGACGAATCCGGAGGCGCAGAAGTTGTGTGCCGATCTGAAGAAGAAGCATTATGTATATGGGCTGACGTATATCAGCAAGGAAGATGTATTGAAGGAACAGACGAAGGAACTGGGTGCTGATCCAAGTGAGTTCGTGGGGACCAATCCTTTCGTTGGCAGTGTGGAACTGCAGTTGAAGGCCGATTATGCCAATAACGACTCGCTGGTTTGGATTGCCAAGGAACTGAAGAAGAATGCGCAGGTGACAGAGATTACCTATCCTCAGATGCTCATCGACTCGGTGAACAAGAATCTGCGGAAAATCAATATCGTACTGCTGATTTTGGCCGTATTGCTGGCCATTGTTTCCTTCTCGCTGATAAACAACAGTATCAAACTGAGTGTCTATGCGCGGAGGTTTACCATCCGGACGATGAAGCTGGTGGGTGCCTCATGGGGTTTTATACGGCGGCCTTTCCTTAAACGGAGTGTTGTCATCGGACTGGTTGCCTCGCTGATAGCCTGTGCCGTTCTGGCCGGTGGCATCTATATGTTATGGTACTATGAGCACGAGGTGCTGACGGTGATTACTTGGCAGGTGATGCTGATTACAGCTGCCTCGGTCTTCATCTTCGGTCTGCTCATCACCCTGCTTTGTTCGTATGTCTCTGTGAACAAGTTCCTTAGAATGACGGCGGGAGAACTATATAAGATTTAAAAAAGTGAAGAGTGAAAAGTGAAGAGTGAAGAATCTAACTTGGAACTTGAAACTTGAGATTTGAAACTAAAAAGAATTATGGAAGATAAGAAGAATTTGGCTTTTGGAAAGATGAATTTCATCTTGTTGGCTATTGGAATGGCTATCGTCATTCTGGGTTTTGTGCTGATGAGTAGCAGCGGCTCTACGGAGACAACGTATAATCCTGAGATTTTCTCAGCCCTGCATATCAAGGTAGCTCCCGTGGTGACCTTTCTGGGGTTTGTGAGTATTATCGCGGCCGTTGTCTATAAGCCGAAAGATGGTCTTAACAATGAGGATGCCGGGAAATGACACTCCTTGAGACTATCATCATCGCTATCGTGGAGGGACTCACAGAGTTCCTTCCCGTCTCTTCCACCGGACATATGATCATCACTCAGAACCTGCTGGGTGTTACCGACCGTATGCAGGACGACCCCACCATGGCCGCCTTTGTGCATGCGTTCACGTTTATCATCCAGTTTGGTGCCATCCTCTCCGTGGTCTGTCTCTATTGGAAACGCTTCTTCCGCATAGACCATTCACCAGCTCCCGAAGGGGCTTCGCTATTCGGACAACTGAAGCATAAGTTCTATTTCTATTGGCTGCTGATTGTGGGTGTCATCCCCGCCATCGTGATTGGTCTGGCAACAAAGAAATCAGGCTTACTCGACTGGCTGCTCGACAGCGTGCTTGTAGTGGCCATCATGCTTGTGTTGGGCGGTGTGTTCATGCTCTACTGCGACAAGATATTCAACAAACCCGACGAAAAGCGGGAGGTGACGGAACGGAGTGCCTTCAATATCGGTCTGTTCCAATGTATTTCCGTGATTCCGGGCGTGTCTCGTTCCATGGCTACCATCGTCGGCGGTATGGCGCAGGGACTTACCCGCCGTCGTGCTGCGGAGTTCTCTTTCTTCCTGGCCGTTCCTACGATGGCCGGTGCCACCGTGCTCGATCTCTTCGATCTGATGAAAGAGGGTGGGGCATGGGCTACGACGAGTAACATCACCATGCTCATCGTGGGTTGTGTGGTGGCCTTCATCGTGGCTTTGCTGGCTATGAAGTGGTTCGTGAACTTTGTGTCGAAATACGGATTCAAGGCCTTCGGTATCTATCGTATCATCGTCGGTCTCATCATCCTCGTCCTTATCTTTACGGGACATTCACTCTCAATGGTTGACTGATGAATTTTAAAGAAGGAGTGATTTTGGGCATCAATAAGCCCTATCGGATGTCCAGTTTCGGAGCACTGGCCCATATCCGCTATGTGCTTTCCAAGCACCTGGGTTATAAAGTGAAGATCGGACATGCCGGAACACTCGATCCATTGGCAACCGGTGTGCTCATTCTCTGTACGGGAAGGGCCACCAAACAGATTGAAGAACTGCAGAAGCATACGAAGGAATATACGGCAACGCTCCAGTTGGGAGCCACGACACCCAGTTATGATATGGAGCACCCCGTGGACCAAGAGTATTCTACGGCTCATATCACACGTGAGCAGGTTGAAGAGGTGCTGAAGCATTTCGTGGGTGATATCGATCAGATACCGCCATCCTATAGTGCGTGTATGGTGAAAGGCGACCGTGCATATGAGTTGATGCGCAAGGGACAGAAAGTGGAGTTGCAACCCAAACGGGTTCATATTGACGAGATAGAATTGACAGACTTTGATCCCGAAAAGATGCAGATGAGCATCCGGGTTGTCTGTGGCAAGGGCACCTATATCCGCTCTTTGGCCCGCGATATCGGTGAAGCCTTAGGAAGCGGAGCCTATCTGACGGCACTCTGTCGCACAAAGGCTGGAAATGTCCGTATCGAAGACTGCCACACCTTTGACAACTTTAAGGAGTGGCTGGAGAAGCAGGAAGTGGAATAACCCCCTCTCTGGCCTCCCCGAGGGGAGGGGAACATTTGAAACCTGAAACTTGGAAATTGAAACATAATATTATAATATATGAAACTGTCACAATTTAAATTCAAACTGCCCGAAGAGCAGATTGCACTGAATCCTCCAATTCATCGGGATGAATGTAAACTGATGATTCTGCACCGTAAGTCGCAGAAGATCGATATGTTCAAGACCGATGAGAATGGAGAACCACTGAAAGATGATGAAGGGAATCCCGTGTTCCTTGACTTCCGCAATGTGCTGGACCATTTCGATGAGGGTGATACGTTCGTTTTCAATGACACGAAAGTGTTCCCTGCCCGTCTCTATGGTACGAAAGAGAAGACCGATGCCAAGATAGAGGTGTTCCTGCTTCGTGAACTCAATAAGGAGATGCGCCTTTGGGACGTGTTGGTAGAGCCGGCCCGCAAGATCCGTATCGGTAATAAGCTGTTTTTCGACGACAGTGGTACGATGGTGGCAGAGGTCATTGACAATACAACGAGCCGCGGTCGCACTCTCCGTTTCCTCTATGACTGTCCCCATGAGGAGTTCAAACGCGAACTCTTTGCCTTGGGTGAGGCTCCGCTGCCACATTATATTGTGGACCGCCGTCCTGCCACACCGGAGGATATGGAAGACTTCCAGTGTCTTTTTGCCAAGAATGAGGGCGCTGTGACAACTCCTGCTTCTGGACTTCATTTCAGCAGGGAGATGTTGAAACGAATGGAAATCAAAGGTATCAACTTCGCCTATCTGACCCTCCATTGCGCCCTGGGTAACTTCCATGATATTGAGGTGGAAGACCTGACAAAGCACAAGATGGACTCCGAGCAGATGTTTATCTCCAAGGAGTGCTGTGATCTGGTGAACTCGACAAAGGCTGCAGGCCGTCATGTCTGTGTTGTTGGTACCAGTGTGGCCAAGGCTACGGAAACGGCTATGGGTACCGACCGTCTGTTGAAGGAATACGAGGGATGGACGAATAAGTTTATCTTCCCGCCGTATGAGTTTGGCATTGGCGACACCATGATAGCCAACTTCTACCATCCATATTCCACCCTGTTGATGGAGACGGCTGCTTTTGGCGGTTATGACCTCGTGATGGAAGGTTACGAACAGGCTGTGAAGAACGGCTATAAGTTCGGTTGTTATGGCGATGCCATGCTGATTTTGGATGATTAATATGCATGAGGTTTACTTGTCTTTAGGATCTAATCTCGGCGACAAGCGGAAAAATATCCGTTTGGCGATAGAAAAGATAGGGGAGCAGGTTGGCGAAGTGGTTCGCCAGTCTGCTCTTTATGAAACGGAACCGTGGGGATTTGAGTCAGAGAACCGTTTCGTGAATGCTGCTGTGAAGGTGATGACCGAACTATTGCCAATGGAGGTGCTCCGTGCCACACAGCAGATAGAACGCGAATTAGGGCGAAGAAAGAAATCACAATCACCCAACACCCAACACCCATTACCTGTTTACCACGACCGCCCCATCGATATCGATATCCTGCTCTATGACGACTGGATCGTGGATGAGCCAGAACTGAGAATCCCTCATCCGTTGATGTATAAACGTGATTTCGTGATGATTCCTCTAAGGGAAATATTAGATTAAGATACATAAGAAAAGGGCTGCATCCAGATAGATGCAGCCCTTTCTGATACTTTGCGTGAGATTATCGACGCAGGCCCAGAGCCTTCACAATGGCACGATAGCGGTTGATGTCGCGATCCTTCAGATAGTCGAGGAGGGCGCGGCGCTTACCAACAAGCATGGTCAGTGAACGAGCTGTCACATTGTCCTTGTGGTTCTCTTTCAGGTGCTCAGTGAGGTGAGCAATACGATAAGAGAACAGGGCAATCTGGCTCTCAGGTGAACCAGTGTCTGCTGCGTTACCATTGTGGCTGAACTTACCGAAAATCTCTTCCTTTTTTGCTTTGTCTAAATACATGATTATTAATTGATTAATGATGTTGCAATTACATTTTTCGGACGCCTGCCTGCCTTAATCACAACAGGGTTACGTCGTCAAATGCATCGGATTTTCCGAATTTGCGGGTGCAAAATTACAAATAATTTCTGAAAGAACAAACATTTCGGGTTATTTTTTGTACCTTTGATTGACATCGAAGGTACTTTCGCTCGGAAATGAAAAGAAAAACTAGTTTTCCTTTTGCATTTCGCTCACTTCTTTGTACCTTTGCACCCGTTTTTATAAGGTATTAGTATGCAAGACATTCGTAACATTGCAATTATTGCTCACGTTGACCATGGTAAAACAACCTTGGTTGATAAGATGATGCTGGCTGGTCACCTGTTCCGTGATGGACAGAATCTCAGCGATCAAGTTCTGGATAGCAATGACCTCGAACGTGAGCGAGGTATCACCATTCTTTCGAAAAACGTTTCCATCAACTATAAAGGAACGAAGATTAACATTATCGACACGCCGGGACACTCCGATTTCGGCGGTGAGGTGGAGCGCGTGCTCAATATGGCCGACGGTTGTCTGCTGCTCGTGGATGCTTTTGAAGGGCCAATGCCTCAGACGCGTTTTGTGCTGCAGAAGGCACTGGAAATTGGCCTAAAGCCCATCGTGGTGGTCAACAAGGTGGATAAGCCAAACTGTCGTCCGGAGGAAGTATATGAGATGGTGTTCGATTTGATGTTCTCCCTCAATGCCACAGAGGATCAGCTGGATTTCCCCGTGGTCTATGGCTCTGCCAAGAACGGCTGGATGGGAGAAGACTATAACAAACCCACTACCGATATCACCTATCTGCTCGATAAGATAGTGGAGGTGATTCCCGCCCCTAAGCAGTTGGAGGGTACGCCCCAGATGCTGATTACGAGTCTTGATTACAGCAGCTATACCGGTCGTATAGCTGTGGGACGTGTGCACCGCGGAACATTGACGAATGGTATGCAGGTGACGATTGCCCATCGTGACGGTACGATGGAGAAGACCCGCATTAAGGAACTCCATACCTTCGAAGGAATGGGCCATGTGAAGACGGATTCAGTCGGTTCGGGTGACATTTGTGCGGTAATAGGATTGGAGAAGTTTGAGATCGGTGATACCATTTGCGACTTTGAGAATCCCGAGGCTTTGCCGCCTATTGCCATCGATGAACCTACGATGTCGATGCTCTTCACCATCAATGATTCTCCTTTCTTCGGTAAGGAAGGCAAGTTCTGCACCAGCCGTCATATTAATGACCGTCTGCAGAAAGAACTGGAGAAGAACCTGGCTCTGCGTGTGGAGCCTTTCGAGGACAGCACCGATTCCTGGATTGTCAGTGGTCGAGGCGTGCTCCATCTCTCCGTATTGATAGAGACCATGCGTCGTGAAGGCTATGAATTGCAGGTGGGACAGCCACAGGTGATCTATAAGGAGATTGACGGACAGAAGTGTGAGCCTATCGAGGAACTCACTATTAACGTGCCCGATGAGTTTGCTTCCAAGATGATTGACATGGTGACTCGCCGTAAGGGTGAGGTGACCTCTATGGAGAGTCAGGGTGAACGTACCAATATTGAGTTCAATATTCCTTCACGCGGTATTATCGGTCTGCGTACCAATGTGCTGACCGCCAGTCAGGGTGAGGCCATCATGGCGCACCGTTTCAAGGAATATCAGCCTTACAAGGGTGACATTTCCCGTCGCGTGAATGGATCAATGATTGCCTTGGAGACAGGAAATGCCTATGCTTACGCCATCGACAAACTTCAGGATCGCGGCAAGTTCTTCATCGATCCGGGCGAGGATGTCTATATCGGCGAAGTAGTGGGCGAGCATGTTCATGACAACGACCTCGTGGTGAATGTCTGCAAGGCAAAGCAGCTGACCAATGTGCGTGCTTCCGGTTCCGATGAGAAGGCTCGCATCATTCCGAAGACCGTGATGTCACTGGAGGAATGTCTGGAATATATCAAGGAAGACGAGTATGTGGAAGTGACGCCAAAGTCGATGCGTATGCGCAAAATCATCCTTGACCACGACCAGCGTAAGAAGGCCAGTAAGAATTGAAATCCATAGATCAGGAAATACTACGCATAGCCCTGCCCAGCATCGTGAGCAATATTACTGTTCCGTTGCTGGGCTTGGTGGATGTGGCCATCACCGGTCACCTGGGTGCGGCGGCCTATATCGGAGCCATCGCCTTGGGTGGCATGATCTTCAATCTGGTATATTGGATCTTCGGTTTCCTGCGTATGGGTACCAGCGGACTTACTGCTCAGGCCTATGGCAAAAAGTCACCCTACGGGGGGAATTTAGGGGGGCTCCTCCTTTGGCTTTTCCGTTCGCAGGTCATCGGATGGGGAATTGCATTGGCATTGCTGCTTTTGCAATGGCCTATCCGTGAGTTGGCTCTGCTGATTATGCAACCAACGGATGAAGTGCGGGCATTGACCGTCACCTATTTTAATATCTGTATCTGGGGGGCTCCAGCCACCTTAGGACTCTTCGGGCTCAACGGATGGTTTATCGGGATGCAGAATTCACGCATACCGATGGTTATTGCCATCACCCAGAATGTGGTAAACATCATGGCCTCCCTTTGCTTCGTTTTCGGCTTGGGAATGAAGGTGGAAGGTGTGGCCCTGGGAACGCTTATTGCCCAATGGTGTGGCTATCTAATGGGATTGTTTTTGTGCCTTCGTTTTGTCGATAAATCGTTATTTCGAATATTTGAAGGTCAGACGGTTTCTTGGAAGAGTCTATTCGACCGTGAGTCTATGCTGCGTTTTTCTGAGGTGAACCGCGACATCTTTTTCCGAACGGTTTGTATGGTTTGTGTGATGATGTTTTTCACGTCGGCAGGTTCCTGGCAGGGAGAAGTGATTCTGGCAGTGAACACACTGTTGATGCAACTCTACCTGATGGTGAGTTATGTGATGGACGGCTTTGCCAATGCCGGAGAAGCCCTGAGCGGAAAATATTTCGGGGCCGGCAACCGTCGGTCATTGCGGGATACCGTCCGTCATATTTTTATTTGGGGAGGGACCTTGGCCGTGGCTTTTACCTTCGTGTATGTCGTTGGCGGAAAACCTTTCCTGGGATTACTGACCGACGAGCCGTCGGTGGTGACGGCCTCTTCTGATTATGTGTGGTGGGCTTATCTCATGCCTCTCATCAGTATGGCGGCCTTTATGTGGGACGGTATCTTCATCGGACTGACGGCTTCACGACAGATGTTGCAGTCGATGTTTGTGGCTTCCGTCACATTTTTCGTGCTTTATTATCTGTTACAACCGTCCTTAGGCAACCACGGTTTGTGGGCTGCCTTCCTGGGGTTCCTATTTGTGCGCGGTTTGGTTCAGACTATGATCTGCCCTTCTATGCGTCGGCAAATACCTGACCGTCATCAAGGGTAATCTGAAGTTTTGTATATTCGCAGTGGAAATCGTTTTTCAGGCGATCCAAGTATCGGCGGCACTCCCAATGGCACATTGGGAGGTCATGGAGTAGGTAGTTGCCACATGTCTCAGGAGTTGTCGCAGGTACTTCCTTCTGTGTGAGAATCCACTCCAGGCACTCGATGGTCAGTCGGCGCATATCCTCGACGGTGTAATTGCCCGTCATAATGATATACATACCCGTCAGACAGCCCATCGGCCCAACATAGACAACGTTTTCCTTCGCCTGAGAATTGCGAAACCATGTAGCCATTAAGTGTTCTATGCTGTGTATGGCTGCAGGAGCAACTGCCGGTTCTTTGTTGGGTTCCGTAATGCGCAGGTCGAAAGTCGTAAAACCTTTGTCTTCACGCGAAACATAGATACCTGGTTTTAGGTTCGTGTGGTCGATGGTAAAACTCTTAATTACTTCCATAATGGATGATGAGTGATAAGTGATAATTGATGAGTGATGGAATTAGAGTGATTCAATGAATGTCTTGGTCACTTGGAAGGAGTTCTCGGCTATGGTTGCCCAGAAGTCATGATACATGGAGGCGTCAGTGTCGCGAAGGGGAATGTCGCTGATGACACGGAAGGAAATGAACGGAACTTTAAAGATATGGCATGTCTGTGCAATAGCAGCACTCTCCATGTCCACAGCCTTGGCTTCAGGGAATTTCTCAATGATGGAATGCATCTTTTCCTTGGAATCCACAAACCAGTCACCGGTTACCGTCAGTCCGCTAAGGATCTTGAATCCACTTGTAGGAATACTGAGCGCTTTTTCCAAAAGAATGGGGTCCGCCTGGAAACGGGCGGGCATTCCTTGCACCTGACCATAAACCGTGGAGCCGTCAATAGCCGTTCCGCAGTAAACATCGTGATAGCAAACCTCACTGGCCACCACCACATCCTGTACTTTAATGTCGTCCCCGTTTCCACCGGCACATCCGCTGGATATGATGACATCGGGTTGATGTTTGCGAATCATTTCCGAGGCACCGATGGCGGCATTTACCTTGCCGATACCACATTTCTCTACGATAATGCTGTTGCTGTCAAACAAGTGCTGCAATTGTTGCAGTTCCTTGTCCATGGCAACGATAACTCCGATTTTCATGTCGTTTAAATATTAATTTCTGCAAAAGTAAGAAATATTTGAGAAAAAACCGTTATTTTTGCATTCAATTTAAGAATAAATCGACTTAAGCATAATGAAAACGCTCAAAAAGATTCTGCCTGAAGTGCTCGTCATCGTGTTCTTCGCTGTGATTTCTTTCGCTTATTTCTTCCCAGCAGACATTGAGGGTAAGATTTTGTATCGCCATGATTCCTCTGCAGGTGTGGGTGCCGGACAGGAACAATCGCAGTATAAGGAGCGGACGGGCAAGATGACCCGTTGGACCAATTCGCTCTTCAGTGGAATGCCAACCTATCAGATGGCACCGTCGTATCAGAGTATGCAGCCGCTGAATCAGGCTGTCAAGGCCTATCATCTGTGGTTGCCGGAAAATGTATGGTACGTGTTTGTCTATCTGTTGGGTTTCTATATCCTGATGCGAGCATTCGATTTCCGCCGCTGGATGGCGGCTTTGGGTGCTATCGTATGGGCTTTCTCCAGCTATTTCTTTATCATCATTGCCGCCGGACATATCTGGAAGGTGTGGGCACTGGCCTATCTGCCGCCGATGATAGCAGGTATAGTGCTGGCTTATCGGGGCAAATATCTGTGGGGACTGTTGGTTACAGCCATCTTTGCTGCCTTTGAAGTGAATGCCAACCACGTGCAGATGACTTATTATTTCCTGTTCCCCATCCTCTTTATGGTCATTGCCTATCTCGTGGAAGCCATCCGCGGGAAGAAGATGGCGCACTTCCTGAAAGCTACGGCCGTGTGTGCAGTGGGTGCGCTGATAGGTATTATGCTGAATATTTCAAACCTTTATCACACCTGGCAGTATGGACAGGAGTCCATGCGTGGCAAGAGTGAACTGGTTAAAAAGAATTCCGCCAACCAGACCAATAGTGGACTGGAACGCGACTATATCACGCAGTGGAGTTATGGAATAGGGGAGACTTGGACGCTGTTGGTTCCCAACACCAAGGGCGGTGCTTCCGTACCGTTGAGTGAAAGCAAGACTGCCATGAGCAAGGCTGATCCACAGTTTGAACAGATTTATCAGCAGTTGGGGCAATACTGGGGTGACCAGCCCATGACGGCAGGGCCTGTCTATGTAGGTGCTTTCGTTCTGATGCTTTTCATCTTGGGACTCTTTATCGTGAAAGGTCCTATGAAATGGGCTTTGCTGGCGGCAACCATCCTGAGTATTATGCTCTCATGGGGTAAGAACTTCATGCCGTTGACCGATTTCTTTATCGACTATGTGCCGATGTATTCCAAGTTCCGCACGGTAGCCTCGATTCTTGTCATTGCTGAATTTACCATTCCGCTGCTTGCCATGCTGGCTTTGAAGGAATGGGTGTACGGAACTCGTGAAGAGAATGGCGGTAGCAAATTCTTCACTCTTCACTCTTCACTCCTCATTTCTTTCGCCCTCACTGGCGGCATTGCCCTGTTGTTTGCCTTGATGCCAGGTCTGTTCTTCGGCAGTTTCGTATCAGTTCAGGAAGCGCAGGCCCTGCAACAGTTGCCTCAGGAATATGTCGGTCCTATTATGAACAACCTGACAGAAATGCGAAAGGCAGTATTCACAGCGGATGCCTGGCGTTCGTTTATCATCATTGCCATCGGTACGCTTTGTCTGTTGCTTTACAAATCGAAGAAGCTGCGCAAAGAATATATGCTGGGTGCTGTTATTGTGCTCTGCCTGATTGACATGTGGCAGGTGAACAAGCGCTATCTCAATAATGACATGTTTGTACCCAAGAGTGAACGCGAGGCTCCGCAGCAGTTGACCAAGACTGATGAGTTTATCCTTCAGGACAAGAGTGACTGTGGCAACTACCGTGTGCTGAATCTCTCGAAGAGCACGTTTAATGAAAACGAAACCTCATATTATCACAAGAGTATCGGTGGCTACCATGCTGCCAAATTGCGCCGCTATCAGGAACTTGTCGATGCCTATATTGCGCCGGAAATGGAGGGCGTGATGAAGGCTGTGGCAGAAGCCGAGGGTGATATGACGGTCATCAAGGGTGACAGTATCTGGCCTGTACTCAATATGCTGAACATGCGTTACATCATCATGCCTTTGCAGAATGGAGAGACGGTTCCATTGAAGAACCAGTATGCGCTGGGAAATGCATGGTTTGTGGATAAACTCACGTATGTGGATAATGCCAATCAGGAACTTGATGCTTTGGCAAAGATGGACATCCGTCATGAGGCTGTTGCCGACAAGAAGTTCCAGGAACAATTGGGTCATGCTGTGGCTCAGGATTTCAATACTTCATCAGTGACGCTGACAGCCTATGAACCCAACGAACTGAAATATGATGTGAATTCCTCTAAGGGAGGTGTTCTCGTATTCTCGGAAATCTATTATCCAGGGTGGACGGCTACTGTTGATGGACAACCTGTGGAGGTCGGTCGTGTAAACTATGTGCTCCGTGCCTTGCAGTTGAAGCCAGGAAAACATCAGGTGGTACTTCAGTTCTTCCCCAAGAGCGTTGACACCACAGAGACCATCGCCTATATCGGCTACTTCCTGCTCCTGCTTGCTATACTGTTGGTAGCCTATCTTGAGTGGAAGAAAAGAAGATAAAGTATGCAGAAGTTGCTGTCATTGCCGCCTAATCTCGTCGGCTGTTTCCACGAGATTACGGGACTTTCCCGTGAAGAGTATTTCTGCACCAATGACCCGGTCGGACAGAAATTAGGGTCGGGTGGTGGTACAGCGTGGCTGTTGCAGCAAGCTTATGTCGCCTCGCTCAATGACAAAGACGCTGAAACCTTCAGTCAATGGCTTGGCCGTGAGAAACGAATACTGTTGCATGCGGGTGGACAAAGTCGCCGGTTGCCGTCCTATGCTCCTTCAGGAAAGATACTGACTCCCCTTCCCGTATTCCGTTGGGAAAGGGGACAACGGCTTTCGCAGAACCTGCTTTCCTTGCAGGTGCCTCTCTATGAGCAGATGATGAAGGCAGCCCCTGAAAGTCTGCATACGATGATTGTGAGCGGGGATGTCTATATCCGTGCCACACAGCCCCTTCAGCCGATACCCGATGCCGATGTGGTCTGCTATGGTTTGTGGCTCGGTCCTGAGATTGCCAAGAATCATGGGGTCTTTGTGTCATCGCGACAACACCCACAGGAGATGAAATGCATGTTGCAGAAACCGGCTGTGGAAACACTGAGCAGTCTGCTCAACGAGCATCTCTATCTGACAGATATCGGTATCTGGATGCTCTCTGACCGTGCCGTGGAGTTGCTGATGAAGCGTTCTACCCGGAATTCCACTTTGAAGGAATACGATCTCTACGGTGAATTTGGTCTGGCTTTGGGAACCCATCCCACGGTGAATGACCCTGAGCTGGCTGAACTGAAGGTTGCGGTATTGCCTCTTCCCGGTGGTGAGTTTTACCATTTCGGTACTTCCCGTGAACTGATTTCTTCGATGGTTACAATCCAGAATCTGGAGAATGACCAGCGAAAGATTATGCATCATTCGCGCAAACCCCATCCTGCGATGTTCGTGCAGAATGCCATCACCGTGAATCCACTCACTGCGGAGAATACGAATGTCTGGATTGAGAATAGTTATATTGGTGCCCATTGGACGCTTTCCCACGATCATATTATCACGGGAGTTCCTGAGAACGACTTCCATGTGAGTCTGGCACCGGGACAATGTGTGGATGTGGTTCCTATCGGTGATCATTCGTGGGTGGTCCGTTGCTATCATATTGACGAGAAGTTCGCTGGCTCTGCCCAACAGGAAAAGCGCTTCCCCGTGGTAGACAGCGTGGAAGAGATAGGCAAATGCATCATCCAAAGCCCTTCCCCCTCGGGGGGAGTAGGAGAAGGGGTTGGTTCCTTTCTCTCCGCCGAAGACATCTCCTCACAGGCCAACATGTACCGTCTGGTAGCCCAGCGTCGTGCTTTCCGTCAGGAGAACTGGCCCTTGCTGGCTAAGAACTGGCAGCATAGCGTGTTCTATCAGGTGGATTTGGAAGATGCCGCCCGTGAATACCGCGAGATGAATATTCCGTTGCCGGAGCCTCTCCCCGAGAATGCTCCCTTGATGACGCGCATCCATGATGCGATGTTTCGTGATGATTCCACAAAGGCTTTCTCACTCCTTCGTCAAGGACTCACTGAACAGGTGCTTTCTGAACAACCTTCGCCCCGTATGTCTGTCTATAGTGACCAGATTGTATGGGGACGTTCGCCCGTCCGTGTTGATATTGCAGGTGGATGGACTGACACCCCACCTTACTGCCTAATGGAAGGTGGCAATGTGGTGAACTTCGCCCTTGAACTTAACGGACAGCCCCCTTTGCAGGCATATGTCCGCCCATGTAAGGAGCCTCATATCATTCTCCGTAGTATCGACCTCGGTGCGATGGAGGTTGTGAACACGTATGAGGAACTGCTAGATTACCAGAAGGTAGGCTCTCCATTCAGTATTCCCAAGGCCGCCTTGGTTCTTGCCGGATTCCGTCCTTCATCTTACGATCTTCGTCCTTCAACTCTCAAAGCGCAACTTGAGGCATTCGGTTGTGGTATCGAACTGACATTACTCTCCGCCATTCCTGCTGGTAGCGGATTAGGTACGAGCAGTGTCCTGGCGGCAACCGTTTTGGGAACACTCAATGATTTCTGCGGACTGGCATGGGATAAGAACGAAATTGGCTACCGCACACTGGTTTTGGAGCAACTCCTTACCACTGGAGGTGGCTGGCAAGATCAGTTTGGTGGTATTCTCCAGGGTGTTAAACTCCTGCAGACGGAGCGAGGCTTCGAACAGAATCCCACTGTGCGCTGGTTGCCTAACGACCTTTTCACTCAACCCGAATACCGGCAGTGTCACCTCTTATATTATACGGGAATCACGCGCACGGCAAAAAAGATTCTGGCAGAGATTGTGCGTAGGATGTTCTTGAATCAGCGTGACGAACTTCGACTGCTCCGTGAGATGAAGCAGCATGCCATGGATATGTACGAAGCCATTCAGCGTGCCGATTTCCAGCAGATGGGAATACTTGTCCGCAAGACTTGGCAGCAGAACCAACTGATTGACAGTGGGACGAATCCCCCAGAGGTGGAAGCCATTACCCGTCAGATAGATGATCTCTGTCTTGGCTATAAACTGGGAGGTGCTGGCGGTGGCGGTTATCTCTATATGGTTGCTAAAGATCCTGAAGCTGCTGCCCGTATTAAACAGACACTCCTTCAAAACCGTCCTAATGCCAATGCCCGTTTCGTGGAAATGACGTTGAGTACCAAAGGTCTCCAAGTCAGCCGAAGCTGATTGAAAATTGAGGAATTGAGAAATAAGAGACCTGAAACCTGAAACTTGAAACCTGAAACTATAAGAATGAGTTACGAATATAAATACCCCCACCCGGCAGTAACAGCAGACTGCATTGTATTTACGTCAGACGATCAAGTGCTGCTCATTCAGCGCAGGAATGAACCGTGTAAAGGACAATGGGCCTTTCCCGGTGGTTTTATGGAAATTGATGAAACCGCTGAGGCTGCTGCAATTCGTGAACTTCAGGAAGAGACTGGTATCATACTCGAAGAGACCGATATCTTTCAAGTGGGAGCTTACACTACCGTTGACAGAGATCCTCGAGAGCGCATTATTACCATTGCCTATCTGGCTGAGATAGATAAACCTGTGGCAGTGAAAGGCACCGATGATGCTGTCTGCGCCAAGTGGTTTCCGTTGGATGCCCTTCCTCCTTTGGCTTTTGACCACGAGGAAATCCTTACCGATGCCCGGTTGATTAGAAGTGAAGATTAACTATGGATTTCCGCACGATTGTAGATATAGAGAAGCCGAAGTGGCATATAGAACCCGCAGAACGAATACTTTTTGTGGGATCTTGTTTTGCCGACCGTATCGGACAGCGGTTTGCCGAAGAACATTTCCCTGTCACGGTCAATCCCTATGGCGTGATGTACAATCCTGCGAGTATTCTGCATACGGTGGAAAGAGTGAAGAATGATGAGTGTGAAGAGGGTAATTATGATGTGGCTGTCTTGACTCTGGGGACTAACCATATCTATATTGAGAAGGCGACGGGTGAGATAGTGGACAACTGTCAGAAACGACCCCAGTCCTTGTTTGAGGAACGGGAACTCACCATAGCTGAATGTGCCGACTGCCTGCGAAGAGTAATCACCCGGTTGCACCAATGGAATCCCAAGATGAAGATTATGCTCACCGTCAGTCCCATCCGCTATCAGAAATATGGATTCCACCGCAGTCAACTTTCCAAGTCAACATTGCTTTTGGCTATCGAAGAGGTTTTAAGAGATTCTTCACTCCATTCCCGAGCTTCGCTCGCCGACCCGTCGCCTTTCACTCTTCACTCTTCACTTTATTATTTCCCGGCATATGAAATTGTCAACGATGAACTCCGTGATTATCGTTTCTATAATTCCGACATGCTGCACCCCACCGACCAGACGGTGGAATACATCTGGCAACGGTTGGTAGAAACTTGCTTTTCGGATCCTGCACGCCAGTATCTGGAAGAATGGCATCCGTTGAAAAAAGCCCTTGCCCATCGCCCGCTAAATCCCGAAAGTGCCGATTATCAGCTGTTCCTCCAAAAGACTCAGGAACAGTTGAAGGTTTTTGAGGCGAAATGGGGATTTTGATTTTCTTCGTCTTTGTTCCTGTATATGGAAATCGTTAATGAAAACGTTAACGTGTAGCAGATGGCTCTACATGTTGTCATGTTGGCTACGTCTATCTGCCATATAACATTCGTATTATTCCTACTTTTGTACCGAGTTTTTATAGGCTTCCCCATATGGGAAGCTTCATAATGTAAATAGTCATGCTTGTCCGTGAGGATAGGCTGTAATCATTTTGAATTAATTTTATTTTAAGCGGTGCCAGGTCGTGAGATTGTGGCACCGCTTTTTGACTATTTTTTTGCGGTTTTGTTTGGCGGATTGGAAAACTAAATGTATTTTTGCAATATGAATTACACGATAGAGAAAGTAACTACCTTAATCGGGGCACACCGCTATGGCGACGCGCCCTCGAACGTGGGCTTCTTGTTGACAGACAGCCGAAGCCTTTGTTTTCCGGAAGAAACACTGTTCTTCGCTTTGAAGAGTGAGAGAAACGATGGTCACCGTTATATTGATGAACTATATCGCCGTGGAGTACGTAGCTTCGTGGTGGAGAAAGTGCCTGCAAACTATGCTGTGAAGTATCCTGACGGGAACTTCCTGAAGGTTCTTCATCCGCTGGAGGCTCTGCAACGCTTGGCAGAGCGGCATCGTGATGAGTTCCGTATTCCTATCGTGGGCATCACGGGTTCGAATGGTAAGACCATTGTGAAGGAATGGTTGTATCAGGTGCTTTCGGGAGTGAATATGGATGCGGATGAGATGAGGAATTTTACGGTGACTCGTTCACCTCGTTCTTATAATTCGCAGATCGGTGTTCCGCTTTCGGTGTGGCTATTGCATGAACATTCAGAGGTAGGCGTCTTTGAAGCTGGTATCAGCAAACCAGGAGAGATGGATGCCTTACGCGATATTATACAGCCAACAATTGGTGTGATTACGAATATCGGTACGGCTCATCAGGAGAATTTCGCCTCGGTGGATGAAAAGTGTCAGGAGAAGCTGAAACTCTTCAAAGATGCAGAGGTGGTGTTCTATTCGGCGAATGATCCGGTGATAGCCCGCCATATCGGTGAACTGAAATGTAAGACGATTGCCTATCAGCCTTGGGAAGGTGAACTGCCGTTTATCGACCGTGCTTCGAAGGAGAATGCCGGGGCCGTGGCTGCTGTGGCTGCGTATATGTTAGAGGAGAGAGGAAAGAATATAGCTAATAGGATCAAACATCTGGAGCCTGTGGCTATGCGCCTCGAGGTGAAAGAAGGTCAGCACGGTTGTTCGTTGATTAATGACTCTTACAACTCGGATATCAACTCACTGGACATTGCATTGGATTTCCTGCAAAGACGAGGGGGAGGAGATTCATTGTCTCACGATGGAAGCACTCTCGGCGGGTCTCAAGCTGGACGTAAACGGACGCTGATTCTGAGTGATATTTATCAGAGCGGTATGACCGGAGAGACGCTTTATAAGGAAGTATCGGTGCTCTGTGAGAAACGAGGGGTGGAGAAATTCATCGGTATCGGACCGGAAATCTCTGCTCAGGCTAATCAGATTAATATTTTCGAAAAATACTTCTACAGCAGTTGCGAAGAGTTTATTAACAGTGATGTTTTTAACGGGCTTCGCAACGAAGTGATTCTGCTAAAGGGTGCCCGTCCCTTTGGTTTTGACCGTCTGACTGAGTTGTTGGAACAAAAGGTGCATGAAACCATCCTGGAGGTGAACCTCAATTCATTGGTGGATAACCTGAACTATTATCGCTCCTATATGCACCCGGAAACGAAGATAGTCTGTATGGTGAAGGCTGATGCCTACGGCGCCGGTGCGGTGGAGGTGGCCAAGACGCTACAAGACCATCGGGTGGATTATCTGGCCGTGGCCGTAGCTGATGAAGGTGTGACACTGCGCAAGGCAGGAATCACCCAGAATATTATGATCATGAATCCTGAGATGACGTCCTTCAAGACGATGTTCGACTACGAACTCGAACCTGAGGTCTATTCTTTCCGATTGTTGGATGCGCTCATCAAGGCTGCCCGCAAGGAAGGTATCACGGGTTATCCCGTACATATTAAACTGGATACAGGTATGCATCGCTTGGGATTTAATACCACATCACCTGAGATTGATAAACTCATTGACACGCTTCTGCATCAGCAGGCGGTAGTGCCTCGCTCTGTGTTCAGCCATTTTGTGGGAAGTGACAGTGTGGACTTCGATGAATTCTCTGCTTTGCAGTTCGAGCGTTTCGACAAGGCTAGCAAACGGCTGCAGGCGGCTTTCCCCCATAAGATATTGCGACATATGGACAATTCGGCCGGTATTGAGCACTTCCCGGAAAGACAACTGGATATGTGCCGTCTGGGAATCGGACTTTATGGCGTGGATTCCATTGATAACCGCATCTTGAATACGGTTTCAACGCTGAAGACCACGATTCTACAAATGCGTAACGTACCGAAGGAAGAAACAGTGGGGTATAGCCGGAAGGGCGTACTGACACGCGATTCTGTGATAGCTGCCATTCCTATTGGATATGCTGACGGACTGAACCGTCATCTGGGCCGTGGGCGTTGCTACTGTTTAGTGAACGGAAAGAAAGCACCCTATGTTGGCAATATTTGTATGGATGTGGCGATGATTGACGTGACGGGAATAGACTGTAAGGAAGGCGATACGGTGGAAATCTTTGGCAGTCATCTGCCTGTCACTGTTCTCAGCGATTGTCTGGATACCATTCCATACGAGGTGCTGACGGGCATTTCTAACCGCGTGAAGCGCGTATATGTCCAGGAATGACAGATGCCGATGGGAGAGAGGTGTCGGGCGATTGCTGATGCACATCAGGAGATATGTCCTCTGAGTGAGACCCAACGAGGTGTGTGGACTTACTCGAGGCAGCATCCGCAGGAACCTTTCTATCATATTGTGTTGCGTCTTTTCTGTTCCTCCGAAACGGATGCAGGGCGTTTGGCCGATGCTGTCCGCCAGGTTGTGAATCTTCATCCTGTACTCAAAGTGACGATAGGTATGGATGAAGCAGGGGAACCGGTGATGCTACGCCACGATAAAGATATGCCAAGGGTGGAGGTCGTCCGCATCCCTGAAGCAGAAAGGCCTGCGACGGAACAGATATTTATGCGACCACTCAATGTCGAAAACGGCGAACTTTACCGGTCTCTTGTCGTCCAGACCGAACAAAGGACCTATCTCTACGCCTCTTTTCATCATATTATCTTCGATGGTCTTTCTTCTGGTATTTTCATGGGGGAGGTTTCTGCCATCTATGAGGGAAAACCCATTGAGACGGAAACGATGGACGCCTTTGAGGTAGTTGCCAGAGAACGGCAAAGACGACAATCATCTGATTTCGAGACGGCTAGGCATTGGCATGAATCCGCTTTCAAACCACAGGATATTCGTATCCTGCCTTTGCCGGATGTGCATGGATTACCTCAGCAGAAAACCGCCTTCAAGACTTTCCCTTTGTCTGTGACCTCTGCCCAAATAGAGCAATTGGCAAAGACTTCGAGACAAACTCCAAATATCGTGGCGCTCTCAGCCTTTGCCCTGTTGCAGGGCTGTTTTACGGGTGAAGAACAGGCTCGCTTTACAACTTTATATCACGGACGGCATGGGCGCAAAATGCAGAAAACCGTAGGGATGCTGGTCCAGACGTTACCAGTTGCCCAGCAATGGCAGGCCGAAACCCCGCTGAATACTCTGATGCTCATGATCCGCCGACAATTGCAGCGTTCGATGGTAAGCGATGTGCATTCCTTTGCCGAAGTGGTTCAGGCTTGCGGTGGCTTCGGTGATATCAGTTTTGTCTATCAGGGAAACACCATCCGTCTACCGTCTTATTGTGGTAGCCCGATTGTACAGCCGATGTTGATGCCCTCACTGACAGGTACGAAGTTGGGTATGGAACTTTGGACTGAAGGTGACAATCTTGAGATGCGGGTGGAATACGATGCCAATAGTTATTCTGAGGAATTGGTGGCAAGCATGGTTAACACCTATGAGACTCTCCTTTCCAGTATGGCAAGTGCAACAACGGTGGGTGATGTCTGCTATGTGAATGATGAAGCTCTGGACCGTCTTGATGCCTTTAATCAGGATTCCACACCTTTTGATTCAACTACTACAGTGGTAGATTTATTTAGGGTGATGGCCAGACGCTATCCTGAAGCAAAAGCCGTAGCGGCCGAAGATCAGGTTCTAACTTATCGCCAATTGGAAGAACTGACGGATAGATGGGCATACCGATTGCAGGAGAAAGGAGTGGGAGCGGGGAGTATTGTAGGTATTCAGGTATCTCGAAACTCATGGATGGTGACAGCCCCGTTGGCTGTCCTGAAGACGGGAGCTGCCTATCTGCCTGTACTTTTAGAACAGCCTAAAACTGTGACTGATAAAACACTCGAAGACGCGGGAGCTGACGGCCTCTTTACAACCGATGGTTTCCATCCGTTAAAGACCAACTCAAGTTCTCAACCTCCGGGATTATTGGCCATCTTCTATACTTCAGGTTCCACGGGAAAACCGAAGGCCGTCCGTTTGACGCACCAGAATCTGCTGGCCTATTGTGATTGGTATCAATGGTATTTTCATCCCAAGAAAGGTTTGGTGATAGGCGCTTATAACCAGTTTGCCTTCGATGGTTCACTGACGGACATCTTCCCGGCTTTGCTTTCAGGGGCTACGGTATGCATCGTTCCTGAAGGTGTCCGTAAAGATATCCGATTGTTAGAGGATTTTGTGAACCGTCATCATGTTGAGATCCTGGATCTGCCTACACAGGTGGGAAGACTTTTTGCCGCACAGGCAGATTGTCCCTCGCTGCGGCATATCGTTCTTGGCGGTGAGGCTATGACTCCCGTAAAACTGAGAGGAAGCTACCAACTGCATAACCAATATGGTCCAACAGAGACGACCGTTGCCGCCACCGTCTATCCAATGAAGGGAAATGAAGCGATGGTTCCCATTGGGAAACCGCTTTCTCACGTGAAGTGTTATGTCGTGGGAACAAATGGTAGACGTCTGCCTGTCGGTGCTTTTGGCGAACTATGGATAGCCGGTCCTCAGGTAACCTTTGGCCTTGGGTCCGATAATCCTTTTGAACAAGGTGGCTTCCAACGTATTTACCGAACAGGAGATTTTGTGAGATACCTTCCTGATGGTAACCTTGAATACATAGGCCGTCGGGACGGCATGGTGAAGATTCGCGGTTTCCGGGTGGAGTTGCAGGAGGTTGAGAACGTTGTCAGTCAGTTGAAGGGAATATGTCAGGCGGTAGCTATTGCCTGTAGGCATCCTGTAGAAGAACAATCGTTGGTCGTTTATGTGACAGCGCAGACAACACTTGACACCCAACAGCTGAAGTATGAACTCCACGAAATACTGCCTTCCTATAAGATACCTTCGGCCATTATCCAAGTGGAAAGGTTGCCACTGACTCCACAAGGAAAAATAGACCGTAAAGCATTGCCCTTGCCGGTATGGGGTGAACGCCGTGAAAACGTAGCTCCCGAGGGTTCACAGGAAACATTAGTCTGTAAGATCTTTGCTGATGTCTTGGGACTTCATGAAGTGAGTGCCGATGCCGATTTCTTCCAGTTGGGCGGTACTTCTATTATGGCGATGCATGTGGTGACCCGCTTGGAGAGGGCTGGTTACCGTATCGGTTATTCCGCATTGTTCAGTAATCCTACGCCTCAGTTGTTGGCTATGAAATTGGATGAACCGGAAAAGGGAAAAGAGAAGCCTGATGAGTTGTTACCGTCAAAGAGGTTGGAGGAGAATGTTAGTGTGGCATATGAAACCAATTGGGTGCGACATCCTTTGGGTGATGTACTGCTCACTGGTGTCACAGGATTTTTGGGGAGTCATGTGCTGAAAGAGTTACTTCTTCGTTATAGCGGCCGAATCTATTGCCTGGTCAGGCGGTCTGAAAAGCAAACAGGGTGGGAACGTCTGCAGGAAGTCATGCGTTTTTATTTCGGTTCTGTTTTGGATGCACATCTGCAGCGGATTCAAGTGGTTGAAGGAGATTTTCTGACAGCGTCGCTTCCCCCGACAAAGACGCCACTGACCGTTATCAACTGTGCGGCCTTGGTCAAGCATTTCGCTGCCGTAGAAGATTTGCAGAAGAACAATGTGGAGGGGCCTCTGAGATTGGCCGACTATTGTATGAAGAAGGGACATCGGTTGGTGCAGATATCAACATTGCCCATAGGCGTGGCGAATGCTTATGTCCGTTCAAAAATGGATGCAGAAGAGCGGTTGCTGGCTTTAACGACAAAAGGGCTCTCCCTGAAAATTGTGCGATTGGGTAATCTCTCTCCACGCTTCTCTGATGGCGCTTTGCAACAACAATACGAGAAAAATGTGACGATGGCCTTGCTGCGCACTGTGGCCTTGGTTGGATGTTATCCACTTGAGGCTCAGAATGTGATGTTGGATTTCACCCCCGTAGATGAGGCTGCCAAAGCCTTGTTGCTGTTGGCAGAGACTCCGGGGAATTGTGACGTCTATCATCTTTTCAATCCCCAATTGTTGTCAATGGGTGAATTGTCAGCTATGCTAAAATTTGCGGGAGTCATAGCAGAGCCTGTTCCTCAAGCTATTTTTGAAGAGCGCATCTCGCGTTTGATGCAACAATCTGCGATGGCCACCAGACTGACTGCCGCCTTGGCTTGGTATAAAGAATTACCGATGCCTGACATCACGTTCCGGAACCATCCCGATAGCCAAAAAACAGAAGCCCTCCTGAGCCGATGTCGATACTATTGGCCCGTTCTCACGGCATCCTATTTCCAGCGTTTTCTTCCAAAAATGTAAACGTTTTCGAACAATTATTGGCTTGGTTTGGGTATTATTCAATTTATTTTCGTATCTTTGCAGCAATTTCGTTGAAAACTACTTTATAAATTAATAAAACCAAATGGAACAAGTCTTTAGTTACATTATCAGTCTGGGCGCATCGGTGATGATGCCTATTCTGTTCACCATCATCGGTCTTTGCATTGGACTGAAATTCGGAAAGTCCCTGAAATCTGGCCTCTATGTGGGTGTCGGTTTCGTAGGCCTGGGTATCGTAACTGCCCTGCTGACCAATAACTTCGGCGATCCGCTTTCCGAAATCTCAAAACTTTATGACCTGCAGTTAGGCGTGTTTGATATGGGATGGCCTGCTGCCGCTGCCGTGGCTTACAATACAGCCGTGGGTGCTTTGATAATCCCTATCTGTTTGGGTGTCAACTTCCTGATGTTGATTACTAAGACTACCCGTACGGTGAATATCGACCTTTGGAACTACTGGCATTTCGCTTTCATTGGTGCCGTGGCTTATTTCGTGATGGATCAAAGTCTGGCGTGGGGCTATTTCGCTGCCATAGTGTGCTACATCATCACCTTGGTGATGGCCGACCTGACCGCAGAGAAGTTCCAGGGTTATTACGATGATATGGACGGTATTTCTATTCCGCAGCCTTTCTGCCAGAGTTTCACGGCTTTTGCTATCGGTATCAACTGGCTGTTGGATAAGATTCCCGGATTCTCCAAACTCGATATTGATGCCGAGGGTCTGAAGAAGAAGTTCGGCGTGCTCGGTGAGCCGCTGGTGTTGGGTGTGATTGTGGGTGCCCTGATTGGTGCCGTGGCCCAGTTGGATATTAAGAAGGTCCTTTTCCTCGGTGTGACAATGGGAGCTGTGATGGAGTTGATTCCCCGTATTACCAAACTGTTTATCGACGGTCTGAAACCTATTGCCGAGAAGACGCAGGAAGTGGTGCAGAAGAAATGGGCTGGTAAGAAAGTGTATATCGGTATGAGTCCTGCACTCGTCATCGGTCATCCTACCACTTTGGTGGCCTCGCTGATTCTCATTCCATTGACTTTGGCTCTGGCTGTAGTACTGCCGGGTAACCAGTTCTTACCGTTGGCTTCGCTGGCTGGTATGTTCTATGTATTTGTAATGGTACTGCCCTATACCAAGGGTAATGTGGTAAAGACCATTATCATTGGACTTGTAGCTGTCGGTATCGGCCTTTATTTCGTGACCGATATGGCACCAGCCTTCTCTAAGGCAGCTCAGGAGGTCTTTGCCCAGACTGGTGATCCCGCTTCCAAGATTCCTGAGGGATTCCAGGCTGGTGCCCTTGACTTCGCCTCTTCACTCTTTGGCTGGGTCATCTATGCCTGCGTGAACTATCTGAAGTGGATTGGTGCCGGAGTGCTCACCATCATCACCATCTGCATGATGCTTTGGAACCGCAAGCGTATCGTGGCTGATGAGAAGAAATCTGGAAATAAGTAATAATAAATAATGTAATAAGTATGAAGAAGATTTTTGTCATTTTCTCATTATTGGGTCTTGGCATGGCAACGCAGGTTGCTCATGCACAGGAAGCTGATAGGTTTGTCGGGGCACAGCACGTGAAATTCCAGACGGCCTGCCATCCTGAAGACGTGAAACACTATGACACGAAACTGTTGCGTGAGCGTTTTGTGATGGAAAAAGTGATGGCGCCTGACTCCATTCTGCTGACTTATTCCCATTACGACCGCTTTATCTTCGGAGGTGCGATGCCTGTGAAGAAAACGCTGAAACTGGAAAACTTCTGGGAGCTCGGTTTGGATGTTGACAACACCATCAAGGAGAAATACTTTATGTACAACCGTGAGCTCGGCGTGGTGAACTGCGGTCTAGGCGATGGTGTGGTGATTGTCGACGGTAAGGAATATGCCCTATCACCGAAGGAAGCTCTTTATATCGGCCGTGGACATATCGGTAAGGACAAGGATGTGAACAAGGTGGTGGAATTCCGTTCAAAGGATGCCAACAAGCCTGCCAAGTTCTATCTCAACTCGGCTACTGCCCATCAGCATTACAAGACACAGTGGATTACCCTCGACGGCCGTAAGGGTTCGCTGAAAGCGGCCGTATGGGGTCCCGTTGGTTCACTGGAGGAGTGCAACAACCGTACCGTTTACAAACTTATTGTCAATGATGTGTTGGAGGAAGGTCCCTGCCAGTTGCAACTTGGTTTGACTCAGTTGAATCCGGGAGCTGCCTGGAACACGATGCCTCCCCATACTCATGGACGCCGTATCGAGGCTTACTACTATTTCAACCTTCCTCAGGAGCAGACCATTGCCCACATCATGGGTCAGCCCGAGGAGAGCCGCGTTGTTTGGTTGCACAACGATCAAGCCATCATGTCTCCTGAGTGGAGTATGCATGCTGCAGCAGGTACTTACTACTACACCTTCATCTGGGGTATGGCAGGCGAGAACCTCTACTATAACGACAAAGACAATATTCCCGTCATCGATATCCGTTAAACGAAATTAAGAAATAAGAAATTAGAATTAAGAAAACTAACAATATGAGCGCAGTTCAAACTACTAAGATGTCCAACTTCCGTTGGGTTATTTGTGCGTTGCTCTTCCTGGCAACCACCATCAACTATATGGACCGTCAGGTTCTTTCTTTGACTTGGAAAGACTTTATTGCACCAGAGTTCCATTGGACAGATGCCGACTATGGTACGATTACCGGTCTTTTCTCACTTTTCTATGCTATTGCAAACCTCTTCGCCGGAAAGTTTATCGACTGGATGGGTACGAAGAAAGGTTATCTTATTGCCATCTTCGTATGGTCACTCGGTGCCGTTCTTCATGCCGGATGTGGTTGGGTAGCCATGAAGGTAGAAGGCTACGATTCTATTGAAGCCCTTCGTCTGGTGCAGGCTGGCTCTGATGCAGCCGTTGCCATTGCAACCATCTCGGTATGGCTCTTCCTGTCATGCCGTCTGATCCTTGCTGTCGGTGAGGCTGGTAACTTCCCCGCAGCCATCAAGGCCACGGCAGAATATTTCCCGAAGAAAGACCGTGCTTTCTCTACCTCGATCTTCAACAGCGGTGCCTCTGTCGGTGCATTGGCAGCTCCTGCCACGATTCCTCTGTTGGCCCGTGCATGGGGTTGGGAAATGGCTTTCATCATCATCGGTGCCTTGGGTTTCATCTGGATGGGACTTTGGGCATGGCTGTATGACAAACCTGCCAAGAACAAGCGCGTGAACCAGGCCGAATTGAACTATATCGAACAGGACAACGATATTGCTACACTGCAGGATCGTGGTGAGCAGAAGGAAGAGAAGACCATCTCTTTCTGGAAGTGCTTCACCTTCAAGCAGACCTGGTCGTTCCTCGTGGGTAAGTTCATGACCGATGGTGTGTGGTGGTTCTTCCTCTTCTGGGCACCCGCTTATTTCAGCGATCAGTATGGATATACCTCCGACTCAACCATGGGTATTGCGCTGATATTCACTCTTTATGCTATTGTGACCATTCTCAGTATCGGTGGCGGTTACCTGCCCACCTACTTCGTGGAGAAGAAGGGCATGAATCCTTATCTGGGTCGTATGCGCGCCATGTTTATCTTCGCCTGCTTCCCCGTGCTCGGACTCTTTGCACAGCCTTTAGGTGCTTACAGCGCTTGGTGGCCTGCCATCCTGATAGGTCTTCTTGGTGCCGGACACCAGGCTTGGAGTGCCAACCTGTTCTCTACTATCGGTGACATGTTCCCCAAGAGCACCATCGGTACGATCGTTGGTCTGGGTACAATGGCCGGCGGTATCGGTTCCATGAGTATCAACCTCGGTTCCGGTAAGTTCTTCGACTGGGCAGCCGCCCAGGGCGCCAACTTCACCTTCTTTGGATTCGAGGGAAAGCCCGCAGCCTATATGGTGGTGTTCTGCATCTGTGCTGTGGCCTATCTCATCGGCTGGTGCATCATGAAGGCACTCGTACCGAAGTATAAGCCCATTGAAGTAGAATAATTAAAAGATTAGTCAAGGGTTTCTCAATCGAGAAACCCTTGAATCTTTAATGCTTCAAGCAGTCCTGCCGACATGGCTTCATTGTCCTTGCGCGTATAGCGGATATCGGTGAAGATCTGCGCCAAGGTCTCTTTGTTGTTGATGCGAACGAACTCTTGATTCTCAGGCAACTGCTCCTTCGCAGTGTAGAAACGGTCAATGCGCTCGGGCGTATAGTCTTCGTAACGCTCTTCGTGGATGATGCTCTCTAAGGGCAGACGGTCGGAGAGGGCAGGCTGTTCGTCGGGCCATCCCAGGGTGATTGTGGCTACGGGGAACACCAGTCGGGGCAACTGCAATACCTCGATAATCTGTTTGGGCATATATACCGTGGTTCCTAGGTAGCAATAGCCTAAGCCCTCCTCATCGGCCAGGTTACAGAACGTCTGGCAATAGAGTAGGGCATCCGTGGCCGCATTGATAAACGACAGAAAGTTGTCATATCCCGGCTGTGCCTTCCGTTCCTCCGCCCAGCGCGAAGTGCGGCGGAAATCTGCGCAGAAGGTAAGCACCACGGGAGCGCCCGTTACCATTGGTTGGTTGAAATGGGCGGGAGCCAAAGCGGCTTTCTGTTCTTCGGAGCGGGTTACGATCACGCTATAGAGTTGCAGGTTACCCATGGTCTGTGTGCGTTCTGCCTCTTGGAGCAAGCGGTGGAGCAGTTCGTTGCTCACTTCGCGCTGTGCATATTTGCGGATACTGGTTCTTTTTTCTAAGTTCTTCATCTTATACCTTATTATATATGTCTGCAAAAGTACGACAAATTCCGCAAACTGCCAAATTTTGATTCTTTTATGGAACACAAAGACACAAAGTCACAAAGAATATAACAAAAACAAAGAAATACCTCTGTGAAGGTTGGATGCTTTTTCAAAGCATCTGCCGTGTCGCTGAATGCTTTTCCTTGTAAGCCCTTTGGTCTTACAGATAAAAGCCCTCATCGCCTCAGCAGCCCCTTCAGGTCTTCCAACCTTCCCAGAAAAAACAATAAAAACCCTAACCTTAACGATAACCCTAACCTTAATGATAACTATGCCCTTTAACCATTAACCTAAATACTGTAAACTAATACGTGGCGAAGGTTTTTAAGGTTTTCGCTTTATGTAAAAGATAGGCCCGTAGGGCTGTCGAAAGAAGATCGTCAGCAGGCGGCAAGCTTGCTTGCAGGATGCAGATGGACTGCTTTTGACACAACTGTGTGCAAGCACAGATGCTTTTACAAAAAGCTGTTTTCTTTGTTTTTGTTTCATAAGATCTTTGTGCCTTTGTGTCTTTGTGTTTTTTAATAATGAATTCTGTGAATTTTGTGCTATTAGCTGGTGATTTTATATATTGGAATAATGCTTTTTGGAATCCCATAAACTTGAATAAATTCTAAATATGTAAACGTTTACGTGGCGTTTTTCGCAAATATTCGCCCGAAAACTTGCTTATTTCAGTTATTTTTTCTAAATTTGCCGCCGATAATTCAAAATGATTGGGCATTGAGCGATGAGGAATGAATAGGCTAATAACCTCATTTTCTAAGAAAAAACTCAAGAAAACCCAAAGCACATGAGAACTCCCGCAAGGGCACTGGACAAAGAGGAAAAGCTTTGCTTTTGCCTCTCATTTGCAGCGATATATCGATAACTAATATAAATAAAATTAATTCAAACATGAGAAAACTTTTACTGTTTTTCGCAATGGTCTGCGTTTCGATAGGGACGTGGGCAACGATTACCATTCAACCCGAAAGCGTTTATATTGGTTCTAGCACTACAGCGACTACGGGTTATGGTATCTATGGCGCAAAGGCTGGTGAGCTTGCTCAACTGCTGAGTGGAGACAACTCAGTTTCCGTAAAGTGGAATGGTGCTACTTTAAATGACTTGAAGAGTGCCGAGTATATTAAAGTCGGTGACAGTCAAAATCCAAATGTACTTAAAGACGAAGACCTTGAGGCTCTCGAACTGCTTAGTGGTGCGAAGTTCTTGGACATCGACGGTAGTACGCTTGCTGACGGTGCCGACATTACAAACATCAAGGCAGGTTCTGCAATTGAGGCCGTTACTCTGCCCAATAACTTGACAAAGGAGCAGGTTAATGGTGCTGGTGCTGCGTTAAAAGAATGCAATGCGAACTTCGGTTCTTGTCTCAGTCTTGATGCAGAGATGGAAGAAAGGGAGATAACGCTTTATCCTTATACCCTTGGGGGTGAAAGCTATAATTATACTGGTGATGTTTCTGCTCTTACTGATAATGGCGATGGAACATATACTTATAATGTTACCAGCGCGGAGAGAACTTTGACAGATGCTGAGGGATATCCTCAAGTTACATTCCAAATCCCTGACCTCAACTGGGGACAATATACTACTTCTGACGGAGAAATCATTGTAGTTGATATGGGAGGATGGACAAAAAAACAATATAAATTAAGTAAGATCCCAGTTAAGATAGAAGGGAGTGCAGGTTCTTACTATTATACGGATCCTTTTACAAATACTCAAGTTTCTGTTGGAGATGATTCAAATTTCATATTTGTAAATGGAGTAAGAAGCCTTGTTGTTGATTTTTCGCCAAATTCAAAGACTTATGATTTTGATCAAAATAATGGCGCTAAATATAAGTATCAGTACACAAATTTGGCTGGTGAGACAGAATATACAGACGAATCAACAACGCCTGATGCTGACATGAAGATATCGCTAACATGTGATGAAACTGTTACTATTACTCCTGAGACAAAGACTATTACTGCTCCTGTGGAAGGTGGAAAGAGCACAGCCATTGCATATGTTAACAAAGCTGGATCACTCTATAAGGCTACAAGCCTTGATATGAATGATTGTAAAGAAGCAGATGGCTTGGTGATTTCCGGTAACATCAATAATGGAGATATAGCAGTTCATTCACAAGATGGTATTGCAGTTGACCCACAAGCTGGTATGAACGATGCGGACGCGTTCGAGAATGATGCAATACCTGCTTTCTATCTTGACAATGGGTCGGCCCAGATAAAGTCTATAGATATGAGTGATGCTGTTGTCGCCGACTCCAGGCATCTTCGTGTGCTGGATGCCTATTATACTCTGGAGACGATTATTTTCCCGAAGGACTGCGAGCGCATCCCTAATTATTGCTGCTATACCAACGGCAATTCAGGTCTTCCCTTCCTGAAGAACGTGACTTTCCCAGAGAACCTGAAATCAATCGGTGATAATGCTTTCCGCGATACTGCACTTGAGACGCTTGTCCTTCCAGGAACCATCCAGAGCGTTGGCGACTATGCCTTCTATACATGTAAGCAACTTGAGAATGTGGAGATGGAGTCGCTTGAGGGAAAATGCACTTTCGGTAAATATGTCTTTGCCAGCAGTACTGTTAAGCATGTGACACTTTCTGAGGGAGTTGATGCAATTGGAGAACACATGTTCGACTTCTGTGCTTCTCTCGAGTCTGTACGTATTCCTACAACCGCTGAGACCATTAAGACAGGTGCCTTTGCTGCATGCGCCAGCCTTCACAAACTGGTAATCCCCGAGGGCGTTAAACTGCTTGAGCAGAGCGTGTTTGACGGTGCCGGTCTTACAGACATCTATGTGATGGCAACTACAGAAGCAAAAGTTCCAAAAATTTATGGACTTGGTACTAATCCATTTGACGGAACAGTTGGTACGTTTACTGTGAAGAATATTCTTGGTAACAACACCTCTCCTGATAAGGTGAAGGGAACCGATTACAACGAGACCACCCCAATGGAGACTGCTCTCTCGTGGTATCAAGAGGAATTCTCAGACATGAATATAGGTATTGGTGGAAACAACTGTATGATTCAACTCCACTATCCTGAGAACATGGCTTCATTCTATAATGGAACTGCAAATCTTCCCGATGGATGGCTTGACAACCTCAACAATCTAGCAAACAGGACTCTTGCTGAATGGGAAGTTGCTAAGGCAGTAGATTCAGGATGGCTTTCTACTATCTATGCATACGGCTCTTATGAGTATGATGCCGAAAATGGCACTAATATGGGAGGTTCTTCGAAAACAATTGGCCCTACGGAAGGTGGACTCTATTGGCCTAACCAGCAGGATTATTACATCCGTCTTGCCGCCGGTTACAGTTCTACAGGCGAGCCTACAGCCGAGGCTTGGCGCCAGATTCCTCTTCAGGGAATAACCGATGCCGAAGAGATTATCTACACCAAGAAGTATGATGATACCTGGTACACCATGGCCTTCCCCTGGGATATGGACGACAATACGCTGTTCAGCACGTTCAACCAGAAGTGCGAGATTGTGGAGTTCATGGGTGCAGAGGTGCTGCCGGGCGAAAATGAAAACGAATACAACCTTATCTTCCACTTCGACGAGGTTGCCAAGACACGTTACATGCCTGAGGACCATTCGGCAGAGTACAGACGCATTGTTACTGAGCACACCCGTTCGGTAGTAATTTCGGCGAACGGTCAGCAAACAACTAAGAAGTATTACACTTACGAGGATATTAACACAGGCGATTGGGTTTACTGGCCATACCATACTGGAAATGATGCTTCTGCCGAAGAGAGGGAAATGCAGAAGAAGTATAATTCCATTATGCACATGATGGTGTTTGCCGGACATCCTTACATGATTCACCCGTCTATCGGTGCCAAGGCTGGTCAGCCGAAAGACTGTACCATCGCTGGTGTGAAGAAGGTGAAGCCGGGCGAAGGAATATATGAAAGGTTTGCTACACTCGCCGATGTGGCTGAAGATCAGAAGGTGGAGAAGGTCGTCTCTGCCAACGAGTATGGTTCTACTACAAAGCCTGAATGGACGAACCCCGTTACCAAGAAGGGTGGTAAATACTATTTCATCGGTAACATCAACGATGCTGTTGTGACTGATGGCGTAAGCGACAATGGCGTTCAGGACATGCCGACAGAGAACGGTCCGGTTTATTTCCTCGGTGTGAAGCCCAACACCGTATATCCTCAGTACTTCAGAAAGGCTAAGGGTAAGGGTAAAGGCAAGTGGACACAGTATTCTGCCATCATCGTTCCCGATGCCGACGCTATCGATAACGTAGAGGGTCTTGACGGAATGGCTGTTGGCTCCAGTTCTACAGGCTCAGCCAAGGGATTCGATGTGGCATTCGGCGAATGGGAAGTTGTTGATGCAGAGCAGATGGCAACCGTTATCGACAATGCCGTAGTTGAAGGCAAAGAGAAGAACGAGCCTGCCAAGATTAAGCACTTGAATGTTGTCTATAACATCAAGGGTGAGGTTGTCCGCAGCAACTCTACTTCTGTTGAAGGTCTTCCTAAGGGACTTTATATCGTGAATGGTAAGAAATACATGGTTAAATAAACAATAGGAGGACATAGAAGATGAAAAAGATATATGTTAGCCCACGTCTCTTTGTACTCAACTCAGAGGCTTCCGCAATGATTTGCGCCAGCGAAACCTATAAGTTGAATGGTGGTGCCAACTGGGGTGCTCCTGAAGGTGAGTACTCACCGGCTGAATATGTGAACGAAGGTCATAAAGACGGCTCTTCTTCTACAGGTGGCTATACAACTAGCCCCATCGAAGATGACGACGATGATCTCCCAAGCCGCTCAAAGAGCAGCCTTCTCTGGGACTGGTAAAATGATAGATTACACTTGTAAATAGTAAATAAATCATTTGAATTAATTGGAAGAGGAGTTCACCGCAAGGTGGACTCCTCTTTTTTTGAAATCCACCACAGCCCCTCCACAGCCCCTCCACAGCC
>R23__coassemble_220_pt1 | contig 41593 bp, 32 predicted proteins | sample R23__metabat2_high_PE_035 | metagenome-assembled genome bin R23
CCTCCCTAACCCTCCCCCTGGGGCGGGAATTCTAAAAGATAGCACATTAGCTTTATTTGGAATAAATGTGCTTTGCTTTTCTCATCCTCTATACGCGAAAAAAAGATTTTTTGAAGTCGTGCGGATGATACTTTGAAGTCGTGCGGATGATGTTTTGCTTCTAATCATTGGAAGCATCGCTTCCAATGGTTGGAAAGGAGGCTTCTAATGGGTGGAAGCAAGGCTTCTGATGGTTACTTGTATTAGCCGCAAAAAGAGCAACGCCCCAGAGTTTTGGAACTTTGGGGCGTTGCTGTCTTTTGGGTATGTTTTATGGTCAGATGGCTTTCTTGATGTCCTCAATGGTGATTTCGGTGAGGTCACGACGGGAATTGGCCGTGTTCTGGGAGATGCGGTTGGCCTGTTCCTGAATGACCTTCTCGAATACGTTGCGCACGTAACGGGCATTACCGAAGTTCTTGTCTTTATGAGCCACGGCATAAATCAGCCTCTGGTGCAGATAGTCGGCTGCCTCGTCGGTAATGGTGTATTGGTTTTTCTTCAGGTACAGTTTGGTGAACATCTGGTAGAGTTCATCGGCTGTATAGTCGTTGAAGTGGATGTAACGGTTGAAACGCGACTGGAGTCCGGGGTTGGAGTCGATGAAGCGTTTCATCTCGTTGTTGTAACCGGCTATGATGACTACCAGGCTGTCGCGATCGTCTTCCATGCGCTTGAGTAGGGTGGAGATGGCTTCCTGTCCGTAGTCCTGTCCGCCTTGCTCGGGTACCAGCGAGTAGGCCTCGTCGATGAAGAGCACGCCGTTGAGGGCGGCATCGATAATCTTATTGGTCTTGATGGCCGTCTGTCCCACGTATTCTGCCACGAGTCCTGAACGGTCGGTCTCAATGGTATGACCTTTCTTGAGAATGCCGATATTGTGATAGATGGTAGCCACGATGCGGGCAACGGTGGTCTTACCCGTTCCAGGACTACCGGTGAAGACGAGGTGATAGGAGAGTTTCGGCGTCTTGAGTCCTTGGTCGGCACGCTGCTTCTGCACTTTCACGTAGTTGGCCAGCGCGCGCACTTCCTCTTTTACGTTTTCCATACCGATGAGCTCGTCGAGTTTCTTAAAGGGGTCTTCCTCAAGCGGCTGACGGATCACATAGTTCTGGTCGTCGGTCTTTTCCTTTTCTTTTTTGAGTTCGTTGGAAATGGAGTCGGCTCTTTCCACGACTTCTTTCTTGTCGGAATCACTTACGGATTCTTCATCGTCGGCAACATAGGTGAGCACGGCCATTGCAATGAAGAATGCGGCCACGACGATGCCGAGGATTGTTCTGTCTTTCTGGGTTAATGTCATATTTTTGCAAAGTTTTAATTAGTTGATTTCAGTCTGATGATACCTACGTAAACCAGGTAAGGCACAGCATAGCACAGGATGTCGAGCCAGTCGAATGTGCCGGGTACAATGCCCACCGCCTGCAGCAATTCGGCAGCGATGCCGATGCCGGGGATGACGGCGGCCCAGCATAATCTCTGCCGCAGAGGCTGGTGTGCGAAGAGCCTGTCCATGATGAGGATGAAGGCTGCTGACCAGAGCCCGTTGGGCAGGCAATAAACAATGAATGGAGCAGGCTGCTGCGTTGCCAAGGCCGTGCGCCAATTGCTGATGAGCGGTGAGAGTCCGATGGCATCGGTGAGCCGGAATCCGAGCAGGGTGGTAGGTCTGAAGAGTGTATATATCAGTCCGCCTGCCACGAGCAGGATGACCCCGGCCAGTATTTGCAACCTTTGTCTCATGCCTCTGATTATTGGGGCAAATATACATAATATTTTTGAATTTAGCGTGCGGTTTCGGTTTTTTTCCGTATTTTTGCAGAAATATTGTCAAGACTTATGGAGAATGTCATCCCACAGCAGTGGAACAAATTCATACTGAAAGACGTGTCGTTTGTGAACCTGATGACACGCCGCATCTACAACGTACTCATCATCGCCAACCCCTACGATGCCTTCATGCTGGAGGATGACGGGCGCGTGGATGAGAAGATTTTCAACGAATACACCGAACTGGGCCTTCGCTATCCGCCTTCTTTCACGCAGGTGAGTACCATTGAAGAGGCTGCTGAGGCTCTGCGCACGACGAAGTTTGACCTCGTGATCTGTATGCCGGGTAATGCCGACAATGATGCCTTCGACGTGGCCCGCGACGTGAAGAAACACTCTCCTGAGATACCCTGCGTGGTGCTGACACCTTTCTCACACGGTATTACCCGCCGCGTGGAGAACGAAGATATGAGTATCTTCGACTACGTGTTCTGCTGGCTGGGCAATACCAATCTGATTCTCTCCATCATCAAGCTGATAGAAGACCGCATGAACCTGGAGCATGATATCCAGGAGGCGGGCGTGCAGATGATTTTGCTCGTGGAAGACTCCATCCGCTTCTATTCCTCGGTGCTGCCCAATCTGTACAGTTACATCCTGGCCCAGAGTCAGCGCTTTGCCACGGAGGCATTGAATCCCCATTCGGCAACGCTCCGAATGAGAGGCCGTCCGAAGGTGGTGCTGGCACGTACCTATGATGAGGCCTGGAGCATCTATCAGAAATATCCCGACAATACGCTGGGCGTCATCAGTGACTGCCGTTTTCCGGCCCATGAGCCTGACCGTTCGCAGGGTGGCGGACTGGCTGCCGAGAAAGACCCTGAAGCAGGTTTCCGGCTGCTGAAAGCCATTCGCGACAACGATGAATACATCCCGATGATCATGCAGAGTTCGGAGAGCAAGAACCGTGAGCGCGCCGAGCGCAACCGCATCGCCTTCGTGGACAAGAACTCGAAGAAGATGAATATTGACCTGCGCAACCTGCTGGCAGAGCATTTCGGCTTCGGCGACTTCATCTTCCGCGACCCGAAGACCAAGCAGGAGATCATGCGCGTGAGAAACCTGAAGGAGCTGCAGGACAATATCTTCACGATTCCCAACGACTCGATGCTCTATCATGTGAGCCGCAACCACATGAGCCGCTGGCTCTGTGCGCGGGCCATCTTCCCCGTGTCGCAGTTCCTGAAGACCGTCACCTGGCACAAACTGCAGGATGTGGATGCCCACCGGCAGATTATCTTCGACGCCATCGTGCAGTATCGTCGTATGAAGAACATCGGCGTGGTGGCCCTTTTCAAGCGCGACCAGTTTGATGCCTACAGCCATTTTGCCCGCATCGGCGACGGCTCATTGGGCGGAAAGGGCCGTGGCCTGGCTTTCCTGGATAACATCATCAAGAAGCATCCCGAATTCAATGAGTTTGAAGGCGTGAAGGTGAGCATCCCGAAGACGGTGGTGCTCTGCACGGATGTGTTCGATGAGTTCATGGATTCCAACAATCTTTACCAGATTGCCCTCAGCGATGCCTCTGACGAGGAAATCCTGCAGCATTTCCTCCGTGCGCAGTTGCCCGACAAGTATATAGCCGACTTCTTTGCCTTCTTTGAGGCAACCCGTTCGCCTATTGCCATCCGCAGCAGTTCGCTGCTGGAAGACAGCCATTACCAGCCTTTCGCTGGCATATATAGTACCTATATGATACCCTATCTTGATGATAAGTATCAGATGCTGCAGATGATGGCTGCTGCCATCAAGAGTGTGTATGCTTCTGTCTATTACAAGGACTCCAAGGCGTATATGACAGCTACCTCCAATGTGATTGACCAGGAGAAGATGGCCGTCATCCTGCAGGAAGTGGTCGGCAAGCAATACGGAAACCATTATTATCCGAATATCTCCGGCGTGCTGCGTTCGCTGAACTATTATCCCATCAACGATGAGACTGCCGAGGAAGGAATCGCCTCGCTGGCCCTCGGACTAGGTAAATATATCGTTGACGGCGGTCAGACGCTCCGCGTTTGTCCCTATCATCCCACCCAAGTCTTGCAGATGAGCGAAATGGATATCGCCCTGAAGGAGACACAGACGCGCTTTTATGCCCTCGATATGGAGCATACGGGCACGGAGTTCCAGGTGGATGACAGTTTCAATATCAAGAAACTGAAAGTGAAGGAGGCCGACGCCGACGGATCTTTGCGCTATATTGCCTCCACCTTCGATTTTTCTGACCAGCGTATCTATGACGGCTATTACGAGGGAGGCCGAAAGATCATCTCCCTTTGTGGCGTGTTGCAGCAGGAGGTGTTCCCGTTGCCAGAGCTGTTGCAGATGTCCATGAAGTACGGTCAGGAAGGCATGCGCCGTCCGGTGGAGATAGAGTTGGCTTGCAATATCAACGATGAGGCTACCCGTGATGAGGAAGGGCGTATGCACGTAGGTGGTGAGTTCTATCTGTTGCAGATTCGTCCGATAGTGGACAGTAAGCAGGTGCTCAACGAGGACCTCTCGAAGATTCCCGACGAGCAATGCCTGCTTCGCTCCCATAACTCTCTAGGACATGGCATTTCGGAAGACGTGGTCGATGTGGTTTATGTGAAGACCGACGAGAACTTCTCGGCTCAGAACAATCCCTACGTGGCCAATGATATCGAGAGAATCAACCGCAAGTTCCTGGCTGAAGGCAAGAACTACGTGCTCATTGGCCCTGGACGCTGGGGCTCCAGCGACTATTGGCTGGGCATTCCCGTGAAATGGCCGCATATCTCGGCGGCGCGTGTCATCGTGGAAGCCGGACTTGAGAACTACCGTGTGGATCCTTCGCAGGGTACTCATTTCTTCCAGAACCTGACCTCTTTCGGTGTGGGGTATTTCACGGTGAACAGTTTCAAGAACGAAGGCGTATACAACAAAGCCCTTCTTGATTCAATGCCTGCCATAGAGGAAACCCAGTATGTGCGACATGTTCGTTTTGACCGTCCGCTGAAGATTATGATGGACGGCATGAAGCAGGAAGGATTGGTGGTTTTGAATAGAGATTGAAGAGACCCACCCCAACCCTCCCTTAAGAGGGAGGGAGATGTGAAAAATGTTCAATGTTTTAAAGTTCAATGCTTAAAGTTCTAAGTACAAAATTTGAGGGTTGTGAAGTTCTTGTGACTGATGTGGAACCCCTGATGGATGAGCAGCTGTTCTTGCGGATGTTGACGACTGTCTCTCCTGAACGGCAGAAGAAAGCACGGCGCTATAAATTCCCAAAGGGGAAAGCCACGAGTCTGGGTGCGGCTTTGGCCTTTGACAAACTCCTGCAGCGAAGGGGCTTACGGGAGTGTGACCAACGTTATCTCACAGGGAAGCATGGAAAACCTTCGCTTGTGGATCATCCCGAGATTCATTTCAGCATCTCGCACACTTCCCATTTTGTGGCGTGCGCCATGGCCGACTGTGAGGTGGGGATCGATATCCAGCATCTGGTAAAAAACAATGAAGCCTTGATGCGTCGTGTACTGTCAGACGGCGAGATGGAAATGGTGATGGATAGGCGAGGGGAGGAGCGCCAGCAGCTTTTTGCCCGTCTATGGGCCTTGAAAGAAGCTTATCTGAAAGCTGTCGGTACAGGAATCACGGACGATTTCCCATCCTTCTCGCTGGAGAATGATATACCCAGACTCGTGAACCGGCAGGGCTTCTTCCTTTTCCATGAGTTTGACTTCCCCGAAGGAAAAGGTGCCTTGTGTGTGGTTGATTAGCGCCTTTTGGGAATAGGATGCCGACTTGATTTAAATCAAGAAATGTACAGATTACAATAATTTAAACTGTTAAATACTTGCGAGTTATGCGGATTAAGTATAACTTTGCATCGTGTTTTTCATAGTATTAGATTTAAGGTTAACAAGGTAGGAGTACGGCGGTACTCCATTTTTTTTTGCCTTTTTTGTTCCGATTGAGTGACGAATTTTCGTTTTAGCGTATATTTATACCGACAGTTAAAGATTTTTTGGCAAAATGTTTGCATATATAAAATATTTTAACTAATTTTGCGTTCAGTAAGAAGAACTTCATTAACTTTAAATAATAGTATTAGCGTATGAAAAAGTATTTAGCAGAAGCAGTAGGCACAATGGTGCTCGTACTGATGGGTTGCGGCGCTGCCGTATCTTTAGGTTGTAACAATGCCGACCCTGAGACTGTTGTGGGAACAGCTCTGGCATTTGGTCTGGCTGTAGTGGCTATGGCTTACACCATTGGCGGTATCTCTGGTTGCCATATCAATCCAGCTATCACATTGGGTGTTTTCCTGAGTGGTAAGATGAATAGCAAGGATGCTTGCGGTTATATTTGTGGTCAGGTCATCGGTGCTATTATCGGTTCACTGATCCTCTTTATCCTCACCTCAACCTCAGGACTTGAAGGTACAGGTGCCAACGATCTTCAGGCTAATGGTGCCGGCACAATTCCCGTGCTAGGTGGTCTGCTTGCTGAAATCTTCTTCACCTGCGTGTTTGTGCTCGTAGTACTTGGTGCTACTTCAAAGACCAATGGTGCCACTAACAACCTCGCTGGTCTGGCTATTGGTCTGGCTCTGGTGCTTGTTCACCTCTGCTGCATCCGCTACACCGGTACTTCTGTGAACCCTGCCCGTTCTATCGGTCCGGCTCTTTTCCAGGGTGGCAGTGCTTTGGCTAACCTTTGGATTTTCATCGTTGGTCCGCTGGTAGGTGGTGCTTGCGCTGCTGGTATCTGGAAGGCCATCGAAACAGAGAAGTAATCGATGGATTCACAAAAAGATAACGGAATATTCCGAAGGGACGGCATCAATTATTTGGTGCCGTTCATTTTGATTACCACGCTCTTCTTCCTCTGGGGATTTGCGCGTGCCATTCTGGACGTGCTGAATAAGCATTTCCAGAACGAACTCAGTATATCCATCACGCAGTCAGCCTGGATTCAGGTGACCACTTATCTGGGCTATTTCCTGATGGCCATACCCGCCGGCCTTTTCATTAACCGTTATGGTTATCGCCGTGGAGTGGTCTTCGGTTTGTTGCTCTTCGCCTTGGGTGCGCTCGCCTTTGTTCCGGCAGAGAGTGGCGGTTTCTATGCGTTTGTGGCTTGTCTCTTCGTGATTGGCTGCGGCCTTACCTTTCTGGAGACCGCTGCTAACCCTTATAGTACGGAGTTGGGCTCTCCCGAGACTGCTTCCAGCCGACTCAACCTCTCCCAGAGTTTCAACGGGATGGGTTCTCTTTTTGCCACCTTTGCCGTAGGACAGTTCTTATTTAACAAGGTGGGCAATGTGACCACACCTTATTTAATATTAGGCGTTCTCGTGCTAGGCATTGCAGTCGTATTCTCCAAGGTGAAACTCCCCGAGATATCCGAAACCTTGGGAAAATCGGATCTCTCGGAAAACAACTCAGGTCTCTCCAATCTCCGCGAGCTCTTTGCCAATCATCCCTTGTTCGTACTGGGATTGTTCTCATTGCTGGCATACGAGGTGGCAGAGATTTCCATCAATAGCTATTTCATCAATTTCGTGACAGGACAGGGGTGGATGAACGACTCCGTGGCCAGTATTGTGCTCACCGTGGCCCTTGCCTTCTTTATGGTAGGGCGCTTCGGAGGAAGTTGGATTATGCGTCGCATCAGTGGTGAACGTATGTTGCTTATCTGTGCTGTCGGCACAGTCTGCTGTATGATTCTGGTGCTGCTAAATCTCGGCAAGTTGTCAATGGTTGCCCTGATAGCCAATTATCTCTTTGAAGCCATTATGTTCCCCACCATTTTCTCTTTAGCCTTGTCGGGTCTCGGACATCTTACCAAAAGTGCCTCCTCGCTATTGATGATGACTCCTGTTGGAGGATGTGGTTTTCTGTTGATGGGTTATGTGGCAGATCAGACCAATCTGATTGTGCCTTTCATCATCCCCCTGATAGGCTATCTGTTGATTCTTTTTTATGCTTTAAGACTTCAAAAAAGGCCTTGATTGTTGTTTTTACACCTCTATATTGAATCCACTTTTGCATGAAAGTGGATTTTTTGTAACTTGCTGATTTACAGTTTGGAAAGTGGATTCTTCTTTTTGGGTGAATCCACTTTCTTGCTTTATTGGAGAACAAAGAACAAATCCTTCTATTATCTTTGCAATCGAAAACCTAATGACTCTTGTAAGCGTTTCACGTAAACGTTATCATTATGAAAAGATGTAATAACTAATATTAATAATTAAAAACCAAAGTATGAAAAAAAGCAGGTTAGTAATTTTGCTATTTACATTGATGATGTCGATAGCAAGTTTTGCCCAGAAGCAAACCTTCTCGGGTACTGTGGTGGACAGCAATGGTGATGCCGTCATTGGTGCCAGTGTTGTTCTGAAAGGCACATCCGTCGGATCTATTACCGATTTGGATGGTCATTTCACTATTAATGTGGAACCAGGTCAGACGCTGACCGTTTCATTTGTGGGTTACAAGACTGTTGAGGTGAAGGCTGCTCCCAACATGAGCATCACCCTGACAGACGATGAAGCCATGCTGAACGACGTGGTGGTGATCGGTTACGGTGTTCAGAAGAAGAGTGTCGTAACGGCTTCCATCGCAAAAGTCAGCTCAGAAGATCTCGAAGGTAAGACACGTTTGCGTGCCGAGGATGCCCTGAAGGGTATGGCCGCCGGTGTGAATGTCACCTCAGCCTCTGGTCAGCCAGGTTCCAAGTCGATGATTCGTATCCGTGGTATCGGAACCATCAACGACTCAAATCCTCTTTATATTATAGATGGTATGCCTACCGATCAGAACGGTATGGAATCGATCAACCCTTACGATATCGAGTCGATAGAGGTGCTGAAGGATGCCGCATCAGGTGCCATTTACGGAGCCCGTGCCGCCAATGGTGTGATTCTTGTCACCACCAAGAAAGGTAAGCTGGGCAAGGCCTCCATCAATTACAACTTCTCGTATGGCTGGCAGTCGGCCTGGAAGAAGCGCGACGTGACGGGAGCCACAGACTACGCCATCCTGCAGAATGAGCGTTCCGTACAAACCGGCTCAGCTCCTCTCTATGCCGACCCTTACAATCTCATCGATGCCAATGGCGACCCTATTAAGGGCTTTGGCACCAACTGGCAGGATCTGCTCTTCAACGACAATGCGCCTATCCAGCAGCACGACCTCTCCATCAGCGGTGCTTCAGAGAAAGTAAACTATTATCTCTCGCTGGGCTACTTCACACAGGAAGGTATCGTGGGCGGTAACTACGGTCAGTCAAACTATGACCGTCTGACGCTGCGTTCGAACAATCAGTTCAATCTCTTCGATGACTCCAAGGAGCGCAACTTCCTGAACAAGCTCGACTTGGGTGCAAACCTTTCTTATATGCGCGTGCATAACACAGGTATCGATGCCAACTCCACATGGGGCTCACCCCTCGGATCAGCCCTTTATCTGGCTCCTACACTGCCCGTTACGCTGACACAGTTAGGCTACGAGGACGACGGTACCGCCCGTTATGCTCAGGCCATGATCGACCGCTACAGCGCCTACGATCTCTACTACGATGCCAACGGCAATCCTTATACGATTCCCGGTTATGTGGGCAGCTATCAGGAGCAGAACAACCCCATCGCCATGATGCAGGGCAACCCCTCCAAGAACTGGAGCCACAAGTTCATGCCGAAGTTCTCGCTCGACCTTCAGTTGTTCGATGAACTCAGATACCACTTCACCTACAGTGCCGAGCTCTCTTTCTGGGGTTACGATGCAGCTACCAAACAGAAGTACTATCTCTCGGGTAACAACAATGCCGACCACACTTCGGCTACCTCTTACAAGGGTAACAACACTACCTGGCAGATTGAAAACACCCTGACCTACGACAAGATCTTCGGCAAGCACACCATCGGCGTGGTGCTCGGACAGTCGGCCCTGAAGTTCAAGGGCGATGAGCTGGGCGGTTCTCACTGGAACCTGGTGAATATCGACAAGCCCTCTATCAACTATACCACAGGTGGCGATCTGGAACTCTCTACCGATGCCGATGGCAAGGTTACAGGTGCCAAGAGTCTGGTTGGCGCATGGGGCGGCCCATATACCGAACACCGCTTGTCTTCACTTTTTGCCCGTCTGAGCTATAACTATGACGAGCGCTATATGCTTCAGGCTACCATCCGTCGTGACGGTTCAAGTCGCTTCGGTTCCAACAATAAATATGGTACATTCCCCTCGGTATCTGTTGGTTGGAACATCATGAACGAGGACTTCATGAAAGACACACGCAGTTGGCTTAACAACCTGAAATTCCGTGCAAGCTGGGGTAAGAACGGTAATGACAACATCGGAGATTTCGCCTACACCACACTGACTGCAACGGGTGCCAGCAGCAACTATTACTTCGGACGCACAGCTGCGATGGTCTATGGCTCGAAAGCTAACCGCCTCTCTAATGAAGACCTGAAATGGGAGGAGAGTGAACAGACCGACCTCGGCCTTGACCTCGGTTTATGGAACAATAAGCTGACATTCTCTGTGGACTACTATATCAAGAAGACCAACGGCATGATCATCGAGATGCCTATTCCCAGCTATGTTGGTGAGGCTCGTCCTTTGGCCAATGTCGGTGACATGAAGAACAGCGGTTGGGAGTTCGAACTTGGATACAAGTTCAATGTTGCCGATGCCCACTTCGCCATCAAGGGTAATGCCTCCTATCTGAAGAATGAGCTGAAGAACCTTGGTAACGATACCGGTTTCCTCAACTACGGCATCTCGCAGTTCAGCGACGGCGGTACCCGTGCAGAGAACGGACAGCCCTTCCCCTTCTTCTATGGATATAAGACAGCCGGCATCATCCAGAATGCTGCCGAGGCTGCAGACTACAATAATAAGTATGGTACCAGCAAACAGCCAGGTGACTTCCGTTTCGTGGATACGAACGGCGACGGTAAGATTAACAGCGACGATCGTACCAATATCGGTAACGGCGTGCCCGACTGGACCTTCGGTCTGAACTTCGATGCCGAGTGGAAGGGCTTCGACCTGAGTGTCTTCTTCCAGGGCGTGAGCGGTGCCGACGTGTTCGATGCTACCTACCGTCAGGACATTGCCTCGGGTAACTATCCCACCTGGGTGCTCCAGCGCTGGACAGGTGAAGGCACTTCGAACACTGTACCTACACTGGGTAAGTCGGAAAACTGGGTATGCAGCGATATGTACATTCAGGACGGCAGCTACCTGCGTCTGAAGAACATCACGCTGGGCTACACCCTGCCTCGCAGCATCACGAACAAGATTAATATCAGTCGTCTGCGCATCTACGCCCGTGCTGAGAACCTCTTCACATGGACCAAGTACTGGGGCTTCGATCCCGAAATCGGTTCCGGTTCTACCTCTCTCGGTGTCGACTATGGCGTCTATCCGCAGGCACGTACCTACACCCTTGGTTTCAATATCTCATTATAAGGCCCACCCCCGGCCCCTCCCCAAAGGAGGGGAGTTAGGATAGACCTTTAAACAAAACATATTTCAACAAAGTAAAAAGGAAAAGCAATGAAAACAAATATCAGAAAAAGAATATGTACTGCGCTTGTAGCACTCGGTACTATCTTGTCACCCCTCCTTTGGGGAGGGGTTGGGGTGGGCCTCCTTACCTCATGCAGCGACGAATTCCTAGAGGTAAAGAATCCAACGGGAGAGCCTCTGGAAGAATACTACACCACCGAGGAGACACTGAACGAGGCCCTTACCTCGGCCTACGCTCCTCTGCACTGGCCCGACTGGGACAACGCTGCCTACAACGACCTTACCATCGACGGTGAGATCATGGGCGATGACTTCTGGGTAGGCGGTGCCAATGCCACCGACAACGAGCACTGGCACAAGCTCTTCAACTTCGAGGGCAATGGCAATCAGACACTGGCTACCCTCTGGGGCGACTTCTATAGCGGTATCAAGCGCTGCAACGACGCCATCAAGTATGCCGGATGGCCCGGCAAAGCCAGCGACAACTTCCGCCGCTCGATGGAGATGCAGGCTCGTCTGCTCCGCGTGTACTATTATAATATCCTGTGGCACTACTACGGCAACGTGCCCTTCTATCTGGAGAACCTCGCTCTGCCTTACACAGCACCACAGCTTAAAGCCGACGAGATTTATAACCAGTTGCTCCCTGAACTGGAAGAGATTATCGCTTCCAATGTGCTGCCCATGCGCTGGGAGGCTGCTGAGAGCGGTCGCGTCAGTCAGGCATTCGCCTACATGCTCTATGCCGAGATGGTGATGTATCAGAACGATGCAGCCCGTCTGCCACAGGCATTGAAATATATGAAGCTGATTATCGGCGACAGTAGCTATTCATTGAATCCCGACTTTGCCGACCTTTGGTCGGAGAATGGCGAGTGGTGCTCAGAGAGTATCTTTGAGATTAATTACAATGACGACCAGGCACAGCGTGACTGGAATGAAGCTGCCATCAATGCCGGCGGTACGGTATTCCCCACACTCTGCTCTCCCAACAGTTGGGGTGGCGGCGAAGGCTGGGACAGCGGTAACGACGGCTGGGGCTTCCTCCCTGTAAAACTTGAAACCTACAATATGTATGCCGAAAATGACAAACGTCGTGACGTGACCATCTGGGACGTACGTGGCTACACCTATACCGAACGCTATCAGGACACTCACCTCTGGCATGGCAAGTATCGTCCGCAGTCTGCCAACAATAAGGACTGTCCTACCTCAAAGAACCTTAACTATAACAACAACAAGCGCATCTATCGCTATGCCGAGACCTTGCTCAACGCTGCCGAGCTGCTGCTTGAGACTGGAGGCAGTGTATCAGAAGCTGCCGGTTATGTGAACGAAGTTCGTGCCCGTGCAGGACTTGAGGCCCTCACCAACGTCACCCTCGACGATATCCTCAACGAGCGTCACCTGGAGTTCTGCGGCGAAGGCAAGCGCTACTTCGACCTTGTACGTGCCGAGGGCATCAGCGGTGTCACAACAGAGAAGGCTACTGTGAAACTCGTGCCCGACACCTACGGCTATCGCACCAACTCTTGGACTCCCAGCAAGAAGCACATCCCTCTGGCACAGTCAGAGCTTGATGCCGACCCCACGCTGGTTCAGAACAACTATTAATACGACAACGAATATCACGAATTAAACGATTTTTTGAATATGAACAAGATATTTCAATTAGCAGTAGGAACTTTGTTCGCAGGCATGGCCCTGACGGCTTGCTCGCCCGACAGTTTCGACGGAGCCGATCCTAATGGGAAACCCACGGTCAGCGGTACTGACTTCCAGATGACCGTCGACCAGGAGACCAATCAGATGGTGGCTACCTATACACCTGCCCCCGGCACCTATCCCATCTGGATTCTCAACGGCACACAGTATTCCACGCTTTCCGAAGTAGGTTACAACAATCCCGAACGGGGAACCTACACGGTGGAGCTGAAACTGGGAAACCGCAACGGCATCTCGGATGCCGGTCTGAAGAAGGAATTCACCTTCAACGAGACAAAGATTGACTACACGGCCGACTTCCGTCGCATCTGCGGCAAGGAGTGGCGCATTGCCAACCGCGAGGTGGCCCACATGGGTTGCGGTCCTGCCGGAACGGCTGCCACAGAGTGGTGGTCGGCTGCACCAAACGACAAGAAAGACTTCGGTGTCTATGATGACCGCATCACCTTCACAAACGATAACCGCAAGGGTGGAACCTATACCTACAATGCCGGAGAAGACGGCATGACCTACGTGAACAAGGGAACCAAGTGGGCCAATGGCGCTGCTGAGGACATCGATGTGAAATTGGGTAACCAGACTGCCGCCTGGAGTTTTGAGGTCTATGAATGGGCGGATGTCGATGGCAACGTCACAACACAGACCTATATCCAACTGGCAGCCAACACCGCCTTCCCCTATGTCAGTTCCGATGCACAATACGATAATCCCCGCTTTCGTATTGAGTCACTGACCGCTAAGAAGATGGTGCTCATTTATGAGACTCCCGACCGTTCCATAGCCTGGCGTTTCATCCTGACCAGCGAGGCCGATGTGCGCAACGTGGAGGAGAGCGGCTTCGATGCCGGTAGCGACTTCAACCTGTGGAAAGGCATCACACCGAAAGCCACGTTCCACTTCCAGCCTGGATGGGGTGATGTGCGCACCGCTGAGATGGAGGCAACCTATAAGGATGGTGGCAACGACTATACTGTCACCGTGCCTGATGCCTGTGCCGACCGCTGGCAGGCTCAGATGCACCTGCACACCGACCTGAGTATCTCTGCCGCCAACCACTATGACTTCTCCTGCATCTTCGTGGCTGACAAGGACATCGATGGAGTTACCGTCAAGCTGACCAACGAGACCGATGCTGATGCCATCATCGACGTGGACAACGTGAGCCTGAAGGCAGGGAAGGAATATGTGTTCTGGATGAGCGACATCGAGGGCAAAGACCTCTCGCCGGTAAAACTCGTCTTTGACTTCGGCCGTGCTACGGGAGCGACAAATATCAATATCTCTAACATCGTGCTGAAAAATCATGCCGATGATGACGGCACCGTGGTTCCAGACCAGCAGCCAGGTGGTGACGACACGCCAAAGGTGAACTGGGTGGCCGTTGATTCTCCCGACAACCTCGGTGCAGGTTTCAATACTGCCGGAACGATGAATTTCTGGTGGGCTGATGCCGGCTGGAATCAGATTGGCAATCCTGGTTTCTCCTACGCAAATGGAGTTTATACCATAACGGCTGTAGAAAACGGTGGTTCCGAATGGCAGGCTCAGTGCAGCATCACGGGTGTTCCCATGAAGATTGAAAAGGGCCAAGGATATGATGTAAGTGTCAAGATCAAGGCCAACATGGATCTTCCACGCGTCACAGTGAAGGTGAACAAGGATCCTGATGTCACCAATGACCCCAACACCCTTTGCTATCGCGGTGACTTTGCGCTTCAGGATGGTGAGAATATACTTACCTTCGTCAATGTGGTGGCAAAGAATAATGGCGAGGAAATTGAGTTCGACCAGGCTAAGTTTATCTTCGACTTTGGTGGTGCCCCAGCTGGTTTCGTAGCCGAAATCAGCGATATCATCATCCAAAAGCATCAGGTGGACAATTCTGACCCCAAGGCTGTTGATTGGGTGGCCTATGATTCTGCCGACAATATTGGTGCTGGTTTCAATACAGTTGGAAAAATGGGATTCTGGTGGGCTGATGGCGGTTGGAGTCAGGTTGGCGACCCCGGTTTCTCATACACCGACGGAGTCTATACCGTCACGGCTGTAGAGAACGGCGGTGCCGAATGGCAGGCCCAATGTAGCATCACTGGGGTACCCATGAAGATAGAGAAGGGACAAATGTACGACGTTTCTGTAGATATTGAAACCAACATGGAATTGCCGCGCGCAACAGTTAAGGTGAACAAGGATCCTGATGTTACTAATGATCCGAATACACTCTGCTACAAGGGAGACTTCGTGCTGGAAGACGGTTCCAATACACTCCAGTTTGCCGGTGTCGTCGCCAAAAACAATGGCGAGGAAATCGAGTTCGACCAGGCCAAGATGATTTTTGACTTCGGTGGTGCTCCTGCCGGCTTCGTGGCCAAGATCAGCCGGATAATCATTCAGAAACATAGGACAAAGTAAAAACACCAAAAAACAATGAAAAGGTTCATGCTTAATACATTCCTGCTCACTCTCGCCGTAGCCCTTTGGGGCTGCGGAGGGAGCGACAGCGATGACCTACCTCCTGTCTCTGTCAGCATCACGGTCTCTCAGGCCAGCATCAATGCTCCTGCCGAGGGCGGAACATATATTATCAGCGTTACAACCACGGGCAAAGAGTGGGGCGCCTATGCTGACAAGGACTTTATAAAGTTAGACATGAAGAATTCGGCTGCCCAGTCGGGCACACTGACGGTAACGGTTCCTGCTAATCCGAATACCAGTGCCCGCACGGGCACCGTCACCGTCATGTCGGGCTCTGCCCGCCAGACCATCAGCGTCTCGCAGGAGGCTGCCGCACAGTCGGCCTATAATGCCCCCGAAGGCTACCGTCTTGTATGGCAGGACGAGTTCGACAAGGGTTCCGAGCTGAATGCCAGCGACTGGACCCACGAGGTTCAGAAAGACCATTGGGTGAACAACGAGTTACAGAACTATGTCAACCATAAGTCGCCCGACGGCAAGCTGGTTACTGAAATCAAGGGCGGCAAGCTGCGCATCAACTGTTTCAAGGAGAACGGCAAGGTGTATTCCGGTCGTGTCTATGCCCACGTCAACGAGGGCTGGCAGTATGGTTACTTCGAGGCCAGCATCAAGTTGCCTAAAGGCAAGGGCACCTGGCCTGCCTTCTGGATGATGCCCGTTGGCAATGACTGGAACACTAACCCCTGGCCCATGTGTGGAGAGATTGACATTATGGAGGAAGTGGGCGTCGTGCCCAACGAGGTGTCGTCAAGTGTCCATACACAGGACTACAACCACACCAAGAATACGCAGAAGACGCACGCCATGACGATTGCCGACGCTGAAGGTGCCTTCCATACCTATGCCCTGCTCTGGACTCCCGACGAGATTACGACCTACGTAGATGGCAAGGAACAGTTGCATGTAACGAAGGCCGCACTTGGCAGCGGTCACAACCAGTGGCCTTTCCACTATGCCTTCTATCCCATCTTCAACCTCGCATGGGGTGGCGACTGGGGTGGCATGCAGGGCGTCGACGAGGGCGCTCTCCCTATTACGATGGAAATCGATTATATACGCATATTCCAAAAATAGTAATAGCAGTTAGTAGGTTGTTTTCAGCGTAGCTGATTCTGACACTTGTCGCGGGGAGTCCTTCGTGACACTCTGCGACAAGTTTGTCAGATAATCTTTTTGGAAAACCAAACACTCAAACCGTCAATTCCAATGATTATGAAAAATAGTAAACTGATTATATCTTCACTCGTTATCTTATCGCTCGGCAGTAGTCCTGTTCGCGCCCAGCTCCCCCTCTATCTCGACGAGACAAAGGGTATCGAGGAGCGTGTGGATGATGCGCTCGGCCGTATGACGCTCGACGAGAAGATTGCCGTGATTCATGCACAGTCGAAGTTCTCCGCGCCAGGCGTGAAAAGGCTCGGCATTCCCGATATGTGGACCGACGACGGACCCCATGGCGTTCGTCCCGATGTGCTTTGGGACGAGTGGGTGCAGGCCGGACAGACCAACGACTCCTGCGTGGCCTTCCCTGCGCTGACCTGTCTGGCAGCCACCTGGAATCCGCAGATGGCCCGCCTCTATGGCGAGAGCCTGGGCGAAGAAGCCCTCTACCGCGACAAGGATATGATTCTCGGTCCCGGTGTGAACATTCTCCGCACACCGCTCAACGGCCGTAATTTCGAATACATGGGCGAGGACCCCTTCCTGGCATCGCGCATGGTGGTGCCCTATGTGCAGGGCCTGCAGTCGAAAGGGGTTTCTGCCTGTGTGAAGCACTATGCGCTGAATAACGATGAGACCTACCGCCATCAGGTGAATGTGAAGGTCAGCGACCGTGCCCTTCACGAAATCTATCTGCCGGCGTTCAAGGCTGCCGTGCAGGAAGGTGGCGCGTGGGCGCTGATGGGTGCTTATAACCTGTACAACAATCAGCATAACTGCCACAACAGCATATTGCTGAACGATATCCTGAAGCGCGACTGGGCCTTCGACGGTGTGGTGGTAAGCGACTGGGGTGGCACGCACGACATGGACCAGGCTGTGAAGAACGGACTCGACATGGAGTTTGGAACATGGACCGACGGTCTGATGATGGGCGCCACCAATGCCTACGACAACTATTACCTGGCGCTCTCCTATAAGAAGGCCATCCAGGACGGCCGCTATACCGAGCGGGAACTCAACGAGAAGGTGCGCCGCGTGCTCCGTCTGCATTTCCGCACCACCATGAACCGCCAGCGTCCCTATGGCGCCCTGTGCTCCGATGCCCATTACGATGCTGCCCGCAAGATTGGTCAGGAAGGCATCGTGCTGTTGAAGAACGACCGACGCCTGCTGCCCCTCAATCCCAGTGGCGCAAAGAGAATTCTGGTGGTTGGCGAGAATGCCATCAAGCCGATGACCGTTGGCGGCGGCTCTTCTTCGCTCAAGGTGCAGCGCGAGATATCCCCACTCGATGGACTGCGCAAAGTCATCCTCAGCGAGACGCCCGACTGCATCATCGACTATGCCCGTGGTTATGTGGGCGACACCACCAGTTTCTATAACAATGTAAAGATGCACGTGGACTTGACGGAAAACCGTCAGCCACAAGAGCTCGTTGCCGAGGCCGTCGAGAAGGCCCGTGGTGCCGACTATGTGCTGGTGTTCGGTGGTCTCAACAAGAGCAACCATCAGGATTGCGAGGGTACCGACCGTGAGGAGTATGGCCTTCCCTATGGCCAGGACGGCTTGATTGAAGCACTTTCTAAGGTTAGTAATAAGTTGGTATTTGTGAACATCTCTGGCAATCCGGTGGCCATGTCCTGGCGCAGCCGTGTGGCAGCCATCGTCCAGGGATGGTTCATCGGCTCCGAGGCTGGCAATGCCCTGGCCGATGTACTGCTGGGCCGTGTCAACCCGTCGGGCAAACTGCCGTTCACATGGTACGAAGCCTTAGAGGATTGTGCCGCCCATGCCCTGAACACCTATCCCGGCACGTGGCGTAGTGACGACTCCAAGATTATCGACGAGGAATACAAGGAGGGTGTCTTTGTGGGCTATCGCTGGACCGACCGTCAGCGTCGTCGTCCTGCTTATGCCTTCGGTCATGGCTTGTCATACACCACTTTCAGTCTCTCGAAGGCCGTGGCCGACAAAAAAGAAATCACCGCAGCAGACAATATTACCTTTACAGTCAGCGTTAAGAATACAGGTACCGTTGCCGGTGCCGAGGTCGTACAGTTATATGTAGCCGACAAGAAAGCCTCCGTCGAGCGCCCGCTCAAGGAACTGAAGGCTTTCCAAAAGGTCTTCCTGCAACCCGGCGAGAGTCGCGACGTGAAGCTCACCATCGGCCGCGATGCCCTGAGCTTCTATGACGAGGCCACCTCTTCGTGGAAGGCAGAGCCCGGCGAGTTCGAGGCACTCATCGGTACGGCTTCCGACCAGATTTCGAGTAAGGTGAAATTCTTATTAAAATAAAGCTATGAAGAAAAAGGTATTGGTTGTTAGGTGTTGGGTGTTGGTCGCTGTGCTGGCTGTGTTCTCCAGTCAGCTGATTTCCCCTGCCTTTGCCGCTGGAAAACAATCCAAGAAATCCGTTCAGCCCATCAAGCCCATGAAGGAATTCGTGGATGAACTGATGGCCAAGATGACGCTCCAGGAGAAAATCGGACAGCTGAACCTGCAGGTGGCTGGCGACATCGTCACCGGCGGTGCCGTCAATACCGATGTAGGACAGAAGATTGCTGCCGGACAGATGGGCGGCGTGTTCAACCTGAAGGGTGCCGACAAGATTCGCGAGCTGCAGGAAGTGGCCGTCAACCACAGTCGTCTGGGCATCCCTCTCATCGTGGGCATGGATGTCATCCACGGCTACGAGACCATCTTCCCCATTCCGCTGGCGCTTTCGTGCAGCTGGGACCTTGAGGCCGTTGAGCAGAGTGCCCGCATCGCTGCCCGCGAAGCCAGTGCCGACGGCATCAACTGGACCTATTCACCCATGGTCGATATCTGCGTGGATGCCCGCTGGGGCCGCACGGCCGAGAGCAACGGCGAAGATCCCTACCTGGGCAGTCGCATCGCCGAGGCCATGGTGCGCGGTTATCAGGGCGACTATTCCCGGGTTGACAACATCATGGCCTGCGTGAAGCATTTCGCTCTCTATGGCGCCTCCGAGGCTGGTCGCGACTACAACACGGTCGACATGAGTCGTGTGCGTATGTTCAACCAGTATCTTCCTCCCTATAAGGCAGCTGCCCAGGCCGGTGCCGGTTCGTTTATGTCGTCGTTCAACATCGTCGATGGCGTTCCTGCCACGGCCAACCGCTGGCTCCTGAATGATGTGCTCCGCAACCAATGGAAATACGACGGCTTTGTGGTGACCGACTACGGCAGCATCGGCGAAATGCTTAGCCATGGGGTGGGTGAGGACCTGCAGCGGGCTTCTGCCCAGGCGCTCCAGGCCGGCACCGATATGGATATGTGCACCGAGGGTTTTCTCAAGACCTTGGAGCAGAGCTACAACGACGGACTGGTCTCAATGGATGATATCGACCAGGCCTGTCGCCGTGTGCTGGAAGCTAAGTATAAGCTCGGCCTTTTCCAGAATCCCTATCGTTTCTGCGATGCCCGTCGCCATGCCAAGGATGTCTTCACGGCCGAGAACCGTGAGGCAGCGCGCAGTATTGCCGCCGAGACCTTCGTCTTGCTGAAAAATGAGAAAATGAGAGATGGAGGAAATGAGAAATTGTTGCCGCTGAAGAAGGAAGGCAAGATAGCCCTTATCGGTCCGTTGGCCGACACCCGTTCCAACCTTTGTGGCACCTGGTGCGTGGCCTTTACTCCCGACCGCTACAGCACGCTGAAGGAAGGCTTCGAGCGTGCTCTAGCCGGCAAGGCCCAGCTGCTCTATGCCCAGGGCAGCAACATCTGTCGCGATGAGGCTGAGCAGGTGGCCGGCGAGTTTGGCAAGACCATTACCCGCGGCGACGATGCCCAGCTGAAGGCTGAGGCATTGGCCGTGGCCCGTCAGGCCGATGTCATCGTCTGTGCCATGGGTGAGACGGCCGACATGAGTGGCGAGTCTTCAAGTCGTAGCAAACTGGAGATTCCCGATGTGCAGCGTGAGCTGCTGGCCGAGCTGGTTATGCTGGGCAAACCCGTGGTGTTGCTCAACTTCTCTGGTCGTGCCACCGTGCTCACTTGGGAACAACAGCATGTAGATGCCATCATGAACGTATGGTTCGGAGGTTCCGAGGCTGCCGATGCCATAGCCGACGTCGTCTTTGGCGACAAGATACCCTCCGGCAAGCTCACCGTCACCATGCCGCAGTCGGTGGGTCAGGTGCCCATCTATTACAACCATCTCAACACCAGCCGTCCCGTTCCCGAGGGAGCCGACCATTATTTCAAGTATCAGAGCAACTATCTCGATGTGCGCAACGACCCGCTCTATCCCTTTGGCTACGGACTCAGCTACACCACGTTCAAGTATGGCGACGTGCGGCTCAGCAGCAATGAGATGACCAAAAACGGCACTGTCGAGGCCAAGGTCACCGTCACCAATACCGGAAGTCGAGATGCCGACGAGGTCGTTCAGCTCTACATCCGCGACCTGCAGGCCAGCATCAGCCGTCCCGTCAAGGAGTTGAAGGGCTTCCAGCGCATCCGTCTGAAGGCCGGCGAGAGCCGCGAAGTCACGTTTACCGTCACCCGTCGCGAACTCTCTTTCTTCGATGCCGAAGGCCGTGAGATTATCGAACCGGGCGAATTCCACATCATGACCGGTCCCAACAGCCGCGATGTCAGTCAGACCGTGCTCAGAGTGAAGTAAAAACATTATAAAAAAAGTGAACAACAAGGGTCAAGACGTCCCTTTGTAAAAAAAAAGAAGAATCCATTAGCGATTTCTTCTTTTTTTTGTATCTTTGCCGAAAAGAAAAACAAATGGCATTGCGATACAAGATTCTTTGTGCATTTCTTACGTTGTTCCTGGGTATAAATCAGGCGCACGGATACGATATAAAGAAACTCTGCCAGCCGATTGATGAGGCCATCAGACGGTCGCCGCAGTATGTGGCTGCCTACGAGCAGAAGATCTCGGCGGCTCGGCGCGACTTTGAGCAGGAAACGGACCGTAAAAGGAAATATGAGAAGGGGTTCCACCTGTATCAGCTTTACCGTCCGTTCGTGGCTGACTCAGCCATGTTCTTCCTTGAGCAGTGCGTGGCGCTGGCTGAGCAGGAGGGCAACCGTTCGGAGGCGGTGCGCTGTCGCTCGCTGCTGGGATTGCGATGCTCGAACATCGGCATGTACGACGAGGCGCTGCTGATACTGGACTCCATTCAGACGGCGGGGGCCGACAAGGAGACGCTAGGCGCGTATTATGAGGCGTATAACAATGTGTATAGCGAACTGGCCTACTATACGCACATGGAGGCGATGCGTAAGACGTATCAGCAGAAGGCGCAGCACTATGAGGAACTGATGTACCAGTATCTGCCACCTGACGCTGAGACGCGCTTCCTGCGACTGGAGCAGAAGGCGCAGGCCGAGGGGAACCTGAAGGAGTCGATGCGCATCAACGACGAATGGCTGAAGACGGTGGAGAAGGGTTCGCACCCGTATGCATTGGTGGCGCTCTACAGATATATTGAGTTTAAGGAGCGACGCGACTCGACGCAGATGATGGAGTGGCTGGTGGAGAGTGTGCTGGCCGACATCCGCAACAGCGTGATGGACCAGGGCTCGATGTGGGAACTGGCCAACGAACTGATGCTGAACGGCGACTTTGAGCGGGCTTCGCGGTATATCATCTTCACCAGCGAGTGTGCCAACCGCTATGGCTCCCGACAGCGTAACTGGCAGATTTCGCCGCTGCTGAGCGACATCGCAAAGGGTTATAAGGGCAAGAGCGAGAAAACCACGCGGCAGCTGCGCTGGCTGCTGGGGGTGACGAGCGTGCTGGCCCTGGCGCTGCTGGCTGCGTTTTTCTATGTGAGAAGCAGGAACCGGCAGCTGAGGGCAGCTAGGAATGCGCTGAGCAGCAAGAACCGTGAACTCTCGGAACTGAACGTGCAACTGTCGGAGGCTAACCAGCAGCAGTCGGTGCTGAACGGACAGCTGAAGACATTGAACGACGAACTGGCGCAGTCGAACAACCAACTGTCGGAGTCGAACCGCGTGAAGGAGGAATATATAGGACGTTTCCTGCGACTGTGCTCGATGTATATCGACCAGATGGACTCGCTGCGCAAGCGGGTGAACAAACTGATGAAGAACCGTCAGTTTGAGGAACTGAGCAAGATAACGAGGCCGCAGGAGTTCAGGGATAAGGAACTCGAGGAGCTGTATGTGAACTTCGACAGCGCCTTCCTGCACCTCTTTCCTAATTTTGTAAATGATTTTAACGCGCTGCTGCGCCCCGAAGAGCGCATAGAACAGCCCGACGACGGGCGGCTGCCCACGGCCGTGCGCATTTTTGCCCTGATACGCCTGGGCATCGACGACAGCGGTAAGATTGCAGAGTTTCTGCACTACTCGGTGAACACCATCTATAATTACCGGGCGCGGGTGAAGAACGGAGCCCTACGTGACCGCGAGAACTTCGAGAAGCACGTGAAGGAAATTGGCATGCCCCGAAGATGATTTGTAAACCCCGTTTTGCAAAAATCGGTAGGGTAGCACGAGAAAGTGATAAAATTATGAAAAACGGACGGTAGGGCAAGTGAAAAAAATGTCAATTGCTTTGCCGTGAAATCAGAATTTTGTAATTTTGCGGTCACAAAGAATATTACTCATAAACTCATAAACATTAAACAATTATGGTAAATTACAAAGATCTTGGTTTGGTGAACACCCGTGAGATGTTCAAGAAGGCCGTTGCCGGCGGTTATGCTATCCCCGCATTCAACTTCAACACTATGGAGCAGATGCAGGCTATCGTACAGGCTGCCGTAGAGACGAAGTCGCCCGTTATCATGCAGGTGTCGAAGGGTGCCCGCAACTATGCCAACGCTACTATCCTCCGCTATATGGCTGAGGGCGCTGTGGCTTACGCTAAGGAACTGGGTTGCGAAAAGCCCGAAATCGTGCTTCACCTCGACCATGGTGACAGCTTCGAGCTCTGCAAGGACTGTATCGACATGGGCTTCTCTTCCGTGATGTACGACGGTTCTTCACTGCCCTACGAGGAGAACATCAAGATTACCCGCCAGGTGGTGGAATATGCCCACAAGTACGACGTGACCGTTGAGGCTGAGCTGGGTGTGCTGGCCGGTGTTGAGGACGATGTAGTTGCTGAAGAAAGCCACTACACAAAGCCCGAAGAGGTAATCGACTTCGCTACCCGTACAGGCTGCGACTCTCTGGCTATCTCTATCGGTACCAGCCACGGAGCTTACAAGTTCAAGCCCGAGCAGTGCACACGCGACCCGAAGACTGGCAAGCTGGTTCCTCCTCCATTGGCATTCGACGTGCTCCACGAGATTGAGCAGAAACTGCCCGGATTCCCCATCGTGCTCCACGGTTCTTCTTCAGTTCCTCAGGAAGAGGTGGATACTATCAACAAGTATGGCGGCAACCTGCCCGATGCAGTAGGTATTCCCGAAGAGCAGTTGCGTGAGGCTTCGAAGAGCGCTGTCTGCAAGATCAACATCGACTCTGACAGCCGTCTGGCCATGACCGCTGCCGTTCGTAAGTATCTGGCTGAGCATCCCGATCATTTCGATCCTCGTCAGTATCTGAAGCCCGCACGCGAGAACATGAAGAAGATGTACATCCACAAGATTGTCGATGTGCTCGGTTCTGACGGCAAGCTCGGATAATTCGCGTTAACGCCTAATATAATAAGGTGGAAATGTTAAAAATGCATTTCCACCTTATTTTTTTGTCCGTAAAGTTTGGAGCGTATTGGGATTTGTATTACTTTTGCAGTGTAATAGCAAAGTAGTACACTAAAACGCTAATAAATATGATTGAAGTAAGTAATCTCAGTTTCAAGTATCCCGGCCAGCAGGAGCCGGTGTTTACGGATTTCAGCCTCAGGCTGGAGCAGAACAAAGTCTATGGGCTTTTAGGTAAGAACGGTACGGGCAAGTCTACGCTGCTCTACCTCATCTCTGGTTTGCTGCGCCCTGCAGCCGGTGCGGTTAGTTGCGACTCAGTTGCAACATACAAGAGGCGGGTAGAGACGCTGCAGGAAATCTTCCTCGTGCCAGAGGAATTCGACCTGCCGTCGATGTCGCTCGAGAAATATGTGAAGCTGAACGCACCGTTCTATCCCCGCTTTAGCCGCGAGGTGCTGGAAGCTTGTCTGAAGGATTTCGAACTGACCACCGACCTGAAGCTGCAGGCGCTGTCGATGGGACAGAAGAAGAAGGTGTTCATGTCGTTTGCCCTGGCTGCCAACACCCGCTATCTGCTGATGGACGAACCGACCAACGGACTGGACATTCCCTCAAAGTCGCAGTTCCGAAAGGTGGTGACGCAGAACATGAACGACGACCGCACGGTGATTATCTCCACTCATCAGGTGCACGACGTGGAGTCGCTGCTCGACCATATCCTCATTCTCAGTCAGCGCGGACTATTGCTGAATGCTTCGGTAGCCGACCTGATGGAGAAGTATGTATTCGAATACCGACCGGTTGACGACCATTCGGCCGCGGTCTATAGCGAGCCCTCTCCGCAGGGTGTTGCCGTGATGGCCGAGCGCCGTGAGGGTGATGCAGAGACACAGCTGAACCTTGAACTGCTCTTTAATGCCGTTACGAAACAACGCATCTGATTTTTTCACGGCTAAAAAGAATTGTTATGAAGAACTTCGATTTACAACGCTTTGGTCGCGTTTTGCGGTTCGATTTCGTCCAGAATCGGCAGCAGTTGCTGTGGTGCGTGCTCGGCATGCTGATGGTCTACCTGTTCTTTTTCTGGTTTGCCCATAACATCGGTATGAGAGTTGACATAGTCACAGATTGGGAACTGTATATCAAAAATATATGTGAGGGTGTCGGCATCTTTGGTGTAATCGGTCTCTACATTTATTTGTTGGCCATGGCCAGCACGCTCTATTGGAGAGAGCAGAAGAAGGCAAAGCGCTCGGCGTGGCTGATGCTGCCCGCCACAAATATGGAAAAGTTCCTGTCGCGCTGGGTGTATTTGTTTGTAGTGTCGCTGGGCGGTCTCCTGATGTTCTTTGTGGCCGATGCCATCCACATGGCATGGCTTTGGATGACGGACAAGCCGGTCATTGCTGCCACGACCTATTTCCTTTTTCATTTCCCTCAAACGTCTAGTATTGGTCCTCATGCAACATGGCTGAACGTCTTGTGGGCTTATAGTTTCTTTGTGTCAATTCATGCATTCTTCCTCTTGGGTGGCATCCTGTTCCGAAAGTTCCAGCCTATCGTCACCGCCCTTATTGGCATAGTATTGTTTCTGGTGTATGTCCACTTTACAAACTACGACCAGCCTTACATGCGCGACATTCCCTACGCTTGGTATTGCTTGTGCCAATCAGTCTTCTTCATTGCGCTTGCATGCCTCTTCACCGTTCTGGCCTACCGGCTTTTCTGCCGCTGGCAATTAGCAACCCGTAATTTTGTAAATCTGCCATGAATATTCAGTTTTCCTTTCGCCGTTTCTGGCATGTCCTCGTATGGACGTTAGTCTATCATTGGCGCCAACTGCTGACGCTGTTCAGCGTAGCCGTCATTGCATTTGCCACTTTTGAGATGTTTGCTTGTATCCAAGCTCGGAATGATTATGCGTATAAGGTGTCATTAATGCATGAAAACGAAACGGTACTAATCAATAGCGCATTGCGTGGTGCTGCCTCGTCATGTGCGACTGTTGGTGCAGTATTGCTGTGCATCGGTGCCGCCTTTGCTTTCTACCAATTGCATCACCGTAACGAGAGTCGTCGATGGTTGATGCTGCCTGCTTCGAACATGGAAAAATTCGTGGCCCGTTGGGTGGTTTACGTGCCCGTACTGTTCGTGATTTATGTGGTGGCCTTCATGCTTGGCGACCTGCTGCGTATGGCTGTCTGGCCCGTGTTCTCCGAAGAAGTTAGTTTTCCCACGGCCATCCCGGCGTTTTTCGGTGTCATGAAGTATCTGGTGGTGTGGACGAATCCGTTTCATCTCGAAAAGATATTTTTGATGTGGGGTCTTTTCTGGTTCTTCCATGCGCTGAGCCTGTTCTCGAGTGTATGGATAGGCCGCTGGGCCTGGCTGTTTGTCACCGTGGTGTTCTTTGCTGTGATAGGTCTTTTCATCCAGATCAACTATCAAGGTGGGATTGTTACGGTGTTCTATCTTTTGGCCGTTGTGCTGGCGATTGTCGCCTACTGGCTGTTCTGCCGTTTCCCCAAATACAAGTTGTTTCACAATAAAGACTGACTATTATGGCATTTACCAACGATAAAGCAATATACCTGCAGATGGCAGACCGCCTCTGCGATGAAATCCTGGCGGGCACGTACAAAGATGACGACCGTATACCGTCGGTCCGCGAGTATGCCGTGCTGCTGGAGGTGAACACCAACACCGCCGTCAAGGCCTACGACGAACTGGCCCGTGCGAACATTATCTATAATAAGCGCGGTCTGGGCTATTTCGTCACCAAGGGGGCGAAAAAGCAGATTATGAAGGAGCGTAAGCGGCAGTTTATGAAAACGCATCTGCCGGAATTGTTTCGACAGATGCGCCTGTTGGGCATTGATATCAAAGACATTGACGAAGCCTGGGCTACCACTTAGTTTGCAAACCAAGACTTCTCAACGATAACAACAAAGGAGGGTATGTCATGATAGACATACCCTCCTTGATAAGTTTTAATATGTAGCTTATTTCTTTAATTCCGTATTGATGCTCTCCACATTGCCTGTGACGGGACTGAGGCGCACCTTGGTTTCCATCTTCTTACTGAATAGTTCGCCCATTAATGGTTCTGTACGACCGAACTGTGCGGAATAAGTCTCGTAAGAATCCAGGAGTTTCTCGCCCTGATAGAGGTTGACGGTCATCTTGCCGGGGAGGTTTACCCAGATGCCGGAATCATTCTTATTCTTTTCACCTTTGCCTACAGTGGCAGAGTTGGAGGGAACGTTGTGCTCGTCGTAGATGTCAATATAATAGGGTGAGCCAGACAGGTCCTCTTTGTCTACGCATCCGTAATATTTGGAGAAGCGGAAGAGCAGTTCTCGTTCCACGGGTTTTTCAGGCACATAGTTGACGATGGTCTCTAAGGTGTCAATGTCTTCAGTGCCGTTAAACAGGCTTACCAGCGCGGCTTCCTGCGTGTTGAGGTTATTGAGCATCAGGCGCATCTGTTGTCCGTCGGTCGGCATGTTCTCAGCCTGTCCTTTCGTGATTTGGCTACGGCTGTCACGGATGTCGTAAATCTCCTCGGCGGTGAGTTCGGCCATCTTCGACTTATTACCGGCACTCAGAATCTCCTGTGAGAGATAATCGTAGGGATTGCGTCTGGCAGGTTTGGGAGCAGCCTTGAAGGGTGCTTCTGCCGCTACGGCATTGGGACGGTCGTTCACGGCCAATAGCACACCGTTGTCATTCTTGTAGATAGACGAGATGTTGTGCTTGGTATCGATGTTCGCCTTGAAGATCTTGGTGGTGTCTGCAATGCCGCAAGGAGTCATCTTGATACTGAGGATTCGGTAGGTTTTCTGTTCCTCGTTGGGAACGGGCTTTTTCAGATATCGCTCTGCATATTGGCTGAATTCACCAGGTTTATAAGTGGTCTTCTCCACCAGCAGCGTGAAGCGCAATGCTGTTTTGGGGAGGAAATATGAACTGCCGTCAATCATGGGATTGTCAGCATAGGTGGACAAAACTCCGCAGCAGAAGGCTGCGAATAAGAGCATCTTTTTCATTATCTTTGTCTTTATATTGTTTTCACTCTTCACTTCCTCAGTCGTTGAGTCGTTTGAAAGCCTGGGGGAGGAATTGGATGATATCGCTGGCCATCAGACTTTCCATACCCAGTTGACGGGCAGCCAGATCACCAGCCAGTCCGTGGAGATACATTCCCACAGCGCAGGCATCAGCATGCTTGTAGCCGCGTGCCAGGAGTCCGGTGATAATGCCTGTGAGCACATCTCCGCTTCCGGCCGTTGCCATACCGGCATTTCCCGTGGAGTTGAAGATGACATTTCCATTGGGCAGACAGAGGGCGGAGTAGTGGCCCTTCAGAATGATGTAGGCGTGCAGGTGCTCGGCCATATCACGAGCTTTTGACAACCGCTCATAACTGTCGGCACAAGGACTTCCGTTCAATCGGTCGAACTCCTTGGGATGAGGCGTCATAATGATGTTCTTGGGTAGCTGCTGGAGCCAAGCGCGATGGTTGGCCAGCATGTTCAGACCATCGGCATCCACCACGGTGGGAGCCTGTGTGCGGCGTATCTGAGAGATGAGCGCAATGGCGGTGTTCTCCTGCTGGCGGAGTCCAGGACCGATAGCCATTGCATCCACGTCGTCACTGTCAACCGTTTCAGAGAAATACTTTTCGTCGTGGTCTGGATTGATGATTGCCTCGGGAACGCTGATCTGCATCACGTCGTTGTTACGACGGGGCGTACGCACGATGACTTTTCCGGCTCCAGAACGCAGACAGGCCTTCGTGGCCAGGATGGCAGCACCAGCCATACCGTAACTGCCGGCCACAATGAGTGCCGTGCCCATATTTCCTTTGTGGGAGAATTCATTTCGCGGAATCATCAGCGTCCTGACTTCCGTCTCTTCCAATACCACGAACTGAGCATCCATCTTGCGGATGCCCTCTTCGCTGAGGCGGATGTCGAGAATCTTCAGTTCACCGATGAACTGCTGGTTCTCAGGAAAAAGGAATGACAGTTTCTTCTGCTGAAGCGTGAGCGTCACGTCAGCCCTGATAATGTTGGCACGTACGTTATAGGTGTTGTCTTCGGTCATCAGTCCCGAAGGCACATCGATGCTTACGATGGTTGACGGACTTTGGTTGATATATTTCACCAATGAAGCAAAACCGCCTGCGAGCGGCTTGTTGAGCCCGGAACCGAATAGACCGTCGATGACCAGCATGTTGGCTTCGAGTTGCGGCGGGTCAAACTCGTCGATAACCTCCGTGAAGTCCTTGATGCGGTGAGCGTCAAGGATGCGCTTCTTGTTGGCTGCGCAGTCTTCCGACAGTTTGTTGTTGATATTGAAGAGATAAACAGATACCTGGTAACTCTGCTCACTGAGCATCCGGGCTACTGCCAGCGCATCACCGCCATTGTTTCCGGGACCGGCAAAGACAATCACGGGCTTCTGACTGTCCCATTTCGAGGTGATGGCTCGCGTCAGTGCTTTGGCTGCGCGTTCCATCAAATCTATGGAGCGGATAGGCTCGTGCTCCATAGTGTAATGGTCGAGTTCGTGTATCTGATTGCTGGTAAAAATCTTCATTTGGGTACAAAAATACAAAAATAATGGGAATCATACCCCTTATTTGGCAGAAAATTCGTATTTTTGTACCAAATTTTAAAAGAAAAGCCCATGGATGCAGTGAAAATCAGGGATAAAATGTTTCGCATTTCCATTCCAGAATCAGAAATTAAACAGCGCGTGAAGGCTTTGGCCGAACGCATCAATCAGGATCTGGCAGGCAAGAATCCGCTTTTCCTGGCTGTGCTCAACGGTGCATATGTCTTTGCCGCCGATCTGATGCGTGAGATAACCATTCCCTGTGAGATCTCTTTCGTGAAACTGGCTTCCTATCAGGGGACAGTTTCCACAGGTAAGATTACGGAAGTGCTGGGTATCAACGAGGACCTTACGGATCGCGTGGTTGTCATCGTGGAGGATATTGTCGATACCGGTCTGACGATGAAACGCATGGTGGAGAATCTGGGCACGCGCCGTCCCGCAGAGGTTCATATCTGCACATTGCTCCTGAAACCTGATAAGCTCCAGGTGCCCCTCGATATTGAATATGTGGCGATGGAAATTCCCAACGAGTTCATCGTGGGCTATGGCTTGGATTACGACCAGCAGGGCCGCAATCTGAAAGATATATACACAGTGGTTGACAAATAACAACAGATATGAAAGAGTTTAAACTTCCCCATCTGCCCAGCGACCCTGAGAAGAATGACAAAGACCTGATATCTGACTTGTGGTATGGGGTGGAAGAGAAAAAGATAGAACATCACGACAAAGATTTAAAGATTAATATGAAGAACATTGTAATTTTCGGTGCTCCTGGTTCAGGAAAGGGCACACAGAGTGACAAAATCATCGAGAAGTATGGCCTGGGTCACATCTCCACAGGCGACGTACTGCGTAGTGAAATCAAAAAGGGAACGGAACTCGGTAAGACCGCAGCCTCTTTCATAGACAAAGGCCAACTTATTCCCGATGAACTGATGATTGATATTCTTGCCGGCGTGTATGACTCTTTCGGAAAGAATCATGCCGGCGTTATCTTCGACGGTTTCCCCCGTACCATCCCGCAGGCCGAAGCCCTGAAAAAGATGCTGGCAGAGCGTGGTCACAAGGTGGCTGCCATGATTGAACTCGACGTTCCTGAGGACGAGCTGATGAAGCGCTTGATTCTTCGCGGACAGCAGAGTGGCCGCAGCGATGACAACGAGGAAACCATCAAGAAGCGCCTCGACGTGTATCACACACAGACCGAACCCCTCATGAAATGGTATGAGCAAGAAGGTCTGCGTTATCCCATCAACGGCATGGGCGACCTCGATCGTATTTTCGCCGATATCGCCAAGGTGATAGATAGTCTGTAGGTTTAAGGTTTCAAGATATAAGATTCTTCACTCTTCCCTTTCTATGAAAGAATCCAACTTCGTTGACTACGTCAAGATCTATTGCCGCTCTGGTAAGGGCGGACGCGGGAGTATGCATCTGCGTCACGTCAAATATAACCCTAATGGTGGACCTGACGGTGGTGACGGCGGTAAAGGTGGTAGTATCATCCTTCGCGGAAACCATAACTACTGGACGTTGCTCCACCTGCGATACCAGCGTCACATCAAGGCAGAGCATGGCGGTAACGGAGGCAAGGACAAATGCCACGGTACCGACGGCAAGGACGTCTATATCGACGTGCCTTGCGGTACGGTGGTGTACAATGCTGAGACAGGCAAATATGTCTGCGATGTCACCTACGACGGTCAGGAAGTTGTACTGTTAAAAGGCGGACGCGGCGGACTGGGTAACTACCAGTTCCGTACGGCTACCAATCAGGCTCCCCGCTATGCGCAGCCCGGAGAGCCCATGCAGGAGATGACAGTCATCATGGAGTTGAAACTGCTGGCCGATGTGGGACTGGTAGGTTTCCCCAATGCCGGAAAATCCACCTTGGTGTCGGCGCTCAGCAATGCCCGTCCGAAGATAGCCAACTATCCCTTCACCACTATGGAGCCTTCCCTGGGTATCGTGGGCTATCGTGACAATAAATCCTTTGTGATGGCCGATATTCCCGGTATCATTGAAGGTGCTGCCGAAGGAAAGGGCCTCGGCCTTCGTTTCCTGCGTCATATCGAGCGCAACTCCCTGCTGCTCTTCATGGTTCCCAGTGATACCGACGATATCTTCAAGGAATATAACATCCTCCTCAACGAACTTCGCCAGTTCAATCCTGAGATGCTCGACAAGCACCGCGTCCTGGCCATTACCAAGTGCGATCTTCTCGACCAGGAACTGATGGAGATGCTCCGCCATGACCTGGAAGAGAAACTGAAAGCCGATGGTGAGCAGATTCCCGTACTTTTTATCTCTGCCGTAGCTCAGATGGGCCTCGACGAACTGAAGGATGTTCTTTGGCAGGAACTCAACAGCGAGAGCAACAAACTGCAGACCATCACCGCAGAAGATACACTCGTACATCGCGACAAGGAAATGTCGCAGTTTGCCCGTGAACTGCTAGACGAGGGAGAAGACGGCTATATTCCCGATGAAGACGAAGAAGACGATATTGAAATCCTCGACGATTACGAAATAGAAGATTTTGATGAGTAGTCCGCAACTACATTACTACACGGTGGGAGAGAAGGTCACGGCTTTCTCTTCCACTCGTTATGGCGGTTGCAGCGAGGGAAACTACCGCTCCTTCAATGTCAACCGTTATTGCGGCGACGATGAAGAACATATAGCCCGTAATCTGGAATCCTTGAAAAGCCTTTTAGGCGTCAGTCAAGTCTTTATGCCCCATCAGGTGCATGGCACCGAAGTCCTCCGGGTGAAGCAGTCCGTTCCCTGGGAAGGTATGGCTGATGACTTTGAAGGCGTGGATGCCATGATTACCGATGTCACGGGTATTTGTATTGGGGTAAGCACAGCCGACTGCATTCCGGTCCTTCTCTATGATGAAGCCCATCATGCCGCTGCCGCCATCCATGCAGGCTGGCGGGGAACGGTCAAGCGCATCGTAAAGAAAGCCGTCGAATCCATGCACGATAGTTTCGGAACCCGTCCTGAAGAACTGCAAGCCGTCATTGGTCCCGGCATCAGCCTGGAAGCCTTCGAGGTAGGCGATGAAGTCTATCAGCAGTTCCAAGATGCAGGATTCCCCATGGACAAGATTGCCCGCTGCTATCCTGTTAAGCCCGCCCAACAAGGGGCGAGCGTTTCAAGTTTCAGGTTTCAGGCTTCTGGTAACCACCAACACCCATCACCCATCACCCACCACCCAGACTTCAAATGGCACCTCGACCTTCCCCTTTGCAACCGTCTTCAGTTGGAAGAGGCGGGCGTCAGCCAGATAGCGATGAGTGGCATCTGCACCTATCAGCAGTCCGAAGACTATTTCTCTGCCCGAAAGTTGGGCATTAATTCAGGCCGTATCCTCACCGGCATCGTGCTGCGATGATTTCCTTTCCTCCGTATGTTTCCCCTTCAGACGCTGAGACTCTATCCTTTTCTTAAGTTGGCCATAGCCTTGATCTTGGGAATGTGGCTGGCAACAGGCGTGGATATCATTCTCTCATGGCAGTGGGCGCTTGCCTTTGTCGCCGTGACCATCATCGCGTTGTTCCTCAGACGGCCTTTACTGCAATCCCTGTTATTGCTCTTTTCCGTATTCCTTTTGGGTGGTACATTGATGACCAGACAGCTGGAGTCCATCGGCAACGGTTATGCTGCTGATGAAACCGTCTTTGATGCGGTGGTAGCCAGTCAGCCAGTCATGAAGAAAAAGGTGATGCAGATGGATCTTTGGATTACTTCTGCCTCCGAACCAATCAAAGTAAAAGCCTCCGTCTTTCGGGATGGTAGGGCAGAAAGACTGAAGCCCGGCGATGGTATCAGGGCAAAGGCTCCATTGGAAAACCGGCCAATTATGCAAAATCAACATTCGATTATCGCACCTATCTGCTCCGACAAGGCTATCGCTCCACGGTTTTTCTGTACATCACCGACTGGCACCTACAGCGTGTTTCCTTACTCGGACTTTCTTTGTTGCAACGCACCCGATTGGCCGTTCTTCAATTGCGTCAGCAATTGATAGCGCGCTACCGTTCGTTGGGATTGTCCGATGATCAGCTGGCAGTGGTCTCGGCCATGACGTTGGGTGACCGTTCGTTACTTACCTCCGAATTGAAAGATGACTATTCCATCTCCGGCGGTGCTCATATACTGGCCCTTTCGGGTATGCATCTGGGCATCATCTATATGGTGCTGACTATGGTCTTGGGTGTTCGCCGTCCCAGAAATACCTGGCGTTTCTTCTTTTCCTCCGTCCTGCTGATGGCAGCCATCTGGAGTTTCGTCGTGTTGGTTGGAATGTCGGCTTCCGTAGTTCGTGCGGCGGTGATGCTGACCCTTCTGACCTTCGTGCAACTGCTCAATCGGCAGGCCATATCGCTCAACACCCTTGCCTTTACCGCCTGCCTCCTATTGGTCATTCATCCGATGTCGCTGCTCGATGTCGGATTCCAGCTTTCCTATGCATCCGTGGCAGCCATCCTTGTGTTCTACAAGCCCATCTATGGCCTGTTATGCAGTGATTCCAAGGAAAGCCCCACCTTCCCTGTCCGCTTTGGACGATTGTTATGGGGATTGCTCTCCGTTTCATTGGCTGCCCAGTTAGGCGTGGCGCCGCTCATCGCCCATTATTTCGGGCGCATCCCGGTCTATTTCCTCATCACCAATCTGGTTGTAGTCCTTTTGGCCACGCTCATTCTCTATTGCGCCTTAGGCCTGTGGGCATTTGCATGGCTGGTTCACGTCCAGTCTTTCTTTGCAAAGGCACTTTCCCTGCTTGCTGAGGGATTAAACACCATTCTCCATGATATCGCCACTCTTCCCGGTGCCAGTATCGAGCCCGTCCATTTGAACACCATTGGCGTCATAGCCTGTTACGTCCTCCTCCTCTCCCTCTATCTGGTCTATCTGATAGTTCGCAAGCCGAAATAGAGTGAAGAGGTTGGAAAAAATTTACTAGGATTTTTTATGTTTAAGGGTGCAAGGGTGTCAAAACCCCGATAAACACTGGCCTTGCACCCTCCTCAGAAGGGTGTCAAGGGTGTCATAAGGGTGACAGGTTTTTTTAAAATTCTCTAGAGAATTTTCTTTAAGCTATCATCAGACACAATGCAAAGTATCATCGGAAGCAAATAATTCTCTAGAGAATTTTGTTTAGTGGAACACAAAGACACAAAGGCACAAAGTTTATTGTAGCCCCAAACTGTCGTTTAAACAAAAATCTTCAAATATCAGACAAAAATAATCTGTCATATTTGAACTTTCTCCCTTTGGAAGGGCTAGGGGTGGGTGTTACACCCTTATGTCACCCTTGACACCCTGTTGAGGAGGGTGCAAGGCCTGTGTTTATCGGGGTTTTGACACCCTTGCACCCTCAAACACAAAATTTCCTATATAAGTTTATTATTTCATCACATTGTCGAGCCAGCCGATGAGACCTACGAGGGTGGCGTTCCAGTTGATGGCAATCTCGTTGCTGGCGTAGGAACCTTCGTGGTCGATGTAGGATTCATCGGGCTCATTGGAGGGATAGGTGAGATGACTGCTCATCTTGTCTTGCTGGCCAGGATTGGGACCGCCAACCAACAGTCCGGGCATGGGGGCTTCGATGCCGTCGGCGGCAGAGATGCGCTGGTGGGGATGCATGGGGGATTTGAGTCCGAAACCTGTCACGTAGCAGTAGCCGGTGGCATTGCGGCCAAGGATGTAGTCGGCACATTGCATGGCGGCGGTGAGGTATTTCTGCTGACCGGTGACCTTGTGAGCGAAGAGGTAGGTCATGCCGTTGGCGCAGAAGGCTTCTGCCAGACAGCCCCATCCGAATTCCTTGGCATCGTTGCCGGTGGGCGTCTGGAAGGAGGAGGTGGCGGTGGTGGCGAGCTGCTTATCACAGTAGGTGAGCATCATGGTCTTCATCTTACCGCTCATTTCGGCATTGGCTTCGCTATGGATGATCCATTCCCATTGTGCAATGGGGGCGACATAGCCCCATGCGGGTACGCGGAAATCGCCAGGAACGGTGGATTGGGCATCAGCAAGGAATGTGCCTTCTTTGGTCAGGAGATAGAGTTCGGTAGCTGCCCAGAACTGTTCGTCCTTGGCACTGAAATCGCCGTAGGTGCCGGTATTGACGGCTGGCTGGAACTCCTTGTTCATGGCATTCTGGTTATAGAGGGCTTTGGGGTTCTGCAACGCCCACTGGTAGGCCTGACGGGCAGCTTCCGTTGCCTGACGGGAGAAGGTGGGGTAGTCCTTGGAATCCTTGAAAATACGGGCAGCAAGAGCCATCACGGCGGCGAAGTCGTAGGTGGCAGTGACGCTCTTCTGAATGACATAGCGTTGCTGATGGCAGTCCTTGGGCATGACGAATCCCTCGAAATTGGGGGTGGTCAGCTTATGGTAGACGCCTCCGTCGTTAGGGTCTTGCATGGTGAGCATCCACTGGAGGTTGTACATCAGTTCGTCGAGGAGGTCGGCCGTCTGGTTCTTGCTTTCGGGGATGTTCGTATTGAGGGCATCATAATAGCCGGGGTTCTGCTCGTAGGAGAGAAGCATCACGGCCACGGAATAGGCGGAGTTAACGATGTATTTGTTGAAGTCACCGGCATCATACCAGCCCAGAGGGGATACAATGTAACTGCCGGCAGGCCGTTCGGTGGTAGCTGCGGAGGGGTGAATCATCACGCGGGTGTCGGCATGGCCCAGGGGACGGGCGTACTCGCCGGCATACTGTTCTTCTATTTCACAGCCTGAACGCATCAGGTAATAGGACTTGATGGCGGCGGTGGTGACTTCGCGCAGGGCGTTCTCCTTGACGGTAAAGGCCTGTTCGTGGCCGTTGGCGCTGAGCACATACTGGCCTGGAGTCTTGAGGGAACTGAAATCCACAAGGGTGCGCTGTTTACCCGACCATGGGGAGGTGGCATTGCGTAGGACTTTAGCCTTGGCAACGGTTTTGCCCGAAGCAGCATTGCGGATGGTGATCTTGCCGGCTTTGGGAGCCTCGATGACGGCCACTTTTTCCTGATTGGGATACATACCCGTCTGATTCAGACGGATGGTTTCGTCGGACTGTGCCTGTGCCGTTGCCGTGAAGGCAAAGGCGAAAAGGATACTGAGTAATTTAGTCATAATGATAAATTTAGGTGTTAGATGTTAGGTGGTGGGTGATGGTGGATAGTTGCTGGCCGTTTAGGTAATCACCAACACCTAACACCCATCACCCGACACTTTGTTATTTGCCCTTATGGCGATTGGCCCGCTGCTGACGGTATTTGGCTTTCTGCATGGCAGAGCCGCTACCGTGAGCACCGGTGATGTATTTCTTTTTCTTGGCTTTCGTCTTCACTTTGCCGTCATCGTCTTTCTTCTCGCGTCCACCGCGTCCGAAAGAAATGCCGTTTTCAAGTATCGACTGGAAATCGTCTTTCATAATGCTTAATTCTTAATGCTTAATGCTTAATTTTTATTTTGTGCAGTTTTTATTATTGCCATGAGAAGTTTAATGATTTCAACGCAGTCAGCTAACATGCTTTCGGCCTGACTTTCAGTAATGTATTCAGTATCACGTAATAGTTCTAACCAAAATTCCGTTTCGCTGGCTTCTTTAAGCGAGATGCTCATTTTTGCAGTAAAGTCTGCTTTCGAGTAGCCACGTAAAGCTTCTTTTACATTAGCTCCGATGCTTGTTCCACAGCGTAATAGTTGCTTGCCAATCGTATAGTCATGCTTCTCAACGCATAAATACTTATATAGTTTTACGCACCGAACAGCAAAATCATAACTTTTGGTCGCAATAATATTCTCTTCTTTACTTTTCATTTCCATCAAAAAAAATAAGCATTATGCATTATGCATTAAGCATTGCATTAATGATGGAACAAACGCACACCCGTGAAGGCCATGGCAATGCCGTATTTGTCGCAAGTCTCGATGACATTGTCGTCGCGAACGCTGCCGCCGGCCTGTGCAATGTATTCCACGCCACTCTTGTGGGCACGCTCGATGTTGTCGCCGAAGGGGAAGAAGGCATCGGAACCGAGACTTACCTTCGTGTTTTGGGCAATCCATGCTTTCTTTTCCTCGCGGGTGAGGGGGGCGGGCTGTGTCTTGAAGAACTGCTGCCAGGTGCCGTCGCGTAGCACGTCGTCGTAGTCGTCGGAGATATATACGTCGATGGTGTTGTCACGGTCGGCACGGCGGATATTGTCGATAAAGGGGAGGTTCATCACTTTCGGATGCTGGCGGAGCCACCAGATGTCGGCTTTGTTACCGGCCAGGCGGGTGCAGTGGATACGGCTCTGCTGTCCGGCACCGATACCGATGGCCTGTCCGTCCTTCACGTAGCAGACGGAGTTGGACTGCGTATATTTCAAGGTGATGAGTGCAATCATCAAGTCGCGCTTGGCCTCGGCGGGGAATTCCTTGTTGGCTGTGGGGATATTCTCGAAGAGAGCGGGATCGTCGAGACGGATTTCATTACGGCCCTGTTCGAAGGTGATGCCATAGCATTGTTTGATTTCCACGGGTGCGGGCACGTACGTGGGGTCCATCTTAATGACGTTGTAAGTACCCTTACGCTTTTCTCGCAGGATCTGTAGAGCCTCTTCGGTGTAGTCGGGGGCAATGACGCCGTCGCTCACCTCCCTTTTAATCAGCGTGGCCGTAGCGGCATCACAAGTATCGGAGAGAGCAATGAAGTCACCATAGCTGCTCATGCGGTCGGCTCCGCGTGCACGGGCATAGGCACAGGCGATAGGGGAGAGCTCCACCTTCAGATCATCCACGAAGTAAATCTTCTTCAGTGTGTCGCTCAGGGGCAGACCCACGGCGGCTCCTGCCGGCGAAACATGTTTGAACGAGGCTGCGGCGGGCAGTCCGGTGGCGGCTTTCAGTTCCTTGACCAACTGCCAGGAGTTGAGAGCGTCGAGGAAATTGATATAGCCGGGACGGCCGTTGAGTACTTCGATGGGTAACTCGCCTTCCTGCATGTAGATACGCGAAGGCTTCTGGTTCGGATTGCATCCGTACTTCAATGCTAATTCTTTCATTCTTTGTTGATTAATATGATTTTGACTGCAAAGTTACGAAAAAACGAGAAATAATAATCAACAATGCCACCTTTTTTAGTTATTACAACTTGAAATGTTAATAAATTAAATTAGTCGATATTAAAAGCTGTTAACGCAAACAGTTAAAGTATGAAGATAGAAGAAAGGGGCTAAGTTGCACTATAACAGGCAGTAAGACGAAGAACCGACGCTAAAATCGGACTTTTCGGACAATCGAAAAAGATGTAAACCCACTTTTCTGGCCGTATATTTTTTTGTATCTTTGCAGTGCATTAGAAAATTTGGGCGCGGATTCACTTGTTATCCACCTAGCCTGAAATCAAATTATAGACTCTTCTAACCCTCAAATAATGAGAAAGAAAATATTTGTATTTGCAGTACTCCTGCTTTTGACTTGTGTTTCTGTTACCGATGCCCGCAAGCGCAAGGTACAGAAGAACGAAACGACTACGCTCACCAGTGAGCGCCACGAGATTGACAACTTCGACTTCCTCTATAACGGAACCGACTACGATGATTACAACGCAGCGGCTACCCAGGACCTGATGAGTGAAGCCTTCTCACATATCGGTACGCGCTATCGCAGCGGTGCCAAAGGCCCCTATGCCTTCGACTGCTCGGGCTTTACAAGCTATGTGTACCGTCAGTTCGGTGAGAATATCGGCAGTTGTTCACGCGATCAGTATGCCAAGAACCAGCCTATCAGCCGCAACGACTTGCAGACGGGCGACCTGGTGTTCTTCACCAGTCGTGGCTCAGGCCGTGGCGTAGGTCACGTAGGTATCGTGGTGGATGTGAATAACGACGGCTCTTTCTCCTTTATCCACGCTTCCACAAGCGAAGGTGTCAAGGTGAGCAAATCCACAGACGGCTATTATGCCCGTCGTTATGTAGGTGCACGCCGCGTGATGTAAGAGGAGACCCACCCCAACCCTCCCTGCTTAGGGAGGGGGTAATATGAAACATGTGGGATTCAAACTTATAAACTCCAAAATGAGAATATTATTAATATGTCTATTGATAAATGCTGGCCTTGCTGGGCCGGCATTTGCTGTTAATCAGCGGCAGAACTCAAATGCCCAACGGTCGGCAGACAACACGCTGACCTTTGCCATGGTGGGCGACGTGATGATGGGAACTACTTTCCCCTCTGTTCAGTTGCCGGCCAACGGTGGTGCCAATCTCTTTAAGGATGCTAAGGATGTGCTGGCGGGTGCTGATGTGACCGTTGGAAATCTGGAAGGCGCTCTCTGTGAAGGCGGAAAGACCACCAAGGGCGGTAAGAACACCTATGCTTTTCGCACACCTCCCAGTTATGCCCAATGGCTGAAGGAGGCTGGCTTTGACTTCATGAGTATGGCTAATAACCACTCACGTGACTTTGGTGACGAGGGTATTCTTCAGACGGAGCGTGCTCTTCAGTCGCAGGGCATTCTCTATGCAGGTGTGGAAGGACGGGTCACCTCTGCCGTCATGGAGTGCAAGGGACTGCGTATCGGTTTTTGCGCTTTCGGTCATAACCCCTATACGGTAAGGCATCTTGACCTGAACCGCGTGAAGCAGATTCTGGATGAACTGAAACAGAAGTCGGACATCATCGTGGTTTCTTTCCATGGTGGAGCCGAGGGGCGTGACAAGCGGCATCTGCCTTACGGCATGGAGGTGTTCTTCAGTGAGAACCGCGGTTCGCTCCGTGAACTGGCGCATTTCTGTATTGATAATGGTGCTGATGTGGTCTATGGACATGGTCCTCACGTGCTCCGTTGCGTGGAAGTCTATAAGAATAAGTTCATCGCCTACAGTCTGGGCAATTTCTGCACCCCCTACGGTGTGAGCCTGACAGGCATCTCAGGTTATGCGCCTCTTATTGAAATCAAGACCGACCTCAAGGGCAATTTCCTGCAGGGACAGATTCATCCCTTTATCCAGCAGCGCGGCATCGGGCCACGGGCGGATAAAACCGGTGCCGTCATCGGTGAGATGAAATCACTCACGGAGGCAGATATCCAGATGAATGCCATCCGCATCAACAGCGAAGGACAGATCATCCTGAAGTGATAACAAATAAAAAGAGGCTCGAGCAAACGTTCGAGCCTCTTTTATAGCTGTTTCTTGTAGGATATTACTCCTTGACAACGGTTCTCTTCTCAGCGATACGAGCCTTCTTACCAGTGAGCTTACGCAGATAGTACAGCTTAGCGCGACGAACCTTACCAACCTTGTTCACCTCGATAGAATCGATAGCGGGCGACTCGATGGGGAAGATACGTTCAACACCTACGGTGCCTGACATCTTGCGAACGGTGAAACGACGCTTGTCACCGTGACCTACAATCTTGATCACTACACCACGGTAGAGCTGGATACGCTCTTTTGAACCTTCGACGATTTTGTAAGCGACAGTTACAGTGTCACCAGCCTTGAACTCTGGGAACTTCTTGCCGGTTGCAAATGCTTCTTCAGCAACTTT
>R23__coassemble_244_pt1 | contig 39965 bp, 29 predicted proteins | sample R23__metabat2_high_PE_035 | metagenome-assembled genome bin R23
GTGCCCTGCTATGTATTTTGTTTTACATAGCATCCTTATTTCCTTATATTTCTATAGGAATATGGTGTGTTATCCCTAATACAATTTTTATAATTGGCATCTTTAATATTTTGTTTGCTACGATACGAACAATATCTATGCTTTATTTCATTTTAACTCGTTCAAAATAGTAGAAAAGAAAACAAATGGTCAAAGACATAAACAGGCTAAAGGTGGTTTTAGCAGAACAAAAGAGAACTAATAAATGGTTAGCCGAGGAACTGGGGAAAGACCCTGCATCAGTGAGCAAATGGTGTACCAATGCATCACAGCCCAGTTTGGAGACTTTGGTGGAAATCGCCAGGAGTCTCAATGTGGATGTGAAGGATTTACTTTGGTCAACGAAAGAACGATAAATTAGCAACTGAAACATGAGACTACCAATCAACATAGAAGAACTTCTGAGCGGACGAGCTGTAGAAGGTGACCGCATAGAATACAAGACTGGCTGGAACCCTGATGCTATCTACCGCACCATTTGTGCATTCGCCAATGACTTCGACGAAACAGGTGGCGGTTATATCGTGGTTGGAGTTAAGGAAGAGAACGGCCATGCCATAAGGCCTGTTACAGGTATTGACCCTAACCAGATAGAACCTATCGAGAAGGATATGGTAGGGTATAACAATCTGATGCGTCCGTACTATCAGCCCCGATTGTATTTAGAAGAGGCAGATGGAAAGACGATTCTTGTTATAAAGGTTTCTCCAGGTGAACGCAGGCCATACAAAGTGCCTGACCAAATAACCGCAAAACAGAAAACGTACAATTATTATATTCGTTACAACAGTAGCAGTATCGTTCCGAAAGACGAATACGAGCGAGAATTGATAAACCTCGCAAATCGTATGCCTTTTGATGACCGTGGCAACGACGACATCAAACTGACGGATATATCGCCATTGCTCCTTCATGACTATCTCGTAAAGGTAAAGAGTAGTCTTGCTGACATTTCGTTGACAGACCACATGGAGGATGTGCTGGAGCAGATGGACTTATTAGAGGCTGTACCAGAAGGATGGCGCATCAAGAATGTCGCAGCGATGATGTTTTCTGAACGGCCTGACCGTTTCTTCCGTCAAGCTCAGATTGAAATAGTTCTTTTCCCTGAAGGTAGAGAAAATAATCCCAATAATCTGATAGAGGTGGAACCCATTAGGGGCAGTGTGCCGCAGATGATAGAGAAGACGTTAAGCTATCTGAACACAAACATCATCAAGAAACAGATTATTAAGCCCAAGGATAGGGCGCAATCCATAACTTTCTTCAACTATCCCTATCAAGCTCTTGAAGAAGCTGTTGTCAATAGTCTGTATCATAGAGATTGGACGATTCGGGAACCTGTTGAAATTACCGTAGAGCCTGAACGCATTTCCATTCTCAGTTTCTCTGGGCCAAACCACACCATCCCGATGGAGGCTGTAAGAAGTGGTCAGTCGCTGCGCTCACGTCGTTATCGTAATCGTCGGCTGGGTGAATTTCTAAAAGAACTGGAACTCACCGAAGGACGGGCAACGGGCATTCCCACCATACAGGATGAATTGCACGACAATGGCTCGCCACAGGCAACCATTGAGACGGACGAAGAACGTACTTACTTTCTGATTGACATTCCGTGCCACCCATATTTTATAAAAGAACAAGTCATCCTAAACAAGGATGTCGTAAAAGATGTCGTAAAAGATGTCGTAAAAGAATTAACTGAACGCCAGAAGATTATATTAGATTTTATTGAAGAGAATCCTGCTCTTACCGCCAAGGAAATGTCGGTAAGGATATCGGAAAGGATGTCGGAAAAGACGGGCATTGTACCGCGAACAATCCAAAGAGATTTGGCAGAACTTCAGACGAAAGGCATTATAACTCGTGAAGGTGGTCGCAAAGAGGGTAAATGGATAATCATTAACAAGAAAGAATAATATGCCAAAATGGTTTCATATAACGATTTCCGTATTGCTTGCGTTATTGGCTATCGGATTTTCCATCCTGATATGTGGTAAGCATCACTGGGGATATATCCCATGTGCCGCTATCGCAATTGTGCTGTTTGCTTGCTTTTATGGATTCCTTCGATTTTGCTTTTGGATGGGAGCAAAGATAACTTATGCTTACGCAGATGCCTTTCAAAAGCATGTCCGTCCTCGTATCGAGGTGGAGGCGATACAGAAATATATCGCTGAGCATCCGGTTGAAAAGCCAGTTCAACAATCTCCCATTGAAGAAATGGCTGAGCATAACCAAATCCTCAATCAAGAGGAACGCCTACGTAGATTCATGGAGACTTGCAAAAGAGAACGTGAACAGTTCATCGCTATAAAAGAAAAGGCAGACGAAGAAAAGTTGGCAAAGGTTCAGGCGTATGTGCGCCAAACCTTGATGCCTTTCGACTTCACGGACGAAGAACTGTTCCAAGTGAGCGAGTGTGTTGTTTCATTGGTCGTTCATGGTGTTGTTGTACCCACCCTTCCCATCAAGATTGAGAAGACTGGCAAGAAGGAACAACTCACTCAGCATGACTTGGCAAATCTCAGTTGGAACATTGCCAACCAGTACAACCTCCCGAACAAACTGGCCGCTCAGTTCGCACAGTACACCTTCCCTGCCTGGTTCTGGAACACCACGACAGACACTCTGGCTAAGAAGCTAAAGAACACCAAAGGAGAACTTCAAATTTTAATTGACGAAGAAATAATAAAATAATTTGCATAATATGGATTTTTTCAGAAAAAAAGCTAAAGAGTCTATCACTGCCATTATGGATAGCGATCTTGAAAAATTGCTGATACAAACAGACCAATATGTTGACTTTGTAAATGGCAAAATAAAATGTGAATGTTGTGGCCGAATCATTTCACTCGATAACATATCTATTATGCTTCCTCAAAAACAAAACGAAAGATTAGTTCTTAGGTTTTGGTGCGACCAAATGGATTGTGTAAGCAAATTTAATGATAGCTATGGAAAATGAACTAGTAAAACTATTATTGACAATAAGCGGTTGGGGGATTCCTACGTTAGTTGTTATATATTTTATATCCAAATGGAGCAAAATAAAAGAGATTTGTATAGATCTCTGGTTTATTATCTCTTCGTTAATAAAAAAAGGACAACGACTAGCAGTTTCTAGTAAAATAGAATCTATATGTGAGAAAACCATACGAGATTTGAATAATATTGTCCCAGAATTGGATTTACCAAATGTCTCTGTTGAATGGATAAAACCAAGTGATGACGAAACTGTAATACCACCACAGGTCGAAGAAGGTAAAGCTATTGTCTTATTAAAGTACAACAGGGACTTTACACAGAACATTGTAAATACTACAGCTGCATACATAAAAAACCGATTATTGCCTGAGTCTAGGGAGTATATGTCTAAAGGTATTCGGCAAGCTATAGATTTTACAATAATTCGTAGATTTCTTCATTATGTACCAAACAGCCATAATGCACTAACTTATTTTGTGAGACAGCATAAAGAGGAAACTCGAAATAATCAGCAAAACATGATGAAAATTACCAGTATAGAAGATGCTGGAATGCTATCACGTATTTTATTAAGGGAATACCAAATGTGGGGGAATAATATATGTGGAAATCCTGTTGAAGAAAAATATGAAGTCGAATCCAAACAGTTTTTGGATTATCTATTTGGAATATCTTCAAGAGAACATGATGATTACACACAGTTACAATTTGTTTCTGAAAATATAAAGGTAGGCATATTATTAGTTGCGAAGATAGAAACATATGAGGAGGCAGGAATTGAACCATATGTTAGACGTATCAGAGAAGGCTTTTCAAAAGGGATAAAGACATTCTATCTTTTAGCAAGGAATGAAAAAATAGAAATCTTAAGAGATGTTTTTTCAGAATTATTGGGTACAGGGTGTTATAGTTTATTGAATGGCCCCAAAATATTTAAGGATAGTCAAAATAGAGATAATATATGCTACTGCATAGAAGTTGATAGTAATGGAGATATCGCTACCGATTATGCTCAAATAAAGGACTGCATAGAGGCTGGTGATACAATAGAAGCAGTTATTTCTTCAATCTTCCGATATGAAATACGTTGTAGATACAACACTTTAGACATCATTATTCCTATCGATAATATATCTTCAACCAAGGATATTCGTTTACGGAATTATTACAAATTAGGAACTACAGTTATTTTACAACCACTTTCTATTAATGATGATGGCTCGATTCAAGGGAGTTTTCTTAATACAGAAAGTGATCCCAAACGTTTAATTGATAGTCGTTATTCCGTTGGTTCAGAAGTTTCTGCTATTATTGAAAAAGTGGAACAAGATTATGTTCTTGTACGTGTTAAAGATACAGACATTACCTGTATATCATACCGTAAATATTTGACCTACAGTCAGCTAATGTGTCTTTCTGACTTGTTTAGCGTGGGTGAAGAAAGGACATTCACGATTAAAGAAATAAACTATGTTCATTTTTCTTTTGTACTTGCACTATCTAACCTTCAAGACCCATGGCTGCGACTTCCATATCATCAGTCAGAAGATATGGATTTCTCTATAATGAGAATTGATTCGACTTGTTTTGTGACCGAATTGGGTGATGGAATACGAGCATTATTGCCCTATTCGGAATTAACGTGGTTTGAATCTCTTATTGATGTTGAAAGGAGTAAATATAATGTCGGAGACGTATTACATGCAAGAATTAAGGCAATAAATGAACGTGCAAGAGTAGTGATTCTAACTATGCGCGAAAAGATAAGCCCTTATAATGATTACAAGAAGTTTCTCATTGAAAATTCAAATAATATAATTGTAGAATTAAAAGAAAAAAATGCATATGGACTATTAGGACTACATGACAATAAATACAGTGTCTTTATCCCATATGGAGAGACCCGAATTGGAGACAATTATTTTAAATACACAATTGGTAAACAATACAAAGTACACATCAAAGAGATTGGTAATCGAGGGACGTCATATATTGGTACATTTAAGCCATTCATTCAACATCCACTTGCTGTTTTTTCAGACTATTATCAAGAAGGTGATTCAATTGAAAATTGTAAAATATTAAAGCGGAGTAGCAAATACTGTATTGTTGGAATTCCCAAGTTAAAGGGGATGTCATATACTGGTATTTTACCCATTTCTGAAGTTGTTAACATAGGAAAGATTTCTTCTCTACAAGATAGTTTATCTTTATTGGAAAACGTACCATTAATTATTAAATCTATAGACTTTGATAGAAATTCTATCTGCTTTAGTTTAAAGAGATATACATCAAACAATCGATGCGCTGTTGATTATTTGTTGTATACAGATATTAAACATGCTATAGTAATTGCAAAATATTATAATGATTATATAGTTATAATCCCTGATTTGTGGATAGAAGGTATTCTTGAAACAAATAACTCATATAATGAAGGGCAAAAGATTAATGTCAGACTTGTTGGCAGGTCAGAGCAAAATATATTCTTTACAGATGAGCCTTGAAGCTCATTTCTGCGTGGAAGAATTGTGCTAGGCGATAACATTCAAGATGGTTTATCAATGAAATTTATACAACATATTTGTACCAAGCCTATATAACTATTTGATAATCATATACGATTACATTTGAGGAGGTCAAGTAAGACGCAAAACACATTAGAACCCATAACAAAAGCTCGTATAGACCTCGTGTTTATGCGGGCTTTATTATATAATGTGGATGTAATAGTCATTCGTGCTATACAGTTTTCGTCTCAGAAGTCAAGTTCATCATTTATTGGATAAAAACCATCCGTAATCTGGAAATTATTACTATATTTGTACCCGAAAGCAAAGTGTTTGCAACTCTCATCTACCAAACTCGCAACTATGAACACCATCGAAATCAACGACACTAACTACCAGATGTACACCCATCTTGACATCGTGGCCTTCTCCTTTGCGCGCGGCAGTGCCATGGGAGAACCAGGCGGAATCATCATCATCGACGCCGAAGGCCAGGACTACCATGCCAACTACCTTTACGGTCGCCCCCACCCTATCAGCACCAAGCACCTCCAGGCCGTCATCCCCGTTCTCAGCAGCCTCAACTTCAGCCTTGCGGACTGCCAGTCGGGCCATGAGGATTGGGAAACCGTCGATCTTGGCTACGGCAACATCCTCGTGCTGAAAAAGGATATCTGCCCTGCCTTCCACAAGGCGGTAGAAGAAGCCCATTTCGATGTTCTAGGCCAACTATACCAGCAGTGGAAACGCATCGTCAGGAACCTGCTTGGCAAGGGCATTTGAGGAATGAGTCTTTACATCGAAGAAACAATCTATCGACTATGAATATCGCCATTTATACATTAACATCGGAACTGCATGACGAGCAGGCTGTGGGTGCAGTGACCAGGGAGTTTCTGGACAGCCTTGACGTGGCTTACGAACTGAAAGGGAATGACTATGCCGACTATGGCTCTCATTCGCTCAGTCTGATCTATGTGCGGACGGGTGGCACAGAGGGTATCTTCAGAAGGCTGCTTCCAGAACTGCAGCGTAAATCGGAGCAACCCATCTATTTGCTGACTTCGGGTAAGAGCAATTCGTTGGCAGCATCCATGGAAATCCTGTCGTTTTTGCGTCAGAACGACATCAAAGGAGAGATTATTCATGGTTCACCCGACTATATCACGAGACGGATCAGAATACTGGAAAAGGTTGGTGAGGCCCGGAAGTCGCTCAAGGGGTGCAGGCTGGGCATCATCGGCGAGCCTTCCGACTGGCTGATATCGAGTCAGGTTGACAAGGAAGCCATTAAGCAGCACTTAGGTATCAGTCTCATCGATATTCCCATGCAGGAATTATTGGACGTGATGGCCGTTACTCCCCTTCGGGAAACGAACGAACAGGCCTCATCTGAAAGCATCAGAAACGCCTTGCCTGTTGCCCTGCAGATCTATGATGCATTGAGGAAGATTGTGGAGAGGTATCAGTTGCAAGGCTTCACCATTCGCTGTTTCGACCTGTTGACGGCTGTCCACAACACGGGTTGTCTGGCTTTGGCCAAGCTCAATGCCGAGGGTATCGTGGCTGGTTGCGAGGGAGATGTTCCGGCCATGCTCTCCATGAAGATTGCCCAGGCGCTGACGGGTGTAAGTGGTTTCCAGGCCAACCCCGCATCCATCAACCCGGAAACAGGCGAGATGCTGTTTGCCCATTGTACCATTCCTTTCAACATGGTAGAACGGTATGAATACGACACGCACTTTGAGTCGGGCATTGGTGTAGGTATCAGGGGGTATATGAAGGAAGGTCCCGTTACCATCTTCAAGGTTTCAGGCGACCTCTCCCGCTCTTTCATTGAAGAAGGGGAACTGATCAGGAACCAGACAAAACCGGATCTGTGCAGAACGCAGCAAGTCATTCTCTTATCTCACCCCGCAAAGACCTCTTATTTCCTGACAAATCCGATTGGTAATCACCACATCATCCTGCCTGGTCATCATCAAGCGTTGTTGGAGGAGATTAGCGTCAGGACTCCTTGATTTTCAGCCACTTCCCGTTGACGAAAATGCGCCAAACGAAGATGCAGCCGCGGAAGGTGAGTTCGATGGCCATGGCCGTCCACACACCGGCGAGCCCGTAGGTGGGAGCCAGGAGTGCTGCCAAAGTAAGACGTACGAACCACATGCTGCCCAGATTCATCATGGCGGGCTTAAAGGTATCGCCGGCACCGATGCAGATGCTGTAGCCCACGATGGAGGCCGCAAAGAAGGGTTCGGCCCAGGCCTCTATGCGCAAAGCCTCGGTACCGAGACTGCGGATTTCCGCTACAGGCGACAGGAAGCCGATCATCTCTGGGGCAAAGATCCACATCACCACTCCCATCAGGGCCATGACGGCCATGCCGAGGAAGATGGTCATACGGGCAAAACTCTTCGCCAGTTGGCCCTGCCGGGCACCGATACTCTGTCCGACGAGTGTCGTGGCGGCCTCGCCGATACCATATCCGGGCATATAACAGAGACTCTCCGCCGTAATGGCAAAGGAGTTGGCGGCTATGGACATCATACCCAGAGGAGCCACAATCATCGTACTGACGATCTGAGCCCCACTCATCAGCACATTCTGGGCTGCCATGGGCGAGCCTATCTTGATGGCATTGCGGATGTATTCCCCACGGAATCTCCAGGAACCAGGCTCCTTGTTTAACGACAGTTCGGAGGAACGGTAAACGGAGAACCACATCATCCACACGCCGATGATGATGAACGACAAGGCCGTTCCCAGGGCGGCTCCCACCACGCCGAGATGGAGCACAAAGATGCCGATATAGTTGAAAATGACATCCAGCACACACATCAGCACACTCAGGATGCTGGGGATGCGCATATTTCCGGCACACTTAAGCATACCCGACGCGATGCTACGCATCATCATAAAGGGCATGCAGAGCGCAAAGATTCCGAAATAAATTGACGAATCGTGATGAATTTCCTCCGAGCCGCCAAGCCAGATGGGCAACGGGCCGGAGACGGCAAAGGCCACAAGACCAAGCACGACCGCAAAGATGGCCGAGGCCATGATGCTCTGACGGAACACCTCGCGGGCCTGACGGAAATCGTTGGCTCCGATGAAATGGGCCACCTGAACGGAAAAGCCCATCGATACCGCACCCGTCAAGGCACCGAAAAGCCACATCGTGCTCTCCACCAGACCGATAGCTGCCGAAGCCTCAGCACCCAGAGAGCCCACCATGGCCGCATCGATATAGAACATCAGGATGGTGGTGACCTGCGCCAGAATAGAGGGAATGGAGAGCTGCACAATCAGATTCATCTTCTGATTGCCCGTCATTTCCTGCTTGTCGCGGATCATCTTCAGCAGGCGATCGCTCTGTCTCTTGGATAACACGGAGACAAAGGTAGTGCAAAATTTCGATTGAGCGAAGAGAAAGCAAATATATTTGCTCTCTTGAGCGTGAGAAATTTATCAAAATGAGCGGAAAATCAAAAAAAAGACGGCCGCTCATGATGAGCAGCCGCGCTTGAGTTATTTACTGAATAATCTTTTTCTTTTTTAATTTAGGAGTGCCATTAAAAGCGATGCTCCATTGTCAAGTCCATTAAGAACACTGTTGTTGCTAACAGAACTAATGCTACTGTAAATGTCATAATGTTACCCTTTCTTTACTTTAAATTAAACAATCTTTTTATTAATTCCCTAAAAACTTTTATGATTCCGCCACCCTCCCGGGCATCGTGTTATCACTGAAATGCAACCTCTTTTGCTTTACCTTAAATCAACTTACCTATGGTCGTCCTTTAACAATCACTTGTTACCTTTAACTAAACCTATTGTCCTAAAAACTTTTTAATCTAATAACTAATATCAAAACAATCTTAAATACCTAACTAAAAACCTAATAACAACAATCTTTACCTAACTAAAAACCTATGTGTCTTGTTTCCTTTTGACGATGCAAAGGTACGGCGAAATTCAATAACGGCAATGGATTTGGACACAAAAAACACCAAAAACAGCATTATTCTTGACGGAAATCAAGAAACTGTGTGCGTACACAGCGCTATTTTTGGTGTTTTATGATGGGTTTTACTCTTCAATCCACGTGCCTTCCTTGGCCTTCCAGATGATTACATAGTCGTCATCACGGAAGTACTGGCAGAGGTAGATGTCGAAGATCAAGGTACTGTAGGCAGGGATGCCGGTCTTTGCCACGCCTTTATAGCCTAACTGGTAAGGTACATAGACGCGCCAGTAGTCACCGATATGCATGTACTGCAAGGCCGTGGAGAAACCATCCACCAATCCATTGAGGGCAAGCAGAGACGGTTTGTCGGAAGCCAGGGACAACTCTTCGGTCTGTGTTGACTTGTCGAAAAGATAGCCCTTGGGATAGCTTACCGAGGGAATGAGATGGCCGATGTAGTGCACGTAGGCGTTGTCGGTGAAGATGGGACAGCCGGAGCCCGTACCTTCCTGCAGGACCTTCACCACGATGTGGTCGGTGGTCTGGGCGGAAGCCTCGTTAATGGACCAAGCGGTCAGGATCTTCCAGTCTTTCTTTCCGGACTTTATGGCCTGCTCTGCCTCCGTATATACCTTATTAAAATAGGTGTCATTCTTCTTCTGCCAGTCAGCATACTCGTCCACCTCATCGCCCTTACTCTCGCTACACGATGAGAAGAGGGCCACGGAAGTGAAGGTAGCCACCAGCATGAAGATGGCAATCAGGAATTGGTTTCTTTTCATTTGCTCTGTTTACTGAATCTTTTTCAACAGCGAGGCAATGCTCACCTTGTCCTCAATCAGACCAAGCAGGTCGCTGATCTTCACGCGCTCCTGCTCCATGGTGTCGCGGTTGCGCAGGGTGACGCAATTGTCCTCCAGCGTGTCGTAGTCCACGGTAACGCAGTAAGGAGTGCCCACGGCATCCTGGCGGCGATAGCGCTTGCCGATGGTGTCCTTCTCGTCGTAGGTGCAGTTGAAGTGGAACTTCAGCTGGTCGATAATCTCGCGAGCCTTCTCGGGCAGTCCGCCTTTCTTCACGAGCGGCAGCACGGCCAGCTTCGTGGGAGCCAGGGCAGCGGGCAACTTCAGTACCACACGGCTCTCGCCGTTCTCCAGCTGCTCCTCGGTGTAGGCGTGGCACATGATGGAAAGGAACATACGGTCAACACCGATTGAAGTCTCGATGACAAACGGCGTATAGCGCTCGTTGGTCTGCGGGTCGAAGTATTCAATCTTCTTGCCGGAATATTTCTGATGCTGCGACAGGTCGAAGTTGGTGCGACTGTGGATACCCTCCACCTCCTTGAAGCCGAACGGCATCTTGAACTCGATGTCGGTAGCGGCGTTGGCATAGTGGGCCAGCTTGTCGTGGTCGTGGAAACGGTAGTTCTCTGCGCCGAAGCCGAGGGCCTGGTGCCAGGCCATACGCGTCTGCTTCCACTTGGGGAACCAGTCGAGCTCGGTGCCGGGCTTTACGAAGAACTGCATCTCCATCTGCTCGAACTCACGCATACGGAAGATGAACTGACGGGCCACAATCTCATTACGGAAGGCCTTACCAATCTGGGCGATACCGAAAGGAATCTTCATGCGGCCGGTCTTCTGCACGTTCAGGTAGTTCACGAAGATGCCCTGAGCCGTCTCCGGACGCAGGTAGATCTTCATCGAAGCATCGGCAGAGGCACCCATCTCGGTAGAGAACATCAGGTTGAACTGGCGCACGTCGGTCCAGTTTTTCGTGCCGCTGATGGGGTCCACGATTTCCTCGTCAAGGATAATCTGCTTCAGCTCGTCGAGATCCGGTCCCTGCATGGCGGCAGCATAGCGGGCATGGAGGGCGTCGCGCTTGGCGATGTGCTCCTTCACGTGCTCCGAGGTCTCCATGTACTTAGCCTCATCGAAAGCCTCACCGAAACGCTTGCGGGCCTTCTCCACCTCCTTCTGAATCTTCTCGTCGTACTTGGCGATCTGGTCCTCGATGAGCACATCGGCGCGATAGCGCTTCTTCGAGTCACGGTTGTCGATGAGGGGGTCGTTGAAAGCATCCACGTGTCCTGATGCCTTCCAGATGGTGGGGTGCATGAAGATAGCGCTGTCGATGCCCACGATGTTGTCGTGAAGCAGCACCATCGACTTCCACCAGTACTGTTTGATATTGTTTTTCAGCTCCACACCGTTCTGACCGTAGTCATAAACAGCGCCGAGACCGTCATAAATTTCACTACTTGGAAAAACGAAGCCATACTCTTTGCAGTGGCTCACAATCTTCTTGAAAACGTCTTCTTGTGCCATTGTCTTAAATGATAAATTTCGAAATTTGCTGGCAAAGGTACTGCTTTTTTTCCTATTTCGCGCACATGCGAACGTTAAATTAGGGTAAAAGCATTTTCAGAGCGGACTGAATGATGGTAATAATTGAAAAAACACGCACCCTCATCAAATAGAATTTGGACATTTCGCGAAATTTTATTATCTTTGCGGTCAATACCACGAAGTTACTCTGTCTCGGCAAAAAAAGAAAGGCTTTTCTTTGTTTTGCTCTCGACTTTTCGTAACTTTGCACTCATAATTCAACAATCATGGACGACGAGACAAAAGATATTACCACGAACGAAGAAGCACAAAACTCCGAAAACTCCACAGCCAATGAGAACGCCGGCGTTCCCGACGGTTCTTCGTCGGCTACAGGAGCCGATGGCGAGGCCCATTCCGACTACAAACCCGTAAACCGTTTTGATGCCGCTGCCGTGCATCATCTCAGCGGTATGTATCAGAACTGGTTTCTCGACTACGCCTCCTACGTGATTCTGGAGCGTGCCGTGCCGCATATCGAGGACGGACTGAAGCCCGTGCAACGCCGCATCCTGCACTCCATGAAGCGCATGGACGACGGACGCTACAACAAGGTGGCCAATATCGTGGGTCACACGATGCAGTTCCACCCTCACGGCGATGCTTCCATCGGTGACGCATTGGTGCAGATGGGACAGAAAGACCTGCTCATCGACACACAGGGAAACTGGGGTAACATCCTCACGGGCGACCGTGCTGCAGCTCCCCGTTACATCGAGGCACGCCTTTCGAAGTTTGCGCTCGACGTGGTATTCAATCCGAAGACCACCGAATGGCAGCTGTCATACGACGGCCGCAACAAGGAACCCATCACGCTGCCTGCCAAATTCCCGCTGCTGCTGGCACAGGGGGCGGAGGGTATTGCCGTGGGACTCTCGTCAAAGATCCTTCCCCACAACTTCAACGACATCTGCGATGCAGCCATCAAATACCTGCACGGACAGGAGTTCAGGCTCTATCCCGACTTCCCCACGGGTGGCAGCATCGATGTTTCCAAATACAACGACGGCCAGCGAGGCGGTGTATTGAAAGTACGCGCCAAGATTGAGAAGCTCGACAACAAGACGCTCGTCATCCGCGACCTGCCGTTCACCAAGACCGTCAGCACCCTTTGCGAAAGCATCACCAAGGCCATCGAAAAGGGAAAAATCAAGGCCAAGAACGTGACCGACCTCACTTCGGCCAACGTGGAAGTGCAGGTGCACCTCTCGCCGGGAGTCTCTTCCGACAAGACCATCGATGCGCTCTATGCCTTCTCCGACTGCGAGATCAACCTCTCACCCAACTGCTGTGTCATCGAGGACAACAAACCGCAGTTCCTCACGGTATCCGACGTGCTCCGCCATTCCGTGGACCGCACGCTGGCCCTTTTGCGCCAGGAACTCGAAATCCGCAGGCACGAACTGATGGAGCAGATGCATTTCGCCTCTCTGGAGAAGATTTTCATCGAAGAGCGCATTTATAAAGGACGGCCGTTTGAGAACGCCAACAGCACCGACGAACTCTGCGAATACATCGACGAGAGGCTCACGCCCTTCTATCCGCAGATGATCCGCGAGGTAACCAAGGACGATATCCTGCGCCTGCTCGAAATCAAGATGCAGCGCATTGCCAAGTTCTCCAAGGACAAGGCCGATGAACTCATCGCCCGCATCCAGGCGGAGATTGAGGAGATTGACCAAAAGTTGGCCAACATGACCGAAGTGACGGCCGACTGGTTCCAATACCTGAAGGACAAATACGGCACCGAACACCCGCGCCTCACGGAGATCAAGAACTTCGACACCATCGAGGCTGCCAAGGTAGTGGAGGCCAATGAGAAGCTCTACATCAACCGTCAGGAGGGCTTCATCGGAACGGGCATGAAGAAGGACGAGTTCGTATGCAACTGTTCCGACCTCGACGACATCATCATTTTCTACAAGGACGGTAAGTACAAGGTCATCCGCGTGGCCGAGAAGATTTTCGTAGGCAAGAACATCCTCCACGTGGCGGTGTTCAAGAAGAACGACAGCCGCACCATCTACAACGTGGTTTACCGCGACGGCCGCCAAGGACAGTATTTCATCAAGCGCTTCAACGTGACCTCCATGACCCGCGACAAGGAGTATGACCTCACACAGGGCACACCCGGTTCGCGCGTCATCTACTTCACCTCCAACCCCAACGGCGAGGCCGAAATCATCAAGATTACCCTCGACCCGACGGCCAAGGTGAAGAAGTTCTTCCTTGAAAAGGACTTCTCGGAGGTGATTATCAAGGGCCGTGCCTCCAAGGGTAACCTGCTCACGAAGCACCCCGTGAACCGCATCTCGCTGAAAAGCCACGGCCATTCCACACTTGGCGGACGCAAGGTATGGTATGATCCCGATGTCAACCGCCTCAACTACGACGAGCACGGACGCTTCCTCGGAGAGTTCAACGATGAAGACCAGATTCTCGTGGTGCTCGACAACGGTGACTTCTACCTCTCCAACTTTGACCTGAACAACCATTACGAGGACAACATCCTACGCCTGGAGAAGTATCAGTCAGACAAGGTATGGACGGCCATTCTCTACGATGCCGACCAGCAGGGCTACCCCTATCTGAAGCGTTTCCTGATGGAAGCCTCGAAGCGCAAGCAGAACTGGCTCTCGGAGAACATTAACTCCCGTCTTATCCTGCTCACCGACCAGGCTTATCCCCGCATCAAGGTGACCTTCGGCGGGAACGACAGTTTCCGTGATCCCCAGGAGATCGAGGCTGCTGACTTCGTAGGCGTCAAGGGATTCAAGGCCCGCGGCAAGCGCCTTACCACCTATGCCATCGCCTCCATCGAAGAGCTGGAGCCCACCCGCTTCCCGGAAAGGCCCGAAGAGCCTGAAGAGGAACAACCAGAACAGCCTGAAAGCCCGGAAATTCCAGAGAGCCCTGAGAGCACTGAGAGCCCGGATTCCTCTGATAACTCCCAGGAATCCCAGAATTCCCAAGATTCCCAGAATTCCCAAGATTCCCATGAATCCCAAGACTCCCTACCTCCAGCTCCCCCCAAGCCCGCCAAGAAGCCTTCCCGCAAGAAGGACACCGCTGAACTCGACCTCTTTGACTCCTTCGAAGAAGAATGAAAAGACTCCACTATATCCTCCCCATAGTGCTTGCATCCCTGATGCAGGCACTCCCTTTGTACGCCCAGCAGCCTGTCGCGAGGGAAGTCACCAATGTCAAAATGATTGGCATAGGCCCTTCCAACATCCTCGACACCTACCTCTCTCCAGAGCATTACAACGGATTTGAACTCCGTTTCATCGACCAGGATGAGCGCCACAAGATAACAACGTCCTCCACCCCGTCGAGTATGGGGCTGTGTTACAGCCCTGAATCCTCCAACTGGACCACGACCCTCACCCATCAGGCCCAAATCTCCTACAGCAAGCCCCGCTCGGAAGATGCCAACTACCTCTACGGCCTTTACAGCTTTATCCTTGCCCGCCAACGTCATTGGCACCTGACGGGCAACCGCCTGGAACTGAAGGCTGGTGCTCAGGGTGAAATCGGCGGCGGTTTTCTCTACAACACCCGCAACGGCAACAATCCCGCACAGGCACGTGCCTATCTGAACATTGCACCCAATGCCTCGGCCCGCTATCTCTTTAACATCAGGAAAATGCGTGCCGCCGTACAATACGAGGTGGCCTTGCCCCTTTTAGGTGTCCTCTTCAGTCCCAACTACGGCCAGAGCTATTACGAGCTTTTCTCCAAGGGCAACTACGACCACAACATCGTGTTCACCACGCCCTTCAATGCCCCCACCCTGCGGCAGATGCTTTCCTTTGACTTTACCGTCAAGGACCACATCTTCCGTATCGGCTATCTTGGCGATTTCCAACAGGCAAAAGTCAACAGCCTGAAGTATCACGCCTACAGCCATCTCATCATCCTTGGCTACGTACACCGCTTCCAAATCCAGAAAATCCGCCCATGACTCATATAAAAGAATTTCTCCGCGTTGCCGTCTGGTGCAGGACACTTGTACCGCTCGGACTCTTCCTCACGCTCTTCCTCTTTTCCTCCTGCATCAAGGAAGAGGAATATGACGACAATGCCCGCGGCAACTTCGAGGCTCTCTGGAACATCATGGACCAGCATTACTGCTTCTTCACGGAAAAGAATATCGACTGGAATGCCATCCACGCCAAGTATTCCCCACAAGTGGATGCAGGCATGAGCTCATCACAACTCTTCGAGGTGCTCGCCAAGATGCTCTCCGAACTGAAAGACGGGCACGTTAACCTCTATTCTTCCTTCGATGTGGGCCGCAACTGGAGTTGGCATGAGAACTACCCGTCAAACTTCAGCGACACCATATATCATAAGTACATAGGCACCGACTACAAGATAGCAGGCCCGCTCCGCTACCGTGTGCTCGACGATAATATCGGCTACCTGCGATGCGCCTCTTTCGAAAGTGCCATCGGTTCGGGAAATCTCGACCATGTGCTTTCCGATTTTGCCCCCTGCAACGGACTTATCATTGACATTCGCGACAACGGCGGCGGTCTGCTCACCGATGCGGAGACTTTCGCGGCCCGTTTCACCAACGAGGAGATACTGGTGGGCTACATGCAGCACAAGACGGGAACCGGCCACAACGATTTCTCCAAACTCGAGGAACAACGGCTCAAGCCCTCTAACGGCGTCAGATGGCAGAAGCGCGTCATCCTGCTCACCAATCGTCAGGTGTACAGCGCCGCCAATGAATTTACGAAGTATATGAAATGCTGTCCGCAGGTAACTATCGTCGGTGACCGGACAGGAGGCGGTGCAGGACTTCCCTTTACCAGCGAACTGCCTAATGGCTGGGGTGTCAGGTTCTCCGCCTGTCCGATGTACGACCGTGACAAGCAAAGCACGGAATTCGGCATTGCCCCCGACCATCACGTCGATATGTCTCAGGAAGATTTTCTCCGCGGCAAGGACACCATCATAGAATACGCCCGTGACCTGCTCAACAAATAACCATCTCCCCATGATAGAACTGAAAGAACTCACCATAGGCTACGCGCAGAAGAACAACACGAAGGTTGTGGCTTCAGGCATCAACGCCACCCTCCACAGCGGCCGTCTCACCTGTCTGATCGGTGCCAATGGTATCGGAAAAAGTACCCTGCTGCGCACCCTTTCCGCTTTCCAGCCCCCGCTCAGTGGCGAAATCTTTATCGATAACGAATCCCCCATTCCCCTCTCCACCCTCACCGACAAGCAACTCTCGCGCCTCATCGGCGTCGTACTCACCGAAAAGCCCGACGTTCAGAATATGACCGTCTTCGAACTGGTAGGACTTGGCCGCAGCCCCTACACGGGTTTCTGGGGCCGACTCAATGAGGATGACAAAGAGGTGGTGAAGGAAAGCCTCCGGCTGGTAGGCATCGAATCCCTGCAGGATCGACTGATCCAGACGCTTTCCGACGGAGAACGCCAGAAAACGATGATAGCCAAGGCTTTAGCCCAGCAGACGCCCGTCATCTATCTCGACGAACCTACCGCCTTCCTGGACTATCCCTCGAAGGTGGAGATGCTCACGCTCCTGCGTCATCTGGCCCGTGAAACAGGAAAGACCATCTTCCTTTCCACCCACGATATGGAACTGGCTCTCCAAATTGCGGACGAACTCTGGCTCATGACCGCCGAAGAGTCGTCGAGTACAGGACTGTGCCAAAGCCCGAAAGAGACCACCCTTATCATCGGCACACCTCAGGAACTGGCCTCCAACGGCAGTCTCAGCCATTTCATCGACCGTCCTGGACTCCACTTTGACCCGCAAACACTGGCCATCAGAGTAACAAATCGCGAATAATTTTGGCCGTTTCATAAAAAAGATGTAATTTTGTCCCCGGTTTTGCGCCTGTGGCGGAATTGGTAGACGCGCTAGACTTAGGATCTAGTGTTTTCCGACGTGCAGGTTCGAGTCCTGTCAGGCGCACAATAAAAGGCTTCCCATGCGGGAAGCCTTTTTTATCTTGCTATAAAGAGATTTGCTTATTTAAAGCATGGTAAGTCTTTCTTTTCTACAAGGAACTCTCCAATCTGAACGGCATTCAGCGCAGCACCCTTGCGGATCTGGTCACCGCTGAGCCAGAAAGTCAGACCGTTCTCATCGCTGATATCCTTACGGACGCGGCCCACATAGACATCATCGTGACCGGCAGTCTCCAAAGGCATCGGATAGACGAGGTTTGAAGGATCATCCTTCAGCGTCACACCGGGAGCAGCGGCCAAAGCCTGCTGGGCCTCTTCCACGCTGATGGGACGTTCCGTCTCAATCCATACACTTTCGGAATGGCTGCGAAGGGAAGACACACGGACACACATGGCCGAGCACTTGGCATCGGTATGCATGATCTTCTGCGTCTCGTTGTACATCTTCATCTCTTCCTTGGTATAGCCGTTGGGCTGGAATACGTCAATCTGAGGAATCACGTTGTAAGCCAGCTGATGGGCGAACTTCTTCACGGTCTTCACCTCACCTTCTTCTACCATCTCCTTATACTGCTGCTGGAGTTCGGCCATGGCTGCGGCTCCGGCACCAGAAGCACTCTGATAGGAAGCCACGTGGATGCGCTTGATGTGACTCAGTTTTTCCAGCGGCTGCAGGCAGACCACCATCATAATGGTCGTACAGTTCGGATTGGCAATGATACCGCGTGGGCGGTTCAAGGCATCCTCGGCGTTGCACTCAGGCACCACCAGGGGCACATCCTCATCCATACGGAAGGCGCTGGAGTTGTCAATCATCACAGCTCCGTATTTCGTAATGTCGGCAGCAAATTCCTTGCTCGTACCAGCACCGGCAGATGTAAACGCAATGTCCACACCCTTGAAGTCGTCGTTGTGCTGAAGCAGTTTCACTTCAATTTCCTTTCCCCTGAAGGTATACTTTCGCCCGGCGGAACGCTCGCTGCCGAACAATACCAACTCATCCATAGGGAAGTTTCTCTCATCGAGGATACGCAGGAACTCCTGTCCCACGGCACCACTTACGCCAACAATTGCTACTTTCATTGTCTTTTGTCTCCTATTTTTAAATTCGGATGCAAAGGTACGAATAAGTGAGCGAAAAGCCAAAAGAATTTTGAGTTTTTCCCAACAAGAGTACCTTCGCTCGGTAAAACCGAGCAAAAGTACAACTTTTCAGCGTATTTATTGCAAGATTGACAGAAAAAGTTGTAATTTTGCAGTCAAAAGGTGATAAATCATGTTCTATCTCGGTGCATACTTTCCCATTACCGACCCTACATGGATTTTCTTCATCGTGCTATGCATCATCCTGTTAGCGCCGATGATCATGAGCAAGTTGCGCATTCCGCACATCATCGGAATGGTGCTCGCGGGTATCGTCGTGGGACAATACGGATTGAACATTCTGCAGCGGGATGCTTCCTTTGAGATTTTCGGACAGGTGGGCCTCTATTTCATCATGTTCCTCGCCGGTCTGGAGATGGATATGGACGGCACGCGGAAACACCTGCGCAAGATGATTGTCTTCGGACTGCTCACCTTCCTCGTACCCTTTATCATGGTTTATGTGGCAGGTATCCGCCTGCTCGACTACAGCAAGGAGGCAACATTGCTGCTCTGCTGTATCTTGTCATCAAACACGCTGATAGCCTATCCCATTGTCACGAAATACGGTTTGCAACGCCATCGGGCCGTCACGCTCTCCGTGGGTGCCTCGATGATTGCCCTGACGATGGCGCTCATCAGTCTTTCGTTTATTGTTGGGGCTGTCCATGCCATGCAGACACCCAACGGCTCGCCGTCGGTTTTCTCCACGTTTTTCCTGCCGTTACTGAAACTGGCTGTCTATCTGACGGGTATGGTATACATCGTGCCACGGGTGACGCGCTGGTTCCTGCAGCGATACAGTGATGCCGTCACGCAGTTTATCTTCATCCTTTCCATCCTTTTCCTCAGTGCTTCCATCACGTCGTTTATCGGACTCGAAGGTGTGCTTGGCGCCTTCTTTGCCGGTCTCACGCTCAACCGCTACATTCCGCGTGTCTCCCCGCTGATGGGACGTCTGGAGTTTATCGGCAATGCCATCTTCATTCCCTATTTCCTGATTGGTGTGGGAATGCTCATCAATATCGGCGTGCTCTTTGAGAGTTGGCACACCGCCTATGTGGTTGTTATCATGGTGGTGATGGGAACGGTCGGAAAGATGGTTGCCGGCTATCTGGCGGGCATCGGATTCCGCATGCCTGTATCGTATGGGCACATGATGTTCGGCTTGACTTCCGCCCACGCAGCAGGCTCCATTGCCATCGTGATGGTGGGTATGAAACTCAGCATCGGCGACGGCAGCTACCTGGTGGATGCCGATATGCTCAACGGTGTGGTGATGATGATACTCTTCACCTGCGTCATTTCTTCCCTGATGACAGAGTTTGCCGCGCAGAAAATCGTGCTTGAGGATAACATCATCAACGAAGATGACAAGACGGGCGACGACGAGAAGATACTGCTGCCACTGAAATATCATGGCAACAGCAACACCCTGGTCACTCTGGCCATCTTGATGCGAAATGAGCGTCTGAACCGCGGTATCATCGGTCTGAATGTGGTGCTCGATGACGCTGAGGTAAAGAAAAACCAGGCTTTGGGGCGCCAGCTGCTCGAACAAGCCACGAAAGCGGCTTCCGCTGCCAATGTCAGGATGCAGACACAGAGCCGCATTGCCACGAATATCGCCAACGGCATCGTGCATGCCTTCAAGGAATACCAGGCCAGTGAAATCATCATCGGACTCCACGAACCCAAAAATGAGAAGGATTCCTTCTGGGGCATCTTCACCGAGAATCTCTTCACGGAACTCAACCGTCAGATTATCATCGTCAAAGTGATGCAACCCCTCAATACCATCCGCCGCATACAGGTGGCCGTTCCTTCAAGGGCAGAGTTTGAACCGGGATTCCACAGATGGATTGACCGTTTGGCCCGACTGGCCGGTAATCTGGAATGCCGCATTCAGTTCCATGGCCGTCAGGACACGCTGGCGCTCATCAACCAGCATATCCAGAACCAGCATTCCGATATCCGGGTGGATTACCAGGCCATGCCTCACTGGAACCAACTGCCGCAACTGGCACAGACCATCAACGACGATCATCTCTTTGTGGTCATCACAGCCCGTAAGGGAACGGTGAGTTACAAGACTGCCTTCGAGAAACTGCCCGCAGAACTACAGCGTTTCTATCAGCGGCAGAATCTGATGATCATTTTCCCCGACCAGTATGGCGAGCCTTTGAACGTGATGAGCTTCACGGCTCCGCAGAAGCGTGAGGAGACCAGTGCCTATGCCCTGCTCCGCGAATGGTGGAAGAAAAGGCATCACACAGAGTGAATAGAATAGACAGAGAAATATGATACATATAAAAGATATAACAAAGAGTTTCGGCTCGCTGCAGGTACTGAAAGGTATCTCACTCGATATTGAGAAAGGCGAAGTCGTCAGCATCGTCGGCCCATCGGGAGCCGGCAAGACCACCCTGCTGCAAATCATCGGAACCCTCGACAAGCCCGACAGCGGTTCCGTAAGTGTAGATGGCATCGACACCACCACCCTATCACAAAAGGCACTTTCCGATTTCCGCAACCAGCACATCGGATTCGTCTTCCAGTTCCACCAGCTCCTTCCCGAGTTTACGGCCCTGGAAAACGTGATGATTCCCGCCTTTATTGCAGGAAAGGGCCACAGCGAAGCCAAGCGGCGCGCGGAAGAACTGCTTTCATTCATGGGACTTTCAGACCGCGCCCACCATAAACCCGCCGAACTTTCCGGTGGTGAAAAGCAGCGCGTAGCCGTGGCTCGCGCATTGGTGAACAATCCAGCCGTCATTCTGGCCGATGAACCTTCCGGAAGTCTCGACTCCAAGAACAAGAGCGAACTCCATCAACTTTTCTTTGACCTCCGCGACAAATTCGGACAGACCTTCGTCATCGTCACCCACGATGAGGAACTGGCTGCCATCACAGACCGCACCATCCATCTGAAAGACGGTCAGGTTATTACCCCGGAAGAAACAGAAGAAGTCAAGGAAGAAAACGAAGAATCACCGCAGGGGGAACAAAGTAATTTAATTTGTTCCGCAAGTAATGGGTAATTGAATGCCTTCCAATGGGTAAATGAACAACAAAGTAATTTACTTTGTACCCGAATTAATCATTGATATATCAGCAAAAGAATAACGGCTGCAATTCCATGAGGAACTGCAGCCGTTGCTATTTGCGTAATGTTTACTGATTACTCAGCAATACAGATTGACACACGGTTCAGGTCGTTCTCCTCGAACGGCTGTACCTTGTCGCCGTAAGAATCGTAGGTGATACGGCCCTCGTCAATGCCATAGTCCTTCTTCAGGGTGTTCACCACCACGTCGGCACGCTGGGCAGCCAGACGGGCATTGATACGCTCGTTACCAGTACCCTTGTCAGCATAGCCGCTAACTACGACCTTTGCCTCGGGATACTTGTTCAGGTACTCGGCAATCTCCTTCACCTTCTGCATCTCAGCGTCAGTGATGACGGTAGAGTTGATGGTGAAGAACACATCACGACGGATCTGCTCCTTCTTCGGGATAACAGGCTCCTGAATGTACTTGTAGATGGTGTCATAGACAACCACGTCACGATAAACGTCCTTGGTCTCAGTGGTCTTGGTCTTGCCCAGGTTGATGCGCAGACCTGCAAGAGCGTTGAAGTACCAGTCGGGGTTGTCACCATACTTAGAGTTGTACTTGTCGCCGAGGATGTTGGCGTTACCTTCGAGCAACAAGCTCACGGCATCGCTCAGACGGAAACCGAGCTGCAAACCACCACGGCCGAACGGACGAACCTTTGTACCGTCCCAGATGTACTGGAGGTTGTAGTTGTCGAGCTGCTTCACGTTAGCTGCAATAGCATTAGCCTCGTCGTTCTTCCAGGCGATGTTGGCACCACCACCTACGAACAATACGACAGAGAGGAAACGGTCGGGATTCCATCCGCCGAAAGCATTGGTCAGGTCGAACATCAGGTCGAGGCCGGGAGCCACATAGTTCCACTTGTAAGTGTTGGTGTAAGGAGCAGAGCCTTGAGTAGCGCAGAATCCGTTCCAACCACCTTTACTCTGCCATCCATTACCCTGGATGCGGGCAGCGAACCAAGGATTGAACTGGTAGCCAATGCCGAGCTGTACGTTCGGAGAAATCAGGTCCTTGAACTTGGCCTCACCGAGTGTGTACTGAGCACCACCCTGCAGTGTAATGAACGCATGGCTCTTAAACTTCGTGGTCACGTCCTGGTGATCCAACTCTTGCACAGTGCGCTGATCGACGCGGTCAATCACCTTCTTTGTCTGTGCTGTGGCGCTCAGGCTCGCGAATGCCAAAGCAGCCACTAAATACGTCTTTAAACTTCTCATAATTTTAAATATTTAAAATGAATATAATATATTTTGGTTCAACATTATTTCGTTCTTACCGGGCGAATCACAGCACCATAGTACCTATAGTATTTATTGGGCTGGGAATCCTGAGGATTCGTGTTGATATCTAGATTATAAGCATAGGCATACGCATTAGGTGTGGGATCAGCCGTAGGAAGCGTATAAAGCGTCCCAGCCCAATAGCGGGCTTTGGTTGTTGAATATGCCGGTTCGGTGCTCGTTGATGAATAATAACCTGTCATCGGCAAATAGATAAACTTTCCTGAAGGGCCAGTCACTTTGTAACAATTCACGCCGCTTACCGTGGTTTTCTCCCAGGTACATCTTTCGTTGAGTTCCTGGAAATCAAAATAGGTAGGCATGTGCCATTTACCACCCCATGCTGCCTTTACGGCATCATATTCCGTATTACTGATATCATTGCCTATGCTCACGAAGGCATCTGAACTGGCATCGTAATAATCATATTCTTCTTTCTTGAAACTGGTATTGGCTTTGGTCTCACCCCATGCATAGAACTTGCCAGCAGCCGTATTCTTCGTAGCACCCAGATTCACCGATGACCACAAAGAACTCAAACCCAGATCCACCGCATACTTATCGTATGCATTGGAAGAGGTGCCGCCACCAGACGAACCGCCACCATCATATACCGGACGGATCAGCATGTGGGTTGCCTTGTTGTTATTGGCAACAATAGCATATTGCGTCTTGCTATAGATAGCCAGTTCGTAAGGGTGCAATTGGCTATCTGTCTCGCCAGTCCAATACATGGAGTAGTTGTCATAATAGAACTTGTTACTATACTCGTATCCGCCTTTGGGAAGGAAGATAGACTGTCCGTTACAAGTGAGCATATAACCAGCCACGCCATTTTGCGTTGTTGCTGTAATCGTGGACTTCTCCATCAGTTCTTCCACCTCCTCTTTTTTTGGCAAGCGCCATCCTTTGCCCCAGTTGGCTGTGGCAATGTCATATTTCTCATCGCCATAAATTTTAGTACCCGTATAGCCATTGGCATAGTCAGAACTGGTCCACGACATCATGTCTCCGGTAGGATCGCCCCAACCATAATAGCCACCAACCTCGTATTCGGAACTGGCGCCCATATTCCATTTAGCCCATTTCACGCTCAAGCCCAAATCTACAGCATCAGGAATGGGGAACTTGGCGTCGGTAGTGACAGAAATCACGTTACTTTCCACATAGTTACCCTCCGTCACGGCGTAAGCCTTGAAATAATAGGTAGTATTAGACTCCAGCCCACCCACGGTGATTATGGTCGTCTCATTGGGGACACCAGACTTGTTCACACGGCTATTGCCTTGTACGTTCAGCGTACTCTCCGAAGTAGCATAAGCCACACCATAATCAGAAACATAACTCAGCGTTCCTGTGAATATCAGTGGTAAGGAAACTGTTTCTGCCCCTTTCGTAACCCCATTCTCATTAATGGCTACCTCTACTTTCTGCTTATAGTCGCCATAGACAGGACGGATGGCCATACCAAGATAACGCTCCATCTCAGTCATTGTAAAGGTATTTTCGGTCAGTCCTAACATCTGAGCATAGGTCTTGTTCTCTGAAAGTATACCAGACCAATAATAACCCATATCGGCCTCACCAGTTACATCTCCTGTACGCACGCCCGTTACAGGAAGGAAGATACTGTTTTCGTTCGTACGTGACTTCACCAGATATCCATTCACGCCATCCTGTTCCGTCCACTCCCAGTCACACTGAGTAATCAGTTCATTGATTTCCCCATCGGTAGGCATACGCCATTTGTCCTCCCACATCACCTTGGCCAAGTCGTAACTGGTGTTGACTATATGTCCGTCGGGAGTCAGCGTGGGATAATATTTCAAATCGGTAGAATGGTTACGTCCTGTAACATCACCCCATCCAACCAGGAAACCGGGTTCTGAAGCATTAGCAGCACCTAAGTTGAAAGGAGCCCACTGCACACTGAGACCAAGGTCAACGGCGGCGTCGGGTGCTGTAGATTCGAGCGTGTTCTCGGAAGTTCCGAAGGTTATCTTCTCCACTTCCCACACCGGGCGTTCTATAGTGGAACCATCGGTAAGATGTATAGTAATCGTACGGATGTCTGCAGCGGGTGCTTTGCGCTGGGCATAGCCAGAGAGCACTACGCCTACAAACATAAGTATGAGATAGAGTTTCTTCATTTCTTAATAAACTTATATGACTGTTTAGGTGTTACTACTATATAGGCTCCATGTGGCAATGATGCCAGATGAAGAGAAATTTCGTTTCCGGTTTGTTCCATAGGAACAGAAAAATGCTTCCCGTCCAGCGAACTCACAAAGACGCCGGCGGCAGAAGCCAATCCCGCAACACGGATGGTATTGGTATCCGTAAAGGAAAATACGAGCGAAGAAGGTGACTCCACCTGGGAGATTGACGTAGGCAACTCCATCTGGAAGGTAAACTCCTCCACATCGTCGTAACTGAACTGTAGTTCTTTGGTAGAAATAGAAATATAATCAGAAGAGAAGGTTATCTCGGGATTCTCATTGAGATCCACGTAGGTTATCTTACCACCCTTCTGTACAATCATCAAAACACTCTCCTGATTGTCAGCCTGAACAGGCGAGGCAACCAGCAGAATGCTCAACAGTAATAAACATAAAAGACTCGTCCGAGAATTCATGTAGAATATTTATTGATTTGGTACAATTTTACTTTTCAGTACAATCTCTTCGGTACCTCCTTTGGAGTTGGTCAAGAGCTTGACAGTAGAATGATGGTCTCCAGGCCTAAACCCAAAATAGTTCACGTCTATGCTGACCGTCATCTTCTCGCCACCTTTCAGTGTATCTGCAGGAAGGGTCACCGTTGTACAGGAACAATCGGTAAATACCGGTTTGAATCGCAGCGTCTTGTCGCCAGTATTCTCACATTCGATGTCAACATGCTGGATCATTCCATCCTGCAGGCGGATTGTTCCGAAGTCAACTTCGTTGGTACTCACCTTCAGCATGGCTGGTTCTTGCTTACATCCGCAAAGCATACAAGCAGACACCATCATTACCAATAACCATGCTCTTGTCATGTTATTCATCCTTATAAACATCTTTCACGCCCTCGGCATGCTTATCGCGGATGGTGAGATACCATTTGCCATCCTTGACAACAGGATTCAAAGTCAGCGTGGTAACGCCGATTTCCTTTTCGAGATCACCGTTTGGAACCATCTGCACATAGAAGGCCACTTCGTTGTTCTTGTCACTATGAAGGATGAAACTCTTCATTTTGCAACCGTAATTAGGTAGCTGTGCCATAGCCTTCTTATAGTTTTCCTTCTCTTTCTCAGAAAAAGGATAGACAGTATCATTGACCACTTTATAGAGCATATTAGCCGTTCGGTCATAGTCCTTGGCAGCAAATCCTGCGACATAGTCTTCCATCAACTGGTTGATGCGCATGGTATCCTCATGGGAGTAGTTCATGGAAGCAGGCTTGATAAACTCGCTTTGACGCTGGCTGTCATCCACCTTCTTATTCTTACACGAGGCCACCAGGCAGAGAGCAAGGATGGCTATAATGACGTTAATCTTATTGTACATTTTCGTTAGTTGAGAAAAAGGGGAGGAGTTCTCACCCCTCCCCTTTTGTATAGATTATAAATTCTGTTCGAATTAGTTAGCCTTGGCATTGTGGTGAGTTCTGTTCACCGTTACAGTAGCAACTGTGTACAGGTTACCCCAGATGTACTCAACACGGATAGGAATCTCAAGCTCGAAGGTCTGTACAGTAGAACTTACGTTCTTGTAGATCAACTGACCACCGTTGTCAGAGCTGTAGATGAAGTCGAGCTGGTTGGTGATGTTGTTGAGCTGCTCCATACCCTTATGGTCAAGGTTAGCCTTCACAGCATCGATAGAGCTCAGAGCCTCACCGTCAGCGAGCTTAACCTCTGCATCGCCTACGTAAACGCCCTTGATTCCATAATAGGTATAGTATGAACCACCAGGATTGTCACCCTTCCAAGCATCACGCCAATCCTTGAACTCAACCAGGTCGAGCAGGTTGATGATCTGCATGCCGTCGGTAGAAGCATCCTCAATTTCAGCATTCTTATTCAGAACGTCGATCGGACGGAGGAAGCGTACGTTGAAGGTCTTGTTGCTCAGTGTCAGCTCCTGGCACTCGTTCTTAGCGAGAACACCGATGATAGCGGTCAGCGTGTTGTTCAGAACAGCATCGTTCTTGTCGTTGAACTCACTGTGAGAAGCGTAGTTCAGCAGAGCCTCAGCAGCAGTACCGTGCTTGTAAACAACCATGGTATAGTCAGCCTCGGCAGCCGTGCCAGCATAAGACTCATCAGTCAGAACGAGCTCAGCGATAACCTCAGGCAGACGTGTGCCAGTCTTAGCCAGCAACTGCTTACCGTTAGCAGATACACTCAGAGTGTAAGTCTTACCATCGTTACCCTTGAACTGCTTACCATTGTTAGACTTATCAAATACGAGTGTATAGATCCAGTCAGAAGCATCGAAGCCTTCCTGAGTGCTCTTCACCATAGAAGCGATGATTACGTCGTTACCACGGAACTCGGTAGAGAACAGGTTGGTCAGAGAGTCGGCATCAGCGCGGAGCTCATCCTCAACAGCAGGAACGTTGGTGTGGAGTTCGTATGTTACGTCATCCTTTGTAACGTCAGCCTTTTCAGCAGAGTTCTTCACATACCAGTACTTCTCAGTCTTGTGGTTAGCCCAGTCGATAGTAGCGCTGTACTGTGGCATTGGCTTGAAGGTCACCTTCGTTGTGAATACTACATAGATGTCGCTATAACCAGTAGTGTTAGGTGCATACTTGTAAGCGCGCTCCACGGTAAAGGTCTTTTCAGCCTTCTTGTTAGTCCACTGAGCATAGAGAGCATCGATGTCCTCAGAAGTGAGCTCGTAGATCAAAGTACTAGACTGAGTGTGAGTCTCAGGATCAGTAAGGTCAGGAGTATTGGTCAGTGTACCAAGGATTTCATCCTCATCGCACTCTACCCACTTACCATCCTTCTTGATGTACTGCTGGTAATCATCACCGGCCTTAACAGGCTCTTCCTCATAGACATTCTCGAAGTCCTCACGAGCCATACCAACGAGCTTGTACAGGTCATACTCGGTCTGGTACCAAGTGGTCTTATAAACCTGATAGCCTTCAGCCTCAAATTCGCACTCATCAATATAAGACTGACCCTTACCATCGTAAGTAACCTCAAGATACTTATAATCTGGGCCCTTACGGGTAATCAGGATACGGATGTAACCGTAGTCCAGAATCTTGCCATACTTGTCAACGAGAGATACGCGAACAACGGGAGTACGACCAACGGTCTGCATACCTTGCTCAGCACCATAAGCCTGCTGCTTACCAGTGCCCTGCTCAACCATCTGAGGACGGAAGGTGTAACCATCTTCGGGGTTGATAGCAGCGTGAGCAGACTCAGAAGTAGTATTGCTACCCTTATAGAAACCAGTGAGTTCAAACTTGTAGGTCAGACCATATTCTTTCATCTTGTCAGCAGGAACCACCTCATGAACGCCAGAGATATTGTCCCAGTGAGTCTCAACGAGCTTGCGGAGGTCGAGGGTCTCATCCCAGTTACAGGTATCCTGAGGAGCGAAGACAGTAGCCTCGTGTACGGTAGCCATCAGGTGGAGGCTATCGTTATTGGCAATATTGTCATTAGCATACAGAGCGCAATAACCGCAGTGTGCATTCTGAACACCAGTGAAAGGAACTGGGTTAGCGGTGGTAGAATATTTGTGAGACAGACGAATGTTGCTGTAGATATCAGCATACAGCGTAGCATAGTCAGAAGTGATGATGGTATCTTCCTTAGCACCTTCACCCTGCAGATAAGCCTGAGTAGCGAAGATGGTAACCATTGGCTTCTCCTGGGTAGCTGCAGTCTCCTCAACAATCTCATTCGGGTTCAGGATGTAACCGTATTGTGCCATAAGACCCTTGAGCACGCTCTTGATCTTTTCAGGATTCTTGACGTCGAGCTGAACGCTCATCACACCGTCCTTAATCTTATAGATGCTCTTACCGTCCTTATCCTTCTTGGTAGTGATTTTAGCATCAGAAGCACGAGTCAGCACGTAGTCCTTATCAGCGTCGATAACCTGTACGTCAGTGATATCGTCAATGATAACATCAGAGGGATTCAGGTGATAGTTAGCCCAGAGGTCCATCACGCTGGTGTACTGAATGCTGTCATAGCGGCCACCTTCCTTATTAGCAGCGCTGTGGTCGAGACGTGAACCTGCCTCCATCAGAGCGTCGTCAGAAACACGGTCGTCGTACTTGGCAGAACCATACTTGTAACCGCGAACTTCCTTCGTTGCATAATCAGTAGCAGCCAGAGTGTACTGGAAAGCATCGAGATAGTTGAAGCTGGTAGCCTCAATTCCCCAATAGTATGAATCGGGAATGAACACGAGGCTGCGCAGACGCTGCTGTACGAGCACGTTCAGTACGTTGAGACTAGCCTTGATTTCGTTGATGGCAGTATTCAGGTCCTTCATCTGCTTCTTCAAGCCGTCGATGTCATTCTTAATAGCGGTATCGTCGTAACCATTCTCAGAAATCTGCTTAAGCTGAGCACGGAGATCTTCCAGCTGCTTAGTAACCGTAGGATCAGTAGAACCATACTTGCCGAGATACTTATTGATGGCATCGATCTGCTGCTGCAAGTCGGCATCAACAGCCTTCCAACCAGTCTTAGGATCATTGAGGGCTTTCTTCAAACCATCGATGTCAGTAAGAGCACTACCCAAATTGGTCTTAACAGACTCCAGATCACCATAAACCTTCATCACAGCATCTTTGTAGGACATGCCTTTCAAATCACCGGTGAGCTCACCGCCGATAAGAGTGTTAAGGTTCTTCAGAGTTGTCTCGGCAGTTCCCAGACGAGCCTCAAGACCAGAAATCTGACCCTTCACGTCGTCGATAGCGTCCTTCAACTCTGTCTTGGTTGCATGATTCTTGGCCTCGTTCTCAAGCGTAGTCAACTTACCATCCAGGGTAGAAAGTTGGCCTTGCATCGAAGTAATCTGACCTTGCAGATCAGACTTAGCCTGCTCGAGGGCAGCCTTGTCAGCATTAACTAACGCCTTCAGGTCATTGATGTCATCATCATAGTCCTTACAAGACGTAATCATACTCGTGGACGCAAAAAGGAATGCACCCATGAGCAAAGAAGTTAAAATTTTCTTTTTCATTAGACTAAAAATTAAATTAAATTAATATATATATATTCTTAAATTCTCTCACAATTATGCAATCTCCCGTGGGGAGAATACAGTAATTTTGTGCAAATATACGCTTAATTATTATATTGCGCAAACAATCTCCAATATTTTTTCACAAAAAGCACAAATTTTAACATTTAAGCCACTTCTCGTTTAAAATAAGGGGTTGCGGGCGTTTTATAACCAGAGCATACCAGAGATTTGCACTTGCGCTATATACACCTTATTAATATATACGCGCGCGCGTAAGCATAAATGGGTCATCTCTCATAGGCATCACTGGGTTTAAGGGTTAATGAAATTCTTCTCATAATCATATACGTAGTTTTTTTAAAATCAATGCAAAATTAGTGTTTTCCCATTTATTTTCCAAATTTTTATCAAACTTTTTCGCGCAGAGTCGCTTATTCTTGATAAATAAGGGTAATTTTGCCCAGATTATTCGCACAAAAGCTTACAAAGGGAGCTGAAATGCCTATTCTCAAAGGATTCCGGCATTGCACATTCGCCCCCAGTGTGAGTCTAAACAACAGCATATTCTACTCAATATCGACAATTATACTTCTGTTTAACTTCAAAACTATGATTTATGAATTCTATCAAAATTGAAATCTCAAAGGCTTGGCTGGAATGCCAACCGAGTGACATTGTGATCCGGTTAGGAGGAATGGTGACCAACGGAGGCGGCCATGAAGCCCGCAAGGGCATCACGTTGCAGGAAATGCTCAAGAATCAGGCTGCCATACTAAGGCGTGAAGGCCGTGTGCGCACGGCGCAGACATACGAAAGCACGCTGAGCAGTTTCATGAAGTATTATCCTCAAGCGATAACTCCAGGGGAACTCAACGCAGAAATCATCAAGGGCTACGAACGGTGGATGCAAGAAAAGGGATTGTCGCGCAATACCTGTTCGTTCTATATGAGAAGACTGCGTGCCGTGTATCGGCTGGCAGCACTGCAGGGAATGTGCGAGAGCCAGCTTCTGTTTGAACAAGTTTTTACCGGCATGGAACGTACGAAGAAGCGAGCCTTGCCAGCCGATGCCTTGAAAATGCTGCTCAATATTCAGAGCAGCAACCGCCACACGACTTTCGCCCTGGACATGTTCCGTTTCAGTCTTTTCACGAGGGGGATGTCGTTTGTAGATATGTGCTACCTGCGCAGGAGCGACATCCGAAACGGCGTTCTGACCTATCAACGCAAAAAGACAGGCCAACTGATACGTATCCGATGGGAGCCGCAGCTGGAGGAAATTGTGAACCGATATGCCAAAGAATGCGATGGTTACCTGCTGCCATTGGTCAGAAAAAGCTCAGGCAATGAGTATCAGCAATACAAGCGCAGCCAACACACGCTTAACAACCGGCTGAAGGCCATCGGCAAGAAGCTAAAACTGCCCGATCCGCTCACGATGTACGTTGCCCGCCATTCATGGGCTTCCACTGCCAAACGGATGAATGTACCGCTACAGATAATCAGCGACAGCATGGGGCACACCTCGGAACGCACCACACAAATATATCTAGCACAGATAGACGCAGACATCATAGATGAAACCAACGCTTCAATTATCAACTTTCTGGAGTCAAAGCACAAAAAGTGAAAGATAGACGAATTGCACTTATTTAGAAACGAAGCCTTACAAAAACATCTTAAATACGACTTTATTTCAAGTGCAATCTCCCCACGGGAGAGCGCATAATTGTGATTGAATTTAAGTACAATATATTTTTATAGTTTAATTTAATTTTTAGTCTAATGAAAAAGAAAATTTTAAGTGCATTGCTTTTAGCAGCATTTGGATTTGCTGTTACGAGCACAGTGACGTCTTGTAAGGACTATGATGACGACATCAATAACTTACAGACACAGATTGATGCGCTGACGCCGAAACTGACTGCCCTGCAGACAGATTTGACCAACCAGTTGAATTCTGCTAAGTCAGAATTGCAGACGGCCATCGCAGCGAAGGCTGATGCCAAGACGGTGACTGACCTTGCCGGTAAGGTGGCAACGTTGGAGACCCAGTTGGGAACAGCTAACGATGCCATCAGCAAACTCCGCACTGACGTTAACGGTGCCCTGAAAGACATTGCGACGCTGACAGGTGACTACAAGACACTCCGCGGCGACTTGGACGATGAAGTGAAAGCCCGTGAGGCTCTGGAAGCCAACCTCAAAGTTCAGTTGGCCGCCTTCGAGAAGTATGGCGAAGAAATTAAGAAGTTGCAAGATGCCGACTATCAAGGACAGATCAACACGCTGAAAGGCCAGTATCAGAGCATCAAGGATGCCGACTACCAGAAGCAGATTGACGAACTGAAAGAGAAGGTGAAGAACTTCGCAACCGACGGCACCATCAAAGAACTGCAGGATAAAGTAAAGAAACTGCAAGAGGACATCGCCGGCTTCAACAGCAATCTGGACGCTATGACCGTGCTCGTGCTGCGTCAGCTGAACAGCATCGCACTGGTTCCTGCCCTCTATGTGGATGGTATTGAGGCTATCGAGTTCTTGTCATTGCAGTATACTCCAGTGAAGCCTGGAACGAGCGGACTGGTATCTCAGAGCGGTGCTCAGGTGGTTCGCATTGACAACGGTGAAACAGAGGCGACCTATCGCCTGAACCCCGCAACAGTAAAGCGTGAGAGCATCGATGAAGCAAACATGGAGTTCGTGGCTGCTATCGCTGAAACCCGTGCAGCTGCCAATGTCTTGCAGACCTCTCCTGTAATGTTCAATGGTATCAAGTCTTACGAGAACGGCCTGTTGACCGTAAAACTAAAGAAGAACGTTACATCTTCACTGAACCTTTCGAACAACAATATCTACATTGTTGCCCTAAAGACTCCGCGCAAGGCTGACGCTGAAAAGGGCATTGAGGCAGCCGACATCTACTCAGAGAACTCTCGTCTGGTCGAGACGACGATCACCCCACGTATTGCAGCACTGCCTTGGGATGTAAGAAACGCCGCAATGCACCACTACAGCGATTCAACAACTATCTGGGGTTCACGCGTGGACCAGGATGAACTGGTATGCAAGAAGATCAATTACAACGAGACCTTCGACCTGACCGAGATTGTGACTGGCTGCTATAGCCGCAACATCTCTGACACCCAGATTACCAAGGAACAATTGAAGAGTTATGGTCTGGAGTTCCGCTTCGCCATCCCCACGACTACTTATAAGAATGCTGCCGACAACAATACCGATCAGCAGAAGTTTGCCGTGGTTACTCCTGAGGGTATAATTTCTTCAAAGACCCCTGCTGGTGTTACCGACAACCAAGCCGTGGTGGGCAAAGAGCCTATCGTTCGTGTAGAACTCTGGGATGTTAACAATAACAAGCTCGTTGACCAGCGCTATCTGAAGATCAAGTGGACTATGGACGAGAAGGAAGCCGTCCAGTTGGCTGACAAGAACTCTGAGGCCGTGCTTGGCTGTGATGACGTAACCGCTGAATTCCTCTGGGAAGAGTTTGTGAACGAGGTTTATGCCAAGGTTCGCACACAGGGTATGTCACAGGCTGACTTCAAGGCCATATACACTACCGACATTGAGGAGGCTATCGGTTGGACCACAAACTGGGGTACACCAAAGAAGACAAGCGCTCCTGCCTCAGGCACAACCTTCAATGCCCTGCCCACTATCGGACAGACTACCAACGTACATGGTGATGCCCTGATTGCCCAGTGGATTCTGAACGCTGGTGACATTGAGACCGTGTATAACAGCTCTGCCAGCGACACGAAGACCTTCACCGCCAAGGTAACATTCAAGTCAAGTCTGCCTACAGAGTATCCTGACCTGTGGTTCAACTGGAACTTCACCATCAAACTGCCTAAGTTGCCTTCAATCAATGGCTACTACGACCAGTACTGGCTTAGCAACAAGGTGGGTGAAGAGCATGACGTTCTGCCCGTACAGTTCAACACTCCTGCACAGACATTGGCTTACTGCGTGTATGACAATAACCTGATGAACGCCTTCACTTACGAATTGGTGAATGGTGTACGCCAGTTCATCGTAAAGGATATTCCAGAGTGCGGCACATGGGATCTGCAGTTCAACCTGCCCCAGTCTATGACTGGCTATGCTCCCAACTATACCACATCTTCCGTCAACATCAATGGCGGTGCTTGGCAGAGTGGCGGTGTATGGTGCAACACAACCAGAGATCCCTACGCTACTTTCGTAGCTTATAAACTGATGAAGGGTACAGACCAGGCACTGCAACTGAACTGGGATCAAGATCATGTGTCTTGGTGCGGCAATCCCGCTCACAAGGAGGCTCGCCTCTTTGCTGATCACAACAATCCTGCAAACCAAGGCCTGCTGAACCCGTTGTCTCAGAACGACATCACTGGTTCTGACGGTACTGTCACACCTGAGCGCACCCACACAAAGCCTATCAACATGACCGTTTGGGCTACGCTGAACAACTGGAACTACATCCCTGTATTGAAATATAAGATCTACCTCGTAGAGCCTCTGCGCATCAACGGTGGCGAGATTGATGACAAACTGCAGGATGGTGTGGTATCAGGTGACATCCTCGACTGCACAGGTCTTTGGACACTGACCGACTTCCGCGGATACCTCGTATCAGAAGAGGCCGACAATACTTATCCCGAAGAGCAGCGCAAATACACCAAGTCTCTGTGGGATTACTATGAGGTACAGGGCTTCGAAGTTGATGAAGCAAACATCAAGTACACCTTCAAGCGTGCCAATGGCAGCGTGAAGCCAGATAAGAGCCTGTCTTACAGCCAGAGTATGACTGCACAGCAGATTTCAGATGAGACCAATGGTAACATCGTGCTCTCAATGACCTACACAGCCCCGAACTTGGTATTCAAGAACAACGGCGGTTCAAACATCGAGGCTGACGTTTGGGCTTACATCCCCGTCAAGGTGAAGTATGGCTTCGGCGAACTGACTCAGACATTCAAGGTGCTGATTGTTCCTCACGGACACAAATAAGCCAAATTAAACTGTATGTAAAGATAACCTTCAGGGGGGTGCCCATACAAATGGAGGGCACCCCCCTCTTTCACTACAAAAGACACATCAAAACAAAAAGATGAAAAGATCATTTCAAGCACTTTTGCTGCTCGCCCTCATCATGGGAGCCGTTTCGTGCGGTGGCAAGAAAGAAAAGGCCAGTGACAAGGTCATCGTACCATCTGATCCGCGTACTGACTTCGAAATGAGCCGGACGGCAGCTGATTCGACCACGCTGTTGAAGTTGGCAAAACAATATCTCGATGAACTGAAGAACGGCAACGTGGAAGGTGCCCTCGACTTGCTCTACGAGGTGAAGAACCATGAGGCACAACCACTTTCGGAAGCCCGCAAGAACGAAATCAGGAAATCAGTCATGGCTTTCCCCGTAAACGACTACACCATCAAGAGTATGCTACTCTATAACGACAGCGAAACACAGGTGCGCTACACTATCACATTGTTTGAGAAGCCTCAAGGCGACAACCGCCCAAACACCGTGGAGGCAACGCTCAATCCCGTGCGCATCGACTCCGTATGGTATCTCACCGTGGGCACCAGAACGGTAGAGACTAATTATAGAAACAACTGACACCCCTATATATACTAAACGCGATATGAAGAAACTCTACTCCATCATCCTGCTCACCGTGATGCTCTGTGCTGCCACTAACCTTCAAGCCAGCAACGAGGAAGGCACCGTCACCGAGCCCCAAGAAGACCGCATACTGACCATAGATCCTGAAGCAGGCAGCAAACTGGCCGGATTCGTGAAAGGAAGCACGCTGACCTTCACCACAACTTTCGACGAAAAGAGCCAAGGCATGAGCATCAGTATCATTGACCTAAAAAAGAAGGAACTCGGTCTGACGACAGACTACATCGTGGATAAGGAATACACCACCGAGAAAGACGAGGAAGGACGCTGGATGGTGAAGTTCTACAGCAATATCGAATTCATGAAAGGACACCTCTACCAACTGACGGTGGAAGGTCATTCAGAACAAAGCGAGAAGAGCGACGTGACGGGCACAGCATGGGTAACTTACGAAGGCGACGGCGTGGAATATAATTACAGCGACGTAATACTGTCAACCCTGTCGCCCACTGACGGGAGTGAACTGTTAACGGAACTCAACAACAACATATTCATGTTCTTCAGCGATGCAGTGAAAATTGATGCCGAACGCTCCTGCGTAGTAGCATCAGACGGCAGTCGGCAGAAGTTCACACAGATAGTCGATTACAAGCAGAATGCCAAACAATATCAGTTGATTATTCCTACCAACGTTATGAAGACCGCCACTGGCGAAATCAAAATCATGGTATATGCCGTGGATGCCAACGGTAACGTGGTGAAAGGAAATACGAGTATGGAAAACGACTCACACTTTGAATTCACCTATATCTGCAACATCGGATATCCTTCGCTGGCACTCTATCCGGCCCAAGGCAGCATAACAGAACTGGAAAGCATCAACATTACCTACGATCAAGGAATGGTGATCAATAACAGCGAAGCAGAACTCACGCTCTACAAGAGCGACAAGAAAACAGTGATAGAAAGCATCAAAGCCTCCGAGTTGGGCGTGGCTCAGGAAGAACCACTGGTGGCATCGTTCACTCTCACATCAGCCATCCGCCAACAAGGCACATACTATCTGCACATTCCTGCAGGTGTCTTCGGACTGGGCGAACGTATGCTTGACAACCAGGAAATGTGGGTGGCATACACCGTGGCCGACAGAATGGCTACCTACGGTGTGACAATCAGCCCTACAGACGGAAAAACCGTGAAAAAACTGGATAAGTTTACCATTACTTTCAATAACTGGGATGCTGCTGCCCACAACCGCACCAAGAGTGTGGTAAAAGTCGTTGATGAAAACGGTAATACCGTGACGAGTGGACGCGGCTCTACCGACAGTAACAGGACGAGGTTAAACCAATGCGTCATCACGCTGGACGAAGAAGTCACCCAGACAGGTTACTACAGGCTCATCATCCCCGAACAGGCTTTCATTCTGGGCAGTGCAGGCAACAATCACAATGACGAGATGTATTTCGAATACACCGTAGAAGGTGGACAGCAAGAAACTACAAACGTCACGGTGACGGCAATAGAGAAAGACGGACGACTGGATCGCATCACACTCTGGTTTAACGACTACGAGTTTACGAACCTGACTCAAACACCAGGCACGCAGATTGTGAAGATTTACGATAGTCTCGGCAATGAAGTGGGCCAAGGAAAGCTCTATCTAGGCGGTCAGAAAAAGGAAATCTATGTACAAGTGGATTCCGAAACGGCGATAACCACTACCGGTACCTACAAGGTAGTGATTCCTGGAGGGTATCTGAAACTGAATGCTGCGGTCTTCAAGTATGACCTAAGCTACACCTTCAAGTTTGAAAAAACTACAGGCATAAGTAACATCCAGACCGCCGAAGTAACAGGCGCAACCTACAATATGGCCGGACAGCATATTAATCAAATATCAAGGCCTGGCATTTACATCAAGAACGGGCGTAAAATTATCATTAAATAAATATATTCATTTTAAATATTTAAAATTATGAGAAGTTTAAAGACGTATTTAGTGGCTGCTCTGGCATTCGCGAGTCTGAGCGCCACTGCACAGACCAAGAAGGTGGTTGACCGTGTTGACCAGCGCACTGTGCAAGAGTTGGATCACCAGGACGTGACCACAAAGTTTAAGAGCCATGCATTCATCACGCTGCAGGGTGGTGCTCAGTACACCCTTGGTGAGGCCAAGTTCAAGGATCTGATTTCTCCGAACGTACAGCTCGGCATCGGTTACCAGTTCAATCCTTGGTTTGCTGCCCGCATCCAGGCTAATGGCTGGCAGAGTAAGGGTGGCTGGAACAGTTATGCCCAGCATCCCTTCACTTACACTTACAAGTGGAACTACGTGGCTCCAGGCCTTGACCTGATGTTCGACATGACCAATCTGATTGGTGGTTGGAACCCCAACCGCTTCCTTTCTGTTGTGCTGTTTGTAGGTGGTGGTGCCAACATTGCTTGGAAGAATGACGAGGCCAATGCCATTGCTGCCAATGTTCAGCAACTTGATGATTACAAACTTGAATATCTCTGGGACGGTACAAAGGTTCGGCCGTTCGGCCGTGGCGGTCTGCAGCTCGGCTTCCGCCTGAGCGACGCCGTGAGCCTGCTGCTCGAAGGTAACGCCAACATCCTCGGCGACAAGTACAACTCTAAGAAGGCTGACAACCCCGACTGGTACTTCAACGCACTGGCCGGTCTGCGCATCAACCTGGGCAAGACCCGTGCTACTGAGACCAAGGACGTGTATCGCGACGTGGTAGTGTATGACACCATCTACAAGTATGTGCAGGAGCCTGTTGTTGTGAAGAAGGAGCAGATCCGTCGCGATGTGTTCTTCACCATCAACTCTACCGTGATCACCGATGCTGAGATGCAGAAGGTGAAGGAGATTGCTGAGTACCTGAACAAGTATCCCGAGGCTAAGGTCGTAGTAAGCGGCTATGCTGACAAGGGTACGGGTAACGAGCGCATCAACGCCCGTCTGGCTGCCCAGCGTGCTGACGTGGTGGTGAACACCCTGAAGAAGGACTACGGCATTGCCGAGAACCGTATCACCTACGATTCTTACGGCGACAAGGTACAGCCGTTCGAGGAGAACGACCTGAACCGCGTGTCTATCTGTATTGCTGAGTAATACAGAACAAATATTCCGCAAATAGCAACGGCTGCAGTTCCTCCCAAGGAATTGCAGCCGTTAATTTTTTCCTCATGCGGAGTGTACGGAGTGCGCAGAGTTATTTTTTTCTTTTCCGCAGTCTTTACTCCCTTTATATTAATCCCTCTGCGTACTCCATTCACTCTGTGTGATGCTTACATAGAAAGTTTGACGAACTATCAAACTATTCAACAATGAAAGAAACGAGTTCATACACAGAACTTTACGGTGAAGGGTTTGAGGAGAGACCCACCCAACTGGAGACCCAGACTGAAGACCCACCCCTGCCCTCCCTGTTTAGGGAGGGAGAGCATTATTGGTTGTCTTGGATTCTCTAGAGTATTTCTTTCACTTGATGATAGAATGGTCTTCAATGTATCATCAGATGAAGTGCAATGGATGATACTTTGACTTCCGTTCGATGATAGACTGATGGGCAATGGATGATAGATCGAAGAGTGATAAATGATAGATTTAGGAGCGATAAATGATAGATTTAGGAGCAATAGATAATAGATTTATAAACAGTAGATGATGTTTTGCTTACAAAGATTATAAGCAAACACTTAAT
>R23__coassemble_262_pt1 | contig 38047 bp, 17 predicted proteins | sample R23__metabat2_high_PE_035 | metagenome-assembled genome bin R23
GGGTGGGTCTGCTCCCTCCCTAAACAGGGAGGGCCGGGGTGGGTCCGTGAGTTGTGACACACTCTTAAACCTCGATGCCAAGGGTTCCATTCTCAACGACCGCACACCCCAGCGCGGCTATCCCAAATGGGGATGGCTTACCGCAACGGTTAAGAACCCGAAGAAATGGACCGCCGAAACCCCGAATCTCTACACGCTCGAACTGTTGCTCAAGGATTCCCTTGACCAGACAGTGCAGAAAATAATGACCAAGGTGGGTTTCCGCTCGGTGGAAATCAAAAACGGACAGTTGCTCGTCAACGGCATTCCCACGCGCCTTCGTGGTGTGAACCGTCATGAGATGGATCCCAAGACGGGTAAGGTGATGACCGAAGAACTGATGCTTCGCGACATCCGACTGATGAAACAGGCCAACGTTAATGCTGTGCGCACCTGTCATTATCCCAACTGCGAACGTTGGTACGAACTCTGCGACTCCCTCGGACTCTATGTCATGGATGAGGCCGATATCGAGGAACATGGTTTGCGCGGCCGTCTGGCCAGTGATCCCACGTGGGCTGCCGCCTGGATAGACCGTATGCAGCGCCTCGTCATTCGCGACCGCAATCATCCCTCGGTCATCTTCTGGAGTCTCGGCAACGAGGCAGGGTGGGGCACCAACTTCGCCCTCACCGCTGCATGGACTCATGAGTACGACCCCACGCGCCCCGTCCACTACGAAGGCGCCCAGGGTTCCACGAATCTCTCCTCTAAAGACCCCTCGGCCGTGGATGTCATCTCCCGTTTCTATCCCCGCACGCAGGATGAATACCTCAACCCCGGTGTGGCTGACAATAATATGGAGCGGCCTGAGAATGCCCGTTGGGAGCGTCTGCTTTCCATTGCTCGAGACACCATGGACAACCGTCCCGTACTCACCTCCGAATACGCCCATGCCATGGGTAACGCCCTTGGCAACTTCCAGGAATACTGGGACGAAATCTACTCCCATCCCCGCATGCTTGGCGGCTTCATCTGGGAATGGGCAGATGAGGGAATAGAGGCCGTCCGGTCACAAAGGGATTCAAGTGCCAAGTTTCAAGTATCAGGTTTTAGGAATAATCCTCGCGCGGCAGCCGATTCTTCACTCTTCACTCTTCACTCTTCACTTATTGCTTACGGCGGCGACTTCAACGACTATCCCAACCTGAAGGCCTTCTGCATCAAGGGCATTGTGGATTCCTATCGCAACACCACTCCCAAATACGAAGAGGTAAAGCAAGTCTATGCCCCCATTTATTTTGAGAGGAGAGAGGAAAGAGGAGAGAGAAAAGAGAATACTCATGATGAAATGGCAGTGGGGAATATTGTCGTCAAAAAACACGACCCCCATTTCGACCTCAATACCATCACGGTCAAGGAAGAAAAGCGCAACGGCTATCGCTACGTAACCGCCTCCCTGAAGGAAGCCACCTCATGGGCACCCAAAGGTCACGTAATAGCCCGCACCCAGTTTGCTGACGCAACCGCTCCCAAAGCAAAGTCCCCAAAGTTAAAAGAGAATAGAGGAAAGAGAAAAGATTCTTCACTCTTCACTCTTCACTCTTCACTTTTCTCTCTCCATGCTTTCCGCGCCCCCACCGACAACGATAAGGGTTTCGGCAACTGGATAGCCAAGGACTGGAAGCAGCAGGGCCTTGACAATCTCCGCGACAGCATCGTCAACGACACCACCCACATCTATAAAACCGCAAACGGCCAAATACGGATGACTGTCTCGCTTACAGAAGCCTCCCCTCGGGGAGGTATGGAGGGGGTCTTTACCTTTTCTCCCGAAGGCCAACTCCCGCCATTGCCCTGCTTAGGCATCACCCTAAAACTCCCCAAGGAACTGCAGAACATTGAGTATCTGGGTCGTGGCCCGTGGGACAACTATCCCGACCGTCACGCTGCCGCTCTCGTGGACATCTATAAGAGCACGGTCAGCGAACAATACTTCCATTATCCGCGTCCCCAAGACTCCGGCAACCACGACGATGTGCAATGGCTAAAAATCACCGACGATAAAGGCCACGGCTGGCTCATAGAATCCCTCCCCTCGGGAGGGGCAGGGGTGGGTTTTAGTTTCTCCGCCCTTCCCTACAGCGTGCAGCAACTCTACAACGCCACCCACGACTACGAACTGAAGGAAGAAGACTGCGTGTGGTTGAATCTCGATTGTGCCGTGATGGGCTTAGGCAATAGTTCCTGTGGTCCCGGCGTGCTTACCAAGTATGCCATTCCCCAGCGTCCTCACATCCTCCGTCTGCGCTTCACTCCCCTTTAATATATCAAACTGTACTGATGAGTAACCCGAAAGAAAACAAACTGTGTATGAAAAAGATGTTAGATGTTAGGATTCCCGCTATTGCGCCTACCCGTTGCCTTTGTTGGGTGATAGGTGTTGGGTATTGGCTGATAAGCCAGAACGCTTTTGCCCAAATGCCTGCGGCACTGAATAAGAAGGAGTTTGCGAAGCACTGGGTGGTGGAGTTGGAATCGGCTGACTATCGGGTGACGTTCCGGGGCGATACGGCTGATATCGTTTCGCCAAAGGGACTGACGCTTTGGCGTAAGGAGAAGATGAAGGGACGCATCACGATAGAATATGATGCCTGCGTGGTGGTGGAGGAAGGAAACAATGAGCCTACCAACCGGCTGAGCGACCTGAACTGCTTCTGGATGGCCAGCGACCCGAAATATCCTGATGACATCTTCCGCAGAATGAAAGAGCGTGGCGGCGTGTTCCTGAACAGCTATGCCCTGCGGCTCTACTATATGGGCTATGGCGGCAACCATAACTCGACTACCCGCTTCCGCAGATACGACGGCAATGAGGCTGGCATCACCGATGCTGCCCAGCGGCCGGCCATCCTGAAGGAATATACCGACGAGGCGCATCTGTTGAAACCGAACCACTGGTATCATATCCGACTCATTAGCGACGGGAATCATGTGGCTTATTATATCGACGGACAACGGTTGGTTGACTTCCGCGATGCCGAGCCCTACAAAGAGGGATGGTTTGGATTCCGTACCACTTTGTCGCACACGCGCATCACGAACTTCCGCTATACCTGCGAATCCATGCAGCAGCAGAAAGCACCGTTGCACTGGGTGGGTGCACAGCCAACGGTGGCGCGCCCCGTAGCCTTCGGTGTTCCTTTCGATGAAGGAGAAGTGAAAGAAAACACGCCGATGGCGCTGACCGATGCTTCAGGGAATTCGGTGCCTACCGATACATGGCCATTGGCCTACTGGCCCGACGGGTCGGTGAAGTGGTTGGGAGCGGCAGCGACCCCCCACCAACTCCCCCGAGGGGGAGAGTTGTTCCTTTCTGTTCAGAAAGGTAAAAAGAAAGCTTCCCGTGAGGCGGGTCTTCAGATTGCAGAAACGGCATCGGGACTGCGGGTAACTACCGACTCGCTTACGGCATTCATTCCCAAGCAGGGAGCCTTCTTAATGGATTCCCTCTTGTTGCAGAACCGGAAAGTGGCAGAGCGCCTGCGTTTGGTCTGTACCACGCAAAGCGAGCCCTATAGGGAAACCACCAGGCAGATTAATTTTTCCGACTACCAGAGCGAGATTTGTTCGGCCATCGTGGAACGGAAAGGCAAAGTGAGTGCAGTGGTAAAAATTGAGGGCGTGCATGTACCATTGCTTACTCCATCTCCCTCCCTCACAGGGAGGGGTGGGGTGGGTCCTTTCCCCTTCGTGGTCCGCCTCTATTTCTATCAGGGCAGCCGTGAGGTGAAGATGGTGCATTCGTTTGTGTTCGACGGCGATCAGAACCGCGACTTTATCCGAGCCTTGGGCGTGAAGATGGACGTTCCGCTGCGCGACGAACTCTATAACCGCCATGTGGCTTTCTCAACCGGCAATGGCGGCGTGTGGAGCGAACCCGTGCAACCGCTCGATGGAAGGCGCGAACTGCGGCTGCCTCATCCGCAATCGGGTGAGAACCGGCCACCACGTCCCGACGAGAGTCTGCCCGAGGATCATCGGGGACAGCTCACCGTGCAGCAGCAACAGATGTTGGGCCAGCGCGTGCCGGCCTACGATGCATTTGACAAAGCCAACCAGAAACTCATCGATGAATGGGCTGCATGGAATACCTACAGGCTGTCGCAACCGTCGTCGGAAGGTTTCACCGTGCGCAAACGGGCCAATGATGATAATCCCTGGATTGGTACTTTCGACGGCCAGCGGGCCGACGGCTATGCCTTTGTAGGCGACATGACCGGTGGAATGGGTGTGGCCATGAAGAATTTCTGGCAGTCGTATCCTTCGGCGCTGGAGATAACCGAAACCAAGGGCGACAAGGCCACGCTGACGGCTTGGCTGTGGAGTCCTGATGCGGAACCCATGGACCTGCGCCATTATGATAATGTGGCCCACGGATTAAATTCCTCTTACGAGGATGTGCAGGAGGGAATGAGCATCCCAGTGGGTATTGCCCGTACCTCTACCCTCATGCTGTTGCCAGCCGACGGCTATCATGGCAAACTGGCTTTTGCCGCCGATGCACAGCGAATGACCAACGACGCCCTGCTGTTGCCCACACCCGAATACCTTCATCAGAAGCAGGCCTTCGGCGTCTGGAGTCTGCCCGACACGTCGAATAAAGAGCGCGCCCAAATTGAAAAACAGCTAAGCGACTATATCGACTATTATCAGAAACAAATAGAACAGCACCATTGGTATGGGTTCTGGAACTATGGCGACATGATGCATGCCTACGATGCCGAGCGCCACGAATGGCGCTACGACGTGGGAGGATTTGCCTGGGACAATACCGAACTGGCCAGCAATATGTGGCTGTGGTATAGTTTCCTGCGAACGGGAAGGGCCGATATCTGGCAGATGGCTGAGGCAATGACCCGCCATACGGCCGAGGTGGACGTTTATCACACGGGTCCCAATGCCATGCTGGGCAGCCGTCATAATGTGAGCCATTGGGGATGCGGCGCGAAGGAAGCACGTATCTCGCAGGCCGCCTGGAACCGTTTCTATTATTACCTGACCACCGACGAGCGAACGGGCGACCTGATGACTGACGTGAAAGATGCCGACCAGATGCTTTACACGCTCGACCCCATGCGGTTGGCACAGCCGCGGGGCGAATATCCCTGCACGGCTCCCGCCCGTTTGCGTATCGGACCCGACTGGCTGGCATACGCCGGCAACTGGATGACCGAGTGGGAACGTACACGAGACAACCGCTATCGCGACAAGATCATTGCCGGTATGAAGAGCATTGCCGCATTGTCCCATCAGCTGTTTACCGGTCCGTTGGCTTTAGGCTACGACCCCGCCACGGGCGTCATCACCACCGAGTGCGACACATCGCTGCTTTCCACCAATCACCTGATGACCATCATGGGCGGATTTGAAATGATGAACGAGATGATGCGTATGATAGACGTGCCGGAATGGAATGCCGCTTGGCTCGACCATGCCGCCCGCGACAAAGAGATGGCCCTGAAGGTAAGGAACAACCGTTTCCGTATCTCCCGTCTGTTGGCATACACCGCCTATCATCAGCGTGACCGAAAGAAGGCCGATGAGGCTTGGAGCGATATGCTTCGCGCCCTTGGTCGTCAGGGCGACCAGCGTTACGAGAACCGTCAGCTGCTGCCTCCCGAGGTACCCATCCCTCAGGATGAAACGCAGATGATCAGCACCAACGGTGTCTCCACCTGGAGTCTCGATGCCATCTACATGCAGGAGGTCTGTCCGCCGGGCGACTAAGCTACGGGGTTTCTGAATCGGTAACCTCGAGTGAATCTTCAACGACCTCCAGCAGCGAGTCTTCCACTATCATGTCCTCATCGTTAAACTTGGGCGGATGATGCTGGCCTACGGCAGTCACAATCATGCAAAGAAAACCGATTCCCAGTGAGGCTATGATGCCGCAGAGGATGCCGAAGGCATGACCCCACTGGCGGGTGAACAAGGCAAAAATCATAAACACGCCCTGGACGATGATGAGGAAAATGCCCAGGAAGAGAAACGCATAGAAAAGATCTTTGAAGTCGGAAATGACCGATATCACGGAGAGGAAGAAGCATGCGATAGCTCCTGCCGTCAGCAGAAACCACCATCTTACCATTCGTGCAAGACCGCTTCTTCTTTTGGGGGCTTCTAGTTCCATATAGATTCTTTTTAAGAGTTAGTAGTTCTACGGGGGTAACGGGATTACTTCCTGCTCAGGTCGTTGCGGTATTCCTTGGGTGTCTTACCGTATTTCTGGCGGAAGCATTTGGTGAAGTAACCGGGGTCGCGGAAGCCTACGATGTAGGCAATCTCGGTGAAGTTCATATCGGTGGTCTCCACGTAGCTGAGGGCTTTGGTGAGGCGGATTTCCTTCACCAAATCCACAGGGGCAAAACCCGTTAGGCTCTTCAGTTTCTTGAAGAAGGGCGAGCGCGAGAGCCCCATCTCTTCGGCCAGCGTGTTCACGTTGAATTCTTCGTTCTGCAGGTTCTTCTCGATAATCTCATGCACGTTGCGCACGAATTCCAGGTCTTTCTGAATGAGGTGGGATTCGTAAGACTGTTGGGTGTTGGGCGTTTGATGTTGGGTGTTAGGTGTCAGCACCATCTTGCGCTGGAAGATGCGCTGCTCCTCAAGCAACTGACTGATACGCGCCTGTAGCAGGTCGCTCGAGAAGGGTTTGGTGATATAGGCATTGGCACCCGTCGAGATGGCCTGCGTATGGATTTCGTCCCCCTGTTTGGCAGTGAGGATGATGACGGGGATGTGCGAGATGTTGAAGTCCTGCCGGATGCGCTTCAGCAGTTCCATGCCTTCCATCTTGGGCATCATCAGGTCGCTGACGATGAGATCGGGATGATACTGATATACTTTCTTCAGGCCCTCTTCGCCGTCGTGGGCTGTGAGCACCGTGTATTTGCTCTGCAACTGCAGGCTCAACATGTGGCAAAGGTCGATATTGTCTTCGATAAGGAGTAAAGTAGGCGAACCCACCCTATGTCCCTCCCGAGGGGAGGGATTTATGTTACCTTCCTGGTTGGTTTCAGATTCCCCATCCCTTCGGGAGGGGGCTAGGGGGTGGGCTCCCACATATTCCTCTATCTCATCGTCACTGAAATTCTCCTTCTGCGTGGGCAGTTCAATAACGAAGGCAACGCCTTTCTCCAGGTTTTCGGCCCAGATATGTCCGTGGTGCATCAGCACGAACTCGCGGCTCAGCGAGAGTCCGATGCCAGTTCCCGTTGAGGTGGTGTCGTCGTTGCGGTTATCGGCCATGGCAAAGCGCTCGAAGATTTCCTCCAGCTTGTTTTCGGGGATGCTGGCTCCGTCGTCTTCAACGCGGATAACAACCCCTTCCAACCTCCCCGAGGGGAGGCTTTCTGAATTCCCCTCCCTCGGGAGGGGTTGGGGGAGGGGTTGATGGGTCTCCATGGACACCGTAATAGTCCCTCCCTCGTGCGTATATTTAAAGGCATTATTGATAAGGTTGTTGATGACTACGCTGATTTTCTGACGGTCGCACCAGGCCATTACATGCTCGTCGGGAAGCAGGAACTCGTAACTGATGTCGCGCTCTTGGGCATGGATGCGGTACTCCTGCCGGAACATCTCCAGCATTTCGTTGAGGTCAGTGTAAGCCACGTGCATCTTCATCTTTCCGTTCTGTACCTTGCGGAAGTCGAGAATCTGGTTCACTAGCTGGAGCATCTTCTTGGCGTTGTTGTCGATAAGCGCAAGATATTCTTTTCCCGACGACGACAGACGCTCGTTTTTCTTCAGTTCCTCAATCGGACTCTTGATGAGGGTGAGCGGTGTGCGCAGTTCGTGACTGATGTTGGTGAAGAAACGGATTTTGAGTTCGGCCAGACGGTCGTTTACATAGGTTTCGTTCCGCATCTTAATCATATAGAGCACCAGCCGGAAGGCCCCGTAGAGTAGGGCAAGAAGTAGCAGCGTGTAGATGATGTAGGCCCACCACGAAGCCCACCATGGCGGCAGAATCCTGATTTCAATCACTCGCTCGGGAGCATCCTGGCCTAAGGTCTTCACGCGGAAGGTGTAGCGCCCTGGCGGCACGTTGGCATACGAGGCAATACGGTTCAATCCGTTGGAATGCCACTGGTCTTCGTAGCCGTCGAGGATATAACTGTACGACACCTGGTTCTGATCGGTGAAATTAAGCGAGGCGAACTCGATGGAGAACATGTTTTGGTTATGTTCCAGAACGATTTCCTTGGCATAGCGCACAGACCCGTTATAGATGGCAGGCTGGAAATCGTTGAGCGAACGGTTTTGCACACGGAAGTCGACGATGTAAATAGGATACTGGCGGCTGCTCTCGCTCATCACCACCTTGGGGTCGAAAGCCAGCACGCCTTGTCGGCAGCCGATGAGGATGCGCCCGTCTTGCAGGCACAAAATGGTGTTGTCCTCCACGTTCACAACGGGGAATCCGGCATAGCGGTCGTAATTGCGGATTGTGGTCTCTCCGGTGGAATTCAGGCTGGCCAGCCCGTTTTCCGTGCAGAGCCACAGGTGGTGCTGGTGGTCCTCGATAATGCTGGAGACGACACCTCCCGAAAGCCGGTCGGTAAAGGGATAGCTCTTCAGTTGAGGGCGGTGTGTCTGCTCATTGTATCCCTCCAGCAGGTTCATGCCGCCGCCGAACATTCCCAGCCAGATGCGCCCCTTGGAGTCTTTGTAGAGCGAGAACACATCATTATCCACCGTTCCAGCATCCTGCTGTTCGCGAAAGATTTCAAAATGGATGTCTTGTGGTTTCTTGAACTTTCCTGAGAACGAAATCAGTCCGTCGGTGGTGCCCACCCACAGGCGGCCGTCAGCATCTTCAGTGATGGAACGCACGTTGAGGTAAAGCTCGTATTTCGGGTAGTCCTTGAATTCGTTGTTGCGGTTGAAGAATAGCGTCTTCCCATTGCGTTCCTCAATCAGATTCAGTCCCCCGCCGAAGGTGCAGGCCCAGATGCGGTGACGGGAGTCCTCGAAGATGTAATATACGCGGTCATCATTCAGGGAGTAGCGGTCGTCGGGGTTGTGGACAAAGTGAGAGCCCACCCCTGCCCCTCCCGAAGGGAGGGGTTGGGCTTTTATAATGCCGTTGCCTTTCGTGCAGAACCAGAGATTACCGGCATGGTCCTCCATGATGTGATACACGTTGCCGATGTTGTTGACGGGCGATGGTTTCACGGTCTGCGTCTTGGGGTCGATGCAGAGCAGAGAGCCGTTGCGCGTTCCAATCCAGAGGTCCCCGTTTTTCTGCTGGAAGAGGGCGCGTATGCCTTGCGAGTCGCCTGTTTCATGCGCCTGTGAAAGCAGGTCGGGCATAAAGAACGTGAAGTTGGAAGGTGTGAAGTTCACCTTATAGACACCATTGGTAGTGGAAGACAACCAAAGTAGGCCTTCGCTGTCAATGTCCATGTCGAAGAATCGGAGGGCATTGATTGTTGTGGAGGAGAACTGTCGAAAAACAGCCACATTCTGCATCAGTCCTGTTTGATGGTCATAGCGCCACACTTCACCGTTTTCATGGAGGATGAACAGGCCGTTAGCCCCAGCGTCACAAAACTTCCGAGTGGTTATTTTTTCGCCTTGAGGAACGGGGAATCGCTGCTGGATACCCGTTTGAGGATGCTGGCAAATCAGCGTCTGGGTAATGCGGTTGAAGAACCACTGCCGTTGCTGTTTGTCAACAAGAACCGGAATCTCCTGTGCTGAGGATGTGTTCACGGAGCCTTTCTCGCAGTCAATGACGTATGACTCGCCCTCATCGCTACCTAGATAGATTTTGTTGCCGATGTGATAATAGTAAGAATAGTGCTTTTCGGGTTTTATCAGCGATAGGTATTGGTTGCCTTTGGGACGCGGAACTACATCCAGTTTGAAATCGGTGCCCAGCCAGTAAAGATAGCGGTTGTTGACGCCAAGGATATTGTGCTGCAGCTTGAACGTTGAAGGATCGATAGCTAGCGAACCGTCGAAGATACGCTCAATCACAATCTCCCCCTCCTTCTTCACGTTGGCCTCGTAAAGATTCTTGTTGCGGGTGAGTAGCAGCACGTGGCCGTTGCTGGCCTGCTGGATCTTAATCACCTGCATGTTCTGCGATATCTGTTTCAGTTCGTCATAAACCTCATGGTAGTTGTCGGCATACTTGTCGTATAGATAGAGCCGGTTGTCCACGTTGCGAATCCACAGATAGCCGTCGCCGTCCTCTACAAGTGAAATCACTTTTCGCGGAGGGATGTCAGACTGCTGGCGGCTACGCGCTACAAAAGGCATGAACTTACTACCGTCGAACGAACAGAGACCGTACCATGTGCCAAACCAAAGGAAGCCGTCCTTGTCTTTCAGCGAGCAATACACGGTGTTGCTGGGCAGTCCTTCTTCCAGCGTGTAATGCTGCACAATCATACCGTTCTGGGCATGGATGGGCATCCAGAATGCCAGCACGAACATGAGTAACAAGGCCATTATCTTCTTCATGGCTACAAAGTTACGAATAAGTGAGAACAAAAGCAAATAAAACTTGTTTAAATTAGCTTTCTTAAGCACAAGTAACCTCTGAGGTCAAAGTTAATGCAAGATTTCGATTTTTAATTGAATATATTATCAATAATCACACAAAAAATGGTGACAATCAGGACGTTTGTGCGTCTAATAATTATAGTGAACTATTTTATACTAACCAAAACAAAAGAACATGAACAAATCTTTAAAGACCTATTTGGCTTATGGTTTGGTAGCATCGTTGTTTGTGCCCGTCACAGTACTGGCCGACACGGCTATTCCCACCAGCGTGCCTGTCGAAGTTCAGCAGGCGAAGTCTATCAAAGGTAATGTAGTGGACGAGAATGGCGAGCCGATGATTGGTGTCTCCATTAAGATCGTCGGAGCCAATGTCGGAGGCATCACTGACATCGAAGGAAACTTCTCTGTGAACAATGCTGAAGGCAAGCAACTCCAATTCTCTTATGCAGGTTACAAGACCCTGACGTTGGCAGCAAGCCCTGATATGAGGGTGAAGATGGAGCCGGACATGCAGGGCCTCGACGAGGTTGTGGTCATCGGTTTCGGTACCGTGAAGAAGCGCGACTTGACGGGTTCCGTAGCACAGATTAAGAGCGAAGCTATTCTGCAGACCCCGACGAGCGATGTGGCAACTGCTTTGCAGGGCCGTATCACGGGTTTGGACGTGAGTGGCGATGAAATGCGTATTCGTGGTAACCGTTCCATCAGTGGTAGCAACGAGCCGTGGTCATCATCGATGGTGTGCAGGGTGGTTCGCTGAGCGATATCAACCCCGACGACGTTGAGAGTATCGACGTGCTGAAGGATGCCTCTTCTACTGCCATCTATGGTTCGCAAGGTGCCAATGGTGTGATTATCGTTACAACGAAGAAGGCAGAGGCTGGCCGTTTTCTGGTCAGTTACAATGGCGACGTGACAGCTGCTTTCCGTGAGCAGCATCCCGACTATCGTTCAGGTCAGAACTATTATGATGCCCGTATGCTGGCTGCCAAGAACGCTGGTTCGTGGACAAGTTCTGCCGATGATCTTGCCGCCATCTTCGGAGGTAGCCCTGAAGCCTATGCTGCCTATCAGGCAGGTGCGTGGACCAATTATGAGGATCTGCTTCAGAAGTCGACTACGTGGAGCACTCGCCATACGGTCACCCTTAGCGGTGGTAATGAGCGTACTCAGGCTCGATTCAGCGTGGGCTATGCCAACAACGGTAGCAAGTGGAAGGAGAGCGGTGGTAATGACCGCTATACACTCCGTGCCAATATTGACCACAATATTCGTGAATGGATCAATGGTGGCGTCACTTTCCAGTTGACACATAACCGTGCTGAACATTCTCCGTATGAAGAGGCCTCCACTACCGATATGCAACTCGGTTCTCCATATGGTTATTATGATTACAATTCACAGAAATATGTTATCGGTAACGAACTGGTGGAGCGCCCACTGGATGCCGGAGGCTATGTGAACCCGCTCATCAATACCTTTGGTGACGACCGTTATAAGAGAGAAACCTATGGTACAAATGTTGTGGCAAATGGTTATCTGGACATTCATCCCATCGACGGTCTGTCATTGCGCACGCAGTTTAATGCCCACATCACGAACTCATCCGACGGTCGTTTTACCGCAGGCAATGCTGCAACGCAAACCTACAACGGCACGAACGAAACCACGGCCTATGAGATCAAGGCCAACAGTCTCTATACGGAATGGAACAACATCCTGACCTATCAGTTCAAGATGCTGCCTGAGGAACATCATCTTAGCGCTACCGCACTGACCTCATGGAACAAGCGTAAGTATGATAATCTGGATGCTACATCCAAAGGCCAGACACTAGCCTCTAACCTGTGGTGGAATTTGGCTTCGAATGATGGTGGCGCAGGCCATATGACTCATACCAGTTACTACGAGCAGGAGCAGAGCTTCTCTTATGCTTTCCGTATCAACTATGACTGGATGAGCCGTTATCTGTTTACTGCATCCGTACGCCGTGACGGTGCTTCGCGCCTGGCTGAAGGCCATAAGTGGGAGACGTTCCCATCAGCAGCTGTAGCATGGCGTGTCAGCGATGAGCCTTTCATGAAGAGTACCAAGTCATGGCTCGACGACCTGAAGATTCGTGCCACGTATGGTGTCACGGGTAACTCTGGTATTCCCGTCTATGGCACTGCATCTGGCGTGAAATTCTATAACACGAAACTTGGCTTCCAGGACACCAGCGTAGGCCGTTACGAGTTGGGTGTGCCCGACGGTTCAAACTATATTATCGGTAACAAGGATACCAAGTGGGAGATGTCATACACTTGGGACATTGGTTTCGATGCCATGTTGTTTAACAACCGTTTGAGCATTACCTTCGACTGGTATAACACGAAAACCAAGGACCTGATCATGGCCCGTAACCTTCCTACCACCTCCGGAAACGACGGTGCCTTCCAGACCTACACCAATATCGGTTCCACCCGTAACCGTGGTTGGGAGTTGACGGTCAATAGCCGAAATGTCGTAACAAAAGATTTCCAGTGGAATTCAACACTGTCACTTTCCGCCAACAGTGAGAAGATTCTTGAACTCTATGAGGGCAAGGAACGCATCACGATGGGTAACAGCACACCTGAGAGCACCACACTTCAGGTGGGCCATCCCGTCCATTCATATTATACCTTCGATTACTTAGGCATCTGGCAGACCAGTGAGGCTGCCCAGGCAGCCCAGCTCTTTACCGATGCCAATAAGACCAAGCCGTTCCAGCCTGGTGACATCAAGGTGAGTGATATCAATGAAGATGGGTGGATTGACCAGAGCACCGACTACACCTATGTAGGTTCACAGACGCCAAAATGGTTTGCCGGTTTCAACAATGATTTCCGCTACAAGGATTTCGACTTGAACATCTACCTCTATGCCCGATGGGGGCACTGGGGTGACAACCCACTTGCTAATTTCCAACCTGGCACCGGTGGCAAGTACACCACGATGGACTACTGGGTCGCAGGTTCCAATGAGGGAGGTTCCTTCCCCGCCTTGATGCAGAACTACAACTTCTATGACTACAAGGGCTATACCGCCTATTGGTATTGCGAGCAGTCATTCATCAGGCTTAAGCGTATTTCGTTGGGCTACACGCTGCCACGTACGGTAACCCGCCGGCTAGGCATCGAGATGCTCCGTGTATATGCTACCGTCAACAATCCTTTCTGCTATGTCAAGAACGATTGGATGAAACACTTCGACCCGGAAGGTCAGCAGCGCAGCATTACGTTTGGTCTGAATGTTAACTTTTAAACAATGAGAATCATGAAATCATTCAATAAATATTTCGTTGGTGCACTTTTTTTAGGTGCCACTTTGGGTTTTACATCGTGTGACTTGGACGAGTATAATCCTTCTTCGGAAAGTTCGGAGAACGTTTTCGCCACCGAGCAGGGTATCGAAGGACTCGTCAACCAGATGTACTATAATTTCCGTTGGAAATACTATGGACGTGAAGACCCCGTTCTCTACTTCGAAGGTGCTGGTGATATCTGGGCAAACATGCCCGATAAATACACCTATGGTATGCAGCTTACCCGTTTCGTCGACTTGCAGGGTGACCGTGGGCAGGTCAAGGGTGCATGGAACCGTGTATATGATATCGTCAATCTGGCTAATACCGTGCTCGACTATCTGCCGACAACAAAAAACCTGAATGAAGAGACACGTAATGACTTCGAGGGTGAAGCCCGTTTTATGCGAAGTTATGCCTATTGGTGGCTCGTAGAGTGGTTCGGCGACATTGAACTGCGCACTCACGGTACCGACCAACCCTCCTTTGCTGCCTATCGTACCGATCGCAAGACCATTTACGACGAGGTCATCATCCCCGATGCCGAGGCTGCCGTCAAATTGCTCAAGGTAGAGCCTTACAAGGGAAACATCGGACGTGCTCAGAAGAAAGCCGCCTATGCCCTGCTGGCCCGTGTGGCATTGGCCCGTGCTCAGTATGAGACTGCCGGCAGTTCAGAGGCTCGTGATTTCTATCAGAAGGCTTATGATGCTGCCAAGTATGTGATGGATAACCAAAATGCATTGGGTATCAAACTCTATAAAACATACGACGAGATTTGGCAGGCCAAAAACAACAAGTCGAATACGGAGTACCTCTTCGTCGTGACCCACTCCAGCAACTCTACGCTCAACCCACAGTCAGGTAACCCCAACCGTCTGCATATGTATTGGTCTCCACGACTGCTCAACCGCTTCGGAAATACACAGACTGCCGATAACTGGGAGTATCCGCGTGAAAGTGTGTTGCTCTGTCCCACCTATTATCTGCTGAACCTCTACAAGGATTGGGACCTGCGCTACGATGTCTTATTCCAGGAGGATTTCCCCACCAGTGCTGACAGTTACACTTGGACCGAAGAGGATGCTGTCAACCATTACCAGGCTCCCGCCTCTATCGTGGGAAAGACCATCACCAAGGGTCAGCTGGGATTGAAGGTCAGCCGTTTCCCCGTCACCGATGCCGAGCGTGAAGCTGCTGCCCAGAAAGGTTATGTGTTACTGGGTGCAAACAATATCTACGACCTGCGTCCAGGTAAGGTGACAAGCATGGGCGGTGCCCGCATCCGTGACTTGAACAATGCCAATGGCGACGACTATCCCTCTTCTGACTGGATTTATACCTCATTCCCACGTTTCCGCAAGTATCGCATCTGGGACCGTGATCCCAAAGGCACCTTCCTGTTGACTGCTGCCAATGCACAGGTAGGTTTCGCCGATGTGCCCATTTTCCGATATGCCGAGATGCCGCTCATTGCTGCTGAGTGCCAGATTATGATGGGCAACACATCCGAGGCTGCCAATATCATCAACGACGAGGCAAAGGGCATCCGCACTAGTCGTATTCTGAAGCCCGGCCATGATGCCAGCGAGATGAAGGTAAAGGCAGGTGATATGACCATCGAGTGGATTCTCGAGGAGCGTGCCCGCGAACTCTGTGGTGAGTGGCTGCGCTGGTTCGACCTGAAGCGTACCCATAAGATGGTTGAGTATTTCAAAGGACATAATCCGGCTATGCGTGGTGACGATCCTGTTGATGAGCACAACTACTTATGGCCTATTCCCACAGACTTCCTCGACAAGATTGAAAACGGTGTGGAATTCGGTCAGAATCCCGGCTACAACCCCTACACCAAGTAATTCTTTCGAATTAAGATTGTGTTAGAATGAGCCCGCCCATTTTCGGCGGGCTCATTTATTAATATTACTTTTTCACTCTTTTTATTTACATTCTTTTCGCTAAATTGAAATTTTACACTATCTTTGCAAAGACAACTATGTTGGTAAAGATGGAAAAATATGTTGGATTATAAGTTTTTGTATGATGAAGAAGACTATATTATCATTATTGATGCTCTGCATGGGCGTTACGATGCAGGCACAGGTTTCCGAGAGTGGACAGTGGTATAACGGTTGGCTTTGCTATTCGGCCAAGAACATGGCTGCCGGCAAGGTGCTGATGAATGCGATGGCAGAAGGCGAGGAGCATGAGTTCATGCTGGTGCCCGTGCCTGGCGAAAAAGATACATACCGCGTTACCGATGGCCCTCACGACTATGTCAACGAATACAATAGTATCTCCACCGTGCGTCACATGAAGAAGGATGGTTGGGATTTGCTCTGTTTCTACAATAGCAATAATCAGTTGACGAGTGTCATGTCGAACGAGCAGGGGGAGGCCCAGGACATCAGTATCGTGAAGTTCAAGAATCAGCTGGTTGGTGAATACGAACTGGTGACCAATGATTCTGACGATGAACTGAAACTGGAAATACAATGGGACCAAGTGAGTGTCAACCTCGAACTCGCCACTTACAAGGTGGAGGATTTCAACGGTATCGTTCTGGGCTATATCACCATCCCTCCCATCGAGGGCAGCACCAATCGTTTGGAAGGCACATGGGAGGTCATTCCTACCAAGGATGGCATCAAATTATACCGTCTCCGTCAAGATGAAGAATCCTTCCTCTGGGCTCGTGACGGCATCAACTATACATTCCATTGGGCGGAAACCGGCAGTCCCCGGTTTAGTTATGCTTCTTCCTGTCTGCTCAACGACAAGAAGTTTGCCAAGATGGACAAGTCAGACCTTCGTACCATGCGCAACGAGATTCTTGCCACGCATGGCTATCGCTTTCAGTCGGCGGACCTGCAGGACTATTTCAGCAAGAAGCCCTGGTATCAGCCCGCCGCTTCCAACGATGACGTCAAGCCCAGCCTTATCGAGCGCTTGAATATAGAGCTCATTAGGGCCGTGGAACTCAATGACTGATAGCCATCAGATATTCGGTGTATCCCAGATTTTTGTCTGGGTGCAGTTGATACTTTGCGATAGGGAACCCACACGCAGAACGAACTCACCCTCTTCCAATATCCACCTTCCGTCGGCTCCCACGAAAGCCATGCTCTTGGCAGGCAGACGGAAGGTGACAGTTTTGGCCTGTCCTGGCTGCAGCTCCACCTTGGTGAAATCGCGTAGGCGCTTGTTGTCAGGCACCACCGAAGCAACGAGGTCGCTGGTATAGAGCAGCACAGCCTCTTTGCCTGCACGGCTGCCGGTGTTCTTCACATCCACTGTTACGGTAAGCTCATCGTCGGCGCTGAACGCAGTCTTATCCACCTTCAGGTTGCTGTATTCGAATGTGGTATAGCTCAGTCCGTAGCCGAATGGCCACAGCAGGCTGACCTTGGCGTCGTAGTTGTAGGCGCCGGCCATGGTGCCCACCTCCTCGCTCACCTTATAGTCATAAGTGTTCAGCGAATTGATTTCACGCGGATAGGTGTATGGCATCTTTGCCGAGAAGTTGGCATCGCCTGCCAGCAGGTTAGCCAATGCATCGGCGCCATAGTTTCCAGGAACCAGGATATTGACCACGGCCTTGGCCAGCGGCTCAATGTCGGTGATGAGACGTGGACGGCCCTCGTTGAGCACCAGGATTACAGGCTTGCCTGTCTTTGCAAGCAGCTTCACCAGGTCACGCTGGTTCTCGGAGAGCCACAGGTCAGTCAGGTTGCCGGGTGTCTCGGTGTAGGAGTTCTCGCCGATGCAGGCGATGATGATGTCGGCCTGAGTGGCGGCATTGACGGCCTTTTCTATCTGCGGTTCATTCTCTTGGTAGTAGGCGCCGTCTTCCTTATAGGTGACACCCTGTTCGAGGATGATGTTCTCATGTCCGTATTTGTTGCAGAGGGCTTCGTAAATAGTGTTGTACTTCGCAGCCAGGTCTTCAGCATTATTGCCTTGCCATGTGTAGCTCCATCCGCCATGCAGGCAGCGCATCTGGTTGGCATTGGGACCAGTCAACAAAATCTTCTTTCCTTTGGCTAGCGGCAGGATGCCACCCTCGTTCTTCAGCAGAATCTCTGACTCTTCGGCGGCTTGCAATGATTTCTGGGCAAACTCATCTGAGCCGAACTTCTCATAACCTTTTCCTCCGGTGTTAGGCTTCTCAAACAAATTGAGACGGTATTTCACGCGCAGGATGCGGCGCACGGCATCATCGATGCGTTCCATACTTACTTTGCCTTCTTGCACTAATTCTTTCAGCAGTATGCAGAATTCCACACTATAGGGATCCATTGACATGTCGATACCGGCATTGATGGCTATGCGGATGGCGTCTTTCTTGTCTTTTGCCACATGCTCACGCGAGAAGAGGTTGTTGATGTCGGCCCAGTCGGTGACCAACATACCATCCCATTGCAGGTCTTCCTTCAGCCATTTGGTGAGATATTCGTAGCTGGCATGCACGGGCACGCCGTTGATGGAAGCTGAGTTGACCATCATGGTCAGCGTACCGGCCAGGGCAGCGGCCTTGAAGGGCTCGAAATATTTCTCCCGCAGCATCTGCGGTGAAATATAGGCCGGTGTGCGGTCTTTACCTGTCCATGGAGCGCCATAGGCAAAATAGTGCTTGGTGCTGGTAGCCACGTGGTATGGACCGAGGTGGTTTGGATCGTCGCCCTGATAGCCTTTGATTTCGGCCTCAACCATGCGAGCATTGACGATGGCATCCTCGCCGAAGCTTTCCCAGATGCGAGCCCATCGCGGATCACGACCGAGGTCAACTACGGGATTATATACCCACGGGCAGTTTCCGGCACGGCTTTCGTAAGCGGTGATTTCAGCACCTGTGCGGACCAGCTCTGTATTGAACGAAGCGGCTAAGTTGATAGGTTGTGGGAACAGAGTGCCTCCCTGCGTATAAGTGACGCCGTGGTTGTGGTCCAGTCCGTAGATGTCGGGTATGCCGATATGCTTCATCGACTTCTGTTGTATCAGACCAATCCACTTCTGCCACTGTTCGATGGTGGGGGCTCGGGTGCCGGGCGCATTGAGGATGGATCCCACTTTCCATTTCGAGATGAGCGTGTCGAGCATGGTCTCGTTCAGTTTCCACACGCGCTTGGTGTCGCCCTGATAAATGTCGATGGGGTAGTTGCCCAGTTTGTCAATAATCTGCTGGTCGCTTTTCTTGAGCAGGTCATCGATTTCCTTGGGTGGAGCACCAAACTGCTGGAGCACCTGGCGCACCTTGTCACGGTCCACCTTGACGTTTTCCATCGTCATCTTGCCCATCACGTCGAGATTCAGTTCCAGCATCTGGCCGATTTTCTCATCGAGCGTCATGCGCGAAAGTGTCTTCTCAATCTTTGCCTCCAAAGCGGCATCACGAGGGATGGCCGGCTGGCGGTTACTCTGTGCCCATACTGTCAGAGCCATACAGGTCACGACTGTTGTCAATGCAAATCTTTTCATATCGTTAGTTTTGTTAATTTCAAAAGGCTTAAAAGTGATGCAAATATAAGCATATTTTTTCAGATTCTCTATATTCCCCGCGTATTTTTTCAAAATACCAACAGTATCGAAAATGACTCTCTGTAAATAAGTTGTAACTTCAATTTAAGCATTTCGTCGAAAAAATCCCCGGAACTCATCGAAAACCATTTTGAAGAAGCCCTTTTACACCTTAATTTTGCACTCAGAAATTCAAACAAAAGTAAAACCAATTAAATAATAAAGATTATGAAAAAGATTTTTGCATTGATCATCGTGAGTGTGTTCTCAGCCAGCATTGCCGTTGCACAAGTAAATAATCACCGTTCGCTCAACCGTCCTCATTTCGAGCGCCTCGACTCCGCTACCCGCAGCAAGTTGATGAAGTCGCATAAGGAATTCTGGATGAAACAGGTAAAGGAGAACGACAAGAAGTGGAAGACCCATATGGCTAAGGGACCCCGCCAGTGGAAGGCTCCTTGGCAGAACTCTGACAAGGGATTCCTGCTGCATCCCCAGGAGCAGATGCCCATGTTCATCGGCGGTAAGGAAGCCTTGATGAGCTGGTTGGAAGAGAACGTCACCTATCCCGTGTCAGCCAACCTCACTGGCGTTGAGGGTAAAGTACTTGTAGCCTTCGATGTGAATGCCGACGGCACCGTAGGAAACGTACACGTGAAAGAGTCTGCCAATCCCCTGCTTGAGAGTGAAGTGGTGAGCAAGCTGCAGGAAATGCCTCGTTGGATTCCTGCATTCCAGAACGGCCGCGCCGTCAAGGTGAAATACACTCTCCCCATCAATTTTACGCAACAGTCATAAATATATTGAAGAATAAGCAAAGTCAAAGACGTGACCTTGCATTAAACCAAACGCTTACAAAATGATGTTCCCGAAGGTTGCCCTTCGGGAACATCATTATTTATTGGGGGAATTCACAAAATCACATTTTGGTTTTGCAGGTTTTCTCTCCTTTAATTCGCATTTCCTATTGGATGCCGAAGTCCTTCTGCTGCTGTTCCACTTCTTGGAGCGTGCGGCGCTTTTCATCTTCGGTCATGGTGGACTGGGGGGAAGTGATGGTTGATGAGTGAGGAGTGATAAGTGATGAGTTACGGGTTGGCACTTCCTTATAGCACATTCTGCCTTCGTAGGGGATGCTCTCAATGGTGAGGGTATCAGCGGCGGGGGCATAAGTGGCTGGCCACTGCGAACGGGCGGTGATGGTAATCTTTCCTGCGCGGTTAGTGCTTTGTACCAGTATGGGCGCTGAACCCCATTCCACAGCGCGCGGATTGGCGGCTATGGAGGCATCACCAATGATACGGCCTTCTCCCTCGACGGTGAACACAATCTGGTCTTTGGCCAGACGGCGGACGTTACCGTTATCGTCGGTAATCTCTGCTACGACCACAATGAAGTCGGAGCCATCGGCAACAAGTTTTTTACCCATCTCGTCAGCATAGAGGCGAATCTTTGTGGAGCGGCGCGATGGCATCTTCTTCTCGGTGACCACCACCTTGCCGCCGACGATGCCTTCGGCAAGGAGCGACACGTGCTGCCAGTCGCGTTTCTTGTAACTGTATTCGCGGGCTTCCCAGAAATCCCAGAAGTGGGGGAACACCACGGGTGCATTAGGTAGACCGTTGGGGTCGTGGACCACGGGGAGCGTCATCTTGCGATCGCCTTCGAGGAAGGAGAGGCGCACGCTGTCGCAATTGGAGAACACCACCACGTCCTGATCGGAAAACGGCGTCATTTCGTGGGCGATGAAGACTCCCCTTCCGACTTCCCCCGAGGGGGAAATTTGCGAGCGGAACATTTCGAAGGCGTATTTCTTCTGGCGGAAAGCATCGTAGATTCCGCCGAAATACGGGTCGGGATGATAGCCGCGCTGATGGTCGAAGGGATGCCACTGGCAACCGCCGATGAACTGCCGTTGTCCATGACGCATGGTGCCGTAGGTCTCGGCAAGTGAGAGGGCTGCCGTGAGCATGGGCTTTTCGCCCCATCCGCGGGTAGCACGGTTCAGACAGTTGTGGGCATACCAGTCGTCGACCATCTCACCAAACTCACGTGTGAAGATACATTTGTCGGGGAGTGGTGTGGTCTGTGGCTTGAAGGTGATGGTGGGCTGTTGAGAACCCGTAGTCACGGGTCCTGTGACATCATCTGGCCATCCGTAAAGCACATCGTAATTGTCCTTTACGCCTGCGGAATTCATGTCGGCAGCGGCTACGGGACGTCCGGGGTAGGGGAATTCATCGCGGGTAATCTGCAGGGCTTTCAGGGCGAAATCCTCAGGATAGCGTGTCTCGTTGAGGATGGGTTCCCACATCAGTACCGACGGATGGTTGCGATCGCGACGGATAATCTGACGAGTGTTCTCGTGAACGAGTTCTGCCCAGTATTCGTCTTTGTTCCAGTATTGCCAACCGGGCGTAGGCACGATGATGAAGATGCCCAATTCGTCGAGCGCATCCATAAACGATGGGTCTTGCGGATAGTGGGCCGCACGAATGATGTTCATGCCGGCATCCTTCAGTCGCTGGGCATCGCGCCACTGCTGACTGTTGGGCATGGCATTACCCACGAGGGCAAAATCCTGGTGGCGGTTGCCGCCAATTAACTGTCCGTAGGGTTTTCCGTTGAGCCAGAAACCGTCCTTGCCGCGGAACTCGGCCTTGCGGATACCGCCCTTAATAATTCCTCCGTCACTTTTCCCCCCTGATGTCACAGTAATTTCGATGGAATACAAATAGGGGTCTTCGGGACTCCATAGATGAGGGTTTTTGAGTGTTGTGCTCAGGAGAGCAGTTTTATCTTCACCATTTTTGAGTGTCAGTTTCTGCTTCAGTGTTTTCAGGAGTTTACCTTCTGCCGTCTTAATCTTAGCCACCACCTCAGCAGTAATCGCTCCCTCCCTTATAGGGAGGGTGAGGGGTGGGTCTGCTTTTACATTTACATTCACTAATACCTCCGCACTTTTCTCTGAGATATTGTCGTAATGCAGGAAGATGCCGCCACCAGCCACCTGATTCATATCGTTGGGGTCAGTGATGGCCACAGGACTCTTGCCGATAAGCCATACGTCGCGGTACATGCCACCATGGTAGGCAAAGTCGAGGGCTGTCTGTTTCTTGCCCGGCGGGTAGGTGTTATCGTCGCTGTTGTCGGCCATGACGGCAATCAGACAGTCATCGCCAGCTTTCACGCCCGCCTCCGTCAGATTGACAATGATGGGCAGATAGCCGCCTTTGTTCTCTTTTATTTTTTGTCCGTTAACATAGATTTCCTGACGGCCCATGATGGCTTCGAAATAGACTGTCACGTTCTTGCCTTTCATATCGGCAGGAACAGTGAAATGCTTGCGGTACCATACGACTCCCTGATAGTTGCGGCAGCCGCTGGCCTCGCTGGGCACAAGCATGGCCGTATGTGGTGCACATACCACATCCCACTGTGAGTCGTTGAAGGATTTGGCCTCGGCTCCCTTCACGTCACCGCGATGGAAGCGCCATCCCTGATTGAAATTATAGATGACTCGGCCGCTGCCCTCCAATGGGAAAAGGCCGGCAACGGAATGACTTGCTTTTAAAGGTAAAAAAGTAAAAAGGTAAAACGGTAAAAGAATTTTTACCACTAACCCCAAACTCATACCTTTTAATAATGTCTTTCTCATATCTGAATATGTTTTTACTTTTTTACCTTTCCAAAGCTACCTCCACATGTTTAATCCTTTCCCTTCTCCAGGTATAGACCACATGCACATGACCGTCCTTGGTCTGGATAATCGAAGGATAGCTGTACTGACTGATGGGCGAATCCTCCAAGGTCATCCAGTGCTCCCAATGGATGCCGTCCTTCGACTTCATCAAGGACAATGGAGTGCGGGCACCTTTTTCCTTGTCGGGTTCGATAGGCCAGTTGTTGCAGATCATCGCAAAGGAACCATCCTGTAGTGTAACGGCATCGAGGCCTGAATTATTGTTCGGGGTGTCGATAAGTTGCAGCCGGCTCCATGTTTCTCCGTTGTCGCTGCTGTAGGTGATGCCGATGTGACGGCTTCGGGTGCGGCAGACAGCCTGCAGACGACCGTCGGGGAGGAATATGATGGAGGGCTGGATGGCTTTCACGCCCTCGTCGGCCTCCACGAAAGGTGAGCGTTTCCACGTCTTACCCATATCGTCGGAGTATTCATAATAGAGCTTCCAACCGTCGCGCTCATCACTCGTGGGAGAAATCAGGCGACCTTTCGAGAGGACGGGCTTGTTCTTGATGGGACCGTAGATGCCGTCGGGCAAAGGCTCACGCTGACTCCATGTCTTGCCGCCGTCCTTCGAGCGGCATATCCATCCTTTCCATCCGGCCACGTTGGGACCTATCTTGAAATAGAGCTGCAGTTCGCCGCCAGGCACCTGATAGAGCACAGGGTTCCAGCAGGCCTCACGGTAGTTGTTGCCGATGGCTGCCTCACCGCGGTTGGTCTTCCACGATGCCCATTCGGGGATGGCCTTGAACTGTCCCTTGAAAGCAGGTTTCTGAGGTGTGACCACCTGACTGACCTTTCCTTCGGGATTAGGCTTGAGGGGCTTGAACTCCACACCGTCGGCCACCATCTGCGGAGCCGTCCACGTCTTGCTGCCCTTGGGCTTGCGGCTCACCCAGATGCAGACATCGGGATTGCGCTCTTTCGTGCCGCCGAAATAGGTGGCCACGAGGTCGCCCTTTGTGGTTTCCACGATGGAGGCGGAGTGGCACTGGGGGAAGTCGGCCTCTGTGTAGAGCCATTCATCGGCGAGGATTTCTCTGGCGGTGGGACTGCCGGATACCTGACGGGCATTCATCATGGCGATGCGGGCAGGTGCTGACTCGTTGAGGTCGTAACTGCCGGAACCGAGGGCTTTCTTGGTGCCGTCGGGGAGATAGAGGGTGGCTTCAGTGTTGGCGGGAATCTCCACATGCCAGAGCAGGCGGCCCTGTTCTTTCTTCCACTGGCTGACAATCGTGCCATAGATGCTTTGGTAGGAAGCGCGGATGTTGTCCATCTCGGGCACCGTAAAGTCGGGTTTCAGCGTGATATGACGGAAACCGTCGGTGCTCTGAATGCCGGCAACATCCTCGTAGAGCCATGAAACGAGGTCGCCCAAAAGCATCACATGGTTGCCTGAGTTCATCTTTGGCGAAGCAGTGTCGCCGTTCCAGAGTTCCCAAGTGGTGGTGGCACCTTTCTCTGCCATATAGCCCCACGAAGGATAGCTCTTGTTGGTGGCCAGGAGCCAGGCCACGTCGGAGCGTCCCATGTCGGTCAGTCCGTGCATCAGCCAACTAATGCCGATGACGCCGCAGGATACATGTCCGCCGTTGTCGGTGATGATGTTCTTGATGATGTTTTTCTGCACCTCCTGCTTCAGGTAGTCGTCGTCAATCATTCCGAAGGTGAGCGGCAGCAGATTGGCTGTCACGGTGTTGTTGCCATAGAAGGTGCTGTCGGGGTAGAGGATATGGCCGGGCACGGTGGTCGTTCCACGCTTCACGGTCAGGAACTTTTTGTTGAAGGCATCCTTGGTCAGTGCGGCTTCGTCCGTGAAATACTGGGCATCAGCCGTGAGTCCCTGCATCCGTGCGAAATCAGCCATCATCAGGTTTATCTTATAATAATAAGCGGTGGCGATGAGCGTGCCGTCGGTGACGCGGGCGGGGTCCTCGCTATGGATGAGTTCCTCCTTTTCGGGGGGCACACACCAGTCGGCGTATTTGTCGCGTGGCATCAGTCCATCCTGCTGGTATTGGTATTTCAGGTGTTCCAGCCATCGTTTCACGTTGGGATAGAACTTGCGCATGGGCTGGTCGTCGCCGTACTGGCGAATCATCATGTCGAGGGCCATCGGCAAGGCAGCAGGCCATGTCACGTTGTCGGAATAGTAGTTCCAGAAAGCGGGAGCCACATCGGGGATGCATCCGTCTTCGCGCTGTGCCTCGGTGATGTCGCGTGCCCATTTGGCATAGAGGGTGTTGTTGTCGAAAAGGAAGGCTTCGCCGTAGCAGCCGCGGGTGCGGTCGCCGAGCCATGGCTGGCGCTCATCGCGCTGCGGACAGTCAACGGGCAGTCCTTTATAGTTGGCCAGCACGCCCCAGTAGGCGTTATGAAACACTTTCTGCAGGATGGTATCGGTGGTCTCGAAGGTGCCTGTCGTGGGAATAGCATCGGTTACGACTTCTGCGATGAAATCGCCTGATAAGGGACGGGACCGGAGACCTTTGATTTCGACGTAGCGGCCGCCGTGGTAGACGAAGGTGGGATGCCACCAGGTGTTGTTCTCCTTGCCGTTGGCGATGTATTGGTCGGTGCTGAAGGCATGGCGGAAATTCTCGCGCCAGAGGTTGCCTGTGCTGTCGAGTTTCTCGGCATAGCGGATGGTGATGGTGTCGCCGGCTTTGGTTCCGCTGAGGCGGAGATTGAGCCATCCGGCGAAATTCTGTCCGAAGTCCACAATAACGGATGTTGGGTGTTGGGTGTTGGATGTTGGGTGTTGGGTGATAGTTTTTGGCTGAAGTGTTTTCACCACCTTCATGTTGGGACTCATGGCTCCGCGAAGGGTGCCCAGCGGAATGGCCACACGTTCGGCTTTCTCCCACTGGGTGTCGTCGAAACCAGGTTTCGTCCAGTCGGCAAACATTTTCGTGGCGTCATAGATTTCACCGTCGTATTCATTGTTCGAGCGGATGGCACCGTCGGCATTGATTTTCCATTTCTCGGAAGAGGAAATCACTTTGCGCTTGCCGTCGGCATATTCGATGATGAGGTTCAGGCGCAGTTTGGGGTATCCGAAGTTGGTTATCTTGTAGGGCTTCTTCTTCTGCTGCATGGTGTAGTAGCGGCCGTTGCCAAGAACAAGACCAAGACCTGCTTTCCCCAAGTCAGTTTGCGCCTGTTTCATTTGCTCCGTCACGTCGTAGGCATTATAGAGAACGGTCTTGCGGTAGTCGGTGGGAGCAGGTGCCAGCACGTCGTCGCCCACCTTCTGTCCGTTGATGAAAGCCTCGTACATGCCCAGTCCACTTACATAGAGCGTGGCCTGGCGGATGTCTTTTGACTCAACTTCAAACTCGGTGCGCAGGTATCGGGCAGAGAGTTGCGAGTGTTCTTCCTCCTTGTCCCAGGCGTTGGCATGGTCCATGCCTATCCACTGGCCTTCCCAATCGCTTTCGTTGAGTAGTCCCACGTTGAACATCGCCACGGGGCTCCATTCCGATTTCCCCTTGTTGGTCTCGATGCTGACACGCCAGTAGCCTCGGGTATTGGCGCGAAGCTGGCGACCCTCGTAGCGAACCCATTGCGACTGGCCGCTCTTCACGCTGGCATCCCAGAGGTCGCCCTCGCATCGTTCGGCTTTTTCCGGCGTGGAAGCCACGATGATATGATAGGCCGTCTGCATCACGCCTTGCTGGTCAGACGCTATCTGCCAGCCGAAGCGCGGGGTAGGCGTGTCGAGACTCATCGGAGATTCCATGCGCTCCGTGCGCAGGTTGGTCACCGTGACCTTGGCTTCTAGGTGAACAAGAAATACTAGAAACCCTAGAAAAACTAGAAATATTCGCTTCATTATTCTTTGGGGGTTAGGGCGGTGGCAGTCTTTTCAAGGTAGTTCTTCTGGGCATCCACGGCGATGAAGACGCGGTCGGAACCACGCAGGTAGGCACCGTCGTTGGCAAACTCGGTGACCTTCGAGTCGTATTCGCCAAGGTATTTCAGGCTGCCGTCCGATGGATTCATCACCCACACGTTCTTTTTCTGTCCTCTGATTTTGGTCAAGTCGAGCTGCATGGGCTTGCCGCTGTAGTTGTAAACCAGCAGGTAGTCGTTGCCGCGGGTGGCAATGTTGCGGTCGTAGCGCTCACCGTTTTGTCCGGCAATAACGCTCTGGTCGGCTATGCGCTCCTCAAACGGGAAGGCGAGGATAAGCCATTTCAGGTATTTCATCTGACCAAAGCCGGGGTCTTTCATGGCTTCCCACCAGGGCTTTTCGGCTCCGAAGGAACCCAGCAGTCCGGGCTTCATGAACTGCATGATGCTGTTATGACCATAGGTGTGGCCGAAACATCCTGCAAACACTGCCCAGTAGGCATAGCGGCGCACGTCGTAGTCCATCCAGCGGGGTGCGGAGAAATCATGGAGTCCCTGCGGGATATCCTCGTAGGAAGGTTCTCCGTCGATGACGGGCTTCACCTCGTTGCCTTCCCAGGTGAGGTCCACATAGCGCCAGTTGTCTTCCTCGGTGTTTTCCTTGATGGTGTAGTCGCCGTCGCCATTGCGCTGACCGTAACGGCGATGTCCGCTCTGGAACATGTGGAAATCCATCCATTCACGGTCGGCAAACCAACGGGCAGAGGTAGTACGCCCGCGTGGATGGAACGTCATCACGTGGTTGGGATCAGCCTTGCGGATGGCCCGTGCCAGTGCATCCCACGAGGGTGTTCCCTTGTCGCCGAGGATATCGCCGCCAATCATCCAGATGATGTTGGGCTTGTCCTTATAGCGTTCACCGAGGAAACGGCCGTATTTAGCAGCCTTTTCGGGTGTCATCTTGTTGATTTGTGAACCCCAGATGCAGTCCATGGCGATATAGATGCCCTGCGAGGCGGCAAAGTCCACGATGTAGTCGAGGTGTTCCCAATAGCCGTACTGGTCTTTCCTGGAGAACTTCTGCATGTCGAAACTATCGTCGTTGGCCTGCATGCCATAGATGTTGAAGGTGGGGATGGCGTTCAGCACCTGAATCTGTTCCACGTTGTAGCCGGCCTCTTGCTCCTTGGTGAGATAGAACTCAATCTCGTCTCGGGTGAGGCGTTCGGGCATCAGCCATGAGGTGTTGCCCAGCCAGAAGAAGGGCGTGCCGTTGGCGTGGATCAAATAACGGTGGTTGTCACTGACTTTTAGACGGCCGTTGTCCCAGGGTTTGGCGGCTTGAGTTGTTGTGATACAGCAACATACAAGACAAAGGATGAGGGTGAGGATGTTCTTTTTCATATCTTTTGTTTTTTATTTGGCGTTGAGGGTGATGGTCTGACCTTTCTTGGTCTTGATGGTATAGAGGTAATAGTTGCCTGCTTTCTTTCCGCTTCGTTTCAGCGGTGTAGCGGTTCGGATGGTCAGTTTGCCGCCGTTCATACTCTTGACGACAGCTTTCTGCAGACGGTTGCCGCTCCAGTTCATGCTGACCTCAAAACCGCCACGGGCTCGGAGTCCGCTGATGCTGCCATCTTTCCACACGTCTGGCAGGGCAGGCAGCAGGTGGAGAATGAATGATCCGTCGTTGTCGGTCTCATGGCTCTGCAGCAGCATCTCGGCAATACCTGCGGTGCAGCCGAAGTTTCCGTCAATCTGGAAGGGCGGATGCGCATCGAACATATTGGGATAGGTGCCGCCATGCTGTTTTGTCGTGCCGAAAATCAGGAATGTGTCGGCAGTCAGCGTCAACTGGTCCTGAATCAGTTTGTACGCATGGTTGCCATCGAAAAAACGGGCCCACGAGCACACTTTCCATCCCATGGACCAGCCCGTGGATACATCGCCGCGATGCTGGAGCGATACTTTGGCTGCCTCGAAGAGTTCGGGCGTGCGCGAAGCCGTAATCTGATTGGAGGGATAGAGTCCGTAGAGATGGGAGAAATGACGGTGGTCGTCCTTGGGATCATCTACATCGTCGAGCCATTCCTGCAACTGTCCCCAGCTGCCCACCTTCATGGGCGCCAACTGCGGCAACTGTTCGCGGATGGTCTGCAGCAGCGGATTCTTGTCATCCAGCACCTTGGCCGCCTGCAATACCTCGGTGAACAGTTCGGTGACAATCTGGTTGTCCATCGTCACACCGGCATCGAGCGTAGAACCGCGCCCCTTGCCTCCGTGTTCGGGCGACTCGCCCGGACAGATGACCAGATAACCTAGTCGGGGGTGTTTCACCAAGGTCTGCGTATAGAAACGGGCGGCCTCGAGCATGATGGGATAGGCCTCACGCAGGAAATCCTTGTCGCCCGAGTACAGATAATGTTCCCAAAGGTGACGGCAAATCCAGCCGCTACCCGTCGACCACAGTCCGGTAGAGGCATGGTCAACGGGTCCGGTGATGCGCCACTGGTCGGTGTTGTGGTGCAAAACCCAGCCTTCGGCACCGTACATGTCACGTGCCGTCTGGCGGCCTGTCTCACTGATTTCATGAATCAGCCGGAACAACGGACCGTTCATCTCCGTCAGGTTACAAACTTCCGAAGGCCAGTAGTTCATCTCCAGGTTGATGTTCGTGGTGTATTTCGAGTCCCACGAGGGGAACATCTTCTCGTTCCAGATGCCTTGCAGGTTGGCGGGGTTGATGTTGTCGGGCTGCGACGAGCTGATGAGCAGGTAGCGGCCGAACTGGAAATAGGTGGCCACCAGGTGGTTGTCGGGTTTCCCGTTCTTCTCCGTGGCGGCAAACTGTTCGATGCGTTTGCTCGTGGGCATGCCGGCATACAGGTCTTTGCCAAGGTCGATGCGCACGCGGTCGTAGTACCGGTGATACAAATCCTCGTGCTGCTGCTTCAGTTGTTCATAACCTTTAGCTACGGCATCACGGAGGCGTTGGCGCGACTGAGCCTCCTCGTTGCCTGTAATATCCTTGTAGTTGACGACGTTGGTGCCTACGGTTACATAGAGGGTGGCCTCGTCGGCGGCTTTCACTGAGAGCTGGCCATCGGCCTGACTTGACTGTCCGCCCTTTGTCTGCACCGTCATGCGGCCTTGAAAGCGTACTTTTCCCTTCAGGTTTTCGTGCTTGGAGGTGACTCCCGTCAGCGTGGCTTCCATCCCTTCTCCGCCTGCCAGTACATCAGAATGAGGGGTGTTGAACGATGCCGTGAATGAAATCATGCCGGGGCGGGAGGCCGTCAGGTGGATGGTGATTACCTTGCTGCCCAGCGGTGCCAGCGTCTCGCGCTCATAACGCACGCCGTCAACGGTATAACGTACCACCGAACGGGCATTGTCGAGGTCGAGCAGACGCTCATATTCGGTATAGTTGGCATGACCGGGCATGGCTATCCAGAGGTCGCCGAAAGGCTGGTAGGGCATGCCGCAGTTCTGGTTGGCGCCCAGCGGCATCACCTTCTCGTTGGCCAGTTTTTCGGCTTCCTTGTATTTCCCTTCGAAAATCAGTTGCCTTACCTTTGGCAGGTTTTCCTTGGCTGCGGGGTTGCACACCTGGTTGGGCTGTCCGGCCCAGATGGTCTCCTCGTTCAATTGTATCCGTTCCACGGCCGGCGTGCCATACACCATGCCGCCCATGGTGCCGTTGCCGACGGGCAAAGCCTGCGTCCATGTCATGGCCGGACGGTCGTACCACAACTGGTATGGACTGCCGGCTTTGGCGGTTTGCGAGCAAAGCGCAATCAATAGGATAAGCACGACAAGGACAATCTGGCCTGCCGATGGACGTTCGGTGAACAGGTCAGAGAAAGCGGATTGCCTGGATGTTTTATGGTCGGTCATTGATTTCATGGATGCTATTTTTTCTTTGGTGAAAAGCGGAGGGTGTTCTCCTCTTCAATAGTTACCTTTTCTTCATTCAGTTTGCTGCGGTCAAGACCGAAGACGTCGATGAAAAAGTCATAGACCGCCTGTCGTTTGTTAGGACCGAAATCGTGGCGTTCGCTGGGCAGATGCACGTTCTTCACGTTTTCCTGTGCTCCATAGAAACCATATATGCGCTGCAGGTAGGGGTATTCGCTCACGGGTGTGAACTCTGTCCAGTCGCCGCCGTCGCTGACCACCATCATGGGTTTTGGTGCAAAACAGGCAGCTAATTCGGCATTGCAGGTGCCGCCGCCACTTAGTTGGATGGGCATGCCGCTTTCGCAGGGACAGCCACCGTCGAACCATGCCGACATGCTGACCACGGGACAGGCCGCCGTATAACGGTCGTCGAGCAAAGAAAGCAGCACGGTCTGTGTGCCTCCGCCTGACCCGCCGTTCACGCCGATACGCTTCGGGTCGATGTCTTTATGGGTGTAAAGCAGGTCGAGAATGCGCAGGCCGTTGTATGCCTGCATCACGTGCGCCTCACTGGTATGGTGCGCTTCGGCCCCCACTTCATCCTCGCTCTCGCCCCATCCCCACAGGTCGTAGCTAACGCAGACGGCACCCATGCGGGCCAGCGTGGCATAGCGTTTCTGCAGGTCTGCATTGTAACGACCGCCGTTGAAATGGCCGTTGGGACAGACAATCAGCGGATACTTACCGGTTTTCCGTTTTCCATCCGTATCAATCTTACCTTTTTTCCATGACAAGGCGACAGGCGAATAGATGCTTCCGCAGACGGTATGACCGTTGGCGGTAGACAGCCGGAAGTTCTGAACGGTGTATCCATCGTGCTTCCTGACGGGTCCGAATTCATTTTTCTGCAATAGGCAAAGACGTAACAGCGGGTCAATGCCCAGGCGCTGGCGCACTTCACGGTGGAGCGAATCCTTGCGGGCCTCCCACTGTGCCTTATTATTGTATAAGGTGTTGAGGTAGGCAATGAGTTTCTTGCCGTCCTCGGGCTTACGGCGGGGATACTCGTAGGGCTTGATTTTCCAGAGGCCTTTGCCTTGGTCCCAGGGCACGAAGTCGAAGGGCACACAGAGATTCTTCAGCGTTTCCTCCACGGAATAGGGCCTGATGCGGAAGTCGGCATAGGGGAGTTTCAGTCCTGTGGTATCCACATTATATTTCAGTCGGATGCCGAACTGTTTCTGTACATCTTCGAACACATCGCTCAGCGAACGGGTGAACTGCGTTTCGTAACTCTGTGCGCTGGCAGGGAAAGTGAAGAATGAAGAGTGAAGAATGAAGAATGCTGCGCCGAGCAACTTCAATCTCATCCTCACGTTTCGTCTCTCCCTATTATTTTCTTCTTGTTTCATATCTTTTTTGCTTTCTATCGTTAAAACGTCATTTCGTTATAACGTTATGACGAAAAAACTTCACTCTTCATTTAAATTCAATTCTCCCAATATCCTTCCGGTTTGCCACCGTCTTGCCATTGACCATCAGCGTGAGACCCTGTCCCTGATGATAGTGCTGGCCGTCGCGGTCCCAGATGATGGTGAGCAACTGTCTGCGGTAAAGGATACCGTCGAGACAGAAGTAATCCCAACTGTCGGCAGGTATTAACGGATTGACCACGATACTGCCGTCGGCCTGCGGACGCAGACCAGCCAAGCCTGTAATCACGAGGTCGGCAAAGGTGGAGTGGTTGTAATAGCGCGAACGTTCGCGGTCGCCCATCAGCCAGTAGCCGGTCGTCTCGTCGAGATATTCGCCGATATAAGGTTTGCCGCGCATGTGCTGCGACTGTGCGTAAAGGTTCATCTGCTTGAAGAAAACGGATGAATCGATGCCGGGAACGGTGGTTCCGTCATTCAGGTAATTGGCCAGGGCTGTCAGCGTCTGACTGGTGGCAAAGGGCCAGATGGCTCCGTCCCATTCGCATTTGCCGAATCCGTGTGAGCGGAACAGCGGATGACGGCGCTCGGCAGTGGTCAGTCCGTAGGGGGCGCTGAATCCTTTTTCGTCGGTCAGCTGTTTCCAGGCCACATCATACTTGGCCTTGTCTGCCTGCTTTTCAAAGAGGTTGCAATACCAGGGCATGTAGCCGATGGCCTCGCGCACCTGGGCAGAAGAGTCGCCGCGAAGTGTCTCGAAGAACTGCTGGTCATTGTTCCACAGCTTCTCCTCGATGAGGCGCAGCTGCTGACGGTAGTCGTTGTCGTATTCCGTTGCTTCCTGCTGCCGGTTTTCCAAGAGCGAAATCTGACCTAAAGCCTTGGCGTTGGCCGCCATATAGCTGTTGATGGTCGGACGGGCATACTGCTTTTTGCGTCCGCCTGAGATGCTTTCCTCCATGCCGTCCTGCACGTCGCCCTGCCAGTAGAGGCCGTTTTCCAGTCGGTTGGTGCTCTTCCAGCGGGCATATTCTTCTTCCAACCTTGGACGGAGAGCGAACAGGAAAGTGGTGTCGCCCTGCACCTTGAAGGCCTCGTAGATGGCATGCGGGTTCCAGCTGGAGAACTTGTTCATACGCTGCATGGCCTGTCCGTCGTTGCCGTAATACCATGTGCGTAGTATCTGGTGCATGTAAGTAGTGTCGCGCAGCCAGCGGGTTTCCATCACATGATGACCGATGGCACAGGCAATGAGATTGTAACGGTCGGCATAGGAACGGGGGACCAGGAATTCGGTCATGCCCCAGCCCACGGGCGTGCGCTTGATATGCTTGCGCAACGACCACCAGCGGAAGTAGTAGATATCGTTGAAATCCTTATCCGGACAGTCGAAAAGGGGAATATTCTCGGCCATCCAGTTGGCGGCATCCTCGTTGGTGATGTCGGGTTGTGGCGCTTTCCGCTCTTCGGTGTCGAGGGCATAGAATGCCTTTTCGTCAGCGGCAAAACGGTCGGCATAGGCCGGCAGGATGTCGGTGGAAAGCACGGAGGGCTGCATTTGAGAGGCAGCGCGTGCATCCAGACAGTTATATTGGTTCATAAACAGACTGCCGCCATGACTGGCCATCACGGGAGCATCGCTGCCATGGAGGGGGAATACGCCGTCGGCCATCGGTCTGCTGACCACATTGGCAATATGATAGCCGGCTGCAGGGTCGAGTTCATCGGCACGTGGCATGTCGAAATCCTGGTCAGCAGGCGTCTCGTTGTTGGGTTCCGTGAAGATTTTTCCCGTACGGAACACGATGCGTGTGATGGCTTCCACCGGCGTATCAAACTGCCGTTCGCTGACTTTCTTGCCGTTCACGAAATACACGGCGCGGTGCTGACTCGTGGAAAGCAGGGCCTTGATATGGTATTCCACACCCATCTCATATTTTTTCACAAGGGTGCCATAGCGGGCGCCGCCCTTCACTCGAACGGCTCCTGTAGAATCAACCACGATGCGTGAGCAAACGTTGCCGCCGTTGTCCATGAACTCGATGTCGAATTCTCCTTTGTCATCCTGGTCCATCATCAGGTCGAACTCCACTTCCAGTTCCTTTGTGGCAGGAATCACACGTTCGGCCTTGGCATAGTCGTAGGGGTCGCTGTCGTAGAGATTCAGCCATCCGTTCTTCAGGAGGATACGGCACAGGCTGGGCATATAGAGGTTCCAGTCGGTCATGTCGGCCAGTGTCTTGTACTGCGAAAAACTGCCGTTGGCATGGCTGGTGGCGTTCAGTCTGACGGGCACGGCAATCCTCGAAACCCACATGTCTTCTTTGTTCGTGCTGTAGGTTACCCACAGATGACCGTCTTTCGGTGTGCCGTTACCCTCCTGGATGCCGCGAACATACTGCGGACCGTAACTCTTGAACTGTCCACCGTGGCGTAGGGGCATCACGTCGCCGTGAACCAGCGAGAGTGTATTGTAATCCAGTCCGTCGCTGCTGAGGCTGATGGCCAGCGGCCAACGGTATTCTGCCGGGTTATAGACCGTGGCGTAGGAACCGTCGCTCAACCGCTGTCCCCATATCTTGGCGTTGCTGTTCACCAGTCCGGGAGCACGGTAGGCAGGCTCGCGCCAGGTGTTTCCGCCGTCGGCAGAGATAGAGGTAAGGGCATGTTTCCACAGGCCTACCTTCCGGCCGTCGGGCAGGGTATAGCCGCTGAAAGCCTTCAGGGGCGACTTGAAGGGCAGGATATCGTCGCCGCGGTCACTCTCCTCAGCCCATTGCATGCGCTGCATGGGGTCGGCAATCAAGGCATCCACGGCCTTTACCAGATTTTTGTCCTTGGCCTTTTTATAGTAGGGATAGTCGGTGTTCTTCTCACTGAAACCGTGGTTGTAGTGGATGAAATAGATGGGACCGAACGAGCCGTCTTTCTTGATTTCGCGCACCACGCGTCCGATGCCGTTACCGTCGTTGGGGTCGTCTTTCATCGTCTGGCAGATGCCATAGTAGCCGATGGCTAAGAGTCTAGAATCTCTAGATTTTCTAGAATTTCTAGATTCTTGAGAATATACATACCATCCCACCCGCTGGTGCATCACGGCCTTCAGATTATGGGCCGGGGGCAGGGTGGAACCTTCCTTGCAGAAGCCTTCCGGCACGTTGTATTCGGGGAACAGCTCCACGGGGGCGCTCCATGTGTAGCCGTCTTCCGAAGTCTGCAGCATGGTCTTTCCAGGTGCTTCGTGTTCATGGCGCGGGTCGGTCAGGTAGTGCATATAGAACCGTCCGTTCCAGTAGGCCATCATCGGCTGGTGGTTATAGGTCCATGGTTTCTCGCCGCGCAGGGTCTGGATGTTATGCACACCGATGGTGGGCTGCAGTCCGCCGTCATGACGTTCTGGGCGTGAGATGGCTGTTCCCGTATAATGTACACAGTCTCTGTTATATTTGACGAGGCCTTCCACTAGTTTTTCGTCAGCCATAAACACCGTTCCATGCTTATGTCCTACGGGGAACTTTACACTGCCCGTCTGGTCCTGGAAGGTCTTGAAGTCTTTTGTGCGGTGGGCTCCGTAAATCTTATGGCGGTAAGAATCATAGTAAATATAATACCAGTCACCGACTTTCGCGGTGGAAGGACCCTCCGTAAACTGTTCGGTAAAAGGCTCTGAAGCTGCCGACCATGGGCCGTAAGGACTCTTGGCAAAAGCAACCTTGATGTTGCGCATCGGACGGGTGTTGTCCTTCACAACCATCACATAGTCATTGTTTCCACGTTTCACCAGCGTAGCATCGATGGCAGAGAAACCCGGTTCATAGAACAACTGCGTCTTTGAAAACGTGCGGAAGTCCTTGGTAGTCATGTAATACAGCCGATGATTGTTTTTGTGCTCCTCCTGTCCGTCGGGGAAACGGCCCGGCACACACGATGCCCAGACGATGAGATACTGCCGTTTCACGTCGTCGTAGAACAGTTCCGGTGCCCAGGTGTTCACCGTCGTGGTGTCCATTCCCGTCTCGATAAAGCGCTGGGGAGTCCAGTGGATAAGGTCTTTCGAGGAACTGTAGCCGAAGCCCAAATCGCCTCGCCAACTGCTGGTCCATACCAGATGGAAGGTGCCGTCGGGACCCTTCACGATACTCGGGTCGCGCATCACCTTCTGCTGTCCCACCTTTGGACGCAGGAAAACGCCCTGAATGCTGTCCCATCGGATGCCGTCACGGCTATAGATGAACCGCAATCCTTCGGTGGCCGGCTCATGAAACGAAGTGCTGACATAGATGTCCTTTGCCAGCAGCGTGGAGTTAGTTATTGTTAGTGTTGCAAAGATTAATAGAAAAAGCCTTTTCATATCGACGTCTTTATTTACATTTAAGACGCAATGAAAAGGCTTTTGTAATCATTATTTATTGGGTTTCAGGATTCAAGTCTGACTAACTGGACACAAAGACACAAAGGCACAAAGTATATTTTCGTCATCGTCATCGTTGAAAATCTTTGTTTCTTTGTGTCTTTGTGTTTCATTAAATAATCAGATGCAAAAGTGTAATCATAACTCTACACTCTACATTCTACACTCTACACTCCACACCGAACTCCTTACTGATATAATTGTTCAGGCTCTTGCAGCATTCGGCACTGAAGCGCTGGCCGCAGTCGATGAGCAGGTCCCACTGCTCTTCCGTGAGCCCGCGGTCGATCACCTCGCGGGTGATACCGTATTTCATCATGCCATACACCAGTCCGGCGTTGAAGTTGTCGCCGGCCCCAATGGTGCTCACAACCTCAATGTCCGATGGAATGGGGTAATTTTTGCTTAAACCTCCCTCTGCGCGCAGTTCGATGGGCCGCGACCCCTGCGTATAGATAAACTTCTTACAATAGAAAGAAATCTCCGCCCGATACACCTTGTCCGCATCGTCCTTCTTGTACATCACCTCGAAATCCTCATGCGAGCCGCGCACGATGTCGGCCATTTCCAGATTCTCCAGGATGTTCGGCGTTAGTTTCATCACCTCGTTCTTATGCGACGGGCGGAAGTTCACGTCGTAATAGAGAATGGCTCCCTTCTGACGGGCATAGTCCAGAAAACCCTTCACCTGCGGACGGATTACCGGATTGATGGCATAATAGGAACCGAACATCACGATGTCGTCGGGCTTCACGTCGGGCATCACGAAGTCCAGTTGGTCGTGGGGATGATCCTTATAGAACAGATATTCCGCATCGTTCTGCTCGTTGAGAAACGCCAGTGAGAGCGGCGACTTAGAGTCAGGGAACACGTTGATATACTCCGCGCTCACCCCGTTTTCCTCGAGGAACGAGATAATCATCTGGCCCACGCGGTCGTTGCCCGTCTCGCTGATAAACTGTGCTGGAACGCCCGCGCGTCCCAGTGAAATCATGGCATTGTAAGTACTGCCCCCCGGCACGGCGCCGATAGGCTGATTATCCTTGAAGATGATGTCGAGCACCGTCTCTCCGATTCCAATTACTTTTCTCATTCTCTTATCTTTAGTCAAGTGCAAAAATACAAAAACTTTTTCAGATACAAACAAATAAGACGGTTTTTATCCGATAAATTACATCCCGATACCCGATTATGGATAATTTCGCGGAATGCTTTTTACATTGAATGAAATGTCATGGGCTTGAGGTGTACTGATTTAGGTTGACAGTTTTTATTGTTAAACTCATTATCAGTTG
>R23__coassemble_280_pt1 | contig 37050 bp, 23 predicted proteins | sample R23__metabat2_high_PE_035 | metagenome-assembled genome bin R23
GTTGCTCAGGAACTTATAAAAATAGTTAAACTAAAGTGCTGCGGAATTAAGGGTTACAGAAACTTTATTGTCAGTTTCACACTTAAAATGTATCCAAATATGCTACGCCAAATAAACAATAAGCGACAAAAATGATACGAAAAGGGATTGATAGTCTACTTTTGTAGGCATAAAAACAAGTAATAATAACAATGTAAGCACATTCCAGCGTGTTTATTACGAACATTTTCAAATGCAAAACTCTTCACCGTAAGGTGTAAATACCAACAAAACAGGGCGCTATGGTGTAAGGGAAGGTTGCGCCTTAAGCGCGTTTCAAGTTTCAGGTTTCAAGTTTCAGGTTTCAAGTTTCAGGTCAAAGGTTAAGGGTTAAAGGTTAAAGATGTTGTTTCTCCGTGTACTTCATTCAGTCAGTGTGAGGGAAGGACTACAAAGTAAGTTAGTTTGTTCTTCATCTGATGATGCTTTAGAGACCGTTTGATCATGTTTTGAAGTACAAACTAAATTACTTTGTACCCTGGCGGATGATGTTTCGGACGTCAATCTAACGTTAACGATAACAATAACGCTAACCTTAACTATAACTATAACGATGACGATAACGATAACAAAAGCCCTTCACCGCAAAGCGTTGGGGAACAGAACGTTCCACGCTACGGTGAAGGGTTTTAAATTTATGAATTAAGAGTTTAGAGTTTAGAATTGTCGCCTTCGGCGATTATGAATTATCATTTTAGAATTTACCCAAACGCATAATTCGTAATTCTGAACTGGAAATCGGCAAAGCCAAAACTCTTAACTCTTAATTCTAAACTCTCAACTCATTAACTTACTTTTTGAAGAGTTTCTGAGCCATCTGGTAAAGAGAACGACGCCAGGTGAGGAACTCATGGGCGGTACCCTCGGAGATGTAACTCTCGGCATTGTAACCGGCAGCCTTCAGGTCGTCAACGGCTTTGCGGATGCGATCGGGACCTTCCTTGGAACCACAGCTAATAAAGATGTAATCCACCTTCTTGCCCTTCACCTCTTCAGGAGTGTACATACCACCGCTGAGGATACCCCAGCTACCGAAGGTCTCAGGACGAGCGAGCGTGATGGCGTGCGTCTCCATACCTCCCATGGAAAGACCGGCCATAGCACGGTTCTTCTTGTCGGCTTTGGTCAAGAAGTGGCTGTCAACATAAGGAATCAGCTCGTCAACAAGCACTTTCTGGAAATCATCGGCCAGCTTGTTGCGGTCGAAACCTTGTCCGAAGACGATGTCATTGGTCATACCATAAGTCATCACGACGATGAAAGGCAGGGCCTTACCCTCGGCAATGAGGTTGTCCATGATAAGGTTGGCCTTACCCTGTACGGGCCATGAGGTCTCGTTCTCACCCCATCCATGCTGCAGATAGAGCACCGGATAGCGCTGCTTGGGGTTCTTGCCGTAACCGGCAGGTGTATAGACATAGGCAGGACGGAGCTGGTCGCCGTTCACCTTTGAGGGGAAGAGAATCTTCTGTACATTACCGTGTTCGATATCGGTACGCTCGGCATAGAAAGCACCGTCATGAGCGGGCACTTCGGTACCACTCTGCCAACGGCTGCCACCATAGTAGCTGTTGGTTCCGGGATCCAATACCTGGGCACCATCCACAGAGATGGTATAGTAGTGGAAGCCTTCATCCTCGGGCTTCAGGGTTGTTCCCATCCAGGAACCGTCCTTCTGCTTCTTGAGAACCGTTCCAGACATGCCGCCGCCGAGACCAGCAGAACAGATGACATACTTGGCATCGGGAGCCACTACGCGGAAACGGACGAAGCCCTGAGAGTTCACCTGCGGATACTGCTGACGGGGCTGACAGGTGGCGCAAGGCACGAAGTCTTCCTTGATAACCTGTGTGTCGATAGCGGGATCGAAGTGAGTGAGCACGGTGTGCACATTCTTCGGCTTCAGGTCTTTGTCGAAAGGCAGGGGATAGTTGTTCACGCCTAACCATGAATCGGCATCGCTGAGGTTCCAGAAAGTGACGCAATCCACCTTTGCCTTGTGGCGACGGAGCACACGGAAGAGCTCAGCATACTTGTTCTCCTGCAAGAGTTTCTGGTCGTTGGTGATCACGGCACCCTCGTTGCGCGAGAAGCGGAGCTGTCCGCCCATCTCCTGATTGACGCGGATGTCGAGCTCGGTGATATGGATATGATCCACAATCTCTTCATACTTGGAGATGGCAGCCTCCATGTCTTCCTCAGAAGGACCATAGATATTGTAGTGTCCCTGCATGCCGATACCATCGATGGGCACGCCGGCGGCCTTCATTTCCTTTACCATATTATATATACGGTCGCGCTTCACAGGGTCGCACTCGTTGTAATCGTTGTAGAACAGCAGTGCATTGGGGTCAGCCTCGCGGGCGTATTCGAAGGCTTTGCGGATGAACTCGTCGTTGCCGCAAATCTTCAGGAATGTAGATTCGCGCAGGGGCTGATCCTGTCCACCGCCAAAGAAAGCGGGACGGGAAGGACCGTCCTTGATGGCCTCATTGACAACATCCCAGCAGTAGATCACGTCCTTGTAACGGTTCACCACGGTGTGGATATGCTCACGCATGCGCTTGAAGAGCACTTCCTTCTTCACCAGGTTCTTCTTGTTGTCATAGAACATCCAGTCGGCCATCTGTGAATGCCACAAGAGGTTGTGACCACGCAGCTTGATACCGTTTTGGCGGCAGAAGTTGGCAATCTTGTCTGCATTCTCCCAGTTCCACACACCCTCTTTGGGATGAATCACACCGGGTTTCATGTCGTTCTCAGCAGTAATGCTGTTGAACTCCTGTTTCACCAACGCAATCTGCTCGGGCTGCGTGATGTTACGCTGGTTCACTGCCACACCTACCATAAAGTAATCCTTGTAGGCATCCTTGAAGGAGATGTGTTGAATCTGTGGCCTGCCAAACTGGGCGCTTGCGGCCAACGCAACGGCGCAAAGGGCCGTCAAAACAATCTTTCTCATAAAGGTTTTCAATAATATATTAATTAGTTAGAAAAAAACTCATAGCTATGCCCTGCCTGCGTCTTCACGTCGTATTCGTAGATGGGAGAGGAAAGAGGAGAGAGGAGAGAGGAGGGAGATTTGAGAGAGGGTATTTCGGCTCCCATCAGCAGGGCGTTGGGGCAACGGCCCTTGGCCTTGCGGAGTCCCTTTCCTTTCAGGGGAACGGCAGAACGCAAACGGAGTACGCCGCCGATGGTGGAACGGACAATGGCCTTCACCTTCAGACCCCTGCATTCATTATCGTTATCGTTAACGTTATCGTTTTCCCATTTCATGTCAACCTCAAAGCCACCGCGGGCACGAAGGCCCTTCACCTGTCCCTCGTTCCATGCATCGGGAAGGGCAGGAAGCAGATGAACCGCTCCGTCATGACTCTGCAGAAGCATTTCGGCAATGCCTGCTGTTGCACCGAAGTTTCCGTCAATCTGGAAAGGCGGATGGGCATCGAAGAGATTGGGGAACGTACGGCCCTCAGGATATTGGAAGGCAGCGCGTTCAGAAGGCAGCAGCCTCAGCATGTTCTGGATGATGCGGAAAGCATGGTTGCCGTCCTGCATACGTGCCCAGAAATTAATCTTCCAGCCCAGACTCCAGCCTGTGGCCATATCTCCGCGCTGCTGCAGGGTGACGGCAGCAGCCTTGAAGAGTTCGGGATGGGTATAGGGGGATATCTGATTGCTGGGATAAAGACCGTAGAGATGAGAGATATGGCGGTGTTCGTCCTTAGGATCATCACCGTCAACAAGCCATTCCTGCAACTGTCCATACTTTCCCACCTGCATAGGCGGCAGCAGGGCAATGGCCTTCCGAAGGGAGTCCTGAAAAGCTTTGTCGGTATTCAGGATTTCTGCAGAACGCAAGGCCTGCGTCAAAGCATCGAAGACAATCTGATTATCCATCGTACAACCGGCCGTAATCGGTGTATCCTTGCCCATGGGTCCATGCTCGGGACTCACGGAGGGAACGGTCACGAGCCAGCCATATTGCGGATGAACCTGCATGAAATCAAGATAGAAAAGAGCTGCTCCACGCATCACGGGATACCACTGACGCAGGAACTCGCGGTCGCCGTTGAAGAGATAATGCTGCCACAAATGGGTGGTAAGCCAGGCCCCACCATGGGGGAACATACCCCAATAGGCTCCGTCAACGGGTCCGGCGATGCGCCAGAGGTCCGTATTGTGATGAGCCATCCAACCACGGCAGCCGTACATTTCACGGGCCGTAATGGCTCCCGTCTCACTCAAATCGCGTATTAAGGAGAACAGCGGACCCGTCGTTTCGGTGAGATTCGTCACCTCAGCAGGCCAGTAGTTCATCTCGGCATTGATGTTAATGGTGTATTTCGAATCCCACGGGGCATTCACCTTGTCGTTCCAAACGCCCTGCAGATTGGCAGCCTGACCACCCTTTTGGGAAGAAGAGATGAGCAGATAGCGCCCGTAATTGAACATCAGCGCCACCATTCCCATATCCTGACTGTCCTTGAAAGCAGCCAGACGGCGGTCGGTGGGCAACGTGGAAGTGCCGGGAAGCGAAAGCTTTACCTTATTATACTGGGGCTGGTAAATTGCTTCATGGCGAGCTAACAACTGTTCGAAGGAAAGTCCTTCCACATTGCGTAGATAGTCGGCATTGCGCACAGCAGCTTGTGCCGACACGTCATGATAGTTCACAAAATTGGTGGCTGCAGAAACCAACAACGTCACCGTGGTGGCCTTCTTCACGAGAAGAGAATCACCCGAGGCAAGAACATCTCCGTCGGCAAATACCTTGGTGAGACATTCGGCATAGACGCGGCCTGTTATTCCTTCGTGGTCAACGGGATCCACATGGGCCGTCAGCGTGTTTCCACTGACTTCTGCCCTTGAAGGCAGCGGACAATCATGCCGTAATGAGAAAGAAATCGCACCAGGTGTGGAAGCCGTGAGCTGCATCACCACGATGCCGTCGGCCATTGAGGCAAAGGTCTTCCGCTCATAGCGGACACCCTGCTGTTCGTAAACAACTGTGGAAAGGGCTTTCTCCAGGTTGAGTTCACGACGGTAATCCCTGACCGGAGCCTGTTGGTCGGCAAAGCGCAGACGCAGACTGCCCAAGGTGAGAAAGCGCATACCGTGAGGTCCCGTGATGAAATCCTTGTTGATAATATCCTCTGCCTCCTTTTCACGACCAGCGAAAATCAGTTGGCGCACTTCAGGCAGACGCTGCAAGGAACGGGAACTGTTGTTGTGATGGGGACCACCGCTCCAGAAAGACTCTTCATTGAGTTGCAGTTCCTCTACCGCCGTTCCGCCATAGACCATTGCCCCCATGTGGGAATTACCCAACGGGAGAGCTTCCAGCCATATTTTTGCAGGGCTGTCATACCACAAAGTATTCTCGTACCGCACGTCATCCTCCGTTGCGGCACAGTGAAGGGAAGGTAGCGCACAAAGGATAAGTACGCGTAGTAATCTTTTCAACATAGGGCTTTCATGTGATGAAACCTTTCACCAGAAAAGGTAAGCAGGATTTCTTTTGCAAAGATACTTATAATAGGTGGAAAATCCTTTTTTCAATGATACAAAAAACTTTTTCAAGGTCACAAAAGGCGGAAAATGTTATAAAAAGTAAGATACTTGATACAATTAAAGAACGCACGCACGTAAATATTTTGTATCTTTGCGGAGAAAATGCAAACGAGTTACATGAAAACTTGTTTTCAAATTGCCGATTGCGGCTTTTCTTCAACAGAATCATGAACAAAAAACTTATCTTTGGCATCGCAATGATGCTCTGCTGTACTAACCTTAGTGCACAAAACACAGCGCCCGTAACGAATATCCGCGGCGCCCAGTATCCTCAAATCACGACCGACCATCGTGGTGTGTTCCAACTCCGTGCCCCACAGGCACAAGAAGTCATCGTGGACATCGGTGGCAAGAAGTATCCCATGAGCAAGAACGCGGAAGGGATATGGACGGCAACGACCGACCCGCTGATGAGCGGCATCAACTACTATTTCATGTATGTGGATGGCGTGCAGATCAGCGATCCCGCTTCAGAGACGTTCTACGGCTGCAGCCGGATGGCTTCGTGCATCGAAGTGCCTTACAACAACGACAACAGGTTCGAGCCTGCCGAAGTGGCTCACGGCGAGACGGCCATGCGCCGCTATTACAGCAAGACGCACCAGGCCTGGAGACGGATGTTCGTCTATCTCCCCCCTTCCTATCAGAAACAGAGCAGCCGCCAGTATCCTGTGCTCTATATCCTGCACGGCGGCGGTGAGGACGAACGCGGATGGGCCTTGCAGGGACGTACCGATATCATCCTCGAGAATCTGATAGCTCAGGGCAAGGCTGAGGAGTTTATCGTGGTCATGCCGGATGCCAACTGCCGTGACTTTGAGAAGGAACTGCTTCAGGAATGCATTCCCGTGGTGGAACAGAACTACCGCGTACTGGCCGATGCCGACCATCGTGCCATGGCCGGATTGTCGATGGGTGGACTCTATACGCTCAATACGACCATCAACCATCCCGAACTGTTCCGCTATGTTGGTGTCTTCAGTAGTGGCTGGTGGGCCAATACTCCCAAAGGCATGGAGAACACGATGGGCGCCGAGCAATACTACCAGAAACTGGCAGCACGCCCCGACTACTACAACCAGCAGTTCCGTGAATTCTATATCACCATGGGCGGGCAGGAGGATATTGCCTTCAACAACTGCCGCATCATGCGCGAACGCTTTGACAAGATAGGCATCAAACATACATATTTCGAGACTCCCGGCGGTCATACGTGGCCCGTTTGGCGTGAAAGCCTGTATCAGTTTGCCCAGCTCTTGTTCAAGGATAAGGTAGAACTGGCCAACGGTGACAAAGCCAAGGATTATTACACGAAGCCCACTTCTGCCACCTCAAGCGTTGACGATCAGGGATTCATCCGCCGTTGGAGACTCCTGGAGCCTATCAGCAGGCCAGTCCGTTCAAACAATGTCTTCACCGATACTTATCTGCGTGAGGCTTTCAACACCCAGTATTTCAAGAACCAGATGACCATTCTGCCGAAAGACGGGCAGAAGGTGAAGACCACCGTGGTTCAAGAGGTTGTACCTCCCGGCTTCGGACGCGGTCCTATGGCACAACAGCCCCAAAAACCGGAATTCAAGACCGTCAACGAGACGCTCACCTGGCATGAGCTGGAAAGCAGCCGCTACAACGTGAAACTGTTCCGTTTCGGCGAAGAATACAAACAGCGCCTCTATGGCGTGCTTTACTGGGCCGTAACCGTAGTCGACTGTCCGGAAGACATGACCGTACGCTTAGCCGTAGGAAGTAATTCCTCTTCCATGTGGTGGGTGAACGGCAAGGAAGCCTTATTGATGTCGGGTGACCGCCGTATGGTAGTTGATGACTGCAGCAGTCCGCTTCTCACACTGAAGAAGGGCCAGAACATCATCCGCGGCGCCATCATCAACGGTCCGGGTATGAGTGATTTCTGCATCCGCCTGCTCGATGAGAAAGGAAAACCCGTGAAGAATATTACAATCAGATAAACTAACGATAACGTTAACGATAACGATAACAAAAAAAGCATAAGTTATGAATAATCATATCAGGACAAGTCTGCTGAAAGCAGGTTTATCATTTATCATTTATCATTTTTCCATTTGCCCTGCAGGGGCACAGACAGGCAAGCCCTTCATTCACGATCCATCGACCATCCAGGAATGTGATGGTAAATACTATACTTTCGGCACCGGACAAGGCGGTCTGATTTCTGAGGACGGCTGGACTTGGGACGGCGGTGGTGTACGCCCCGGTGGCGGTGCAGCTCCCGATATGCTGAAGATCGGTGACCGTTATCTTGTGGCCTACGGTGCTACGGGTGGCGGACTTGGCGGCGGCCATAACGGCCGCATCCTCACGATGTGGAACAAAACCCTTGATCCCAAATCCCCAGATTTCAAATATTCAGACCCCATTGAGGTGGCTTCCACGGATGGCAATGAAGACTGTGATGCCATTGACCCCGGACTGCTGCTCGATCCCACTACGGGTCGTCTGTGGCTGAGCTATGGAACCTATTTCGGCTATATCCGTCTGGTGGAACTTGATCCCAAGACCGGAAAGCGCGTGGAAGGCAATGAAGCTATCAATATCGGTATCGACTGCGAAGCCTCCGACCTGATCTATCGCAATGGCTGGTATTATCTGCTGGGTACTCACGGCACCTGCTGCGACGGTGTGAACTCCACCTATAACATCGTGGTGGGACGCTCACGCAAAGTGACAGGTCCCTATATAGATAATGTGGGACGTTCCATGCTCGAAGGTGGTGGTAAGATGGTGATTGCCGCCCACGACCGTGTGGTAGGCCCCGGTCACTTCGGCCGCTGGATTGAGGAAGAAGGCGTGGAAAAGATGTCGTGCCACTTCGAAGGTGACTTCGACCAGGAAGGCATGAGTGTGCTGGGTATCCGCCCGTTGTTATGGAAAAACGACTGGCCCGTGGCCGGCGAAGCCTTTAAGGAAGGTGTCTATGAGATAGAATCGGAGCGCCGTGGCTATGCCTTGGAAATGGCCGTTGACTTCGTACGCATCAACCAACCCCGCCGTTGGTTCCGCCGTGATACGACCAGAACTCCCGAGCCTGTTTTGATGCAGACCCTTCAGGATGTGGAAAAAGCATGGCCCAAAGGCGATGTTCCCGTGCGCTGCGGTGACTATATGGTACGTCCTCACCAGCAATGGGCCATTACGGCAGCACCGAATGCCGACGGTTATCTGGGACAGCCCTACTATCGCATCTCCATTGCCGGTACTGACCGTTCGCTGACGGCCACAGCCAGCCGTGAAGTCATTGCGCAGGACGGTTTCACAGGAGCCGACGAACAACTCTGGCGTATCGACCAACTCACCGACGGCACGTTCCGCATTATGCCCAAAAAGGTGCCTGGTTGCGACAAGCCTTTGGCACTGGTGTCTGTCAGCGACAGCAATCCGACTCTTGCGGAGTTTGATTTCAACAGCGACAACTCCAAATGGAATCTGAGAAAGTAACATTAACGATAACCCTAACGATAACTATAACTTAAAATGAAAAAAACAGTATTAGCAACACTATTCATGGGCATCTTGACCATCAATGCTCATGCCCAAGTGTCTAGTAATCCTGACAAATTCCTTGGAAACATCACCACCAGCGGTAATGTAGAAGCCGGTAATCCGATTCCACAGTTTTACACGCTGTGGAACCAGATTACCTGTGAAAACGAGTCGAAATGGGCTTCCGTAGAAGGTAGCCGTGGCAACTTCAACTGGGGTGGAGCAGACAATGCTTTCAACTATGCCAAACAGCACGGTTTCACCCATAAGTTCCATGCTTTAGTGTGGGGAGCCCAATATCCCGGTTGGTTGGATAATCTGTCTGCAGGTGAACGATTCTCGGCTATGACCAATTGGTTCGACCATGCCAAGGAGCATTATAAAAACTTGCCTCTGATTGACGTAGTCAACGAGGCCGTAGGCAACCATCAGCCGGGCAACTCTATGATCAAGGCGACGCTCGGTGGCGGCGGCAAGACAGGCTACGATTGGCTAATCAAAGCCTTCGAGATGGCCTATGAGCGCTGGCCGGATGCCATTCTCATTTACAATGACTATAATTCTTTACGTTGGGATGTTGATAACTACATCACCTTGGTACAGACTCTACGTGACGCGGGAGCACCAATTGATGCCTATGGCAATCAGGCGCACGAGCTGAGTGGCTGCAGCGAAAACGAATTGAGTTCTGTTATGAAGAAGCAGCAAGATGCACTGAAGATGCCGATGTATATCACAGAATATGATATTGGCGATAATGGTAACGGCGATTACCAGAAATCTGAATTTCAAAAGCATATCCCACTGATGTGGGAGGCCGACTACTGTGCAGGAGTCACATTGTGGGGATATGTCTATGGTAGGACATGGATCGAATTAAAGGACGATCAGGGTAATGTCATTGAACGGGGTATTTCCGGTATCTACAGAGACGGGAAAGAACGTCCAGCTATGACCTGGCTGAAGGAATACATGGCCAGCGATAAGGCAAAGAATGCCAAGAGCCCGTTCCCAGGAATGAAGAAAGAAGCATCCATCTACATACGCCCCGCTGCCCTGAAAGCGGCTGCTGGAGATGTGTTACCTATTAAGGTTCGTGCTAAAATGGCTACCAAGACCATCGAGAAGATTGATCTCTATGTAAACGACGAACTGGTCACCACCATGACCGAAGAGCCCTATATCGCAGAACACACGGCCAACTCACCGGGATGGAACATCATTAAAGCCGTAGTCACGACAACAGATGGTTCCACCTACGAGCGTCTGTCGCGCTTTCAGGTAACCCGTGGCACTAAGCGCAAACCATACAACGACGTCGTGGCAGAACTGCCGGGAACCATCAAGGTTGAAGAATATGACGAGGGCTTGTCTGGCGTAGCGTATAGTAATGCTTCGCGCACATCTTATGCTATGAAGGATAATCAGTGGATGGAATATACTGTAGACGTGAAAGAGGATGGTCTCTATTCAATGGAAGTGGAGGTTGCTTCTTCAAATGCCAACGGCATGTTCCATTTATCTGAATACGGATTTGACAACCTCACCTTTCACACCAACATCACTCAGGTACCCAATACTGGAGGCAGTTCTACATTCCAAACCCTGCGCTGCCCAATGATGCAGCCCCTGACGGCTGGTCGCCATACATTCTGTCTGAATATCGACAAAGGCGGCTTCTACATCAAGAGCATGACTTTCAAAGCCCTGCCTGTCGTTGAACTGCCAGGTACGCTTGAAACAGAGGACTTTACAAGCGGTGAAAGTATCAGCATCATCAGCGGCAACGGCGGCTCTGTTCTCGGAAACACGACTACAGGCGAATGGCTGGAATATGATGTCAACATCACTCAGGCTGGTAAATACTCCTTCGAGGCTACCATATCATCGGCTATAGATAATTCTTCCTTCAAAATGACATTGATAGAAAGCGATGGCAATGAGAAGACGCTAGGTACTATCACCGTACCCAATACTGGAAGTCTGAATACTTACCAAGTAAAGACAGGTAAAATCAGAAATTCCTTCAAGGAAGGTAAACAAAGACTGCGTATTACTATAGTCAATGGCGGTTGCAACATTGACAAAGTGAAATTCATCTGCACTACACCCACAGGCATCATCTCAGCAGAGACAGATCAGGCTGCCACAGAGACACAATGGTTCTCACCTGACGGTCGCAGACTGACTGCTCCACAAAAAGGTCTCAACTTGGAACGTACGGTTATCAATGGACAGACGGTCACACGAAAAGTAATTCGTTGAAATAATTATGAAACGCTACCATATGGTAGCGTTTCATGTTTCAAGTTTCAAGTTTCAGATTTCAGGTTAAAACTTAACCTCCACTTTACTACCGTTATATTCCACAATCTTCACGTCACCACCTGGTAACTGGATGCGGAATGTACGGTTTTCCAACAATCCCTTGAAACTTCCTTCACGCTTACCGATGGTCAGCATACGCTTGCGGTCATTCCATTGCAGCGTGATAGTGCTATAGGCGCCCTGCTCGTAGTTATAGTTGTCACCCTCATCCTCATAAAGTGTGAACACTGCATCTGCACCAGGATAGACGATCATATCAAGTGTCTGCCAGTCAGCAATATTGGCATTCATCACTTCTTTCTTGCAGAGCGGTAGGATGCTACCAGCCTTCACATAGACAGGACAATGAGCCAGCGTGCCGTCAGCCTTTACGGTCTGTCCGCCTTCCAAACGTTCATTAGTCCAATAGTCATACCACTGGGTACCCTGCGGCAGATAGACATCATAAGTCTTCTTCGCCGTCCAGTCAGCCGTAACATCCTTCTGTATTTTTTCAGGTGTATAGAGTGCTTCCACGATGGGAGCCACCAACAGTGAACGGCCGAAAAGGAATTCGCGGTTGTTATCCAAAGTCTTGGGGTCGTCCTTGAAATCCATCATCAAGGCACGCATGAAACTGTCATCATTCTGGTGTACCTGCCATGAGGTACTATAGATATAAGGTAACAACTGATATCGCATCTTGACAGCAGAGAGCAGCGCATCATAGACAGGCTCACCGGGCTTTCCGTAGTAATTAAGCTCACGCCATACTTCCGTTCCGTGGCTGCGCATCATCGGGCAGAACAGTCCGAATTGCATCCAACGCACATAGAGTTCGTGATATTGGGGATTCTTCGTGCCCGACTGACTTCCTTTGGTATTGTAGGCACCTGCAAAGAAACCGCCAATATCCGTATTCACATTGGGATTAGCCGTCAACGTATAGTTAAGACAGAGGGGAACCTGCTTACGCAGTACATCCCATCTAGAATTGACGTCACCGCTCCAAGTGTTGGCGCCCGTACGCTGCTGACCGGCGAAATAACTGCGGGTAAGGATAAACACACGCTTATTCTTATCAACGGCCCGCTGATGATTATAAACGCCCTCCACGGTAGCCAACGGGAAAAGGTTACGCATGGAACGCCACGAAGCCTGCTGCTCCTTACCAGAAACAGGATCGGTCATAGGACGTACTTGATCAAGGTCACTCTCCTTAAAATCCAGATGGTCAGGATCAGTTGAATCCATCCACCAAGCATCAATACCTGTCTGATGCAGGCGGCTTAAATGACGCCAATAAATATCTCGGGCCTCTTTGCTGAACGGGTCATACACACGTACTCCACTTGGATAGTCCATGCGCGGCGGCCAGAAGGTCAGTCCGCTCTGCGGCCATGTCTGGAAATCATAGAGCAATCCTTTCTCAGAAAGGTCGCGGTAAGGTTTCGTCATGGGACCGAAGCTTGCCCAGATACTGATATTCAGATGTTTACCCTGCTGATGTACACGGTCAATCATTTCCTGATAATTGGCAAACTCCTCGTTGCCGAATTCCATGGCATTCCACACATAGTTGCTACCCCAATACTGCCAGTCCTGTATAATACCGTCGAGGGGCACACCCGTTTTCTGATAGGTATCGACCACGTCCAGCAACTGACTTGAACTAACGTAGCGCTCTCGACTCTGGTGGAAACCATACGTCCATAGCGGCAGCATGGGTACCTTTCCCGTAAGCCAGCGCATTCCGCTAATCACTCCGTCGGCATCACCACCATAGATAAAATAGTAATCCACCAGTTCACCAACCTCAGACTCCAGTTTCAAAGTACGTCCATCATCGTTCAGCGCAGTCGGCGAATAGTTGTCCCAAAAGACACCATAGCCCTTGATGCTCTGAAAGAAGTGAGCATAGTCTTCCTGGTTCGACTGCATCATCCGACGGTTCTCGCCACGCTGGTTCATCTTCCCATTTTGGAGCATCCCCAAACCATAAATTGGTTCCTGCTCATCTAGCTCAAAACTCTGAATAACACGGTAACGGCCCTTATCCACACCTTCTGTTATCGGACGGAAAGCTGAACCTCCTTCACGTAACAATACATTACCTTTCTTGTCCGTGAAAGTCAGTCGGCCAATGCCGTCTTTCTTCACCAGCACATTCTTGGCATTGCCAGCCTGGGGTGTGGCCGTCACCACCCAACTGTGATGCTCCACCTTCGCATCTGTCGGTGTCTTCACTACTCTAACAATATTAGGAGAGTAGTAAATCACTTCGGTATTCTGGGCGTAGGTCTTGACCGTGCCCCAAGCGCTCATCAGCGCAATAATCAGTAGTAGAAAGTTTTTTTTATTCATAAAACTGCATAGTATATGTATTAAACTCTTTTCACATGTTTAAAGACCCAGTTTCAACTCCCACCAGTCGATATTAAAGAGTTTCGGACCTTTGCGACCTTTGAATGTGAGATAAAGGTCATGAGTGCCTGAGACAGTTTCTTTCAGATTAGCAGAAAGTGTCTGCCACTGTTCCCAGCCTCCTGTGCCGGGTACATCGAGATGCACAAGCTCCTTGCCTCCAATGCTGTCGACATGAAGTTCAATGCTTCCTCCACGCAATCCGCTTGCCACACGTGCAGAGAAAGCACTCGGACCATTTGCACCAAAATCCACATGCTGCAACTTGATATAGTCGCCGTTATGAACATCAGTAACATACACTCCGATGGTTTCGTTTTGTTCCGTCTTCACGCCACAGGAAAAAGCCATGGTCTCAGCCTCTACCCTTCTATAAGGATTGAAAGTAGCGACAGGTTTCACGCCCTCATCGGTAGGCATAATCGTTGGGAACGAGCCATCGTTATTGTAATGGAACTCTTCCACAGCTACGCTACGGCCAAAACCACCACCCTCAGGCAGTTTTCCTGTATGGTAGAAGAAATAGCTATGTCCCTTGTAGTCGGCTACACCGCAGTGGTTCGTAAACGAGTTAGTATCGCAGAGCGGCATAATCTCGCCCGCATACTTCCAAGGACCTAAAGGCGAAGGTGCTGTACTGTAGGAGATATGCTCGGGCACACCACCGGCAGCATACAACAAGTAATAGCCTTTCGACTTTTTCTTGATGCCTTGAAGGGTAGGCTTCTTCATCAGCCATGGGCCTTCCACATAGCTGTCCTTATACTGCTTACCCTTCTCACGCTTATTCATGACGGGTGCACCGAAAGCCTCCTCGGTCATCTCAATCCTCCCGAGTTCTCCCTCATAACTGATCATATCGCGATTCAGTTTCAAGTAATACAACTGAGGATTGCCCCACATAAGCCATGCCTGTCCGTTATCGTCAATCAACACCGTGGGGTCGATATGGTCCCAGGAACCATTCTCAAACAGAGGTTTGCCAATAGCATCGCGGAAAGGACCTGTAGGCGAATCTCCCACAGCCACTCCGATAGCCATACCGTTTGACAATTTCGAATGGGCACAGATATACCAGAAGAACTTTCCGTCGCGTTCAATACACTGTGAGGCCCAGGCACGGTCGTCGGCCCAGGAGAAACTCTCCAAGGCCAAAGGAGAGCCGTGGTCTTGCCAGTTCACCATATCGTTTGTGGAATAGACGCGCCACTCCTGCATCCAGAAGAAGTCTGCCTTGTCCTCATCATGTCCGGTATAGACATACATTGTGCCGTCGTGCACCATCGGTGCCGGATCGGAAGTAAACCATGTCTGCACAAAAGGATTCTGCGCTGATATCCATGCCGGAATCAAAAACAGAGCACCGGCAACGCAAAGATATTTAAACTTATACTTCATTATGCTATTGCTTAAAATGTTCAGGGATGTACTAATCTTACTTCATAAATCTCACCAATCTGGCGGTGAGGCTTTGCCACAAACTTCACGCGCACCTGCTGCTTGCCTTTGAGCACAGGTGCAGGCAGTTCGTAGGTTTCATATTTGAACTCGGAGATGCGGTATTTACCTGTGTTATTGACGGATTGTACGAGTACATCATCCACAAAGATGTCGAACTCATGCGTCTTCCATTCGCCTACGCCCCAGTATTTCAGACGCAGACTCAAGTCGTTGCGGCCATCAGTCTGCATGAGGTAACTAAAGGAATGACCGTCACGGGCATCACGGAAGAATACATTGTTGGAGTTGCCTGTATAACTTCCGTCGGTCTCCATCTTGTGATCGGTCTCGGGCTGTTGTTCACCAGGTTGCACCTTATCGACGGTACGTGCCTCGAGTGCCTGCCGTTCCTTTTCTTCCTGAGCAAGACGGTCGAGGTATTGCTGATAACTATCTTCCGTCAACGCAAGCCAATACATCATATAACGACTGTCGTGAATCTCGAAGAAAGGCTGCAGTTCTCCTGAGATGCCGTTTACCATCTTCGTGGAAAGCGTGAAATGAAGGGGTTTACCTGCTACGGGTGTCAGTTGCGAGGGAATAGTCTCGATATTGTTGTTGATGAGAATGGGAGCTTGGTCGATAGGCAACTTGGCTCCACTGGCATACTGACCAAAACGACTGTCGTCGGCGATGAGGTGTGCCATATCCTCTGTGCCTGTCTTCATACTTAGCAGAATGGGACCATACATCAACGCCACATACTGAGGTACGTTGGGCAGGTATTTAAGACTTGCGTGCATAGGAAAATGGATGGTGACCACATCACCGCGCTTCCACTTACGGTCAATGGTGACATAGGAAGAAGGACCGCTGATGATGCTTACAGGTTTGCCGTTTACCTCAACCTTAAATTCTCCGGGACGAACCCACCCGGGATAGCGCACCAGCAGAGAGAAACGACCTTTACCCTCGGTAATGGTGATACGGCTCTCTTCGCTATAAGGGAAATTTGTTTCCTGACGAAGTACGATGCCACGCTCTTTCCAATTCAATTCGGAAGCCACGAAAAGGTTCACAAAGAGAGCATCACCCACATGGGTGTAGATGAACTGCCCGTACTTGCCATGGTTTTCCATACCGGTACCAACACAGCACCACATAGCTTCGTTGGGAGCCGAGTAATTACGGTAATGACGTGGACGTTCAGGCGTGAAATAAACATAGCCACCGTGCTCAGGATGCTGCGACGAGAGGATATGGTTCATCATGGCCTGCTCATAAAAGTCAGCATAGCGTGCCTCGGGATTACGACGGTGGAGATCCTCTGTCAGTTTCAGCATATTGTTGGTATTGCAGGTCTCCGGACCATCGATATCGTTGATAAAATCCATGCAGGCATCTTTAGCGGGGAAATGCTCACGGCGGCTGTTACCTCCGAAAGCCAGCGTTCGTTCTCCAGTGACGATATCCCAGAAAAAGGAGGCCGCCATATGGTACACCTCATTACGACTGATTTCTGCAATGCGCTCAAAACCCACCACTTTCGGTATCTGAGTATTGGCATGCAGATTGTCTAGACAATCCTGCCGTTGAGACAAAGGCGTGAGCAACCGCTTATGAGAGAAACGGCGAGCACATTCAAGATATTTCTTGTCACCTGTCATAGCATATGCATCGGCAATGACTTCGTTCATACCGCCATGCTCGTTGCCAAGCATTTGTTCCATCTGCTGATCGGAAAGTTTCGATGTGATATTGACAGCCCAATCGCAGAATTCCAGAAAGAGTTCCTTCGCCTGTGCATTACCGCAATATACCCATGCGTCGCGCAGTCCGGCATACATCTTGTGCAGATTGTAAAAAGGTGCCCACGAACCGTTATAAACGCGGAAGTCGCCTTCCTTGAAACTACTCCAGATCTTGGCACTGTTGGGCATACCTCCCATATAGCCGACACCCCATTCGGGATGGTTTTTCTTATTCGCCTCGGCACACTCCGTAATCTCACTGATCATATACTCCATGCGGCGGCGACATTCCTCATCACCCGTGGCGGCATTAATCGCCATCGCGGTGAGATAGTGACCACCCACGTGTCCGTCCAAGCCATCCCAGTTTGGATAGGTCTTGGCCTTGGGTTCCAAACCTGCCTCCTTGCGATAGGGTGCCAGCAGACGGTCACAGTCATACTTCAGGAGGGTTTTGATATTCAGGTCACGGGCATGCTTCAACGGTCCTTCGAGCAGAGTTACGTCACCCAATGGGAACTCGTTAGCATAAAGACCATTCTGGGCTGTGGCCGTCATTGCCACCGCTCCAAACAGGAGGGGAAGAAAGATTTTTCTCATTTATTTCTTAAGTTTTGCTTTTCCGTTAACGATATACAGGCCATTAGGCAGACTGTTCCAGTCGCTCTTTTCCCCCACCTTGACACCCTGAAGGTTGAAAACAGAATCTCCATACCGTGAACGTTCATTGGTCATTGGTGTATTCTCAATAATCTGAATACCGGTAGTGGGGGTGAGGGTACAGAAAGTGAAGTAGGTTGGCTCATCAAACATGGCAGGATGTGTAGCATCCTTGAGATATTTGCCCGTGCCTACATTCTTCAGCGTCCAGCCCTTGCCTTCCACATACTGAATATCCCATACCGCACCGTCAGGAATGTCGTAACCTCTCTGGCCGTTCAGACCTTGAATAAAGCAACTACTACCTGTAAGAGCCTGTGAGTTGAGATAGCCCGTACCGCCATCCACCTGGTATTCCTCACCATCATTAGTAATAAGGCGCAGACTACGACCACCGGTAATCCTGCTAACCTTGAAAAGGCAACCCTCGTTGATGTTTATCAACGCCGTTTTATAGTCATCGTAGCCTAACTGCTGACCTGATTCACAATAGAAGGCCTTGCCTTCAGCCTCGTTGACGATAGCAAAGTTTTTCTGAGCCAAGGCAGACAAACCACCTGTGAGGCGCTCGCCAATAGTCCAAAATTTGATGTAATCCTCAGGATGATTCATCACATCCAAAACCTTCTCGGCATAGCGCTTGCCGAAGGTGCGATAACCCGCAGCCGAAAAATGCCAGGGGTCTGTGCCATTGCCGGGAATGCCTTCGGCTGATACGACATGACCCGTAGGGATGACCTCGGGTATCTTAGCGACAACATGATTGTGCCAAGAGCAGCCACCGCCCATGTTTTCGTACTCGGTCTCACCCACAAAGATGGGCACATCGGCAGCCTTCAGGCCGAGGTCAGTGAGCATATCCTTATAGATTTTCTTCACCATTCCAGGCCACTTTTCATCTCCATTGTTCGTCTCTCCCTGGTGCAATAGGATACCCTTGATGACACCTACCTCCTGAGCTTTCTTTGCCATCTCAATAATACGGCCGTAAGGGTTCCCGCCATAGTGACGCTTGGCCAGCACAGCCCACCATGTATCGGGTTCTGCCTTTAGCTTGTCTTGGTATAAATCTTTGTCGAACATCTCGATAGGACTACCTCCCATAGCCACGGCAATAACACCTATCTTTTTGTCGGGCAGTTCCTTTACCATCGTACGACCGAAATAGTCCGTCGGACCTAACTTGCCGTCCGGGCTGACAATGGGGCACTCAGCTGTGTACCAGTTGCCAAGTGTACGTTTAGGGTTGGTAAAATTACAAGTGGCCAGCATCTGGAATCGTGGGTCAACATTACCTACATCCTGGGCTTCCCATTGGGCATTGCCCTCCATGTTCGACTGCCCGAAACAGATGTAGATATAGAAGTTAGGATCAACTTCGGCACGTGCGCCTTGCAGGGCAGTTGCCAATATTGCGATTGATAATAGTATTCTTCTCATCTTTTAGTTATCGTTAGGGTTAACGTTATCGTCAGGGTTATTTATTGCGAGCCGCATCAAAGAACTTCACCATACGAGCGAGATTCTCTTCGGTGTACATATTGAAGCCATGACCGCCTCCGTCAACGGGATAGAACTCCGACTTGACACCTGCATCCTGAAGGGCTACAGAGAACTGCTCTCCCTGACAGAAGGGAACGACATTATCCTCCGTGCCATGGAAAACAATGATGGGAGGATCGTTCTTGTCCAAATAGGTGGCAACACTCAGAGAGCGGTATTTGTCAGGCGCATCCTCTTTTGTTACGCCTCCCAACAACACCTGTTCTGGGGAAGGATTCATCATCATGGCCTTTCCGCAGTCCATATGGAGCAGATCCACGGGACCCGACCAGTCGGCAGCCACATTGACACGGCTGCTATAATCGGTATAGGCTCCCACCGTGCCTTCCAAATCGATTTGCTCCATGCCTACAGAGGTTTGTTTGGTGCCTGAAGTGGCAGCTGCCAATGATGAAAGATGACCACCGGAAGAGAAACCTGAGGTGGCTACAAAGGTGGTATCGAGCTGATATTTGTCGGCATTGGCACGCAGATAGCGGATAACGGCCTTGATATCATGAATCTGGGCTGGATATTTGGCATCCTGACTGGAACGGTGGTTAGGCGTCACCACGGCATAGCCTGCCTTCAACAAGGCAGCACAGATGGTGCCGAGGTCGGCCATTCCCTTGCTGCTGTTACTGAACCATGCACTTCCATAGATATGTACGACGACGGGATATTTATCCGCCTTCTTCTCCGGCAGATAGATGTCGAGTGTATGATAAGCCTTGTCATCACCGGCATAGTTGATATCACTGAACTTTTGAGAATAGTGCATTTGCTCGGCAGAGAGTTGCTGTCCACCGAAACCGAAGCCACCCTGTGGCTGAGCCCATGCTGTCGTAGCAGCAAAGAGGGCAAAAATAATACTTGTACGTTTCATGATTTATTAGTTTTTGATATTATTTCTTGTGATAAGTGAATTGGTTGACATCTACATAACCACCCGACCGCTTTGTGGCATAATTGAAAATGCCGAACTTGGTGCCCATGAAGAATCGCTGCCAATCGAAGCGCAAGGGATAGTTGGCGGTGCCGATCTGAATCCATTCGGAACCATCGAGGCTGTAATAGAAGTTGGCATTGTCGCGACCACCGGGGAAACGGCCTTCTCTCGGGCGGAAATCTCCATCGATGCGCAACCAAATCTTTGTCTGGTGGAGCGGAACTTGCTCAATGGTCTTCTCCTCACTTGAAGTCACCTCCTTGTCGCGGTCGGTGAGTTTCACGGAGAGTTCATTCATTTGCAGCACAAGCTTACCACCCTGTTTCTTGATGCAGAGGGCACCCGTGTCGCTGTTGAAAGCTGCCAGTCCGGCACAGTCGCCATCTTTCATGTGCGAGAGATCCATTTCAATGGCACCGCTGCATTGCGGGCCTTCCATTCTCTGTGTCAACGTATTCGGGGCGAGATAGAGGGTGCTGACCACCCTGTTCGTCTTCAGGCGCAAGTATCCCGGCCGCTCCTTCAAAGACCATGACTTGTCAATGGGGTTATGGTTCCATTGCCAATGAAGTCCGAGTTTGTCGGATGAGAAGTCATCGCTCTTGACAATAGATGCCGCGGGCTGTCCGCTTTTCAGCGGTCTCACCGTTTCAGGCACCTTGCCGTTCTCATCGCCCAGCATCGGCCATCCGTCAATCCAACGGCAGGGCATCAACGTGAGCACACGACCCACGCCGCCACGATCTTGGAAGATGATGCCGTACCAGTCGCCGTCTTCCGTATCCACGATGGTACCCTGAGCCTCATAAGAGAAGCCACCGAATTCACTCTCCAGAATCACCTGCTTCTCGTAGGGACCCAGTATATTGTCAGCACGGTAGCACACCTCACGGCGATGATGGCCGGGGGCATAAGAATGGGAAATCATCAGCAGGTAGTATTTGCCGTTGTGCTTAATCATCCGGCTACCCTCCAAGAGACCTTTCTCCTCAGCCTCACGCTTGAACAACTGCCGGTGGGTGCCCTCGATGACATCCGAAAGATCGGGCTTCAACTCCATCAATTCACCTGTGCCATAAATCACATAGACGCGTCCGTCATCATCAAAGAACAACGAGCAGTCATGGAAATGGCGCATACGCGATACCAGTGTCCAGGGCCCAGAAGCCTGCGGAGCCGTCATGATATAGGTTTCACCGGGATGCTGAGGACCGGGCTGAGGCGCATTCTCATTAGGAGCAAAGAGCGCATAGAACCTTCCGTTATGGTATTTCAGTGAGGTAGCCCACTGGCCGCGGCCATAGACTGTCCCATTCTGCAGGTCATATTTCGGTGAATCCGTCAATTTGTCGAAGATATAGCCCACGGTTTCCCAGTTCTTCAGGTCTTTCGAAGCCATGACGGGAGCACCTGGCATCAGGTGCATCGTGGTGGATACCATGTAGAAGGTGTCACCCACGCGAATGACATCGGGATCGGGAACATCAGACCATAGCATGGGATTATGGACATCCTCCTCAAAGACAAAGACAAAGCCGCCACGGGGCTTGCAGGTAACTGACGGCGACAACCGTCCGCCGATAGGCAGGATATCCCAACCCCCTCCCGTCCTCCCCGAGGGGAGGTTTCTGTCTCTCCCCCTCGGGGGAGTCAGAGGGGGGTCCAAAAACGCCCTTGTGAAACGCTCCCCTTTCACAATGTCAGCAAGCTGAAGGGGAATGGTCTTTACGGAGTCGGTGCCGTTGATGCCGGCCACATACCAGGTGGTACCACTACGGCGGGCCATCACGACATATTCACCGGGATAGCCCGAGACAAGGCGTGTCTCATCCCAAACCGTCGGAAGGTTGCTCAGGAATTCCTGCACCTCTTTGGGTTGTGCCAAATAGCTCTCGGGCTTGTCAGCCAGATGCTGAAGACCGCTCTCAAACAACACGGTCAAAGCCAGTTCGTGGGCATTGGTGGTGATATGGGGATGTTGCGAATCGCTGAACGTACAGGGTGTGTAGTCCATCGGTCCGATTACGTTGCGGGTGAAAGGCAATGTGGCATTATGGCGGGCAGCCTTATCGGTGAAGGTCGGCACATTGTTGTACCATTCAGCACCATAGACGGCCTCCGTGGAGAGCAGGTTTGGCCATGTGCGTTGCCAGCCACGCGGAATCGTCGCGCCATGGAAATTCACCAGCAGATGATGGCGGGCGGCACATTCCAGCAAATCCTGCTGGTAGTCCATATTCAACTGGTTGTCGCCGGAGAAGAAATCAATCTTCACACCGGCCACACCCATCCGCTCGCACCATGCAAACTCCTTCTCACGGTCCTCCTTCTTGTTCAGGCGGTATTTCGGTGTGGGAGCACCATCCACCCAACCCACGGAAGAGTTGTACCAGATGAGCGGCTTCACGCCCTGCGATTTTGCATAGTTGATGGCGTCCTCGATGGTCTTACCCTCTTTCATCGTGTCCCATTCCGCATCGATGAGCACGTAGGGCAGACGAAGGCTGACGGCCATATCCACATATTGCTTGATGATATTGTAGTCGTTAGAGCCATGATTATAGGCCCAGTAGATCCAAGACACCGTGCCGGGTTGAATCCAATGGGTATCAGCAATTTTGCTCGGCTCGCTGACATCGGTCACCAACGTGGATTCCACCACATCCTTCAGACTTCCGATGATGGCCAATCGCCAAGGAGAAGATACCCCCTCCAAACCTCCCCGAGGGGAGGCTTCCTGCTCTCCCCCTCGGGGGAGCTGGTGGGGGGTCACGCGGTAGTTCTCCCCGTCGTTATAGAGACAGGCAGCACTCTGTCCACGCCCGATATTCGCCTCCGTAAGCAGCACAAACGTGCCGTCAACGGGTTCGAGCAAGGCAGGGAAGCCCCAGCGGTTGTTATAGCCTTCTGCCGACTTTGAAACTCCGCTGAATGAAGGGACGGGCTGCACCTTGTAAGTGGTAGAGAGTGGGAAGAAGCCTTCATAGGCATCCGTCCATTGCTGCATCCACCGCTTGGTGCCCTCAGGAATCTTGTAGATGGTATTTTCTTCTATCCTCCCTTCTCTCTTCTCATAGCGGAAAGCCACGCCGTCGTTGAATACGCGGAAGACGATATTCATTCCTCCCTTCCCCATCTCATAACGGTACTCATTAGCTTCATTCTCGCAATGCAGACGCTTGCCTGCCAGCATATCATAGCTGACAAGAAGGCGCTTGGGACCTTCCATCCTGTTTCCTCCCTGAAGAGGGGCAGTTGACATGCTCAACACAAGTTTCCCACCATGGAAAACTTCGAAACCGGAATTCACTTGCTTCACTTCTATACGCTTGTCAGGTGAAGTCATGGTCTTCTCTTGAGCCTCAACACCTGTACTGAGAGCAAGAAATAGCAGTACGGCAAAAATGTTCTTTATCATCTTTTAGGTTTTTATCCTTGCAAAGATAAGCATTTCTCCCGTTTTCGCGCGTAAAAATATGTAAAGAAATCCCCTACTTCCGTTAAAATGAGACATTAACGAAAGTAAGGGATACGTTTCAGCGAAAAGCAAGCCTGATTCGTTACTCCACCGGCTCCAACTTGAAATCCGTGGCAGAGAACCAATGGAACCTGTTGGCATCGGATTCAGACAGTTCGGAGTCGGCATAGACGCCATAGCGCACCAAGCTGTCAGGGCCTACCTCGACGTCCTTCAGGATGGTTTGGGTCCAACCAAATCCATTGCCGTTGTTTGCCTCCGAGATACGCTTCATCAAATGACCGTTCTCAGTCGTGTTGATTTCCGCATCGGAAACTCTGGCCACATAGTCTACGGCCATCTGCCAGATGTTGCCGCCCTCGTTGCCCAGCGGCGTGATGGAGATAGAGTCGCGGCCCATAGCAGTCTCGGCATAGATAAAGGCGCCCCAGTTGTCGGCCCTTGCATTACACGTCAGCCGATAATGGCCGGGAGCCTTCTTTTCGGTACGCTCTGCCTGGAAGAGCAGATTACCACTGGGGTCGTAGGCATCCAGATAACGCACCCGACGGTCGCCTGTGAAGTATTTCCCGCTGTTCGTATAACGGCGGCTGAGACAGTTTTCGGCCTTCAGCAGCTTCCAATGGTTGTCCTGATAATACTTCCATTCCTCATCGTGGAAATAGAAGCCATCCTTCATGCCGTCCTGCACATGGATATGCGACTGGTATTCCTGATCATTGATGGCTCTTGCCTGCTCGGAAATCTTCTTCATGGCGAAGATGCAACCACCCACGGCTACCAGCCATAACAACAGCCAGAACACACGCTGAGGGGTTCCCATGGAACTGATCTTGCCCGTCTTTTTCATCAGGGCATGCACCGCACAATAGGCGGGAATGAAACAGGCCACCAAGGCACAGACGCCGAGTATCCAGAACATCTCGGGATGCTGCGCCATTTCCAGTTGCTCCTTATAGAAAAAATCTCCAATCATGGCTTGCGGAACAACATAGAGCCGCACTAACATGACAAGTATAACCACACATGGAATAAGCAACAGCACTCCGGCAATAATCAGTAAAAACTGGAACATCGCTATTAGAATACTGAAGAATCCTGCCAGACAACCGTTTGATTTCTGCTTAAGATTCATATCGGCGGCAGCATCCATCTTCTGCTGGGCCTCATTGGTCACCTCGTTGGCCAAAGTCTGGGGGGTAATCTTCTTCCCCTTCATCCTCAGCCGGTCTTCAGGTGTTGCAGCCGATGGCAACAAGATGGCAAGTATTACATAGACGATGACAGGACCTAAGTTCATAAAACCGATATGAAATAACTTGAAGAACCCGAATAGTGGAATACATATCAAGACGAAACCGATGCGCCACCAAGTACGGTCACCACCGAAATAATTGGCAAAGCCTGCCAGCACGCCAGCCACCATTCTGTTCTCCATATCGCGATAGAGCCGTTTCGGAGCAGAAGTTTTCTGAGATACCTGTTCACCATCTGAAAGTTCAGCTTCTTCACGGTCAATTTCTTCAGGCGCACCGATCCGCTTGATGATATCCTGCACGTGTTCTATGGAAATGGCCTCCACACCCTTTGCCTTCTGTTCCGAGAGCAGTTCGGCAATCCGGGCCTCTATGTCGTTGAAGATTTCAGCCCCATCCTCCTGTTTGCTGAAGTGATGGCGCAGGCTCTCCTCGTAGTTGTTCAGCAACTCATAGGCATCCTCATCGATGTTGTAGAGCTGTCCGAAAAGGTTAATGGTTATGTTCTTTTTCATACGTTTTTATTGTTAATAAGCACGGTTTTAGACTTCAAGACTCCCACGGTATGGGCTATTTCCGTCCACGCCTGATCGAGTTCGTTGAGAAAGAGACGCCCATCATCGGTCAGGGCATAGTACTTACGAGGAGGCCCCTGCGTACTCTCCTGCCACTCATAGCCCAACAGCCCGTCGTTCTTCAGTCGGGTCAGCAGCGGGTAGAGCGTTCCTTCCACCACCAGCAGTTCCGCTTCCTTCAGTTGCTGGATGATGTCGGAGGTATAGGCAGGCCGCTCCTTGAGCAATAACAGGATGCAATATTCCAGCATCCCCTTCCGCATCTGCGACTTTGCATTGTCAATGTTCATAGTCGTTAAACCTTTGAAATTAAACACTTTAGCAGTCTCGCGATAACTGCCGAAAGGCAAATCTGTGGCCATCAGTCACCTTTCATACTGCAAAGATAGGCAAAATATTAGTACCTTGCAATACAAAGTACTATATTTCTTTAATAATTTAAATACATTTAACAAATAGGATGGGGTCACGAATCGTTCTCCCATTTTGCCACATCGCCACTTTGCCACTTTGCCACATTAAGGTGGTTCCGACTTTCGGAGAAGAATGTAGAGTTAAAAGTTATTATAATATATTATATATAATATATTATAATAATATTAATTAGCTTATAATCTATAGATATTTTTCCGTATCTTTCTTTCAATTTGTAATCACGCCTTCTGAATCTAACCCCTGAAAGGTGCTTAATGTGGCAAAGTGGCATTGTGGCATTGTGGCGTTTTTCGGATTTTCACAAAAAACGACTGGATGGGACCACTGTTCAGAACCAGCGTTTACATCCTTTCCGATGGGTGGAAGCAAGGCTTCTGATCATTGGTAGCAACCCTTCCAATGAGTGGAAGCGCCAGAAAGGAACGATAAGGTACCAATAAGTCATAATAAGGTACCCATAAGTTCTAATAAGGGGACATTGCGTCAGCGGAATGTTGTATCTTTGCAATGCATTTGAAAATCCAGGAGAGAATTCGCGATACCCTCCTGTCAACATATAGAACAGCGCTCTTTGAATTACTTTTTCTTCTTAGGTGCAGGAAGGTGCCGGCAGGTCTCACGGACAAGCGAGGAGAGATAGTCACGGTCATCCACATCTGCGATATAGAAATAGTCTTTGGCTCCATCATAAGGCTTCCGCATCTCTATGGTCCGCAGCAGCTGCCTACCCGCTTCCGTAGGCTTCACAAAGAAACGATCATCGCAGATAAGTCCGAAGATTTTACCGTCACAATAGATGCCGTAGTCACCGAACATCTTGCGCGTCGTAATCTCACCTGCCCCACCGCATTGGTCGGCGATGTACTGAACAAAATCTGAGTTACTGGCCATAATTTATCTGTTTGTTCTTTACCAAGGTCAATGGTTCCGCTTGAATTCGTCCAGCTGTCTGAAGCAATGCCGGTCGATAATCTGCTCCAGCCGGCGGTCGGGATTGTTGCGAATACGGCAGTTATAGTCGAAAATCATCATCTCGCCATTTCGGGCGGTATAGGGTTGCCAGGCGGGAAGTCCCTCTATGTTGGGATTGCCGGTGGTGGCGAACTGAGCCCATGCGCTGCTCATGAGGTCGGCCAGCGTGAGGTCTTCCTTGCCGGGTGAAGGGAGATCGCTGTGGGAGTGGTGCAGGCGGTTGAAGCAGAACTTCAGTTCGGCACCATGAACAGAGCCCTTGCTGACGGGTGACTTCCAGGTGAACATATACATATAGGTCTTGGCTTTCCGGCTTTCAGCAATGGCATCGGCCGTGATGATGGTCTTCGGGCGGAAGAGCCAGTCGATGCTCACCAGGTCCTGGGGTGTGTAGTCGGGATAGGCATCGGCGAGCGCCTTGATATAGGCATCGGTCTCATCGCCAAAGGTTTTAACCAGCTGATTGCGGGCATCATCCATGGTCATGGACTGATTGTAGGACAGGCGTTGCAACTCATTGAAAGTGGTACCTATCAGAATGGGTACATGCGAGGAAATGTCTGCAAAGCCGGGTTGGAAGGGTTGTTGCAAAAGTACATCACCATCGGGCGTGGGACCAAATCCCCACATCATGGGAGTACCTGGCCGACGAGTGCCGATACTGGCTGCCATGGCCTTCTGTCCGGCGGCATAGAGTTCCTTGTAGGGCACGTCCTTAATCTTCTCCACATCCTTCTTGTCGATGCCCAACTCCTTGAGCACAGCCTCGCCCAATGCCTCGCTCATGGCTTTGGTGTTCACGTTCAGGATCGTACCGCTCATGATAATCGCCTTGTGGAAAAGCCCTTTGGCAGGAGGCATGCAGAGCAGGGTTCCCACCTTGCCGCCACCACCGGATTCACCGAAGATGGTCACATTGTAGGGGTCGCCGCCAAACTCCTTGATGTTGTCGTGCACCCATTGCAGCGCCTTCACCACATCAAGCATACCCACATTGCCCGAGTGCTTGTATTGTTCTCCGCAGGTGGAGAGGTCAAGGAATCCGAGGATGTTCAGACGGTGGTTCACACTCACCACCACCACGTCCTTCTTTGCCAGACACATACCCGGGTCCCAAGCAGAAGTGCCTGAATCGAAACCTCCGCCGTGAAGCCAAACCATCACGGGCTTGAGCAGGGCAGGCTTGAGTTCAGCGCCAGCAGGACGACGGGGAACATGGGTTGTCCACACGTTCAGCACACAACATTGTTCCGACATCTCATCCTCTCCCATCTCGCGATTTGTAAGCTGCATGGCCTGAGGCCCCCAGTGGTCGCACACCCTCACCTCTTTCCACGCCTTGACGGACTTTGGAGGCATGAAACGCTCCACCTTTGCATAAGGGATTCCCAACCAAGCCATCGTGCCTTCCTGTACGATGCCCTGAACGGGACCCGACTTTGTGTTGACCACAGGAGTTTTATCTTGTGCCACACAGACGGTTGCGAGACTTAGGGCAACCATCAGCAACATCAGTTTTGTTTTCATGCCTGAGAGGTTTATGGATTGATTTGATTACTGTTTACCTGAAAGGTGCTTGCGCTGGTGCTTCACACCGTTGGCATCTATCGTCTGCTCAATGATGACGCCGTGAGCCTGTTTTGAGTTTGACAAACGACGGCCAGAGAGGTCGTAGCTCTGCCGCTTGACGGGCTTGTTGTTCTCCATCGTCTGAATACCGTCTGTCCCCATTTCCGTAAACTGCCAGGCATCTACGTAGAAGTCGGTGGCATCTGTGACTACGAAATAAAGGTTTTCCTTCTCACCCTTCAGTTTGCCTTCAGGGATGTCAAAAGTCTGCTCTTCCATTTCTGTCGAAGAGAATTCGATGGTGGTCACCTTTGTACGGGGACTGGAACCGTTGCGCAGTTCCATCTTGCCCATGCCCTTGGCACGAAGCGTGAACTTAGAGGCGCCAGTCGTTCCGTAGTTGATACCACGAACGTTAATCCACGTGCCAGCCTTTAACTTCACCTGCATGTTAATGGAGGCATCGTTACCCAAAGTGTTGATTCTTGTATTCTTTTTGATGTTAGTATAGTCCTCATAGCCCACACCACGACAACTGGCCATCATCTCGGCCTCCTGCCATTCGTAGGGATTTAGTTTCTTTATCTGCTTGACGCCCTCGCTGTTCTGGGTAACGCGGCTTATGGTTGCCGTTGTTTCGTTCACCGTGGTCTGGTTCACGCAGATAGAACGGTAGTCGCCGGCACTTGCATCTACCTCACCCTCTTTTTTCATAGCGTTCAACAGAATATCACCGTGGTTGTGGTACAGATGATAGTACTTGCCCTGAAACTTCTGCAGATGCGAGTGGTTGTTGCCTCCTACGCCTGGACCATAGAAATCTCTATATACCCATGAATCAGGATCAAGAGGGTTGTCGCTAACCATATAGCACATGGTGCCGCCGCCAGGAGCACTTACGCTGATGTTATGCTCACTCTTGTAAGCGTTCCATTGATTGTTGTCACGGTTTGCCCAGTTCGAACAGTAGGTATAGACATATTTGCCGCCGATGACGTTCAACTCGTTGGCTTCAAAGTGGTAGGGTGCGTGTATCTTGACAGCAGAGCCGTCCACCTCGGTCATCGAGGGCTTCAGTTTTATAATGCGGGCAGCTTCGGGCATTATCTCACTGGGACCAAGTCCGCCGAAAGAAATCCAGCCCACTCCGTTGTCATCGATGGTCACACCCGGGTCGAAATTAGCATTGGTACCCTGCGGGTTTGCACCTGGCGTGTCGTAATGAATCATCAGTTCCTGGTTCGGCGACTTAAAAGGACCAATAGGCGAATTGGCCTTCAGTACGCCAACGCCGTGACTCGAGTTACAGAAGTATAGGAAGAACTCATCCTCGCCCGTTTCAGGGTTAGTACGCCACGTAACCGAAGGTGCCCACGAGACCCCATAGCCCTTATACCACGGATTGGTCACCCAGCCGCTGCAGATCTTCTTCGTGTCGATGGTGCCGTGGAAGGTCCAGTTGACCATATCGGCGGTGGAAAAGACAACTATCGATTTGATGTTGCCGTAGGTGTTGTCACCCTTCTTACCATTGGCCATAAACTCCTGATGGTCGTTCGAGCCATACACATACAGGCGTCCATTGTACTCCAGACCCGTTGGGTCGGCGCAGAAGATGTTAGAACTGATGGGGTTATTGTTGCCCGAACCTTTATAGTCGGTAGCCAGTGTCTGTGCCGCCAATGATATGCTGCACGCCATAAAGGCTACGGTTGTGAAAAGCTTTTTATTCATCATTTTATTATTTGAAGTTACTTTATTTAATCCTTATTTATTGGCAACTATGACCACACCGCCATTACATGGAATGGTGACCGTCAGCTGCTGTTTCTTGTTCTGCTTCAGGGTCTTCACGCTGCCCTGCAGTTTTGCATCGTCACTATACACCTTTAGCTGACTGCCTGCAGCAATCATCGGCAGCGAGATGGTCTTCTTCAGAGGCTGCTCTTCGGCATTGATGCCTGCCACAAACCACTGGTCGCCACTGCGGCGGGCGATGATGGCATAACGGCCGGGATAACCGTCAATGAAGCGGATTTCATCCCAGGTGGTGGGCACCTGCTTCATGAAGTCGATGGCCCACGAGGGAGCATCGGTGAGGTTGTTGGGGGCCATGGCGAAATGCTGAACGCTACTCTGGAAGAGTACGGCAGTAGCCAATGCAAAGACATCACTCGTCCGACGCTGGTTGCCATGCTTGTTGTCGGCTCCATAGTATTTGTTGAGTGTAGAGCCACCGAAATCCATCGAGCCCACCGTATTGCGGATAAAGGTGTGGGTACAGGCATTACGGGCCTCTGCATCACACATTCCCTGTGAGAAATGGAGGTTCTCACTGGCCAGCACAGCCTCCGATGCCACATAGTTGGGATACATGCGCTCCCATCCACGGGGCAGAGTACAGCCATGGAAGATGACCTGCAGGCCGAAATCGTTGGCATCGCTGAGAATATCCTCGTAGAGTTGCATCATCATTTGCTTGTCGCCTCCGAAGAAGTCCACCTTGATGCCCAGGATGCCATTTTCCTGCATCCATTTCATCTCCTTGCGGCGCAGGCGGCTGTTGTCCATAATGCCCTTAGGGGTTTGGGGGGCATCATTCCATTTGCCGTTGGAGTTGTACCAAAGAAAGAGTCCCACGCCTTTCTGACGGCCATAGGCAGCCAGCTGCTCCATTCGTTCATAACCTATCTGTTTGTCCCACAAGGCATCCACAAGCACAGAGCGGTAGCCCATCTGAGCAGAGAAGTCAATATAGCGGCATTGTTCGTCGTAGTTGCAAGAGGGATCCATTCCGATAATCCAACTCCAAGAACCCTTGCCGTAGGTGTATTCCTTGGAGGCCTCATATTTCTGCTCCACCAGATCGTTGGCTACCGTGGTCTCCACAATGTTCTTCAGGGTTCCAACGGTCAATGTGCGCCAAGGTGTATAGCCTGGAAGGGATATTGCCGGTGTGACTGAACCGATACCATTGCACTCACCCTCCTGCGGGAAACCTATCTTATAACTGCCGTCATGGTCGTTCAGCAGGCGTGAAGCACAGTAATTGCCATCAACACCCGTCTCGCTGATGAGAATCCAGAGACCCCCCTCCGACTCCCCCGAGGGGGAGAGATTGTGGCCTCCCCTCGGGGAGGTCGGGAGGGGGTTTTTAAACAGACACGGGAACGAATAGCCTTGCCCCCAACCGTTCTTGCCCATAGTATCGTCGAGGGTGTAATTGGTTTCATAAGAAGGAGCCGTACGCGCAAAGCCAGTCATGGGGAGCGACTGGGGGCAAAGGAAGGTAGTGGTTCCCTGAGGCAGCACGAATCCGCTTGCCTCACTCTTCACCACGGCCACCAGTGTCTGGTCACGTCTGCGAATAGGCAGCAACTTGTAACGGTAGGCCACATCGCGGTCGCTCACCATCCATTCCATTTCCATCTTGCCACCCTCGCCAGCAATGGTAAGTACCGTCTGACGATAAGTTATATGTACATTGCTTTGCTTGATGGTGCGCAATTCGTAGGCTTTCTCCACGGTCTGTGGCTCAGAAGCGTTCTCAATACTTAGTCCTTTTGTGAAATCAAGACGGTCGGTAACGACGCCCAGCGGGGAGTCTTCCAGAATTTGTACGCCTTGATAGCACACATTGTATCGAAGATTTCCATCCTTATCATTCAAGGTTACCACTACTTGTCCGTTAGGTGAAGTCACTACAAAGTCTTTAGCCATGGCAACCATTGTCATTCCTGCCATCAGCAGAGTCAAAAATATCTTTCTCATTTGTTCATAATTGTTGGGATTCTTACTATAGCTCAATACAAAGGCTATGCAAAGATAATACAAAAAAGCCAAACCCTATACAAATGAGACGAATTAACAAATGTGTGATACATTTGCCCGACATATTTCTGTTGAAATGCCTTATTTTTGCAAAAAGAACTTAATTACAAAACGTTTTACATGAAAAGAAATCTGACTCTGCTGGCTCTGGTTTTTGCCGTGAGTAGTGCTTTCGAAAAACATAGGGACAGTTTGATTCCTTCCCTTGTATCACATGGCAGATGCCCGTACCGCTTTTCTCTCGCTTTTGTCGTAGTATAGAATGCTTGTTCTTCTTATACAGCGCAAAGATATACATAAATCTTGTTACCAACAAATATTCTTCATAAAAATGAATCAAAGAACCGTCCCCTGGTCTACAAATGGAACCGATAGCCCAGCGTGACGGAGAGATAACGGTTACGCGCCTTGTCAGGATCTTCCGTGCTGTCCACTTTCCTCAGACCGAAATAGTAGCGCGCATTCAGCGTGACATTCTTGTATTCATACGACAGCCCAACAGGAATACCGAAGTCAATGGAATTGCAGACATCTGTCATTTCTGAATAAGTGAAAACGTGTTCGGGCAAGTGTTCTAACTGTCTAAGCGAGTATTCTCCGTCTCCTATCCAGTCTGAAGGAATTGCCGCCATTTCCGTTTGAAGTTTTATCTTGTCGTTTACCAATACTCCCATCTGCATGCCAATCTTGACAGCAAGTCCTTTCACCTGAGGAATGTAGATATTGGCAAGCAGCGGAAAATTCAGATAGTCGCAATGCAGTTTGCCGTCCATCTCCGTTCCGGCGTAATATTCTACACCTTCTGCGTCAATAATCGTACCAGCGGAAGCCCAGTCAATATTGGCTCCTTGTTGAGAATAGAAGGCACCCAGCGAGAGTCCCAGCCAGTCGTTCACGGCATATTCGGCTTCTGCACCGGCTGTCATGCGCACCTTGTAATTATACATATCTACCGTTCCTCCGCTAAATCCCGTAACGTTTATACCCGCCATAGGCGTCACTGAAAACCTGCCTTTGGGATTTTGTGCTGAAACAGCCAGAGGCAACACTCCAAACAATAACAATGCGAAAAAAGATTTCTTCATACGTTTTTATTTTAATTGCGAAGAGGGTTACCCCTTCACATGTGATTCCAAAATTTTACTTAGAAATAATAGCGCAAACCTCCTTGCAGACCGAAATGCTCGATGCCGTAGAACTCGTTCTTCTCCAGTTCCAGACCCTCTGGCTTCTTCAGACGTACGCTGAACACATTAATTTGTGCACCCAGGGCCAGGTGCTTAGCCACCCTCCACTCTGCTCCTACGCGCATCATCAAACCCACACGGTTCTGGGCAATAGAATAACCCTCATAAGAATCGCTGTAATGGCAATAGCCTATGCCCCAAGCCAGATCACATCGGAAATTCTTCGTACGGGAAAAGGCGAACACCGCACTGGGACCTATATAGTTGACTCTCGATTTGACACCCTCGTCGAACGAAGTATAATTGTGCAGGTAGTTGATACCGAAACCAAAGCCCGACTTCCACACATGGTCATAATCCACACAGATATCTATTCCCACGCGATTCCTATATTGATGGTTGTCCACCATATATTTTGAAGTCATGAGAGTAGGGCCTGCACTTATGCGAAGCACGTTGCGCGGTGCCTGCCTGATAATCTCCTGTTGCCGTTCCACCCGTTCCTCGAGTTCTTTCTGCTGCTGTTCATAGAATTGCTTAGTCGCTTTATACTCCATGAACTCCGCATATTCCTCTTCCGGAAGTATCTGCTTCAATGCCGAATATTCCACACTGTCGGAAACCTCATTGTACATAAAAGTCGACTCAGGTATGCGCAGCATAGTGCCCCACACACGGTGAATCGTGCTGTGTCCGTCAGGCCAGCGATGTTCAGTGATGACCAGACCGTTGCCGCCTTTCTCAGCCGTGGCATTAATGGCCAGTTGCATCACCTGGTTGAAAGAACCATTCAGGGAGAAACCCGTATCTACCACCTTCACCTTTCCGATCTCCTGCGATTCAGGCGGAATAGCATCAGTCTTGTGGAACAAATATACCGAGTCGGGCTTCGTGGCAGGCCTTTCGTTGGTCAGCATGTCGGTCACCACCCTTGGATTACAACTGGTAAGAAGCAAAACCAACAGAAATAATGTATTGGTATTTCTATTCTTCATTCTATGTTATCTTGTTTAATTTGCCGCAAAAGTAGTTGTTTTCTGCCAAATAGCCAAAAAATCCACTTAACAAAACTACACAAATTGTTTTATCCCCGATGAAATGGGTTTGGATCAGGGGACGGTTCTCTGATCTGTTACTAAAATCACAGGGACAGGTTTTTGATTCCTTCCCTTGCATCACATGGCAGATGCCCGTGCCGCTTTCCTCTCGCTTTTGTCGTAGCATAGAATGCTTGTTTACGTTATATAGCGCAAAGATATTTTTCTTGTTACCACCAAATATTCTTCATCAGAATGAATCAAACCTGTCCCCTTGATTTTCTGATTCAATTTCCCCTCTCATACATATATCTTTTCCAATCAGATTCGTTTTCCCAAAACCAGATTTTCTTTTTCAAGTAGTCATTATCTGGAATTGGAATTGAATCAGCAGGAATGAATTTATATTTGGTGTGCATTTGTGAAGAATACGATTCTTTGGGATTTAAACTGTGACTTTCGTGTTTGCATAGCAGAATGTTATCTGCATCCAATATCTTGAATTTATATTTGTAGATATCATAACGCCCCTGATATCTACCATAAACTGTAACATTGATCGTGTCCTTTTCTATTTTGTATAATCCGTATTGACTTCCCCAATGCTGCGATTTACGCCCCCATTTTACGACAGCATCATTTAGATTTATAGGTTTGTCTTTCACCTTAGTCCCTACTTCACCTTTAAGAAAAGTTACCGCAAAAATGCCATCTTCATAAAATATAAATACAGATTCCTTTAGGTCTGACTTTTTGCCTTCCCATTCTGCGGAATTAACATAGAAACCTTTAATTTGAAATCCCGGTGTCGGAATATCTTTACCTGTATACTTAATGTCGGCAAAATGCTGGATGTATGCCTTGTCGGAACATGCACATATTGTCGTAATTAAAAAAGAAAAGAATAATATATATAATTTCATTTTCTTCGTGATTTTGGATTTAGTGTGAACAAGGTTCACTGTTCACATAGAGCCAGATTTTTCTGGCTATTTCTTTTATATCTTGCTGTACCTTCTTGCGCTGGGTAGTGCTGTTATCAAATCCCATGTATTTCAAAATTGCAACTAATTGCTTCTCTAAGTTCTTCTCATCATGAGCATTTTTAATTAGCAAAGGAATATAATCTAAGTATTCCACGTCTGCTATATACTCGGGAACACCGATAGGATTCCATTCCTCCAGTATCTTTTGAATGAAATCATATATCTTTTGATTCTCCATACTTAACATTGTATATATGCAAAGTTATATAAAAAAATATTAACTCCAAGGTATTTTATAACCTTTAACATGAATAGATGTAGCTGGCATAAATCACAGGGACAGGTTTTTGATTCCTGCCCTTGCATCACATGGCAGATGCCCGTGCCGCTTTTCTCCCGCTTTTGTCGTGGCATAGAATGCTTGTTCTTCTTATACAGCGCAAAGATATACATATATCTCTTTACTTCCAAATAATCGGGAAAGAAAATGAATCAAAGAGTCCCGCTGATCAACGTTCATACGTAAGAAAAATTTTTCCTGTTTTTGCTATCACTGCTATCACTAAAATTCGCAAATACTTGACCAACTGAAAGTTGCAGCAAAATATTTAGTGATAGCACAGGTGATAGCAGTGATAGCAAAACGCCTTTCCGCGCAAAAAATCGCCCTCAAACACTCATATTTTGGCATTCGCGCTGTTATTTCTTGCAAAAGTGCGAACCAGTTGCAGCACTACTGCTAACCATTAGCAGCAGTACTGCGCATCATCCGCAGTACTGCTGCGGATCCTTCGCAGTAATTTAGCGCACCATCAGACGCCATCCAATTCCCATGAAACTCCACGCCGAGTAATAAAAGTCCGTATTCAAAAAAAACCTTTTTCAGGACGAGTCAAACAGTAAACCGATTACAGGATTAAGAAGGTATGAGAACTAATTTGACAACCTATACCAGGATTATATCATGTACGAGGGACTCTGTTCACATTAAAGGATCATACCGTTATTTCTTCTAGAAAAACTGTAATCGCTTTTGCATACAATGAAGGGAAGCCCCATTAGTACTCAACAACGGTAAGTACCAGAGAAATCTCTTAAACTGCCTTCATGCCTTCACTGTTTCGTAAACAGCTGACAGACAATGAAATACGGATGAAACCGCGGTTTCATCTGCCTTCACACGCTGTTGCCTGGGAAAAGATAATCAACGGGAGCGGAAAAGATAATACATTGATGACCATTTAATCATGTATTCGCGCTCAATCTATGATGAATCGGTGAGCAATCTATGATAGATTCGCGAGCAATTGATAATCTTTTTGGAGGGTGGTAGGATTTATTCGAACCAAGACAGAATATGAAAGCGGATGAAAGCGCGCTTTCATCCGCAAACCATTCTGCATCAACGTGTTGCAAGAAAAGTGAAGGCGTGAAGGCAATCTTGTGTACGGGGAACCGCCTGTAGTGTACTGAATAAGTTGACACATATAAGTACACTAATTATGAATAGATT
>R23__coassemble_299_pt1 | contig 36226 bp, 37 predicted proteins | sample R23__metabat2_high_PE_035 | metagenome-assembled genome bin R23
TCAACGGCATTGCAAGCATTGCTAATATGATAACGTTTCTCTTCATTATATTTTAAGTTATATCCATAAATATAAACGGGAACCCTGCTGCTTTTATTGTACTGCAAGGATAGTATTAGCACCCCTGACCTCCCATGTCATCTCATTTCATATTCTGCTATTAGCATAATGTTCTTCCCGTTGTTTTACCACCCTTTTATCTGAAAGCAAACACCATGGCTCACTCCCAAACTACTAATCATCCTGCTTTTGTAATTGTTCTTGCCTGTATCGTATGCTTTTATAAGATAATTATCATCCAATACAGAAGCAATGATTCCGATGTCGTTGGAAAGGTGGAACTTAACACCTATGCATGGCGAAACAAAGAGGCTGAATCCTTGCTTTTCCTTTGAGATGGAATATTTCTCGTTGGTCCCGTCATTTTTAGCGTTGAACATCGCAAATCCTCCAAGGCGCAGATTAACATACGGAGAGAAACGCTTGTCAAGGTAGAAGTAATGGGTACTCAGATAAACGGGTACGGCAGAAAACCTGTACTTGTCATGATGGCTATATCCTATGCCTGCTCCTATGCTAAAACGCTCGTTAATGAACTTTTCGTGCAGATAGTTTGCGGAAATGCCCCCATCACCATATTCGCCAATGCCTCGCGCATAAGAAACATCAATGACGTTCAGACAGCCATCACCTAAATCAAATGAGGTCTGAGCCGTTCCGAATGTCGCTGCTGCATGAGGCGAGGGAGAAAACAGCAAGCATCGAAAAAGCAATAGCATAAATCGCTTTTGCTCGGCCATTAGCAAGCGAGTTTGCATGGCTCACACTAAATCGCGATTTTCTCAATAGGTTGATTATTCTCATTATGTATGAATGTTTTGTTGTTTCTTACTCTTTTTTATAAACGCTCACAGGGCGTAGATATTGTGAAGGGTGACATTAAGTTCTTTTCAGATTGTCCATCAACCGATAAGTGTCCTTTATTGTTCCGAGAGTCGAAATGACGTGGCTATCATGATGTTCAACGGCTTCCACGAAAGTGGCCAATTCATTGTAATATCCTTGTGAATAGACCCGATTGGCCGACAATATTGGGGTGAAGCTGTTGTTCTGATAGAGATATTCTACCGTTGTTTTGTGAGGGCGCAATTTCTCCATTGGGATGCCTGAGACAGTCCGTGACGAAGGGGTAAAAGAGAGTTCTTCCATTTGTGAAAGGCGATAAATGCCAGAACGGGTGCATACCTTCAGCGACTCTTCTGCATCAGTCCATGAGTAAGCTGTGGAGAGTTCGAGCGTGCCGACGATGTGGGGATGACGGAGCATGAGGATGTAAGAACCTTCGGCAATCTGATGGTAGGCAAGGATTTCGGGTTTACCGAACAGGAAGCAGACGAGGTCGAGAGGATGAATATAGAGGTCTAAAAGAGCATCACCCTCTGGGTATGCGCCTGTGAGATAATGCAAATCGTAATTGATTAGGCGCTCCTTATTGAGACGCTTCTTTAGCAGTTGGACGGCAGGGGCATAGCGTTTCTGCAAGCCGACCATGAAGACGGGCGAGCCGTGGAGTCGCTGTAAATCAACGAGCGTGTCGAGTTCTTCCAATGTCTGGCAGGGTGGTTTCTCGATGAAAAGCGACTTGCCACTGTGGAGCACTTGCGAGGCTATAGAGAAATGGGCTGTTGGAGAGGCTGAAACGAAAATGCCTTTAACTGCTTCATCGTTCAGAATCTCGTTGAGCGAGGTCGTGGCTTTCACATCAGGAAACTTCTGTTCTATCAGTCGGGCTTTACTTTCTGACGTGACGCAGATGTACTTCAACGGCACTCCAAGGTAATGAAGCACTGGATAAAGGTTGGTGAGTGAGTGTTGCCCCATGCCTACGAAGGCATATTGATATTGGTACGTTTGGCGCAGGAACCGCTCTGTACGCATCCGTTTGTATCGGTTGATAAATGCATGTATCATTGTATCGTTTTTAGATGTTTGCGGTATGTTTGTTTAGTGTCAGCCGTCCATTGATACGGACCATAAATCTTCTCGATGAGCCATTTGGGCAACATTCGCTCAAAGTTGCGCACGAGGATGATGTCATACTTACGGTGGAAGTTTATCCAGCACTGATTGCAGTCCTTGGAATACTGGCATTGGGTCTGACATGCCGATGCACCGTTGAAAATCTCGTCGAGAGATTGCTCATGGATATTCCCCAGCACCACTTCAAGATTCTGGCAGAGCGGTACGTCACCGTTGCTATGCACGACTAGGCAACTCATGATGCTTTGGCAGCGCAAACGTAAATGCCCACCCAGCCACTGGTCGTAGAGTGCTACAAAGTCGAAATTCTCTTGTGTCTGGTGGATGCTTTGCGGTATCTGCTTCACGAAGTCCGAAGTCGTCAGCAGTTCGCTTGTTGTGTCGAAGAAGGCCATTGTTCCATAGATGCCGATGCGAACGTCTATATCGTAATGCTTGGCAACGTCTATGACATAAGCCATATCTTCGAATGTGTTCCATGGAGACAGACAGAACATCAGCGATAGCGGCACCTCGTCTTTGAGCGCTTCAACCACCTCAATCACTCGGTCGTAGCCATCGCAGCCACGCATTCTTTGGTAAGTCTCGCGGCCACCGTCGAGAGAGACATACAGATGCCGGGGCTGATAGCGACGGACGGCATCTATAACACGACGGGGCGCGAGACAATTTGACAGCAGCGTGTAGTTAGGGTGATTTTCCTGAAACCACGCCATGATTTCATCAGCCTGCGGGTGAAGGATGAACTCGCCGCCCTCCAGTCCTACAGTAGTTCTCTGTGTCACGCATCGGCTCTGCATAATCCGCTGAATGTCTTTGAGCGAAAGATGTTCCACAGGCCGTTTCTGCCAGATGTTGCAGTGCTTGCATTTCGACTGGCAGAGTGTGGTCGAATAAATCATCAGTTGCGATAGGCGCTTGTGCTTTGGCCTCATGACGTTGTTCAGATAGAGTAGCCCATTATAGGCGTAATCATAAAAACTATACATATAATTCGTTGCAATTTTGATCTCTACTTATAAAGTCCAAAATTGCAACGAATGACTGCACAGGGTGGAATGCTATTTCTTCAGTTTACCTTTACTTTCCAGATATTCGGTAAACGCTTTCCACTGTTCGGCTCGTTTATTGCGGTTATTCTTCGTCAGCTCTTCGTCGACGAATTGTTGCGGATAGCAGTCGTAGAGGTAATAGCCTACGCCCACCTTTTCATCGTTTTCCCACGTCCAGTCGTAGTACAGAACGAGATCGAAATAGGTTCGTGAAAAAGTAGGGTTGATTAGATTGTCAACTTGGAAAAGAACGTCATCACCCAAACGGAACTCCATGCGGTCTAATGATTCAAGCCGTTTGTGAATAGCCTCTGAGTCAATTCCAAAACGTAGTTCGCGTGTATTCAGGTCAAACCACTCGATTTCTTCGTCAGTGAACACAGCCGTCTTTGCTTCACCGCCAGAACGTGTCCCTTGAGAGTCAATAGCATAAGCGGCAAGCGCAGAGGATTGCTCCATGTTCTTCTTGCCCCCGAGTTCATTGTTCATTTCGTTATCATCACTGCTGCAAGCCGTCAATGACATTGCTAAACTGCCGATGGCTATCGCCGCCGTCCAGATACTGTTTCTGATTTTCCTGTTCATCATTCCAATGCTTTTAAAGGTCTCTACTTATATAGTCTACAAAATCAGCAAAAGACTGCACCGATTACCACGTAAATCTGATGCCTATGGGCAAGGAGAACGTAAACGGATGCTCCGTGCGGTAGGTCTCAATTTGTGTACCTGTCGGAATGTAGTATTGCAGGCTTGGTTCTGCGAACAGTCCGATGTTAGGAGTGAAATTGTATTGCAGACCAAGACCCGTACCTACCGACCACTGCCATGGAGCGTGGATGGTTGACTTGTCGGTAGCCTCCAACATGCCGTGCAAGTAGTAATTTGTGTTGAGCGGCGAGTAGAGAGGAATCTCCGTGGTAACACCGAGACTTCCATAGAGACTCCACACCTTTCTACTATATATATTATAGGTACCCTTCAAGGGGATGCCGAGGTAGTGGATGGTCTGCTGCTCATTGATAGTATTACCATTTGAACCCATCTCAAATTCCGACTTCAACCTACTGTAGCTCAGCCCTGTCTCCAGTGCAAAGCGATTATTCAGTCTGTACTTTAATGCCAACGAGAAATTGACGGGCATGTAGTGGTGGCTCTTACGGACAATCTTGTCTGTGCCTGTACCTTGTGCATCTCCGGCATTATTTAGTGCAATGTTCATAATAACGCTTCGGCTATGGCTGCTGCCGTCATCTGGCATCTCAGCCAAGAAGGCCGCATAGTCGCTCCAGTTCTCAAAGGTGACAGGCGATGGTGGCTCACCCGTCGGGGCAATCATCGGTGTTTCTGTGAAGCCATAAGGACGATTATAATTCTGTTCGCCAAAGCCTCCAACGTATGCAAGATCCACCGACCATTTTTTCAGACGATGGATGCCCATGGTTGGCTTTTGAGGGAACAGGTCTGCAATGTCGAAATGTGGCATCTTTTCCCTGCGTATATTCTTGGTCGTGTCCGCTGTAATGGTATCAGTTACCATCTGATCTTGGGCTATTATATTAAGCAATGTATCAGACGTGACAGAATCCACAGCTTGGGCAATGACCGATTGCAGGGTGTCTGTTGCAATGAAAGTGGTACGATATACTGGCAGATGATCAATCACAGGTTCCTGTAGTTGCTCCTTCTGAGATTCTTTCTGCGATTCTTTCCTTGTATCCTTATGTTTGGCCACAACAGGTTTTTCTTCTTTGATGGAAGTTTCCCCTTTTCTGAATAGGTAGAACGTGATAGGAACAAGTAGCAACAGAAGCACGGCCGCCCAATACTGCTGCATCATCTTGCGCAGCATCTTCTTCGCCCGTGCCAGTTGTGAAGAAGACGAATGTGGCTCGATGCCCAGCATGTCGGCAATCTCCTTGTGTGACAGCCCTTCGAACACAGAGAGACGGAACACTTGACCATAGCCCTCCGGCAGACGGTCAACGAGCTGCATTACATCCTCCAACGGAACACCTCTCACTTCGTTCTCAACTTCAGGCGCCTGCAATTGCTCTGCATCCTCAAGTTGCACAAAGGTCATCTTTTCCAGATGGTCTTTATATTTCGACGCGACATTTCTCGTTATCGACATCATCCATGCCTCTGCCTTCCTATCATCGCGCAGTTTATCAAAGGAGGTGAAGATGATCACGAACGAGTCATGTAGCACATCGCTGATGGTTTGTTCGTCACTGACATACCGACGGCATACACCCCTCATCCGTTGGGCGTATGCCTTGTACAGTTCTCCGAGGGCATCCGCATCCCCCTGTCTGCACCGTTCTATCAGCCGCGTAACTTCCATCGAAAACATGATGTCTCTATTTATTATGTCCGATAATCATGTAAAAGACTGCACGAGTATAGCAACTTTTTTATCTAATGAGAAATAATCTTTAATCAACCAGTATCAGTTCTTGGCGTTTGTATGAGATAAGCAGTTTTTGTTTGGCAAGTACTCTGCAACCGAAGAGGCCGTCAATGCCTTTGCTCTCTTTTAGGTGAGACACATTAGAGAACGCTGTCTGCTGTTTCTTGAATGTCCGCTCGCCGAGCGTAAGGGTGGTTTTGCCCTTTGTAATCGATGCCCGTCCATCGCCATAGCCTGTGAGGTGGGTTTTCTTGATGCCCTTAACAGTGGTCGGATGCAGTTGTGGCCAATCGCTGGCGAGCAGGTTGCTTTGTGCTCCACTGTCGAAAGCGAGCACAACGGGTACACCGCTAACTTGGCAGTCGAAGGTCAGCAAGTGGCCTTTCTTTACGCCGCTCACCGTTTGGCAACTGTAGCCCTCGTTCAGCAGCCATTGGTGCGAGGTGTCCGGGCTTAGCAGCACTATCTCGTCCCTCTTGAAATCAAACAGCACATCAAAATCTTTGTAGTAGCTCTGTCCCAAGATGCCGTGCACCGTTACGCCGACGGTCTCCAGATTACTCAAGTCCGTTGTCATGATGTCCGTCTCATGGAGCGTAACGCCGAACATGTCCATTGTATACCAACTGACTGCCTATACATTGAAACAAATACGTCTGAGACTATGCCTTAAATAGGTCTTCTGACGTGATGCTGTTGTGTATCTCACTCCAATATCCAGTGTGGGCAATCCCTGACACAGTGACCATAGTAAGGCTTACAGATTTCTTACATCCTGTTTCGGCGATGAAACGCTCCGCCTTATGGTGCAAGCTATCTGCATCGTCTTTAGTCACAGTATATTCGTTATGTGAGAATTTCATTTCACAGATATTCACCATATTGTCTGCCCTGTCTATGAGCATGTCTATCTGTGCACCTTTCCTCCCGTCAGCACTCGGTCCCACTCGCCATGCAAATACGTTTGTCACTACTCCGCTGATGCCAAGAGCCATTTTGATTTGGCGAATATGCTGGAAACACAGACGCTCAAAAGCCAAACCGACCCAGGCTGACCGTAGGCTTGACAGATAATTGTGGCTCCAGAATTGCTCATCGTTGGCAGTGTTGTGCTTCACGAACTTCAGATAGAACAGCGTGTAGTTGTCAATCAGACGAAACGTTGCCTGGTTCTTTAGCCCATACGTTGGAATCTTGCGGATAAAGCCGCATTCCTCCAGGTCTTCCAGCATACGGCTCGTCCGTCCATTTTCTTCCAGCTCGCATTGCTTCACCAACTCGTCGCGTGTCATTCCAGAGCCGTTTTTGCCAAGTTCCATTACGATTCTGACATATTTCTCCGGGTTACGGAACAACGAGTCGTAAAGTTCGTTGAATTCATAACGGAGTTTGCCATCTTCTGCAAAAATAAGTTTGTCAACATTCTGCGCTACACTCTGCCCCCGTGTCAAAAGTGACCAATAGAAAGGCACTCCTCCGAACACCATGTAGTATTCCAACAGGTCGTAGTGCGAGGCCTGAATCTTCTTGGCCCTCATATATTGTTCGCACTCATGGAGCGTGAAGGGCATGACAGGCAATCGATATGTCACACGATTGTGCAACCCTCCGTGATTCTTCAGCACCTTGTTGATAATCCACGATGTTGCCGATCCACAGATGATTAACAGCACATCCTTACGAGCCGAAGCGAAGTTGTTCCAGAAATACTCAATTGCTGATACAAAATTGGAGCGTGGCGTGTCCATCCAAGGAATTTCGTCAATAAACACCACTTTCTTCCTCTCTTTACTTTGGCGAATGAGCTGGCGCAGTAAGGAAAACGCCTCCATCCAGTCCTCGGGGATCTTCACTTTCCCCATTCCGGCATCCGCCAGTGAATCACGGAAAGTGCGAAGCTGCACCCGCATATTGCCCTTTGCTACTCCCGAGTGCTCAAACGTGAAGGTGTAGTTGAAAGTCTCCCGCACCAGGAATGTCTTGCCCACTCTGCGACGACCATACACTACGGCAAACTCCGAATACTCCGACTCGTATGCCTCATGCAGTTCTCTCTGTTCTTTGTCTCTGCCTATAATCATAATCTATCTGATTTTGCGTGCAAAGGTACAAAATAATCCCCTATAAAGTGTCGAAACTTGCAATTATTTTACCATTTTCGACATTTTTGACGAATCTTTAGGTCGGTAGCACCATTATTTGTCTTATTTCGGCAACCCCCTATGAATAATACCATGAAATTCTCCATGATATGTTCACTCAGTTCTCTGAAATATCTTCTCGATTCATCCAGGCGGACAAGGCAAAGGGTGTAAAACGCTTACATTTTTCGCCACAACATATTGAGCATAAAATATCAACATTTAACGAATTACTCAACCAAATGAAAAAGCAAAAGAACTTATCCTATAGTTTAAGAAAGGTTGAATGCTCCTCCAAAAGCAGCTTAAAAACTATGTTTTGCCCATTTTTGGCCTACTTAGAGCATGTTCCGATTTAATAAATGTTAAATACGTTAAAAATGCGATTTTTGAAAATTATTTTGAGCAGTTTTCGCACTTTTCTACCGTTTAACACCTAACTATCTGATAATCAACGATGTTTATTTCCTGCGTGGGAAAGTAACAAAAAACTTTAACGTTTTCACTTCCTAATGAAGTCAGATGGAGTAACGCCAAAGTGCTTCTTGAACTGGCGTGTGAAGTGCTGGGGATAGTCGAATCCGAGACTTTCGGCTGTCTCTGAGATAGTGGCTCCGCCCATCAGGAGCTGCTGGGCACGTTGCATAATAAAGCGGCGGATATGAGAGGTGGCAGAGTCGCCCGTCAGTTCACGAATCAGGTCGTCGAAATAGTTGGGAGAAAGGAACAGCTGCTGGGCGCAGTATTTCACGGTAGGCAGTCCCAACTGTCGCTGCAAGCCTTCGTCATAGTATTTTCGTAAAAGTTGCTCGAAACGTGGCAGCAGGTCGGAATTTGTAGATGTGGCTGAGGTGGAGAGCTGGAGTGCATAATAGCGGGCCACGAGTTCCAGCACCTGTTCTATCTGTGAGGTAACGATGCGCAGGGTGTGGATGTCCTCATCGCTGAGCAGTTCCTTGCGAATCTCATCGAGCAGCGTAACGATGCTTTGTCGCTGTTCAGGCGTCAGCAGCAGGGCCTCGCTGGTGGTATACGAGAAGAAATGATAGTCGGTCATGCGGCGCCCAAGTTCGGTGTTACGCAGCAGTTCGGTATCAAATAGCAGCGCCCAACCCTTGGTATGTATTTCTTCACCCATGTCGGTCTTGCCGCCTATCTGACCAGGAGCCACACACATCAGCGCATGGCGATGCAGTACATATTGCAGCTGTCCGTACGAGAGGTCTTCCAGTTCCTCATCGCCGATAAACATGCCATAAACATCATAGTTGTTGAGCGAGTGGCGGCAGTGCTCCAGCTCGTCGTAGTGGATGACTGAGACAAGCGGATGCAACTCCGGAGCACCGATGTACCGGGCATAGTCGTTGACATGGTGAACTCTTAAAATCTTCTCCATTTCGAGGGCAAAGATAAACATTTTTAGTGATAATCCGTAATTTTGGTTGATTTATGAGTAAATCATTTATGCAAAGTTTGTGGTTTTCACTATACCTTTGTACCCGAATTTAGAAACAAACTTTAAAAAACAACAAAGATATGAGTAAGATTGCATTAGGAACCTGGGCCTGGGGCGCAGGAGCATTCGGTGGAGACGCCGTATTTGGAAGTAAGACTGACGTGGAGAACCTGAAGCCTGTGTTTGACGCAGCAATGAAAGCCGGACTGAACCTCTGGGACACAGCTACCGTCTATGGCATGGGTGAGTCGGAGAAGATTCTCGGAACATTTGTAGCAGGCGAAAAGCGTGAGACGGTGGAGGTGTCAACCAAGTTTACCCCACAACTTGCCGAAGTATATGAAAACAGCGTCGAGAAGATGGCCAATGCATCTATCGAGCGCATGGGCTGCGACTATATCGACATCTACTGGATTCACAACCCAATGGACGTGGAACGCTGGACACCAGGACTGATTCCCCTATTACAGTCGGGAAAGGTGAAGCGCGTGGGCGTTTCGAACCACAACATCAAGGAGATTCAGCGTGCCAACGAAATCCTCGGCGAGGTAGGCTTCAAGGTGAGTGCCGTACAGAATCACTTCTCGCTGCTCTACCGTTCGTCAGAGAAAGGCGGTGTGCTAGACTATTGCAAGGAGAACGGCATCGACTTCTGGGCATACATGGTGCTGGAGCAGGGAGCCCTCTCAGGTAAATATAATAAGGAGAACCCGCTGCCCGAGGAGAGCGACCGAGGCAAGAAATACAACCCCGTGCTGCCACAGCTGGAGGCGCTTACAAACGAGATGACCGCCATCGGACTGAAGTATGGTGCCTCATGCTCTCAGATTGGTATCGCATGGGCCATTGCCAAGGGTACGCTGCCCATTATCGGTGCCACGAAGGAGCGCCACGTCGTCGAGGCTGCCGAGGCTGCCAAGATAGAGTTGACTGCCGAAGAGATTACACGTCTGGAACAGTTAGCCGATACCACAGGCATAGACACCCGTGGCGGCTGGGAACACTCGATGGAATGAATGAAGAGTGAAAAGTGAAGAGTGAAGAATACAAGTTGTTTATGAAGAAACTGTATCTATTGGCATTGGCCAGCATGATGGTCATACAAGGATTCGGACAGAGTTCTGTCGTGTATTTCACGAAGGACATCACGCCTGAGTCGCTGGTGAGCATCTACGAAGCATTAGGCGTAGAGACAAACGGCAAGCGTGTGGCTGTGAAAATCTCCACGGGCGAGTCGAGCCGTACGAACTACCTGCGCCCTGAGTTCATCAAAGGTCTGGTGCAGAAGGTGAATGGCAACATTGTGGAGTGTAACACGGCCTACGGTGGCAGCCGGGGCACAACATCAGCCCATCGCCGGGCCATCGCCGAGCGTGGCTTCAACGATATTGCCACAGTAGATATCATGGATGAGGAAGGCGAGATACAGCTGCCCGTCACCGACACGAAGCACATCAAGTACGACATCGTGGGGTCGCACCTTCAGAACTACGACGTGATGATCAACCTCGCCCACTTCAAGGGACATGCCATGGGAGGCTTCGGCGGCGTGCTGAAGAACCAGTCCATCGGTGTGGCATCAAGCAGCGGCAAGCTATACATCCATTCTGCCGGACGAAGCACCAGCCGATGGATGAGCGACGACCAGGATGGTTTTCTGGAGTCGATGGCGGCTGCGGCACAGGCCGTTCACAACTACTTCCATCAGGAAGGGCGCAACATTGTCTACATCAACGTGATGAACAACCTTTCCGTTGACTGCGACTGCGACGGCAATCCTGCATCTCCCAAGATGAAGGACATCGGTATCCTGGCTTCACTCGACCCCGTAGCACTCGACAAGGCTTGTCTCGACATCGTGTTCAACCACCAGTCGGTAGCTGGCGACGATGCCTCACCGCTAATCCGGCGTATTGAGAGCCTGCATGGCACCCATACCGTGGAGTATGCCGAACAGCTCGGACTCGGCTCACAGCAGTACACTCTTGTCAGTCTCGCCGGGCAAACAGGCATCAAAGGCGCAGATTCAAAATCTCAGAATCTCTATAACGTCTATTCTCTCGATGGCAAGAAACTGCTTACCAATGCCAGCAGTCTTGACGGTATGGAGAAGGGAACGTATATCGTCAATGGAGAAAAAAGAATCGTAGAATGATGGATATTGTTTAAAAAAGTAGAATAGCAATGAAAAAGAATATCGGACAGAAACTGGCACTCTATCCCACGCCAGCCACAGTCGTAGGAACTATTGGAGAAGAGGGAAAGGTAAACTGGCTGCTGGTGGCACACATCGGCATTGTCAGTCATTCGAAACTGCTGCTGAGCGTACATTCGTCACACCACAGCGTGAAGGCAATCGATGAACAGGACAAACTGTCCGTCAACATCATTGATGAAGCATTTCTGTCAGCTGCAGACTACACGGGTACGGTGAGCGGAGCCAAGACCGACAAGTCGGCCATCTTCCCTTACCATCTGGGCGAGGCCGGCATGCCCATTATCGAGCAGTCTCCTTTGGTGATGGAATGTGAGGTTATCGACACTTATGAAATTGACGGTTTCAAGAACTACATCTGCACCATCCTCAACACTTACATCGAGGAAGACATGCTTGACGAGAAAGACAAGCCCGACTATACGAAACTGAAACCTGTTCTCTTTGAGATGCCCACCTACAAGTATCTGCGCACAGGCGACATCATTGGCGACTGCGTGAAGATGGGTAAGGCGTTTGGAGAGACTTTGAAATAAAACATTGATAATAGAGACTTGGATAAACGGATTGTATTGATGAGAAAACTGATTGTGCTACTTACATCCATGCTTGCGACGACTGCTTTTTCGCAGGGCGTTATCGACGTTCATGCACACCTGTTGCCGACAGAGTTCATTGAGGCTCTCGAGAGCGAGGGACGACTGATGGACGAGGGATTCCCTTTGCCGAAATACGACGTAGAGAATCATCTCAGATTGATGGACGAGGCTGGAGTTCAGACATCGGTTCTGACGTTAGCGGCTCCACAGCCTTCGTCAGCCGAGGTGGTAAGACAGACTAACGAAACAGCAGCCCGCATCAGGCGCGAACATCCGGGGCGGTTTCTTTTCTGTGCTGCCCTACCCTTGCCCAATGTGGATGCTGCCATCCGTGAGGCCGTCTATGCACTCGACACGCTGAAGGCCGATGGCATCAAACTAGCCACAAACGTAGGTGGACAATACCTCGGTGCTCCTGAACTCGACACGCTTTTCTCTGTCTTGAACGAGCGACGGGCAGTCATCATCCTGCATCCCCATCGCCCGGAACCCGTTAATCGCCAGGTGATGCAGCAGACGCCGCTTGCCATGCAGGAATACCTCGCAGAGACTACCCGCGCCGTGTCGAACATGATTACACGAAACGTACTGGCTCGCTACAATAACATAAAGGTGGTGGTGCCTCATTGCGGAGCCTATCTGCCACTGGCTGTGCCTCGCATGAAGTCGCTGACTCCCGTGATGCAGGCCAATAAGATGGTAGCCGAGATAGACTGGGAGGCCAATCTTGCTGCATTGTATTACGACTTGGCAGGTGCACACTCGCCCGAGGTCATCCGCATGATGCTCACCATCACCACACCCGGCCATCTGCTCTATGGCTCCGACTATCCTTATGTCGCTCCAAAGATACTCACGCTGAGTCTTGCAAGGATGAAGCAATATCTGACAGACGAGCCTGACCTCGCACCATTCCGCGAGATGATTCTCTACCAGAATGCCCATCAGCTTTTTAAATAATTCATTTTCCCGAAGTAAATGAAGTCAAATAACAAATGCATATGAAAAGATTGTCTTTTTTCCTGCTAGCAACACTTCTTGCTATTGTTGCTCCTGCGCAGACGATTTTCCCTACGCAGTTCAAAGCTCCTGCTGAGTTCAACACGGGAAACGTTCACATTTCTGTGCTCAGTCGCAGCGAACGACAGATGACCACAAACTTCCTCTTCGAACGCGGAAGCCATAATTCTTGGCATTATCATCCCAATGCCACCCAAGTGCTGATGGTGCTTAGTGGCGAGGCGTATTATCAGGAAGAGGGGAAGCCGAAGCAATTGCTCCGTAAAGGAGATGTGGTGACCACAGCCCCTAATGTACGCCATTGGAATGGTGCCACACCTTCGAGCGACTGCGAGTGTATGACCGTCAGCGAGATTGCTCCTAACGAACAACATGCCGTGCAACTGCGGAAGGTAACCGACGAAGAGTTTACGACTCCTATTACATATGAGAACATGATCGTCCGGCTGGCTGAAATCGAGGTCTATCCGCAATATCTCACGGAGTATCTTGCCTTTGCCAACGAGGTGGATCGTCTGAGTGTGGAACGAGAACCGGGTGTCGTCTGTCTCTACCCGATGCAGAGTGCCGAAGATTCCACTCACATCCGTATTCTCGAAATCTACGCATCAGAGGAAGCCTACCAGCAGCACCTGAAGACCGAACACTTCCAGAAATACAAGCAGGGCACGCTCCACATGGTGAAAGACCTGAAACTGCCCACCATGAAGCCACTCGATCCGGAAACGATGAAACTGATATTCAAAAAACAAAGATAATATGATGAGGCAGTTTGTAATGATGGCAGCAATGATTGCTTTATCGGCTTGCACAGCGGGGGCACAGGATGAAGGAATGGTGCTCATAGAAGGGGGAACATTCCAGATGGGAAGCCCGACTGCAGAGCCGGAGCGCGATGCTGACGAGACTCTCCACGAGGTGGCGGTGGCCGACTTCATGATGTCTCGCACAGAAGTGTCGCAGCAGGAGTATGAGCGTGTGATGGGTAAGAATCCCAGTGAGCGAAAGGGCAACGATTTGCCTATTGAGAATGTGACCTGGTATGATGCCGTTGCCTACTGCAATGCGCTGAGCCAGCAGAAGGGACTGACACCCTGCTACACCATCAGCGGTACCACGGTCACTTGGAATCTCAATGCCAACGGCTACCGTCTGCCCACCGAGGCAGAATGGGAATATGCAGCCCGCGGAGGGAAACAGACTCCCTTTAACTTCGGTGACTACGTACATGACTCGGATGTCAACTGCTACAATGCCTACGGCTATAACAACGATGCCACTGGACACTGGGTGAACGGTTACCTGCAACACACGGTGGAGGTAACTGAATATCCCGCCAATGCCTTCGGACTGCGCAACATGCACGGCAACGTGGCTGAATGGACCTGGGACTGGTATGCAGCATATGGCGCTCATCCCGAAGAGGGACGATACAAGGTAGTTCGCGGCGGTGGATGGAACGATTTCCCCAAACACATCCGTTCGGCCTATCGCAGTGCCTTCCCTGCCGATGTTCCGCTCTATGCCACAGGCTTCCGTGTGGTTCGCAGTGCCACTGCTGCTTCAGGCGAGGTAAAGAGTGTCAGCGTTGCCAAGGCAAAGAATCCCGGCGGCAAGGTGCTCATTGCCTATTTCTCGCAAACGGGCAACACCGACGGTCTCGCACAGATTATCCACGAGATGACGGGCTACGACATCTTCCGAATTGAAAGGGCGACACCATATTCCGCCACCTACAACTCGCAGGGACTCTATGCCGAAGCACTCACCGAATATCGCAATCAGGCCGTGCCCAAACTGAAGGCCTACTTGCCCAACCTGGCCGACTATGATGTCGTTCTGCTGGGCTACTGCAACTGGTGGGCGTCAATTCCTGCCCCTGTGCGCTCTTTCCTCATGCACGGCGATTTCAGCGGCAAGGCCATCGTTCCCTTCTGCTCGATGGGAGGCGGACGCTTCGGGCAAACCATCAGCGCCATTGCCAAGCTAGCCCCCGAGAGCGTCATCCTGAAAGGGCTCGATGTGACTTATTCGTCATACAATCGTAATGCCATCCGCTCATGGCTCGACAGCGTCAGCCTATATCAGCATACGGCAGCCGTCAATTCCGTTAAGTCTACTGCGGCCAACAAGGATAAAGCATACGCCTTGAACGGCCAGCGAACGACTCCCAATAAAAAGGGAATCTATATTCTTAACGGAGAAAAAAGAATTATCAGATAATAAAGATATACCTATGGAATACGTTAAACTTGGAAACTCAGACCTGCGTGTTTCTCGCATCTGCTTGGGATGCATGGGATTCGGAGACCCTACCATTGGACAGCATTCGTGGACGATTGGCGAGGAACCTACACGTGAGATTATTCGCCGTTCGCTCGACCTCGGCGTGAACTTCTTTGATACGGCTATCGCCTATCAGTTGGGAACATCGGAACAGTATGTGGGACGGGCTTTGCGTGATATGGCAAAGCGTGACGATGTGGTGGTGGCAACGAAATTCCTGCCCCGTACCGACGAGGAAATCCAGCAGGGCATCGGTGGCCGTCAGCATGTGCTCAACAACATTGACCTGAGCCTGCAGCATCTGGGAATGGACTATGTAGATCTCTACATCTATCACATCTGGGACTACAAAACACCAGCCGAGGAGATTCTTGAAGGCATGAATGAGGCCGTCCGACAAGGCAAGGCCCGCTACATCGGCATTGCCAACGTCTATGCCTACCAGCTGGCCAAGATGAATGCGCTGGCAGAGAAACACGGCTGGGCAAAGTTCATCAGCGTGCAGAACCACTACAACCTGATTATGCGCGAGGAGGAGCGCGAGATGCAGCCCTTATGTCGTGAGGACAACATCGCACAGACACCCTATAGTGCTTTGGCTTCAGGAAAGCTGGCCAAGCGTCCGGGTGAAACCTCCAAGCGCCAGAAAGAAGATTCGTTCATGCACTTCAAGTATGATGCCACTGCCGGGCAGGACAATCTTGTGGTGGAGCGTGTCGTAGAACTGGCCGACCGCTATGGTGTGGAGATGACGCAGATCTCGCTGGCCTGGCTGTTGACCAAGGTAGAATCGCCCATTGTGGGAGCCACCAAACTGCACCACATCGAGGGAGCCGTGAAGTCACTCGACGTCCGTCTCTCTGCCGACGACATCCGCTACCTGGAAGAGCCTTACGTGCCGCACAACCTCTCAGGCGTAATGGCCGTCAACAAGCCCGTGATGAGCGAAGAACCCGTCTGGGCGGCAGCAGCATCAAGAAAGCCTGCGAAGACCTGAAAGCCACATATCCTAATGTCAATTGGAAAGAAGGCAAGTTGCTGAACCGTTCATCGAAAGATGACTTGAAGAAGTGGGTGGAGAATAACAAGTAGCAACTTTCACCATAGACACAACACATCATGTATGGCAGCAAAAAAGGTTCCCCTATTGCTGCCATTATTCTTAACCAGGCATACCCTCAGGTAGGTATCCATGACATAAGCATTCTTTTGCCGTCCAAAAGAAAGAGAAACAGAAAGGCCGCTATAGAAAAAGCAGGGTTTAGTTTATTCCCATATTAAATATCCACAACCTAAACTAAACCTATATAATTATTTATTACTTTTGCACAATCAAAGGAACAACAAATGATGCCATTGAAGCTGTTTGTGTAATCCCATACAATTTTGTTTAATTCATTAAATAAAAATAGGGAATTATTTGCAAGTTCATTAAACAATTTGTATCCTTGCCACCAGATTTATCAAGCGAATCAAGCACTTATGGTCATGACCCCGAAAACGAACACGTTTTCTTTTATCATGATAATTTTGAAGTCGACTTTTATATCCCTGACGCAGAACTTGCCATCCAGGTAAGTTACTCCCTTCGCGAAGAAGACACCCGAAAAGGTGAAACAGAAGCTCTTCAGAAACCCCCTCACCGTCTGCCTTGCTGCCGTCGGATCATCCTTACCTACGATGAAGAAGAAACCATCACCGATCAGCATGGCACCATCGAAGTCATCCCTGTTTGGAAGTGGTTACTGAACAAATAATAAAGGGACTATAGAGTATGAGGATTACATCTCGCTGAAAGATATTTATATGAGCTGCAAATGAAGCGAAAATGAAAGCCTACTATTATGTGGGCAGGGGGATGATGGGGTAAAATTTGCATTTCCTTTTGAAAAGATTTATCTTTGCTTGAAAAAGTGAATTTGTTGAGTTTTGACGGCCATCATAGAACCCTCGCTGTCGCAGGTGCTTTTTAAGCTGTACATATAGTTTTATGCTGATTAAGGGAATTTAAATGGCTTACGACCGGCGTCAAAATTTGGTAATCTTATCTATATCGACCGAGAAGCCAATGCTGAAGGAGGTGCCCGTCGTCAATGGTGAGAAATAATAATACGACTTCGGTTTGTAGTTGAAGAGGTTGTCAATGGCCATGTTCAGATGCAGACCTCGCCAGATGTGGTGCTGGAGCATCAGTTTCCATATGGTATAGCCATGATCAACGGAGGTGTCGCCCGACTGTGGCTTACCCTGGCTTCGGCCTGAGAGGGCTGCATCGAGGGCATAGTGTGGCGAGAACCGATGGTTGTAGCCTACCCGCCATGTCAGCGAGTGAGAACGGGGTTGTGAGAATTGCGAATAAATGACGTTGCCCGTCTCGTGCATCCACGAGTAATTGAGCTTGAGCGTCATGCCCCAGTCGAAGAAATGGGCCATGCTGGCATCCACACCCCAGACGGTCACACCGTCCTCGTTCCAGTAGAGTGCGCTTGGCATGCCCTGGTAGTCGCCGCCGTCGATGGTGGTGATGCGCTTGTCGAACACGTTGCAATAGCCCACGAGGGTGAAGTCGTAGCGCCCGTCGAGAATTCCGCTGTTACGGATGCGGTTAGTACGCTCGAGGGCAAGATTGAAGTTGTGGCTCTTCTCGGGCTTGAGGTCGGGATTGCCAATAATCATATAGCCCATGTTGCCCATGTCGAAGTGCATGAACATCTCTTTGAGCGTGGGTGCGCGGAAGCCGCTGGCATAGTTGGCGCGGAAGGTCATCCAGGGGAATTTGTAGACGATGGCGAGCCGCTCGGTGAGCGCACTCTGCGAGGAGGCCGAGAAGTGGTCGTAGCGCAAGCTGGCCACGACGTTCAGCCGCGGCGTGATGTTCCAGTCGAACTGCGCATAGCCGTCGATGTTGCTCTGCGAGTGGCTGGCGTTGTCGCGGAACTGATAGGTGGAGAGGTAGTCGTTCAGGTAGTCGGCTCCCAGGATGAGGATGTTGTTGCCGAACGTGTGGTGATAGAGGGCATGAGCCACGTGCTGGCGGTTGGAGTAGTCGTGGTCGTGGGTGCGCGTGCCGTCGGGCATATAGTTGGCCTTGTCGTACTGGTCGTAGGCATAGGACAGTTCCAGTTGGCGGCCGTAGTCCCAACTGTAGCGCCCCTTGAGTCCTGCACTATAGCCGTTGAAGTGATAGTCGTGCGTATCGCGCTCGCTGGTGCGGAAGAAGTAGCTGCCACGGCCAGTCATCGTCAGCCGGTCGGTGGCACGCCAGATGAGCCGTTGCTTCAGGTTATAGGTCTTCTGTCCATAGAGCCGGCTCAGGTTGGAGTCGTCGTTCAGCACCGATTCATCATAGGGCAGTCCCTGCGCCTTCTTCATCAGTTCGATGGCAATCTCCTCGGGCGTGTGCGCCTTAGGCAAGTCGATGGGATCGATCTTGGTGTGCTGGAAACTCGTCTGCGAGTTCCACTTCCTGTTGTTGAAGGAGAAGCTGGCTCCGTTGCGCCATTCATGCCCGAAGGTGCTGTAGCGCGAATGAGCATTTGCCGTCCAAGGCTCGAGGTTCTCGCGGCTGATGATGTTGACGACGCCTCCGACGGCATTCGAGCCGTAGAGTGCCGACGAGGCTCCCTTCACAATCTCTATGCGCCCGGCATTTTCAAGGCTCATGCGGCTGTAGTCGACATTGTCCATCGTCTCGCCAGCCATGCGCTCGCCATCGACGAGGAAGAGGACGGCATTGCCGCCGAAGCCGCTCATGTTGAGCGATGTCTCCTGGCTCATGGCGAATCCGAACTCCAGCCCGGGAAGCTCCTGAATGAGCATGTCCTGAATGTTGGTGGCATCGGTAATCTTGATGTCGTGAAGCGTGATGAGTCTCGTCACTACAGGGGCATCCTTCAGCGCCTTAGGGGTGTGCGAGGCCGTCACCACGACGGGCTCCAGTTCCACAGAGTCGCGGATGTTGTCCTGCGCAGACATACTGATAGCTGGCACAGCCAAAGCCATGCCAGCCAGAACAGAGGTTTTGATACGAACGTTCAGCACTTACTTTAGAGTTCCGGTAAAGGTGGTTGTCATGAGGAATGGCATGTTGCCATATTTCAATGAGTAAGTAGCCACCTCTGTCTTGTCGTTAAATATGAGCGCGACGTTGCTCACGACATAGGCCTTCTCCTCGCCCTTGGCATTCTTCACGGTTCCGCTATAAGAGGCCAACTTGCCCGTAATGGTATTGCCGCTCTTGGCCAAAGGAATGTTCTTCACGACGAACGACGGGATGGTCATCATGCCCATGCCCCACTCGGGAACCGTCATATCGACTGATGTGTCTGAAACCTTGGTGATCTCGTAGGTCTTGGTCTCGTTCGACGACTCTTCGTTATCGACCATAATCACCTCATTACCTGTGTAAGAACCAGCCACCTGGGCGGCAACGGGAGCCTCCGGCTCATCATCGCTGCTGCACGAACTGGTACCAAGCACGGTTGCCAAAGATGCAATCAATGCGATTGTTAAACTCTTGATTTTCATTTTCTTTTATATCGAAGATTAAATAATATGTTTACTTTTTCAACTGCTGGGCAGAATAGTCGTACTCCGACCCGTATGTGCTATGAGGAATACTGAATATCAGCACCATGAACACGACTGCCGCACAGACTACCCACTTGTTGTACTTCCACTTCAACGTGGCCAGAGCAGCCAAGAAGAAGAGGAACGACAGCAGCGTCTTATTATCGGTCAGATCAGTTCCATAGGGGAATCCCGTCCACCAGGGACCGAAAGCGGCATGCTGGACGAGAGGTCCGAAGATGAAGCCTCCCACGAACATGATGCCTACGGTAAGCTTCAGCCACTTGGCGTAGTCCTTGCCCGTAACGACCAGCAGGAAGGTATAGACGGCCAGCAGCATGGCTCCGAACATGAGCAGGATGTGGGGAATCAGGATGCCTGCGGGCACGTCGTTGCGGAAACGAATCACGACTGGCTCATCCTTCAGATAGTCCTTGCCATCGACGGTGAGATAGTATTGTAGCTTTCCCGCAACGGGCTGAACGGGCAGAGCAGCCTGCCACTCACCATTCTTCAAACTGAAATCCACGCTGGTATATTCATCTGACGTCGGGAAACGGCGGTAATGCAAACTCATGGGCACGGAGGTCGTTTGGTCAGATTCTAACTTATGGGACTGGTCCTCGGGAATCGGAAGCTTCACGAGCACATCTTGTTGCACACCACTACGAGGCAACTTCATCTGATAACTCTCACCACGCAGTTCGACGGTCAACTTCTTAGGGTAAGTAGGTCCCGTCATGCGCTGATAGATGCTCAACACCAGCGTGATGACAACAGCAAAAAACCAATACGCGAACTTTTTCATCTGACAGGAGGTGTTAAATGAACCTGGAACACGATGACCTCTTCGCCACGAAGCACCTTCACGGGAATCGTAGTACCGGCCTTGAGCTCCGACAGGCGTTCCATATACTCGTTGATATCGTTGACGGCCTTACCGTCAATCTCTTGAATGATGTCGCCGCTACGGATGCCGGCATTATGGGCAGGCTTGCCAGCCACTACGATATCGGCCCGCAGACCGGGAATCGTACTGGCTCCCATCACATCGGGCATCAGTCCAAGGGTGACCTTAAACTTGGCATGCTTCATGGTCTGGGTGCTGGGCACATTGATGTAATCGGGCGTCTCGGGGAGAGCTGCCAGACGGGCTATGAGCTGCTTCGAGAAGTCGAGCGTCTGCTGCATACCGTCGTAATTCAACGTGGAAGGCACATCGGCAGGCGTGTGATACTCCATGTGACCGCCCGTCGTGAGGAAGAGCACGGGGATATCGGCTGCCACAAACGAAGCCTGATCGCTGGGACCATAACCGTCGGGAATGCAACTGACGTGCACGCCTGATTGCTGAGCCACCTCCTCGACCATCGCCTTGAAACCGCTGCTGGTGCCTGTTCCCGACACACTCATCGCATGGTCGCGCATACGGCCAACCATGTCCAAATTGACCATGGCCACGATACCTTTCAGACTGTCGGGGAGGTTGATGCGCCGAGCGTCGTCGTGCTTCATCCAGTCGAGGAAGAACTTTGAGCCTACAAGCCCCTGTTCCTCGGCTCCGAAGAAGGCGAAGATGATGCTACGCGGAGAGCCTGTCTTCTTGAAATGACGAGCCAACTGGAGTACAACAGCATCGCCGCTGGCATTGTCGTCGGCACCCGGATGAACGCCCAACGTGTCGGGACGGCGCGAGCCTGAGCCTTCTCCGCCCATGCCCAGATGGTCGTAATGCGAACCTACGACGATATACTCATTTTTCAGCCGCTTGTCCTTTCCGGGAATCACGGCGATGATGTTATGAGTGGTGCGTTTTTCGTTCTTCCCGTAAGTAAAGTCGTGATAATAACCAGTTACCTTTTTGCCTTTGACAACGGGCTTGAGTTTCATGCTGCGCAGCTGGCTGACGATGAACTCAGAAGCGAGTGTATCGCCATGAGTAGCCGGATAGCGGCCACCCAGCTCCTGCGAAGCCAGATACTCCACAGTCTGCCGCATGTCGTCCTGCCGCTGGGCTTGCATCTGCAAACCCAAGGCTATAGCGAAGGACAAAAGCCATATTTTCTTAATCATGAACCCTGCATATTTTCAAATTCGGCTGCAAAGGTACGACAATATTTTCTATTCCGCAATCCTCATTTGTTATGATTTTTAAAAAACACAGGGATTATGACAGGCTACAACAACGATAAGACTTTGACATGTCGCCCTTCAACGAGGATAGCGCCCTCCTGCTTGAGCTCATTCAGACACCGTTGCAACGAATATTTCTGGATACCGAAATAATCTGCCAGTTCCTGCCGGGAGAAAGGCAGAAGAACATCTTTCGACTGTTGAAGCCTGATTTGCTCCTCGAGATAATGCATCACCTTTTCCCGTACAGTCATGGAGAGCATGCGAACTTTCTTGGTCAGATGAGAAACAACATTTGAAAGTATCTTGATATAGTTCATCATCAGTCGCGGGTCATGGCTGAGAATCTTTTCAAGATCGGCAGGCATCAGACGAAAGAGGGTGGTATCAGCAGTAGCCTCGACGGTGACGGGGTATTGGTTATCTGAAGCAAAGAAAAAGGCTGGGGCAAGAAGTTTCCCCGACTGATGGACTGCCACCCTGATAATACGTCCGGAGGAAACCATCATGCTTGCCACCATCTCGCCGCTAATGATGATGTCGGCATATTGGCAAGCAGTACCTTCCATGGCATGAATATCACCCTTGTAACACCGTACGACCCTATAACGCACCATGTGCATCAGGTCGATAATCTCCGACTCCGTCAGCCCATTAAAAAGCGGGCATCGTCTCAGCCCCTGTAATGTATCAATGTCCATAAAGATATTTTAGTTAGGTAGGTCAAAGGTAAGGAAAAAGTGAGAACAAAACCGTAATTTAACAATTATTATATGGATGGGGTAACAGTTGTTGCCACCAGATATCCAAATAATGACTAATTTTGTAGCAAATTTGAATAATCTACGGATGAGCTGGAAGAAGATATTAGCACTAAAAGATAAATTCTCGTACAGGCAGAAAGTAGGTTTGCTGCTTGTGGCGGGTGTGGTATGCGGACTCGGCGGGTTGTTTATGTATCTGCTCAGGGCGCATACTTATTTTATTGGCGACAATCCGTCGGCATGCGTCAACTGCCACATCATGACACCCTACTACGCCACGTGGAGCCACTCTTCACACGGACGAATAGACAAGCAGTCCAATGGCGCCACGTGCAACGATTGTCATGTGCCCCACCAGAACTTGGCATTGAAGTATGGTTTCAAGGCGATGGACGGACTGAAGCACACAGCCTATTTCGTGATGCACTCAGAACGACAGGCTCCGATGGCCGAGACGCTGACGGGTCAGGTGGTAATGGACAACTGCATACGCTGTCACGAACAGCTGAACACGGAGTTCGTGAAGACGGGGCGCATGGGCTACATGAAGCAGCAGGCCCAAGGCGGCAAGGCGTGCTGGGACTGTCATCGTAATGTGCCCCACGGTGGCATGAACTCGCTGATGGCAACACCTGGAGCCGAGGGGGTGACTCCCCTACCCCCATCGCCTGTGCCGGGATGGCTTCAGAACATGATGAATTAAAATAAAAAAACGTAATATTATGGCAAAGCAACTAAAGAAATGGCAAGGCTGGGCACTCTTCGGAGGCTCAATGATTGTAGTGTTCTTGTTAGGGCTGCTCGTTTCTTCATTGATGGAACGCAGGGCCGAGGTGGTCAGCGTATTCAACAACAAACGCACCGTGTTTGAGGACTCGATAGTGGCTCAGAACGAGAAGTTCAAGGCCGACTATCCGCGTGAGTACGAGACATGGGCCATGACAGAGGACACCACGTTCAAGTCGAAGTACAACTCGTCGCAAGAGGTCGATGTGCTCGAACAGCGTCCGGAGATGGTGGTGCTGTGGGCTGGCTATGCCTTCTCGCGCCACTACAACACCCCTCGCGGACACAAGCATGCCTTAGAGGATATGCGCAAGATTCTGCGCACAGGCAATCCCGGCATTCAGATTACGCCCGACTCCATTGCCGGAGACATGCAACCGGCGACGTGCTGGACGTGTAAGGGTCCTGACGTGCCAAGAATGATGCGTGAGCTCAGCGCTTCGAAATCGGTCATGGACCCCGCTAACTTCTATGCCAAGAAGTGGAGCGAGCTGGGTGCCGAAGAGGTGAACCCCATCGGTTGTAGCGACTGCCACGATGCGCGCACGATGGACCTGCGTCCTGCCCGTCCTGCCCTCTACGAAGCTTTTGCCCGTCGGGGCCTGAACGTGAAAAATGCCACGCAACAGGAGATGCGCTCACTGGTGTGTGCCCAATGCCATGTGGAGTACTACTTCATCAAGCCTAACGACGAGAAGAATCCCGGCAAGGCCAACTACCTGGTGTTCCCGCACGACAAGGGGCTGACTTGCGAGGCTGCTGAGGCATATTACGACGAAATTGGTTTCTACGACTACATCCATCCGCTGTCGAAGACCAAGATTCTGAAGGCCCAGCATCCCGGTTGGGAGATGTCGCAACAAGGCATACATGCCCAGCGCGGCGTGTCGTGTGCTGACTGCCACATGCCCTATAAGCAAGAGGGCGGCGTGAAGTTCTCTGACCATCAGATACAATCTCCATTGGCCAAGATTGACCGCACTTGCCAGACCTGTCACCGTCAGGATGCAGAGGTGCTGCGCCAAAATGTGTATGAGCGCCAGGAGAAATGTAACGAGGTGCGCGCCCGTGCCGAGCAAGAGCTTGCCCGTGCCCACTTCGAGACAAAGTTCATCATCGACAAGGGTGCTACCGAAGCTGAGCTGGCTCCCATTCAGGCATTGCTCCGAAAGAGCCAGTGGCGTTGGGACTATGCCATCGCCTCTCATGGTGCCACCTTCCATGCACCGCAAGAGGTGGTGCGGCTACTCTCTCATTCGGTTGACTATGCCCAGCAGGCCCGCCTGCTTATTGCCCGCGTTGCCGCCAAGCATGGGCATACTGATGCCATCCCCGTGCCTGACTATAGTACCAAGGCAAAGGCTCAGGCTGCCATCGGTCTCGATATGAAGACGCTGAATGAGAACAAGAAACGCTTCCTACAGGAAATCGAACCCAAGTGGATTGAGGAAGCAAAGAAAAAAGGCAAATTAATTGAAATCTAAGATTTTTGTTGTAACTTTGCAGCAAATGTCTTTGGATATGTGGACTAAACCTTGGAATATGAAAGAAGGCTTCCTCATTGGAGGAGGCCTTATCATTGCAGGACTGGCACTTGAGTTGAGTGTCGGTCCTGTAGTGTGGGATGCGTTTGCTTGGCCTGCCAACGGGATTATATTGGCAGGACTCCTAGCTTTAATAGCACTCATATTTATATTAGGAAAGAAGGTGTATGCCTTCCTGTTCGTAAGTACTTACCAGGCGGCGATACCAGCATTGGTGTATGCCGTAGTGCTGACCATCATCATGGGACTCACCCGCCAGCTGAAAGATGGCACCTGGCTGAACAACATGCTGTCGTTCTGGCCCTTCGTGCTCACCTATGTGTATATGGCGGTCATTTTGGGAGTCATCATCCTACGCCGGCTGATGCACTTGAGTTCATGGAAGCGCGACGTGCCTTTCCTGCTGAACCATCTAGGCCTCTTTATAGCCCTTATTACCGCCACGCTTGGCAATGCCGACATGCAACGCGTAAAAATGATAACCGCCGTTGGTGAGCCTGAATGGCGGGCAATGACTCAGGAGGGGGCCGTCAAGGAAATGCCGATAGCCATTGAACTGAAGAAGTTTATTATGGAGACCTACGACAACGGAAGCCCCAAACGCTTTGCCTCAGAGATTCAGATTCTGACCAAGACGGGCAAGAACATCGAGACCACGGTTGACGTGAACAAGCCCTGCGAGGTGGACGGTTGGAAAATCTATCAATACGGCTACGACACGCAGATGGGTGCCGAGAGTCAGATTTCTATTTTAGAGCTCGTCAGCGACCCCTGGTTGCCGTTGGTATATACGGGCATCTACATGATGCTGGCGGGAGCGGTTTGTATGTTTGTTATTGGAGGGAGGAGACGCGCATGAGTTGGGAGCAGTATATTTATTTCGCGATGGCAGCCATCCTGCTTTGGGCTATAGGAGCATGGGCGGCATGGAAAGAAAAGACCGGCTTGGCCTATACGGCAACCATCGTCGGACTGGTCGTTTTCTTCTCGTTTATTCTCTCCATGTGGATTTCCATGGAGCGTCCGCCGCTTCGCACAATGGGTGAGACACGCCTCTGGTATTCGTTCTTCCTGCCATTGGCGGGTATCATTGTCTATTCGCGATGGAAATACAAATGGATACTCACGTTTTCCACGATTCTTGCCTTGGTGTTCATCTGCGTGAACCTGTTCAAGCCTGAGATTCACGACAAGACGCTGATGCCAGCCCTCCAGAGTCCTTGGTTCGCCCCTCACGTCATTGTCTATATGTTCGCATACGCCGTACTTGGTGCAGCTACGGTGATGGCCGTCTATCTGCTTTTCATCAAAAAGAAAACAACGGAAAGCACTCATCAGCCCATTGCTGATGAAGAATCAGACATCACCGATAATCTCGTCTATGTAGGCCTCGCCTTCCTTACCATTGGCATGCTCTTCGGTGCTCTCTGGGCCAAGGAGGCATGGGGGCACTACTGGTCGTGGGACCCCAAGGAGACGTGGGCGGCCATCACCTGGCTGGCCTATCTTGTCTATGTGCACTATCGTAACCTGCCACACCATCGTGAGCGCCTTGCTCTCTGGATACTCATCGTCTCTTTCGTCCTCTTGCAGATGTGCTGGTGGGGCATCAATTATCTGCCCTCTGCCCAAGGCACCAGCGTACACACCTATAGCATGAGCGAATAGGGAGAAAAAGAGACAACGGGGAACTCTCAGAAATAGGAGTTCCCCGTTTGTCTGTCTGCGGGTCTGTAAAATGTGTTGTGATTTATACTAAATTAGTTAATTATGTTTTGCAATATGCTTGCTTAATCGTAATTTTGTAGCCAGAAATGTAACCGTTTTCAATCTATGAAAAGAAATATCTTATTAGCAGTAGCAGCACTTTTGCTCTCAACAGCTACGTGGGCACAAGGTGACGTTTACGACAGGTCCAATGACTATGAATGGCCTTCGGATCAGAAGGTGGTGGAGAAACTGAAAGAATGGCAAGACCTTAAGTTTGGTGTACTCTTCCATTGGGGAATTTACGCCGTGCCCGGCATTGTTGAAAGTTGGTCAATATGCGATGAAGGCTGGATAACTCGTGACACGACCATGACCTATCAGCAATATAAAGACTGGTACTGGGGTATGGCAGACAAGCTGAATCCCACGGATTTCAACCCTGAGCAGTGGGCCGATGTCATGCAACAGGCAGGAATGAAATACATGATCTTCACCACAAAGCATCACGACGGTTTCTGCATGTATGACTCAAAATACACAGACTTCACTATCACCCGGCATGCTTTCCGTGACCATCCGAAACGTGACGTGCTGAAGTATGTCTTGGATGCATTCCGCAACAAACAGTTCATGATCGGCACGTATTTCTCCAAACCCGACTGGCATTGCCAAGACTACTGGTGGGATGTATTTCCCACAAAACGGGGACGCAATGTGAACTACGACATCAAGCAATGGCCATGGCGATGGGAACGCTTTAAACAGTTCACCTACAACCAGATGGAAGAGATTCTCTCACGCTACGGGCAAGTTGACATCCTTTGGCTGGACGGCGGATGGGTTTGTAAAGAAAACAACCAGGATATTGACATGCCCCGCATCGCTCAAATGGCACGTAGTCACCAGCCTGGGCTTATCATGGTCGACAGAACAATCCGCGGACCTTACGAAAACTACCAGACACCCGAGAAAACGATCCCCGAAGCCCAACTCAACTTCCCATGGGAAAGTTGTATTCCGCTGAGTGACGACTGGGGATGGGTACCACGTCCAAGATGGAAAAGTCCTGAAAAAGTCATCAGCACCTTGGTCGAAATCGTGGCAAAGGGAGGGAACCTGGTGCTCGGTGTCGGTCCTACGCCTCAGGGGCTCATACAACCTGAAGCCGTCACACGCCTGAATGCTATCGGAGAATGGCTGAAACAAAACGGCAAGGCTATTTACAACACCGTCACCACACCCATCTACAACGACGGGCAGGTATGGTTCACGGCCGACAAAGACGGGAAAACACGCTATGCCATCTATCTGCTTGATGAAGGCAAACGTTTGCCCAGGATCATCAGCTGGAATCAGAACGTACCAAAGGGTAACGTAAGACTGTTGTCAACGGGTAAGAAACTGAAAACCAAGACTGTCAACGGTCGTACGGAAGTGACGCTGCCAAGGGGCTTAAAACAGCAGTCGGTGGCTTTGGAATTCAGTATTTAGATGCCTCTTCATTGAAAGGCAACGTCTTTTGCCCGCAGCTATTCCTTAACGAAATGGGGATAGTCTGCTTCACCGAGATGAGGATTATAGCAGAATCCCTCATACGCAAAATCTTTCAGGCCCTCCGGGTTCTGCACGCGGTTCTCTATGACAAACCTTGTCATGGCTCCACGGCAGGTCTTTGCCCATACCGCCTGCATCTTCAGCTCTTGCCCTTTGCGCACATAGAACAAGGGCTGAACCACCCGAACGCACTCGCACACACGTTTCCATTCAAACAGATGCTGAAACTCTTCTGTTGCCAGATGAACAAGAATGCCGTCATCAGCCTTCACGCTCTCTATCAAGACATCCGTCAGACGGGATTTCCAAAAGCCAAACATATTCTGCCCCTTCCCACTTGGCAGTTCAACGGCACCTTCCATCCGATACGGACGAATACCATCCAACGGACGCAGCAAGCCATAGAGAAACGAAGAAATCCATAAATGCTGCTGAGCGTAGTTCAGGTCCTTCCCACTCAAAGTTTCCGCCTTCAGATGTTTATAGGCCTGACCGTAATAGGCAAGAATAGCAGGCAACTTTGACTTGTCCGCATCAAAGAATTGCTGGTAGCGGAGTTGATTTTGTCTGGCAATCTGCTGACTGCAACTTAACATCTTCGCAAGAGTCTCAGACGGATATTGCATCATGTCGCGCGCAAAAGCTTCCGCCTCTGTTTGGAAGAGAGGAACTGAAAGCGGTTGCTGCCCTGTTTTCTCGTGCATCGTTTTGGCACAGGCAAGGAGTATCTGCATAGGCTGTTTTTCATTAACTCATAAATACAACACGAACCGCGTTCCATGACTTCCTTCGCCGTCGTAGTCGGCTGTGAGTGAGAACTGGCTACAAAGGTCGCTGGCTTTTTCCTCTTCAAGATGAACGGTCAGTTCTATCTCAATGGCCTGCCGTTCATGACTGAAACCAATGTTCCAGATGTTCTCGCCCACCACGGCATTCACCACCACGCGGGCTTCATCCTGTAAGCGCCAGATGCTGTCCCAGTCAGTCATAATACTCGATTGCCAGTTCATCGCTGACGTTGAAATCATCGTGGAAGCCGTCATCGTATTTGTAGATGATTCGCAGGCCACGATAGGTTGAGGGGACTTTCAGCGTTTCCAAAAGGTGCCATTTCGGTTTGCCAAAGTCATACGATGAACGGTCGAGGATGATGCGATTTGAAATGAAGTCAAAATGGTAGTACCCGCCTCCGATGCATTGGTCGCCGGGCTTCAGCAAATCCTTATGCTGGTTGACCATGCCGAGGCGGAATACACCGTCCATTGTAATTACAAATTTGGGTAGTGTCATTTTCTTTATGCCAATATCTTCTCTGCCATCTGTTTTCCGGCATCAAAGGCTTTTTGCAAGTCCTGCTCCCAATGCTCGTCGCGCCATTGGCGCTTGGCTTCCTCGGAGAAGCTGGCCAATTCGAAGCGTTCGTAGTTCTTCACCTGATAGGTGTTGTAGGCAACCAAATGCTCAGGCTCGCCGAGAGCGGTTTGAATACAGAATTCCATCGACCCGTAGCCCTGACTGTTATTCCTTTCGGGCGTTCCGTTCATGGTCTCCATCAGCACCACGGGCATACGCTTTGGAGCCGTCATGCTATAGTCATTGTAGGAAAGCCAGGGGAATGCCAGACGCTCCAGGAACGTGCGCATCTGACCAGTAACATCACCAAAATAAATCGGCGAACCAAGTGCCAGCCCGTCAGCCTCGGCAATCTCTTCCAACACAGGAGTCAGCGCATCCTTGAACTTGCAGACGTTCGAGGCCTTGCCTTTTACCTTACAGGCCATACACGACATGCAGCCCTTGTAGTCGAGACCATAAAGGCGCACAGTTTTCACTTCAATCTTGTCGCTCACAGACGTAGCTCCTTCGGCAAATTTCTGCAGCATCGAGGCCGTATTGAAATTCTTTCTCGGCCCTCCGTCGATAATGATAATCTTCTGCATATTCCTATTATTTTATTTATTCATATATATTTATCCTTTGGGTTGTAAACTATGGCGGTACTCGCTTGGCGACAGCCCGAGATGCTTGGTGCAATAGCGGCTGAAATACGAGAGTGAGGTGAAATTCATACGGTCGGCTATCTGGGTGAGCGACAGGCGTTCGTCATTCAGATAGTCTTTCAGAATGGGGATGGTGTGGCGGTCGATGTATGAGGTGACACTATGTCCCGTCACGCGCTTGATAGTAGTCGAGAGGTACTTGGGCGAAACGTTCAGACGCTCGGCATAGTAGCCCACATCGCGCTCCGTTCTGCTGATGCCTGTGGAGAGCAAGGTCATCAGTTGTTTCACGATAAAGGCTGTTCGGTCTGTATGCGAGTCTGTTGCTTCACGTTGTGCGTGCGCCTCAAAGATGTCGTACATCATCGTCAGACAAAGACTGCCCATCAGCTCATGATGGAACTGCAAATGGCTCTCACCCATACGGTCGCGCAGACGATGGAAGTCGTCAAGCAAGTGCCGGGCCTGCTCGTCGGTGAGTTTGATGACAGGATCCTGATTCAGCGAGATGCTGCCCCCAATGCTGTAGTTATTTGATGGCAACAAGTTCTGCAGGAACTTATAGTCGGCGACAAACCATTCCACCTGCATGTCGGCATGGGCTGCCAGGTTCTTCACCCTGTGAGGCATGGGAATCACCACCAGGTCGTTCCGTGCGATATGATAGCAATGTTCGTTGAACACAAAACTCCCCTCCCCCGCCTTGCAAAGCAGATGCATGCAAGTGTGGCTCAGCTCTCGGGCATTCATCCCGTAGAAGTCGGTGGAATAATGGAAATCAGTTTTCATATCGTAGTCTTTTGGTGCGAAGATAAACATTATTTTCCATAAAAAAGAACGTTTGTGGCAAAAAGTGAAAATCATAACGCTTTTTGTGAAACTTATCTATCGAAAATTCGCCGTACCTTTGCACCCAGTTAGGAACTGGTTGCGAAGATGCTCACGCTCGGCACAGCTCAAACAAGTTTGGTTCTGCGCTCGCTTAATCGCATCTTTGCCCCATAAAATTAAAACAAATATGAACATCAAAAGTATCATCACAGCCGCTTTGGCATTGCTCGTATCCACGGCATGCAACGGCACAAAGCAACAACAAACGGAATCATCAACATCAAACGAGACAACAGTTATGGCAAAAGACGGAAAGGCATTGGTAGTGTTCTTCTCGCATGCGGGAGACAACTACGCGGTAGGAAACATCGAGGTGGGCAACACGAAGATCGTGGCCGACTATATTACGGAACTCACAGGTGCAGAACAGTTTGAAATCGTCACCCACAAGTACGACGGCATGGCCTATAATCCGCTCATCAAACTGGCACAGGAAGAAGCCAAGAATGGCGAACTGCCCGAATATGAGGGCGACGTGGATTTAGCTCCCTACGACACCGTGTTCATCGGCGGTCCCGTATGGTGGGGCACCTATCCGCAGGTGATGTTTACCTTCTTCAAGAAGCACGCTAATGATTTGAAAGGCAAAACCGTCATTCCCTTTACCACCCATGAGGGCAGCGGACTGGCCAACTGTGTGGAAGACGTGAAAGCAGCCTTCCCGGGCGCCAACGTCCAGAAGGGTTTCAGCATTTATGGTCATGAGGTGCGTACGGAGAAAGGAAAGGTGGAGAAATGGATTAATGGATTGAAGTAATATGGAATACATTACATTATCAAACGGTGTTAAGATGCCGACATTGGGCTACGGCGTGTTTCTCGTGAGCTCTGATGAGTGTGAGCGTTGCGTGACGGATGCTTTGAGCGTAGGCTATCGCCTGATAGATACGGCACAGGCCTACCAGAATGAAGAGGGTGTGGGCAATGCCTGGCGCAAGAGTGGCATCAAACGCGAGGATCTGTTCCTCGTAACGAAGGTTTGGATATCTAACAATGGTGAGGAACGGGCCGCCAAGAGTATCGACGAGAGCCTGCGTAAGTTGCAGACGGAGTATGTCGACCTGCTGCTCATCCATCAAGCCTATGGCGACGTGTTCGGCACTTGGCGGGCTATGGAGAAGGCCTATCGTGCAGGCAAGGTTCGTGCCATCGGTGTGAGCAACTTCCAGGCAGGCCGTTTCTTCGACTTCGCCCACTATGTGGACGTGAAGCCTATGGTCAACCAGCTGCAATGCAACACGCTCATCCAGCAGACGGGCATCGAGCCTATTCATGCTGAATTCGGAACAAAGGTAATGGCCTGGGGCCCGCTTGGCGGACAGGGAGTCGACGGTATCGTGAAGAGCGAAGCGCTTTCAGCCATCGGCGCCAAATATGGCAAGAGTGCAGCCCAGGTAGCCCTCCGTTGGCTCACCCAGCGCGGCATCGTGGCCATTCCCAAGTCGAGTCATAAGGAGCGCATGGCGCAAAACTTCGACATCTTCGACTTCACGCTTACCGATGAGGACATGGCTCAGATTGCCACGATGAACCAGCACGACACCGGCACCATCAACTTCGGCGACCCGCAATTTGTAAAGTATCTGATTCAAAACTACGGATGATTAAACAAGTATCAGTATTAGTAGGTGCAGGTAGTATCGGACAGGCGATTATCCGTCGTGTGTCGGCAGGTAAGCATATTGTGTTGGCAGACTACTCAATAGATAATGCAAAACGGGCTGCAAAGACGCTGGAGGATGCTGGCTTTGAGTGCTCAACCGACCAATGCGACCTTGGTTCAAAAGAGGACATCTTGAAGTTGGTGGAGTTTGCCACCAACAAAGGCGAGGTTACAAACTTGGTGAATGCCGCTGGTGTATCGCCCTCACAGGCGCCTGTAGCAGAGATTCTTCGTGTTGACCTATTCGGAACAAGCGTATTGTTGGAGGAATTCGGCAAAGTGATTGCAGAGGGTGGTTCAGGTGTGATTATCTCTTCGCAGAGCGGTCATCGCCTGCCTGCTTTATCACAAGAGCAGAACGAGGCATTAGCTACAACTCCCGTGGATGAACTGTTGGAACTGCCGTTCCTGAAAGAAATCAATGATACGTTGAAAGCCTATCAGTATTCAAAGCGTTGCAATGTGCTCCGTGTGATGTTCGAGGCTACCCGCTGGGGCCGTCGCGGAGCTACCATTAACTCTATTTCACCAGGCATCATCATCACGCCATTGGCTAACGATGAATTGCACGGTCCTCGGAAGGAAGGCTATCTGAAGATGATTGAGGGAATGCCAGCCCGTCGTGCAGGAACACCTGACGAGGTGGGCGACTTTGCTGAGTTCCTGATGTCTTCTCGCGGACGTTTCATCAGCGGTGCTGACTTCCTGATTGACGGTGGCTGCACAGCTTCCTATTGGTATGGTGATTTACAATATCTAAAAGCGACACACTAAAACCGTTTGCCTAGTCAATCCGATTTCTTAAAAAATAATAAGTCCCGAGGCTGTATCGTACGGCTTTGGGATTTTTTTCGTACATTTGCGAAAGCAATTAAAGCATTTAGAAATCAACTAATAACGAACGATTATGAAAGAACAAGTTTTACAGGCCATGCGCGAGGCAGGAAAGCCCGTGTCGGCAGGAGAAGTGACAAAAGCATTGGGTGCTGACCGCAAGGAGGTTGACAAGGCCTTCAATGAGTTGAAGAAAGAGGGTGCCATCGTGTCGCCCGTCCGCTGCAAGTGGGAACCCGCCAAGTAACTAGTCTGCATGAATCGAAGTAAGGAAATCATTCGGACCAGCTGGATAGGCATTGTGGCTAACGTGCTGCTGGCTGGTTTCAAGGCGGTCGTGGGCGTGCTGTCCAGTTCGGTTGCCATCGTGATGGATGCCGTCAACAACCTCAGCGACGCGCTCTCGAGCGTCATCACCATCATCGGTACTAAACTATCGCAGCGCCCGGCAGACCGCAAGCATCCCTTCGGATTTGGCCGCATCGAGTATTTCAGCGCCATCATAATAGCCGTCATCGTGCTCTCGGCAGGTATCACCTCGCTCATCGAGTCGGTGAAGAAAATCTTCGACCCCACCGAACCCTCCTACTCCACCACAACACTCGTGGTCATCGTGGTGGCCATCGTGGTGAAGCTGGTGCTGGGCCAATACGTCAAGCGCAAGGGTCTGCAGCTGAAGAGCGATGCCCTGATAGCCTCCGGCTCGGATGCCCTATTCGATGCTATCATCACCCTGGCCACGCTCCTCTCGGCAGGCATCATGCTGCTCTGGGGCGTATCGCTCGACGGCATTCTCGGCGCGCTCATTTCCCTGGTCATCATCAAGGCCGGTATCGAGATGCTCGCCTCGCCTGTCAACGAACTGCTGGGCGTCAGCATTCCCGCCGAGCTCACCAGCAAAATCAAGAAAGAGGTGTCGGCCTTCGAGGGTGTTCATGGCGTGTACGACCTGATACTCCACAACTACGGTCCCGACGTGAAAATCGGCTCGCTCCACATCAACGTCTACGACACGATGTCGGCCCACGAGATCCACGCCCTGACGCGCAAGATTACCAACCACATGTTCGACAAGCACGGCATCATCATGACCGTTGGCGTCTATGCCGTTGCCACGGGAGAGAACCGTCGCGCCGAATTGCAGACGAAAGTCATACAAGCCATCACCGCCCACAAAGAGATTGTGCAGGTGCATGGTTTCCTCTATTCCGAGCCAGACCGTCTGCTCTCCGTCGATGTCGTTCCCGACCTTTCCGTCCACGACGATGGCGCCCTTGTCAGTCAGCTCACCGCCGAGCTCCAGCCATTGGTTCCCGACATGCAAGTATCGGTTGTGGTAGATCACAATTATAGCGAATAGCCTAAATAATGATGCACCTGAAGACCTCATTGCTTCAGGTGCATTTACGGAACCAATCTTTTTCGGTTTTATCATCGATTAAAACTATAGACTGTAGTTCTACAATATATCAAACATACTCAGAGTCCTTGGAATTTTGTTCGTTTCAATTTTCTTCTGAAGCGGTTTCAAATGGTATATATAGATGTCTTTTGCCACTCTTCTGTTTTCCGACATTGATTCAGACGATCCTTTTCTATCAAACAAAATAGATAGTTAGTTGATTATTAGTGTATTTTTATTTTGGGTGAGCTATGCCCTCGCTGTTTGCAACGAGATTCGCAAAGCGCTGAAGGGCCTGGTAGAGAAAAAAGTAATAACAAAAAGGCCGACTAATTCCAATTCCAATAATTCCAATTAAATAATGAGGGGTCAAACCCCCTTCTAAAGACTACATAACTTATTGATATATAGATAGTTATATATATAATAGAGAGGTGGGATACCCTCAAATAAATAACTGGAATAACTGGAATTGGAATTGATGGCCGAAAGAAGAATATCTAACAAACTGATTTACAATGAAATACGATATCACTAAACCAACAGCTCCCGTAATGCCGAACCTCGGCAGGGGCACGGAATGTTTCAAATTGCTGCTCTTACAGGCATCAAAAGACATGCATGAACCCTTGGTTCCGATGCTTTTCCCTATACTTGGCGCACACATGGGTGGCACAGAATTTCAGTATCCTGACCTCAGTTGGAAGGAACCGACCGGTATGATGGCCAATCTTGTAGCAAATAGTGGCGACAACAAGGGCCAACTGACTACTTTAAGATTATTAAGTTTTATAAAAAGTTGCGGAAAAAGGGTACACACCCTACACCCTTATATCTTAAAAAACGCATTTTGACTTTCGGGCGGATGATACTTTGCCATCGGGCGGATGATGTTTTGGAGTCGGGCGGATGATACTTTGAAGGGCAGCGAATGATGTTCTGGCTGTTTTAGGTTTATATCTCCATACGCGAAAAATGAAAACAAGCCCTCTATCCCCTCTATGATTGATGTAAGCTATTGGTTTTTAAGCTGTTATTGGTAGACAGTAGGCCTTTAAACCCTCTATGGTGGGCCGCCCGGGCCACGGCCGGCGGGGGGGGGGGGGGGGGGGGGGGGGTGTGGGGGAGGGGGTGAGGGTTTTGGGGGGGGGGGGGGG
>R23__coassemble_345_pt1 | contig 33042 bp, 32 predicted proteins | sample R23__metabat2_high_PE_035 | metagenome-assembled genome bin R23
GTCACGGCGCGAGTATCTGGGATTCTACATCTACACGAACCCGACGGAGAAGTTCCAGGTGGAGTATAACCGCAGTATCATGCAGAAGGCAGAGCTTATCAAGTGCCGTCGCACGGAGTCCATCATCAATGAGGAGTTCGGTTTCCTCGACCGCTCCAAAGGCCAGGAGAGCTTTCTTGACTACTTCAAGCAGTGTATGAACAAGACAACCAACAAGGCAAACTGGGAGGCAGCCTACAAGCACTTCGTCAAATATTCGGGTGGCGAGTGCCGCTTCTGCGACCTTGATGCTGCGTATTGCCAGAAGTTTGTTGATTATCTTTTGTCGGCAGAGTGCTATCATAACGGCAAGCCGATGATGCCCACCACCGCCAACAACCACCTCGTAAAGCTGAAAGCCGCCCTCCGCATGGCTTACGATGACGGACATATCAAGGAGAACATAGCCAAGAAACTTGTCAAGGCTAAGGGACACGGCAACAAGCGGCAGTACCTGACCAAGGAGGAACTTGTTGCGCTGTCCAAGGCTGAGTGCAAGAGTGACGTGCTACGCCGTTCAGGACTGTTCTCTTGCCTGACAGGACTGCGCCTGTCTGACTGCATCCTGCTCCAGTGGGAGAACATCAAGAAGTCGGGCGATGGCGGATGGGTGCTTGACATCACCACCAAGAAGACAAAGACCGATGCCATCCTGCCCATCAGCGAAGAGGCACTTGCCCTGTGCGGCGAGCGTGGAGAGGGGCAGGTATTCAAGAAACTGACACCAAATCTGGTTGCCGCCCACCTCAAAGACTGGATAAAGGCTGCTGGCATTACCAAGCATATCACCTTCCATTGTGCAAGTCATTTCGCTTTTTCTTTCTAACTAAAAATCAGAAAGTTACCTTGCTCGGTTATTCAACAGGTAACGATTTAGAAACGAGCTAAGTTCTTTATTCTTTCTCACTTTGCTTAGCTTCCAAAGAACACTTTTTTCGGGTGCAAAGGTAATACAAATAATTCGAAACACCAAATAAATTGCATTATTTTTTGTAACATCCATCAGCCTTCAATAGCCTTCAACAGCCCTACGACAGAATATTGTCCTACTCTATGGAATAGCCGTATTTACCCAATAGTATAGGAAGTATGGCTACAATTAAGGTACGTCAGACCTTTTTCATTGCCTTTTAGGTCTTTTTTATGAGGTTTTAGACCCCAAAAACAAAAATTTCGTTGCTTTTTTGAAAAAAATACATCTTGGTGTGTGGCAAATCAAAATATTTTTGTAATTTTGCGGTTGATTCTCGTAGTCTTGCGCCAATGTGTTTAGTCGGACGTGTCCGACACCGCACAGCAAAAGACTGTCCACGCCGGGCCGTGTGAGGCGATGCCGCCGCAACAAGGCGGGCATTGGGTGGGAAAAGCGGGAGTCGCTACATTTTGTAGAAAAGGCGTTTACACGACGCTCATCTCTACGTTCCGAACTTCGAACACTTGGAACCCCTGTAGCAGATGACGCAACGGTAGATGTCCTCGGGATGTGTCTATACGCATCCCCTTTGGTTCGTGCATAGTATATGTGATAAGCATATCTATGCCCCAAAATCACAGGGGTACTATATTCATATCGGCGTGGGCTTCGGAGTTGCTTATCTTTACAGGGAGGCAAGTTCGAAGGCCAGGAACGTGAGGTAAGTAACGGGTACGGATCTCACGCTTCTTTTATATCTTGTAGTCACTAATCACCTAAAACGAATTTTCTTGTAGGAGGTCGCAAGAGCAAATGGGGATTACCCCGCAAAAAGTTCTGTATGACAACAGGAAAAGCATTTGTTGGGAAAATTGTTTTAAGTGTTATTGCTTTTAGTGCCATTGGCGTCGTGCTGTTTTCCTCATGTAATGACCACATACCTACGGATGATGGTGGCGGTAAGTACTTTGAGTACATTCCAGAATTCCATTACACATACTTCAGTAATGGGATCAGCACGATAAAACCCAATAACCTGTCATTATATGTGGATTATTCTACATGTAACGTCTTGGGCCAGAATTCTGCATTTTATCAGGCACTGATACCCTCATGGGTAGATGCTACGAGGCATTATTACTCCATCAAAGGTGACGCAATTCAAGAGGAAGAAGGTGGCACATTTAACCTCTTGCGTACTATACAAGATGTAAGTTATGCAGACTTGGTAACGGCTATTAATAAAATGTCAGAAAGTGACAGCGAATCCGTACTGTTAACAGATGGCGAATATTTTCAACCGACAATAGCCCTAGGCAATATCAATAATCCCTATATGTCCTCAGCACTGAAAACATGGATGAAGAAGGGACATGACATCTTCGTTTTTGCAGAACCATATCAAGAGCAATATAAAGGACAAACATTTAACAAGAAGCGCTTCTATATCATATTCACAGATATACGCCTACGTGATAATATATATGATAGGATTATGCAGACTGCAAAGCTTCAACAATATCCAGACGTGGAAATGTTCCATCTGTCCGCAGACCATCCTGCCCTCTCTGCAGAAGGAACAACATCTAAGCCCAATGAAAATCTTAGTTCAATTGTCAGGGGCTTTGGTTCATTTGAAGCACAAGAGTGGCAGATAGACTGGAAAAATGGCATTGAGCCTTTGTTGGCCTATGCTGTTAATCCACAAACTGGTGATGTCCTACCCAATGGCGAACAGTTTACGGGAGGACTCAAGGTTGATAGGAATAGTTTCGGAGGGTATCGTATTACTAATGTAACAGCGAAAGTGTATAATGTCAATCAGGAGTTTACTGACTTCTGTACGGCAAAGGTAGCCGGACAGAAAATTGGCGGCAAGTTAAATCCAATGCCACAGACTCAGGATAACTTTGCAAAGATTGATGAGAAAGAGTTTGCAAAGCATGGCATTATCAATCTCTATTTTGATACACAGATGTTTACTCCCGACTATGTGCTAAACGGTTCGCCATTCAATTTCACGAAGATAGACATCTGCATATCAGAAGTTCAAGATATGTTCTCACAATTTTCCCATATATTTGAGTTCGACAGTATAGACATGCCAGGACAGACAAACACCTCAGTTGCTGAGAGTGTGAAGCAATGCTTGGCAGATCCAAACATCAAAGGCATGATTACTTCATGCCCAATATACACAGTTTATATCAAGTCAGCAGAACATTAAACAAATAATTAAACAGATATGGCACCAATCGTAAATTTACAACAGCTGAACCAACTGATGAACAGCACCATGATTTATGCAGTAATCGTGGGACTTGTTGCTGTTCTTGTAACCCTTGCAGTTGCCAATATGTTCCCTTGGGAAGGTGGCAATGACAAATCCTATGTCAAGCGTCGTATCGCTTTTGTTGTTATTGGTCTTGTAGTAATCCTTGGTTTTTGGCTATACAATGACCTTGAAGTAATGGGACGGATTAAAAATCCCGGATTCCAAAGCATGTTTAAGGCTTGCAACCTGAAGTGCATCTTTATCAATGCCGGTGTTTACATTGTGGCAAGTGTGGCTTTGATGTTTACATTCCGCCATTCCAAGTTTGGTTCTATTTTGGGTAAAGAAAAGAAGTAAGATATGGCAAAACAATATTTTGTACTTGGCATTGGAGGTACAGGTATGAGGTGCATTGAGTCCCTTATACACCTTTGTGCTATGGGCATGTTTGATGACACAGAAATTCATCTTCTTGCTCTTGACACAGATAAAAATAACGGAAACTTCTCACGTTTGAAGGAGGTAAAGGAAGCGTATATAAATAGCAAAGGTCTTGATAAGGCAAACCGCGTATCGCTTCATGACACATTCTTCTCTGCAAACATTAAGTATTATGAGTTTAGCCCTAATTATGAACAAAAAAGTTCTTTTAAGCTTGTGTTCAATTATGGCGATACCCAATATAATCATAGGGAGGAAACAGATTTAGCTGACCTCGTATTGAGTGAGAATGTTGAGGATTTCAACTTGCGTCACGGTTATCGCGCTCAAACTCATCTTGGCTCTATGATGATGTATCACTCAATAATAGAAGCTGCAAGTTCTCCAGCATCGAGTGAATTGAAATCATTCCTGAGTGAACTAATAAAGGCCTCTCAAAATGGACAGCCAAAAGTGTTTATCCTTGGTTCTGTATTTGGTGGAACTGGAGCTTCATCCATCCCCATCATTCCACAGGCTATTTCCAAGGCAGCCGAAATTCTTAGTAACGGAGCCGCTAACGTATTGAAGAGCGCATACTTCGGTTCTACATTGCTGACTGCATATTTCAGCTTCAGAGCACCAAGTGGAACAGAGTTGTCAAACCAGCGAGTCATAGCTACAAGTGATAAATTTGCACTTAACTCACAGGTCGCAATGATGTTCTATGATGATGACATGACTGTTAAAAGCACCTATCAGAAATTTTACATGATGGGAACGAGTGGCCTGGAATGGGACCCAATGCAGAGAGAGGGCGACAAAATTACTGAAACCATTACTGGTGGTGAACAGCAGAAGAACGATTCACATTATATTGAGTTATTGGCTGCATGTGCTGCTTTGGACTTTTATAATGCTGATGAAGGAAACCTTGCCCAGAATAAGTCGTTAAAGAAAACAGACTACCAATATCGTTCCATCAACGATAATGGCAAGTTTGATTTTCAGGATTTTGTTGGTTCTGACCGAGCAAAAGAGTTCGCTCAGAAGTTCGGTATGTTAATTGCATTCGCTTTGTTCACAAATGGAACCGATGATTTCGTAGAGAGTGTAAGAACAGGAGGGCAGAAAGAGATACAACAGTTCTTAAACGTTGATGTTAACCAAGTCGTTAACCTTAAGAATTATTTCAATCTGTTCTTTGCTAAGGCCAATCAAGATGGTTCGCTTAAAGAGGGATGGTTGAAGCAGATACATCGCTCTGCAGGTGGTGGCGACAAATTCCTTTTCAATGCAAGTTTGTTCTCGCCTGACACTTTCAAGAACCTTATGAAAGTAGATTGGAACAAAGAGATTTATCGCAATGAGGGAGTCGGGAAAGATAATTTCTATAAAACAGGCTTGTTCGGCTCCAAGTTTGACTCTTTCAAAAAGAAATTCATAGAAGTCCGCGATAGTGATAAGAGTTGGCAGAATATCACCAATCAGGGCGAGCAGCTATATAGGCTGACTTTCGAGACATTGGCCAAGTTGTATAATTTTATTTGATGTAACTATGTCGAAAGCGTTATTAATAAAAAGTTATACCAATATAACGACGGGAACCCAAGGACAATGGAATGAGCTGAATATGGCTTCGTCCTATATACAGGGTATTGAGACAGGAAAAATACTGGAAGGGTTAACAGCCGACAAGTTAGGCGCATTAATTTCAGGTGTTCCAACTCCATGGGCACGTGCTAAATTATTTAAGTTTGCGCTACAGACACTGGCCACGCCTGATCCCAATATAGATATTTCAGGCTTACAACAGTTTTATGAGCTTCTCTATGGAGAATGGAAAGGCTTATTAGCTGTTATTGCCTTATTCCCTGATAGAATTCGTTTCTCTAAGCCAGTTACGATGAACGTAAAGGGTGGAGAATACGATATTGCTGCAGCATTTGGAAGGATGCTCTTTGAAGACAATGATGTATGGAGCAATCAGGATAAGCTTGCAAAGAACCCAGATACTCAACCCTATATTCATCTTATCTATTACAGGGAACATCTTGTTGGTGGAACATCGCCAATGACTGGTGTATTTACGGGTGTAGATTATACGAACCTGGGGGCAGATGCCAGTGACGTCAATTGGTATCGTAATGGAAAATTTGAAGACCCGACACGATTCTTTACGACAGATCAACTCCAAAAGGTTTATCTGTTTATTAAGAATATGAATTCAAATCTTGATACCTTCGAAGCAAAGATTAATTCACAAAGAGGCCAAAAGCAGCCAATGAATATTGATGGCTTTAAGCAAATGAGCCGCAAATGGGAGGATGAATTAAAGCAAAAGGGGGGTGGAACTTTAAGGGATAAAGGCCCTATTGCAAAGTATGGCAGCTTGGATTGTCCATTCTCTCTTCTATTTAAGAGTGATGTTCCTGTTTATCTAAAGCCTGATTTCACCTTCACCTACACCAACGATGGAGATTATCAGGCAATAGGCGATATACAAAACCTTTTAAGCGACGATAAGTATGTAATAGGATGGGCCGAGGACGAATCAGAGCGCCCCAAGCTATCAGAAGGACCAGTTTTCTTCTTGAAAGTCAAAGATATTCAGGATGGCAGTATGAATTATTTCACATTGCCACTTTCAGAACGTGGTATAGACATCTTTAAGAACAGTCTTTCCGGACTATTAGGCTATTCAGACGGAGGTAACACTGCATTGGAAGCCGTAATTACAGATGCTGGTCAGCTTGCTGTAACTCTTATAGTTGAGATAGACGGTGAAAAGGTCACACTCAATACGCGTGAATACGAAATTGACTGGATGACAGATCAAGGACGTGTTATCATGTGGCCAAACTTCGTTTCTGAGAAATGGAATAAATACTATCTATACTCAGAATTTACTGCTGATGCAAAGCAGCAATTTACGCCTATTTTTAAATGGCAAAATGAACTCTTGAGGAATATCGAAGGTAATTTCCTGACAGCAGATTATGTCCCGACTCCAGAAGAAGAGAAGAAAGTTGAAATCAAGCAACTAATAACTTATCCTGCAGGACAAGGAGAAGATTTGCCAAAATACAATATTATTGCCGCAGACAAACCTCTTGCTGGACTTTCCGCAATGGTAAAGGATACAGGAAAAGATGTCCATGCTGGATTCCTAATGTTCCGTCCGCAAGTTATTGAAGATAGGACTTCGTATGATATAAAGGGTACTGCAATTGTTGGCATTGACTTTGGTAGTAACAATACTTGCGTTTACTACAATGAAAATGACAAGGGTGCCATGCCTGTTCAATTTGGGAACTACCGTACTGTCTTGGTAGGCAAAGAGAGCAATGATATGCGGGCCATTGCAGAGAACAATGAATTGTTGTTCTTTACGAACTATCCTTCTGAAAACGGACAAATCAAGTCTTGGCTCCATGAGCATGATTCTAGGTACAATTGTTACAATGAGTCTGAGGAAATCGCTGGTGGTGTACCCGTGAATCGACCAAATGTCCTAGTCAGAGAGATGGATCAGTATGAGATAAAGACTCAGGCTGGTATACTTCACTACAATATGAAGTGGCTCGACAATGAGAAGGGATTACAGAAGAAACGTGCATTCTTAAAGTCAGTGTGGCTAAACGTCTGCGCTTTCCTCTATAAGAACAAGATGCGTCCAGAAGAGATTGAGTGGAGTTATCCTGGTTCCATGATGGAGGCTGACAGAACCGATCTGGAAAAGATTTTTGAGGAACTTTGCAAGATTACGCCTATAACTATAGGCAGGAAACCTGAACTGAATACACAGCTGACAACCGAGGCCGAAGCTGTATGTAGTTTTGCATTGTCTCAGGACTTTGGCTTGAACAAGGACAATATGTTCTTGGGTATAGACGTGGGTGGAAGTACCAGTGACATTTTGCTGCTGGCAAAAGATCCAACGAATGGCAATAACTCTTCTCTTTACCGTGAAAGTTCCGTAAGATTAGCAGCTGGTGTGTTCTTCAACGCAGTCATTAAGTCTGAATCATTTAGACAAGCTCTAGTTAATTTCCATGAGGGTAAGAAAACTGGCGTGTATGTAGCAAATATCAAGGAAATTCTTTCTGAGCCACAGAAAGCTCCATATTATCTGAATAGCATCTTTGATCAGTTGAAGAGTGAGAATGATTACGAAGAGTTCTATTCTTCCATTGATGCCAATGCTCGTTTTGTCTTTACAATACCGGCATATGTAACAGGTCTGTTACTATTCTATTCTGGAATGCTTATAGGTAAAGTTATCAAGACGGAACACATGGATCACATTAACCGTATTGACATCCTGTCATTCGGTAAAGGTGGCCGACTATTCCACTGGTTACGCAGTTCAGCAGGTGGAAGGGCTACCAAGGAGTTCTATGCAAATTGTCTTAATGCTGGTGTTAATCTGGTCATCAATAAGACTCTTGATGTAAAGTATCGAGACGAGATTGAGGTTGACAACAAAGCAGAAGTAGCAAAAGGCTTGGTTGATCCTAAGGTTCTTATTAAAAAGAGTCCTAACTCGGATTCCGATATCTGTGGTGAGACTGGAGTGAAATTCACGATGCCAGATGGTACTCCCAAACTGTTGCATACAGAAGATGAACTGACTGGTGATTATTTCGCTAATGAGATGAACAATTTCGATTTCTCCGAAGTTAAGAACTTTGAGGAATTCATGAACATTTTCATTGAGTTTGTGAGTCAAAAGACCAGACTATATCCTAAAGCAGACGATGCTTTGAGAGATGAAATGGTTGATTTGCCAAATCGCATAACGAGTTACATCTGCAATAACGATAATGAGTACAGAAAAGCCCGCAAGAATGAGGGAAATGGCTTCCATTACCATCAACCAATCATAATTGCTGAGGGACTTTCATTCTTGGACACCTTGATAAGAAAGGCTTTTAATCAATAATATGTAAGAAAGATGAAGGCTCTTACACTATATATAGACAAATGGTATATCATCGGTGCTGTATGTACCGATGGTGTACCTCGTCTTATTAGACCTAAGACAGGCGAAGAGTGCTTCTGGCTTTATTTCTATGAAGACACTGCCAATGACGACATAGTCTATGGCAAAGACAATAAACAGCATTTCCATAATAATGAGAATCATTACTATGGTGATGTTTTTTCTCTTTTAACAGACAACAGGACTTCCTTCATCAGGTTTGGGCGTAAGCAAAGTATTGAAAAGATATTTAAGGCTTCAGGTATTATTGATGAACTTAAATCTGCTTTGGGTGACGAGAAGACGAAGATAGAAACTTATATATCATTTGCAAGAGACATTTCAGATCAAGCACGATATATATTTAGAAGAGATGTCTTGGAACCTGAGAATTTCGAAATAAAGGAATTCGTTGCACGGATAGGTCATCTGTCTTTAGAGCATGCTTTCCGGCATAACCTTTTCTCGGAAGAAGGGTATTATCTCCTTTTAAATGCTTGTAATGAGAATCTTATATACTCGCTGTATGAGTATAAAGACAAATTGTTGCTAAGGAAAGCAGAAAACAGTCTTGCTGGTATGGGCACTGATTTGAGAAGCCGTGCTATTCTTGAGAATGTCGTTAAAAGCATTAATCTCAGGAATCACTTTCTTAATTCAGAAAAAGAATATGAGCAAGAATACCTTAGACTCTCTCAGTTCGTTGATGATTGGATTGTTCGTTTGGGTAATGCAAAACCTGGCAGGCCAGTTACAATTCCTAACGTGTCATTTGCCAGAATTGGCAACACATATCAGGCTACCATATTAAAAAAGGATATAGACGCACGGACATCCGCAATAGTTGATGATATTATTCGTGAGATAGTTACATTTGTACGTAATAGCGGCGTTACTAATGATAAGGTTCATGGAGTGCTCTTCTTAGGTAACACATTCTCCAATAGTCAGTTTTTGTCTGCAATAAAAGAGCAATATACCCTGCCAAACGAGAAATATGTTCATTACAAAACAAGTGATTTGCCCAATATTGTTGCTGTTTATACAGTTATGGACTGTTCCCAGTTCTCTGTGGCTACAGAAATGAGCGAAAAGAAGGGTGAGGCAGAGATTGAAAGACAAAGGCTGGCCCAAGAGGATGAAGATCGTAGGAAGAAAGCCGAAGAAGACAGAAGGAAAAAGGAAGAAGAATACAGGGCTGCTCATGAAGCAGAAATTCGCTATGAAGAAGCGATGAGAAACGTGTATGATTTTGAGAAGAAACAAGATTATGCACAAATGGCTGAGTGGGCGGGTATTGCTTTGAATCATAAGTCAGATGACCCCGAAGCTCTCAAAAAGAAGAATGATGCCACTCGTTTGTTATCTGAACAAAAAGTTCGTGAAGAGCAATATAGGGGTATTATTACTCGTGCACAGGAATGTTTCAAGAATGGGCAATGGCAGGATGCAAAATCACAAAGTGAGGCTGCACTTAACCTTAAGCCCGAATCAGCTGAAGCAAAGAAAATCTATACTCAGTCAGCTAAAAAGATAGAGGCTGCTGCTGAAATTGAAAAATATCTAACTCGTGCAGACTTGTTCCTTGCTCAGAAGTCTTACGATGAAGCATTACAGGAACTTAAAAAAGTACAATCATATGATCCAGAGAACGAGGAAGCCTTAAATCGCATCAAAGAAATTGGTGAGATTCGCAAAGAACATGACGATAAAGTTTCCGCTCTTACTTCTCAATATGAATTGGCGAAGAAAACCGCTGATTTTAAGATGGCAATATCTGTTTGTGAACAGCTGGCAGATTTGGATAGCATCAATCAGAAAAAGTGGTCTAAGGAAGCTGAAAAACTTCGTTCTGAAGAGGAAAACTACCAAAAAGAACTAAAACGCTTCGAAGATTTAGTAGAAAAGGTTACAGGCGCATACTTTGATGAAAAGTGGGCAGACGTGATTCATTTCGCTGAAGATGCATTGCAAATAAAAGAAGATGAGAAATTGCGCCTAAGGATTGCAGAAGCGAACATAAAGCTCAAAGAAAAAGAAGAAAAGGAACAATATGAGAATAGTGTTCATCGGGTAAACGAATTGTTGCTTGCAGAAGATTTTGAAGAAGCAGGATCTCTTATTAATCAACTTCAAAGAGATTTTCCGCAACATAAAGACCAGATTAAAGGTCTTAGAAAGAGGATGATGGACCAACAATTTAGAAGTCTTAAGAAGGCTCCCAATCCAGAGCCAAAGGAACTAGACACAAAAAAGCCACCTATGCCCAAAAGTGATGATTTCTTTGGTGATGGGATTGTGCAAAAGTCCAAATCGTCTAAACCTACCCCCTCTCCGAGCAAGGAGGGTTCAACTCAGCAGAAGAAGCCTGAAAAAGTGGTACCAACAGAAGATGATTTCTTCGGAAGCAGCAATGCTCCCAAAAGTAAACCAAGCAAACAGACATCAACAGCAAGTCAAAAGAAGCCTGCGGCACCACCAAAGAAACCCTCATCCAAAGGGAAACCAACAGGTATTGATTTCTTTGATTCATAAAATAGAAATGAGGTTTGTCTAAAGACATCTCTTGAAAAAGAATATACTTTATTAATTAATTTAAAATTTAGCTAGTATGGCAGAAGGAGTTCAATTAAAGAAGAAGATTTGCCTGCGCCGTAAGGAGAAGCCGGCAGAGTTTACTTTCACGCAGTATCTTAAAGTGAAACTGCTATGGCAGTCAAGTACAGACCTTGACTTGTGTATTTTCTACACCAAGAAGGATGGTGAAGCAGGAGGCGTATTCTCTTCTTTGTTCAGACAGAAGAAGTCTGACATGGGAGCACAAGACAAATTCCCCTTCATGCTTCATACTGGAGATAAGCCAGAACCCGCCGAAGGTGGAGAATCTATTGAGCAGATTAACGTGTTCAACCTTGATGAAATTGACACCGCTAACGTGGTTGTTCTTAACTATGGCAAAGCCATCGATGGAGAAGAGGTTAATTTCGCTCAGGATTCTGGAAGAGTTGAAATTCAGAGTAGCGAAGGCGACTATTTCGAAGTTGATATCGATGCGACAGAGATGGGACATGTATATCATGTATGTTCTATCAAGAACAAAGATGGTGTCAATGCAGTAGTGAACGAGGGTGTTGTTATGGATCTCGGAACAGCGTTTGATAAGATACCTGGTTTCTCCTTGATTTGTGAGTAATTATAGATAGTCAAATTTAATAATTAAAACTATTATGGCAGAAGTAACATTAAAAAAGAAAGTTACTCTTCGTAAGAAGAATGACTCCGTGGCTTTCAATTTTGCAGGAAAGCTCAAAGTGAAGCTGTTTTGGCAGTCTGATACCGACTTGGATCTGTGCCTGTTCTTCAAGAAAAAGGACGGAGAAGTCGGTGGTGTGTTCTCAAACGAGTATCGTTCAAAGAAAAGCGATCTTGGAACTCTTGACAAGTTCCCCTTTATGCAACATATGGGAGATAACAAAGAACCAGCCCCCGGTGGTGAGGAAACTGAGCAGATTAACATCGCCAGCATGTCAGAGATTGACACCGCTTATATTGTTATTGTAAACTATGGCGCTGCCATTGAAGGAGAGGACGTAACCTATGCTGACGAAGGTGGCCGCGTAGAAGTTCAGAGTGACTCAGGTGATTATCTGGAGGTTCTCGCAGACTCTAAAGAAGAAGGACACGTTTACTGTGTTTGTTCAATCCATAATAATGGCGATGACTTCTCTTTGAAGAATGAGAGTCGCGTTATGGATTTGAGCACGGCTTTTGATGAGATTCCTGGATTCGCACTAATTTGCAATTAATATTATGGTTGAGTTAAAGAAAAAGGTTACACTGCGCACAAAGACAACAGAAGCTCCTGAGGAAGTTCAGAAGCCGCAAGTTGCTTTGAAGAAAAAGCAGCCAGAACCTACTCCTGTCCCGCCTACTCCACCAGTACCGGAAGGGGGCGACGAACCAAAGGGGAAGTGGAAGAAGTATGCAGCCGTTTTAGCAGGATTAGCAGTCCTGGGTGGAGGTGGCTATTATTTGTCACAGCAAGGTGATGACACTCCGCAAACTGTAGCAGAAGTTGTTGAAGGACAGAACTCGGATGCTGCTACCACAGATGGAACAACTGCCAATCAAGACGGACAGAGTCAAGAAGGTGATGCTTCTGCAGCTGATGCTGCAAACGAATCTCCTGCTGGCGATGCACCTGCTGTAGGCGGCAGTTCTCCTGCTGATAATACTCCATCAAATGCAACGCCTTCTACTCCTGAGCAGAAGAAGGAAGATGCAACCTCTCCTGCAACAGGTGCGAAAGAAACTGCTCCTAAAGCAGATGCTCCTGCAAAAGGAACGCCGTCTAAGCCCGTTGACCAACCTAAGGCAGATATTACCTCCACTTCAACAGGTTCCAGCGCATCTGGTACAGTTGAGGAAGAGGCTAGAGAGGTTATTCGAGGCAAGTATGGCAATGGAGATGTCAGAAAAAGGAATCTTGGCGGAAGATATGCTGAGATTCAGAGCAAGGTTAATGAAATGTACAGAAATGGACAAGTTCAATAATTAACTAATTATAGTTTCATGGGCAGATGGTACTACTGCCATCTGTCCATTAACAATAAGAATAAGGATTCGTAAAAAAACGAAAGTTTTTTCTGTTTATGTGCAATTTTAGTATACAAAAGAATGAGTCTATAAGCTTTCGACACCAAGGATATTTTGATATTATTCTTGGCTGGGATGGCATCTGGAAAGGAAAATATGTGGATGACATAGACTTGTGTGTTTTTTACAAAACAAAGGCAGGAGAAACTGGTGGTATTTATGATAATACGTATAATCATAAAAAAAACACAGAAGGCTCGTTGATGGAATTTCCATTCATTTTTCTTATGGGTGAGGAACGACCTAATTATAAGTATAATGATGAAGAAATAATCAGAATAGCCAATATTCAAGAGATGGAAGAAGTTTACATTGTTGCAATTGATTACAATGCGGCAATTGAAGATGAGACAGGATTTGATATACCTGTAACGTTAGAAACTACTGATACAAAACCAACGGTATCAATACTTTATTCTCGAACCAAAGATGCTTATGGAGCAATTTTGTTATTGGCAACACTTAAAGAATCAGGCAACTCTTCTGTAGTAATTACAAATAAATCGAAACAGATGTCCTTGTCTGACGCTTATAGCGAAATACCGGGTTTTGACTCAATAGTCACTCAAGATTAAAATGATACTATCAATTATTATAGGTCTCTGCATTTGGTTTGTTGTTCCAATTTTGCTGGATGGCCATATAAAAGGAAAAAACAACAAGAAGGCAGTGAAGATGACTTGCAAAATCATCGGACTTGTCATTATCGTTTGGACGGTTATTAATTACATAAGATATAGTATATGAAAAGAATTGCGATGCTGTTTTGCTCTGCTCTGATTCTTGCAGGGTGTAATAATGCAGCCAAACCCACGCAGCAGGCTCATGAGAATAGTGAGTATCAGGAGCAGTTAATGCGTGATGGATGGACATACGAAGAGTTGTCAGATTCTGAGCTTGGCGAAGAATATGGAATTAAACCCATATATGGAATACAAGACAACTATTTCGATATTACAATGGGCGAAGGATATAGTGTCGCAGTAAAGATTGTAGATGCGCAGAATGACAAGTGCATCAGATATGCTGTTGTGCCAGAGAACTCGACTACAACAGTTACGCAGATTCCACAGGGTAGGTATTACCTGAAATTAGCCTATGGTAAGGATTGGATGGAACTACATACGGACTCTGTTATTATCGGAAAATTTACCAGAAATGCTTTTTATGAAAGGAGTCGGGAATACTACGATTTTGGAAAAAAGAATTCCCTGCAAGAGATAAATTATGACCTCAGGATCAATGTTCGTGAGGCTGCTGGAATGAACAACTTTGAAACTTCTCCAATAAGTGAAGAAGAGTTCTTAAAATAAGAATAAAGATGAATAAGTATTTACCTTTGATAATGGTTTTAGCCTTTTGGGGCATTTTCCTCTGGGGTATGAATAATCCCAAAGTTGGAGAAGGTGTAATAGCTATTTCTGTTGTCGGTATTACTATATTCATAATATCTTTGGGGAAGAAGATACTTTGGAAATTAATTGATAATTCAAAATAGTATAGATATGAAAGTTACAAAACATTACGTTGGTTTAACAGATGCCCAAGTACTTGAAAGCCGAGAAAAATACGGATCCAATGTACTCAAATCACCAGAGGAAGATTCATTATGGGATCAGATACTTGAAGTATGTAAACATCCTATAGCCATCACAATGGCATGTCTAATCGTCGGCACTGTAATTATTGCGGGAATCCTTGCAGGAAGCATGGGGTCGATGATTTGGATAATGCCAGGTATTGTGGCAATTGCTACTCTGCTAATACTTATTGTGGGGTTCTTTGGAGGTTTTGGTGATCCTCTTTTTAAAATTCTTATTACCGCCTTTGTACTTTCCATGGGTATCTCTATTTATGAATTTGAATGGCATGATGCATCATGGACGGCTTTCTTTGAACCAATTGGAATTATAGTTGCTTTGATTCTTGCTACAAGCATTGCTTATTTCCTTGAAAAAAAGAATGAAAAAACCTTCCAAAGCCTAAATCAAAGCAATGACGATACCTTGGTGAAAGTATATCGAAATGGTCACATGTGTCAGGTACCACGTATGGATATTGTTGTAGGTGATATTATCAAACTTGATACTGGAGAGGAAATCCCTGCTGACTGTGAACTTCTTGAATCTTTGAATCTAATAGTTAATGAGTCCTCTCTTACTGGTGAACTCCAAGCTACAAAGACCACAGATCCTGAGCGTTTTGACATGAACGCTACATACAAATCGAATGAGATTAAAAAGGGAACAACCATTATTGAAGGTTATTGTACCGCAGAAGTCAAGCAGGTTGGTGATTCAACCGAAAGTGGTGGAGTTTACCGTTCTCTGTACGAAGGAAACGAGGTGAAGGTTGGTTGGCTGTTAAAAGATAAGGCCAATAACACCATAATTGATAAGTTTAACACAGAGGACGATGCTAATGATGCTCTTGAAGAGTACCTTGGCGAGCATGAGGATGCAGACGTTGTAGTTGAACAGCCTCTGATAGACAGAATGAGGGTACGTAAAGGCAGTGAAACTCCATTGAGTAAAAAACTTAATGCATTAGCAGACTGGATTACAAATGCCAGCTATGTTCTTGCTGTCCTCATCATTATCGGACGAGTTGTTTGGTATTTCGTTTCTTACGATGTTGATTTCTCATCAGGTGACTTTTGGGTAGACTTTGTAAGCTATGTGCTGAAGACCATTATGATTGCCGTAACCCTTGTTGTGGTGGCTGTTCCTGAAGGTTTGCCAATGTCTGTTACATTGAGTCTAGCCTTTAGCATGAGAAAACTGATGAAGAGTAACACGCTCCCTCGTACCATGCATGCCTGTGAGACAATGGGTGCTGCTTCTGTTATCTGTACAGACAAAACAGGCACATTAACCAAGAACAAGATGGAGGTGTCTGACTCGAAGTTGATATCTATTGATGATAAGTTGCTTGCTGAGATGATTGCTGTGAACACAACTGCTAATCTTGATTTCTCAGATGAAAATATTGAGGTTATTGGCAATCCAACAGAAGGAGCTTTACTGCTCTGGCTTAATGGAAAGGGTGTCAACTATCTTGATTTGAGAGAGAGCGTTCCTGTAATAGACAGTTTGCCATTCTCTACTGAAAACAAGTATATGGCAACTATTGTGAACTCACCAATTTTAGGCAAACGTGTCGCATATGTTAAGGGCGCGCCTGAGATTCTTCTTGGTATGTCAGACATTGATTCTGAAACGAAGTCTGCTTTTGAAGCAACCCTTTCCAACTATCAGAGCAAAGCTATGCGCACATTGGCTTTGGCATACATTGAACTATTAGAAGGTGAAACCATATTCTCTGAAGGAATAATAAATACCACCAAGCTGAAGTTTGTTGGTGTATATGCTCTGCATGATGACATCCGTGAGGGAGTGAAAGAATCTATTGAGGAGTGTATGAAGGCAGGCATTGCCGTTAAGATTGTAACAGGTGACAATCCAGGAACAGCCAAGGAGATTGGTAAGAAACTCGGTCTTTGGACAGATTCCGATGACGACAAGAACATCATCACAGGCACAGATCTTGCCGCACTGACGGATAAGCAACTTGAAGAGCGTGTAATGGATATTAAGATTATTGCTCGTGCAAGACCTATGGACAAGAAGCGTCTTGTGGAAGCACTCCAACGCTTAGATCAGGTTGTAGCTGTTACTGGTGATGGTACAAATGACGCACCAGCTCTTAATGCTGCAGATATAGGTTTGTCTATGGGCAGCGGAACGGATGTTGCCAAAGAGGCATCTGATATTCTCATTAAGGACAATTCGTTTAGTACAATAGCTGATGCTGTCATATGGGGACGTTCTTTGTACAAGAACATCCAGCGCTTCTTGCTTTTCCAGCTCACTGTAAACGTGGCAGCATGTTTCCTTGTTCTCTTTGGAGCATTTTTGGGAACAGAATCACCGTTGACCGTCACACAGATGCTTTGGGTTAATCTTATTATGGACACTTTCGCAGCCATTGCACTATCAGCTCTACCACCTCAAAAATCTGTAATGAACGAAAAACCGCGTGATCCTAATGCCTTTATTCTTGATAAATCAATGCTTTGCAACATTTTTGGCGTTGGTGGTTTCTTCTTCGTTGTTCTCCTATTCTTGCTTATATTATTCCAACATTCTGATGTTACAAGCATGAAGGAATTGTTTAGCTTCTCTTTTGGAGAAAGAAATACTGTCACTACTTATGAATTAACATTGCTCTTTACAATCTTTGTTATGACTCACATGGGCTACATGTTTAATGCACGCGGATACAAGACTGGTGGCTCTGGTTGGAATCTTAAGGGATGCAAAGGTTTCTTGTTCATAGCTACTGTTGTTACATTAGGTCAAATTGCTATTGTAGAAGTTCCCTTTATCAATAACTTTTTCAATGTAGAGTCGCTCTTAAAGATAGAATGGAAGGAATTCTTTAATACATTTAATTGGAGTCTTATTCTGAATGCCAACTGGAGTGATTGGTTGATAATATTTGGACTTGGATTCTTAGTAACAGGAATACGCGAAGCTTATGCTTTTATAAAAAGAATGTAGGTAACATTATAAACAACTTAAATTATTACGAAAATGAAAACTTTAGAAGAACTGAAAAAAGATTTGCTGGCAGACGGAATCATCGATGCTGCCGAAGTAAAGGAACTGGAAGAAGTCCTGTATGAGGATGGAGTTATCGACAAGGACGAAGCAGATTTCCTGTTCGAGTTAAACAATGCCGTTTCTGGTAAGGAGAATGCTCCTGAGTGGAAGGACTTTTTTGTAAAGGCTATCACCTCATTTGTTCTTGATGATGAGCAGTCCAATGGTGAGGTTGATGATGATGAAGCCAAGTATCTCTACGACCAGATTAAGGGCGATGGTCAGATAGATGACATCGAGAAGGCTCTGCTGGAGAACATCAAGGCAAAGTCAAAGAACTTCCCAGCACTGTTAGCAGAACTTCTTTAAAGAAGATAGGCACGGAATATTTAATAACGAAGTGCCATTAGTTATCATTGCTTAACCAAGGGATAAGTTCTCGTACTTATTCCCTTGGAAAAGCAATTTGAAAAAGCAGTAAATAAACTAAAAATGAAGCTGAAAGTTACTATAGCCATATTCGTCGTCGCTTTTTTGGGGTTAATCCTGTTGCTTCATGCAAACGGGATGTCCTCGAACGACCATGAATATTCTGGAGTAGCTTCATTAGCTGATAATCAAGAAGAATCGGTTGAGGTTGCCGACGAACAGGAAGACAATTCCGCAGAAATGAATGTCGAAGAACCTGCCATTCCTGATTCAATTTTTGAAATCTGCAAACCAGCGCCTTTAGATGGCGTTTCAGAACAGATTATTAAGAAAAAAGCCTATATAGTTTCTTATAACAAAGATACTAAAATCCCCAATTGGGTTGCCTGGCACCTTACTGGAGAACATTCTGATGGTCCTGTAGGGCGAAGCAATGCTTTCTATGAAGATATTGAAGCACCTGCACCTAGAGCGACAATTGAAGACTATAAGGGAAGTGGATGGTCACGAGGCCATATGTGCCCTGCTGGTGATAACAAATGGGATGTTGAAGCAATGAACCAATCTTTTAGCTTAGTTAATGTCTGTCCGCAAGATGCGAGTTTGAATAGTGGCTTGTGGAATAGTTTGGAGATAGACTGTCGAAACTGGGCACGAAGATTTCAATATATATATATAATATGTGGGCCTGTTTTCTATAAACAGGATCATGAAACTATCGGTAGTAACCAAGTTTATGTACCAGAAGCTTTTTTCAAAGTGGTACTATGTTTAAACGGAACACCGAAGGGGATGGGAGTTGTTGTTAAAAACAATGCCGGTACCAAGAAAAGGGATTTATACTATAATTCCATTGATCAAGTTGAGCGAATTACAGGTATGGATTTCTTTCCTTTATTGCCTGATGATCTAGAAGAGGAAATTGAGTCTCACTTGGATATGGATTTATGGAAATAAGGTTGATGAAATCAATAAGAACAAAGATATATGGAAAAAGACATTAATCGGATAAAGGTGGTTTTAGTTGAGCACAAGAAGACCAACAAATGGTTGGCTGAGCAGCTTGGCAAAGACCCTGCCACTATTTCAAAGTGGTGTACCAATTCGTCTCAGCCAAGTGTTGAGACACTGATGGAGATTGCGAAATGCTTAGGAGTCGAGGTGCATGAATTACTGCAACCCGTTGAAAAAGTCGTAGGTCAAAGAAAAGGTGATAAAAGTATTAAACCTGAATTTCCAGATATTGTTAAACCTTAAAAAATGAAGAATTATGAAGAGAAGATTTCCAGAATCAGAATTGATTATTAATGGCGATGGTTCTTGTTTCCATCTGCATGTACGTCCTGAACAATTAGCAGAACGTATAGTCCTTGTTAGTGATCCTACCTCCGTTGATTTGGTTGCAGCACACTTTGAATCCCAAGAGTGTAAAGTGGAAAGCCGAGAGTTTCGTACAATTACGGGAATCTATAAAGGAAAAAGAATCACATGTTTGTCGTATGGCTTTGGCTCAGAAAATATGGACATCGTAATTAATGAACTTGACACTCTTGTCAACGTAGATTATAACACGCGTGAAGAGAAGGATGAACATCGCGTATTGACAATAGTAAATATTGGAATCAGCGAAGGAGTGCAAGCTCATATTAAGCCTGGAACGATAATCGCGTCAAAGAAGAATATTGGATTTGATGGACTGCTGAACTTTTATGCAGGAAGAAATCGCGTTTGTGATTTGCAATTTGAGAAGATTTTTACAGACTTTATGCAGTGGAATCCCATAAAAGGATCGCCATACGTTGTAACTACGGATGAAGGGCTGCTTAATCAAATTGCACAAGATGATATTGTCCGTGGATATACTGTTTCATGTATTGGTTTTTATGCTCCACAAGGCAGAGAACTAAGACTTCCTTTAGAGGATATAAACATTAAGGAGAAATTGTCATCATTCGAGTATGAAGGCAGTCATATCTACAATATTGATATGGAGTCAGCATCTATAACAGGTCTTACTTCTTTGTTGGGTCATCGGGCTGTCTCTTGTTGTATTGTTGATGATGCAAAGCAAATCACTATGCTAAGCGAGAACACATCATTTATATCGCTTATACAACTAGTGTTAGATAGAATATAGAGCATAAGCTTGTCCTCCACGGTGTCTTTCACTTTACAAGTCATGAGGACTTCAGAGCAACTAATTCGACTGTACTTTTAAACCCCAGTTCGTCATCGCGACGGACTGGGGCTAAATTGCATTTTAGGAGACTCTGAATTGTAGATTGCCAGCAATCAGCAAGGCTATCGTCATGAATGTGGCAAATAAGCAGAATCCAAAGATGCCAAGAAGCCAAGCAAACACTTTTGATGTACACCAGAAACCACTATGCGACAGGGTTCTGGATAGATTCTCGTTGAAATTGGCAAGTTGCTTTTGTGTCTCAGTGGCAAAATTGCCTGCGGTTTCTTTCTCCCTGTCCACGAAATCATCAATCCTGAAACGTAGTTCCTCAGATAATTCCTTACGGAAATCCAACAAGAGATTGAAGTGGTCAGTAAAAATCTTACCCATCGCTTTCATGGATGCTTCGGAGATGTTGCTCGATATTTCTATCTTGGTTACGTCATCGACGAACTGCTTAGATTCCTTGACGATGTTCTCGTACTTGTTCAAGACCATGCCGAAATCCTCGTTCGCTTTCTTGAAGCGGTGGTTACCCTCGTCTATCAGGCTTACGGCATTCTTCATTACCAGCAGGTCTGCGGACAGCTCTTCAAGAAACTTGTCAAGGCTCGCTGTCCTGTCCTGCACATCTTTCTCCTTCTCGGCCTTCTGGTCGAGTTCATTCATTTTGGCCTCCAAGTCGAGGCCGGATTTTACAAATCTATTCTTCATATTTTCAACTTTATATATTTACCAGTGAATACCACGCGAGCGACGAATGTGCATGCCGAAGGCTTTCTGCGCACAGCGGTGAGCCCATGCAACATCGTCCTCGTCTTCCTTTCTTCCCCAGCCGGATTCGGGCGCATTTCCTCCACCACCACAAGACTCTGAAATCTCCGTAGCTGCATCTATATAGTTGGCAAACAGCAACAGAGCCGTATGCTGGATGTCGGTGAGGGTTGACCACAGCACATCATCGGGCAGAGCCGTCTCTTTCATCAGTACACCGTCTGCCTTTTCAGGGATGTCAACAGGATAGACTCTGCCGTTCCAATCGATGTCATGATGAACCATGACAGACTGCTGTTTCAATGGCTCAGACATTATGGAATGCAACGGCATCTGCTTGGACGTTGACTGTTGCTTCGGCTGCGTAACTTTTGCTGTAGCAGGTACGGTAGGACGGGTGACTGATTGAGCTTTTTTCGGAGCCATAGTCTGAGCATGTATGCTCTTGTTCTGATGCAGTTTCTCCCAGGTTGCTCTCAAACGTGACGGAGTGAGGCTTCGCTTGTGACCCAACAGTGTGGACTTGTATGTGGAGTTACCCTTCTTGATGGAGTAGCCGCGAACCTTGCCGATACTGTCACGCATGACGTTGACCCCGTAGCCCTTTGTTTTCAGTTTCGCCTCGTAGGTATTGAAGTCGAAAGAGTCCATTTCCTTCAGTGCCTCAATGCAGGCATTGGTTATCTCGTCGATGTTCCATTCTCGCTTGGCCATCGACTGAACCCACCCGCGCTGCTCATTGATTTTGTTCGCAGCCATCGTGGCCCGTTTGCCAATCATGTACTCGTTGTTTACATTGCCGTCCATGTCGATGCGGTTGGCATTGATGTGAAGATGGAGTATCTGACTCTTACTGTCATGGTGAAGTGACACGACATATTGGCTGTTGGCAAGATGAGTATGCGGGTCATCGTTCTCCCTGTCTGGGCGTTTGAGACAGACGGCATCAAACTCGCGGATGAAGTCATCTGCGAGTTTCTGCCAGTCGGCCATCGTCCATCCTTCTGTCTCTTCCTTGGCTGGGGACAATTCAATTCGTATTGAGGTATTCTTGATGCGGCGATGTCCATGCAACTTCTCCTTGAACTGAGCCTGATGTAACATCATCCTCGACCATATCGCCGAGGTTGTGAGTCCTTCAGGCAGGTGACCGACCTTCACAATCTCAGCCAGCTCCTTGTCGGCTGAGTATCTGACGGCATTACTGCCGTGCGTTATATTATTCGCTTTCGCTATCATGGCTGTGTAAATTTTAGTCCTTCATCTGCTCCAGAATGGTGTCCCACTGCTCTATGATGTTGTTGATGGCCAGGATCCACTCGCGCATGAAATCAGGGTCGTTGAAGTAGTTCCTGATCTGCTCCTGCGTCTTGCCTTTCAAGGCGCTGCGGATATGGACCAGGTCACCACGTGCGTCGGAGAGGCTCTTGTAAGCCTCAATCTCACGTTCGGTCAGGTGCAGTTTCGGCTCATTACCGATAAAGCGTTTACGGCCATACTCACTTACAGACAAGCCGCAGGCTTCTGCATTCTTCAGCCCAATGGCATACTCTTCATCGTTGACGCGGAAGTCAACGTGACGGTCGCGATTGGCGACCTTTTCAATCTTCTTATAGTTTCTCATACTTTTCAAAATTTTACATTCAACCTATTTCTATATTTTTGTGGTCAGCCCAATGCGAGCTTGCGAGCGTTCAAGAATCCAAACGGAAGTACAAAAGGGTGCGCCCTTTTTGTACGACATTGGAACTTCTTGCAATACGGAACGTTTCGGCATGTACGACATTCCACAATGCTTTCGACACTGGGCTTGCTGCGAATAAACTGACGGTTTCGTTTTACTTGGGCATCTCGTTAAGTTCGTCTATCACCTTGTCGAGGATGCTATGGTATTGTGGAACAGGAGGCAGTTGGTCATCAGACTGGTCTGTTCCGCTGCTTGCTGGCTCCTGCTCCTTCATAGACGTTAGTCCTTGATGTAAGTCCTATGTGTTACTACCAATGCCGCTGCCGGAACAAAATCCGACACCGTCATTACCAGACTCCCTATCGCAGATGCTTGGGGTAGTGATAGAAGGTATCTCCTTTCCTTCTCCGTTGACACCCATAGGGACTTCGTGAAAAGCGGAATGACCATCAACGTTATCGTCCGTCGATTCCTCTACATTATTATATATAGGTGAAGGTTGTTGGGGCATGGGACGCGGGGATTCAGATTGTTGTCGGTTGGGTACATTCCCATCCTGCTCGTCAGCTGACGACTGGACTGGCAGTGTAGGTTCTTTTGCTGTATCATCTGCATTGTTATTAGCATGAGCAGGTACATTGACAGGTGCAGAATTGTCCTCTGGAAAACGGTTCTTCATCGGAACATAGTAGGGATTGACAACCATCTGTCCGTTGACATACCAGGCAGAGATGCACAGCAGGGTATGAATGCTGGTGCGGTTGTTCTGCTTGGTTGCGACAAGTCCCAGCTCATTCATTGTGTCGAGAACTCTGGAAACGGTTTTGCGGTCACACTTCCATAGACGGGATAGTTCAACTTCGGACATGACAAGTTGGCCGATATGTACAGTAGTTGCGAATCCCTTCTGCTCATAATCATGTTCAGCTGTCGCTGCATGTTCAATGAGTGACATCAGGGCCTTCATGCGGTCTATGCCGTACTTGCTTGTTGCAAGGAATCTCGCCTGACTCTCAGACAGGACAAGACAATAGAAAGTTTTTTTTTTCATGTTTATGCTATTTTCAATTTACTCAGCTACGTTTTGAAGATTTACTGTGCTGTTCACTTGAATAGGATTCTGATTTCTCTTCTTTATACTTACCGCACATGACAGGCATTACGCGGTTCTTCCTTATCCATTCCAGAATATCCGCTTTCTCGAAGTAGATCATCTTACCGTTGGGGCGATAGAATGGGATGATTCTCTCGGATGTCATTTTGTAGAGTGAACTGCGGGCTATGTCCATGAAGCGGGCTGCCTCTTCCACTGATAATACTTCCTTGGCATTGTCAAGGATGTCCTCCACAGCGTCCATGCGCTTCTGGAGGCTTTCAATCTGCATTTGCAGACGGCTGTCCTTTCGGACGTCCTTTTGTTGTACCATAGTATGTCTAATTTAGTTTATAATTTCTTTTGTGGCTGTCGGATGGCTACTGCCAACCTTATTTTGATTTGTTACAATCGGAAAACCGGGTGCAAAGGTATATCAAAGCGTCCAGACAGGGGGCCTGTGAAAATTTTATTTTCTTTTTTAACACTATCCAAAACCTTATGAGGACAAGATGAACTTGTGAGGTGTTAACTGTGGCGTCTTTAGTCAAAGAGTCCACTTTCAATTACCATCAATCATAGTTGTCATCTGACTATTCCCTGTTACAATATTCATAGACTTGATTGGAAAAAGTACCAACCACATTATTATATATAAGGACACCTGTAAGCATCAGGTTGAGGATGCAGTCTTTAATCTTGTCAGGGCTTCTCAAACGTTAATTTTTAAAATATAATTTTCTCATACGGCCAGTCTCGTCCAGATGTGTTACCTTTGCCGCCAAATTAATAAATCAACACAAAAATTATACAGACTATGGAAGTTATATCAATTGAACGCAGCACCTACGAGGAGCTGCTGACGAGCTTCAACAGCTTCGTCGCACAGATGAAGGCGATGGCCAGCAGGGGTAACGACAAAAAGTTGGGCGATTGGCTCGACAATCAGGACGTATGCCAGATACTGAACATCAGCCCGAGAACATTACAGACGCTCCGTGACAATGGGACGTTGGCTTATTCACAATTCGAGCGTAAGACCTATTACAAGCCGGAGGATGTGAAAAGCATCATCCCGCTGGTAGAGAAGAGAAAGAGGGATGACATCCTGCGCAACCGTAGAAAGGCTGGCAAGGATAGTCCTTCATGTGTAACATCAAAGCGCTGTCAGGATGAATGAGTTGATAATGAGCCACAACTCTGGCGTGAAGAACGTGCTGGATAGCATGAAGGAAGTGCTTGCACTCTACAAGAAGGTGACGGGTAATTATCGTCCGATGCTTGACGGTGAACGATACCTGACGGACAGGGAGGTCTCTGAGATTCTGAAGGTCAGCCGACGAACCCTGCAAGAGTATCGTAATGAAGGAGTCCTGCCATACATACCTCTTGGCGGGAAAATCCTTTACCGTGAGAGCGACTTGGAAGAACTCTTGGAAAAGTGCTATCACCCAGCCTATCGGATAACAGACGAATGATATTCCAGCCAGAGTGATTCCCCTTCTCAAAGGGAGTAGAAGCAGAAAGGCGGAAGCACTGATTGATTTCAGTCTTCCGTCTTTCTGCTTTGTTACGATGTGTTATTCCGTCCGTCGCTCATCCCCTCTGCTGATGCGTGGAAAAGAGCATGGGCTTGAAACGGGCGGGGCTTGTGTGGGAAATACGCTCGAAGCCTGTGGAGAGGAAGATTTTCCATGCAAGTATCGTCCGTTTCAAGAAAAGCCCGTGCTACCTTTGCATCGGCAGAGGGGTGGATGCGACGGAAGGTACTGGATCATTATCTTCGCTCGTTCCTTCTGGAGTTTTCTTCTTTGACCTTCTCTTCAGCGTCTTGCATGAGCCAATGGGTTGGTTAGCGATGTCATTCTTTGAAAGTCCCTCTTCGTCTCTGCGTTTTACCAGTGCATTCATATCAGCTGCAATCTTCTTGTCTGAAAGACGGGCATAGGTACGTGTACTTCGGATGCTGGAGTGTCCCATCATCTTGGCAATGCTCTCCGTACAGATGCCAGCATTGATTAAAAAGGTGCCGAATGAATGCCGGGCCTGGTGATAGCTCAGATTTTCCTCACGGCCTATGCCGAAGCCTATCTCATGGATGTCACCCCAAATGCTGTCACGGTTAGGCAGGGGGAATACAGGACGGCTGTCATCCGTTGTGTTATACAGGTCGAGAATCTGCTCTGCAATCGGGTGCAATGGAATAAAAGCCTCGACTTTCGTCTTCTTGCGGTTGATGCGGATATAGCGTCTGCCGTCAGACGTGGTGCCGATGTGATGGGGATGGAGTGCCTGTGCGTCAGCGTATGCCAGTCCTGTCAGCGTAGAGAAGATGAAGCATCGGCGCACAAGTTCCGAATGATTGTCGGGCATGGGTGTTGACAATATCTTCTGGAACTCTGCCTGTGTGATGTGCAGCCGTTTCGGTTCAGGCTTTCGTTCATACTCGATTTCTTCCAGAGGGTTGGCCCTTATGACTTCGTTATCGACAGCGAGATAGACAAGGCGGTTGAGCCAGCACATGCAATGATTGGTCTGGCAAGGGCCGAAGTTCTTGTTCTTGATCAGATAGGCCTTATAGTTCCTTCCAAACTCCTCGTTGATGTCTGTAAAGGCGATGTCCTCCTTGTCCATCGTGGCGAGGAACTGGCGCAAATAGTTCTGATAGTAGCCGGAACTCCTATAGGTTGATTTGGACTTGATGACTTCTGAACGGACTTTCAGACGCTCACGCTCTATCTCACCCATCTGTAATAGATTGGCGGGTATTACCACCTGACGTGTAATCTGGTTCTTCAACAGTTCGGCACTTACCACGCCCTGTTCCTTGAGAGTCCTGTAATAGAGGTTCTCCATACGATGGCGATAAGTGTCAAGTCGGTTATTGTCCCTTGTCTGGGCAATCTCCTGTTTCTTCGGATTCCAGTCCTCTGGCTTGCAGTAGATGCCAGTGGTTAGAGCGGTGCTCTTGCCGTCAATGGTGATTCTGCACATGATGGCGGTTGTCCCGTCAGCCTTTACCTTGCTGCGGTTGATGTAGAATAAAAGTGCAAATGTACTACGCATATTTTTATGAATTTGATGGTTTTACAATACAAGTTTCCAGTCTTTGGTGGCCTCGATGAATTTATCCATGTCTTCAAAGAGTTTCTTCGGGGTGACACGGGCATAGACCTGAGTGGTCACGATGTTAGTATGGCCCAGCATACGGCTGATGCTCTCAATAGGGACACCCTGCTCCAGCGTAATTAGCGAAGCGAATGAGTGGCGGGCCATGTGATAGACCAGATTCTCGTGAATACCAGCCATCAGTGCCAGTCCCTTCATGCGCTGTCGAAGGTTGGGATGGTGCATCATGGGGAACAGCGTCTCGCGGTTGTCGTCGTGATACTTGTCAATAAGCGCAATGGCTTCGGGCAGGAGTTTCACGCTGGCCGTGTATTCGTTCTTCTTACGACGGTACTTCAGCCAGAGAGCACCCTCGTCATCCGTATAAAGGTTCTCACGGGTGATGGAAACCGTATCAGCGTATGCCGTTCCCGCATAGCAGGCAAAGAGGAACAGGTCGCGGGCGAGGATATATGACGGCTTGTTTGCGGGAATGTCCAGGTCACGTATCTTCTCGAATGATTCCTGGCTCAATGCCCTTGGCGTGTTCTCTTTCTGTTTCGGAAGCGTGAAGTGCTGGAACAGAAAACGCTCGGAATAGCCTTCCTTATAAGCTTTCCTGCATACTTTCTTCACGATGGCGAGATAGTGACGGACTGTTTCTGTTGAGAGTCCTCGCTCATCAAGGACATAGTTCTGATAGTCGTGAATGAACTGCTCGGTCATCTGACCAAAGGCGAGATCCTTGGTGTGGTAGTGTTTCGTGATGAATTCTATCAGCGAGAGTCGGGTATAATGGTATGTAGGGTAAGTGCCTTTCGCTCGATCAACTCCAATCCGGCTTGTAAGTTCTTCACATTCCCTGTCCACCATCTTCATGAACGTCATCTGAGTTTCCATGCTTCCCTGCATCTGGTTCTTAATGTCAGTAGCGCAGAAGTCAACCTTCTTCTCGACAAGAACATCGTAGGCTGAGTTGACCGCCAGCAGGATCTTGTCAATCTTGCCGTTGACTTCAACAGCCTCCTTGCCCTTGCCGTTCAAACGGCTCTCGCGAGGGTTCCACAACTCGGGCATACACGACAGTTTCGTGCTGAACTGGGCCATCGAGTTATTGAGCGTGATACGCCCCATAATCGGTGCCTTGCCCTTCTTGTCCAATCCGCTCTTTTTCAGGTAGAGCAACACCTTGAATTTTTCAATTTTCATAATGCCTATAAATTTTTTGTGCAAAAGTACATCCTTTATAAGCATTCTCTGTTACGCAAAACGCAGCATAATACGACATAAGAATCCGTGGTAACTATTTCCCCGTTTTTGGCCTTGTTACCTGTCCCTTCTTCGGTAACAGGTCGGTTAACAGTTTGGTAACTGATCCACTTCAATATTCATCTGTCCGTTACGTTTCAGCAAAAGTGCAAAATGTAGAAAACCTGCTCATTTTCAACCGCTTGCAGTGATTGTCTCTTATCGTTTCTCCTACCTGCTTTCCTGATAATTAGTCACTGCTTCCGTCATACCTTCGCCACCTTGCAACTGGCAGGAGGCACGGACATCTACACCGTGAGCAAGCTGCTTACCCACAGCAACCTTGCCACAACACAGGTGTATGCAGAGGTTGTCAACGAACTGAAACGTGACGCATCCGAACGCATTTCATTGAAGGATGATGCCAAGGAAACTGCCACTTCTGGAGAAGTACTGAACAAAGAAACACTTGCTCATTGATATTCTTGACGTTTAAACAAAATTTAAAAACTCACATGGAACAAAATGAAAGCAATCTCTCGTTCGACCAGCTGCCCAAGGCAGTCGGCGAACTCCTGACCAAGGTGGACTATGTGATTAGCCGCCTTGACGAGAAGAAGGAAGCGGACGGTTCATCCCCGACTCCGGATGATGACCAGATGATGACGATGGACGAAGCCTGTCAGTTCATTGGCAAGAAACGCTCCACGATGTATTCCCTCACCTCTGAGCGACGCATACCATACCGCAAGCGTGGCAACAAGCTCTACTTCTTCAAGAAGGAACTCATTGAGTGGATTCAGAGCGGAGGGGCATACGACAAGCCTTATACCCTCTCCGAGCAGGAACAGGCAGAGTTCGATGCCCATCTGGAGCAGATACGTAAGAAGAAACGGCACAAGCCAGCTACCATCCAACAAAATAAGTAAGAAGTTCATGGATAGAAATCAACTTGATACATTGGAACAGAAGGCAACTGATGCTGCCATCAGATGGGCTCAGTCTGGCTTCGGCTATTTTACGATGGAGCGTTCCGTTAACGGCTACATTGAAGCCCTTGGTGCCAATCGTGCCATAGGCGACGATACTGAAGCTATCCGTTTGGGCAGGGAAGCAGCAGCACTGCATATCAATATTTGTGCTATTCATGCACTCAACAAAAGCGAAGAGCTGCAACTTCATGAAGCGCTCATAAAGATTGCCAATGACCTTCCGTGTCAGAGCCGAGGAATGCGCAGATAAGTTTATTACTAACTTTTGGAGGTGGGACATGACAGTCCCACTTCCTCATTAAAACCACTTGTCATTATGCGATACGCCAATATCAGATACAGTACGCTTCTGAATGAAGCACAGTATGATTACCTGTCGGATGAATGCCAGGACATCAACCGTATGAAGTGTTTCAAGACCTTCATTCGCCTAACCCTCATGGAACAGACAACCGTGACTAAGACCCATTTTTCAGCTGTCCTACAGCCTGGGCAGTTCATGGCTTCAAAGGTTGAACTTTCCCTGATGTGGGGTTGCAACCGAAAGACTGCCACCCGAATCATCAGGGAGTTCAATCAGATGGGCATTCTCCGTTCTGAACCGTCAAACCGCACGACCATCCACACGCTGTTGTGTCTGTCAGTCTGGTTCACAGATCAGCGGACAATCAAGAATCCTTTCTTTGTCAGCACCCCTATGGTTAAGCCCATAGAGAAACCGACAAGACCGACTAACCATGTCCCACCTAAAAGTGGTGCTGAAACAGTTGAAGTCTGTAAGCCGACACCAACAGATTCAGGTGGGACATCTTCTGCCGATACAGGCGACGTGGCTAAGGTCATGTCGTCCGAATCTCTGGCAGAAGTGAAGAAGGAGCATTGCCTTACTCCTTCTCTTTCCCTACCATCTAATGATATTACACGCGAGCGCGTGAGTTCAGCCTGTCAGTCATCAAGCGAAACTGTTGCTGACGACCGACATTATCCAACAAGCAGCAATCTCCAGTCTGATGGTATGCGTGAAGAGGACAAACGACCTGCTGCCGTGGAAGATTCACAGCTGTCTTTTCGCCATCAAGATGAGAGCTTGCTCCCAGAGGTATCGACAGAAGGGAAAGGAATAGAGACATGAGCACAACGTGGCAGTTCGGAACGTGGCGCGGGGAGAAAAAGGCTTGCCTTGTTATAGCCCACTATAACTACACGCTCCGCTTTCGTAGTTGTGGGCTCTTCCGAGGGACTCATGGCTTTGCCCTGAGAACCCACAAGGCTCTGCCCTTGACCCGTTCAGGACGCTGCCCCGAAATCTCGCTCATGAGTTTCACCCCTGAGAACCCGGACCAAAGAGTGACCTTCTCTCTGGACGCTCCGCTCAGTGGCATCTGCCCCCAAGACCCCTGAGCAGGAAGTGACTCTCCCTGCACCCTCCAATCAAGGCTCCGCCCCGATACCCCGCTGACCAATTATACAGCAAATCCGCAAAAGCAGAATTATGGCAACAACAGCAAAAGCATCCGAGCACATCAAACCGTGCAACATCTCCCAGAGTGAGCGGCACAACAGGAGGGACGCAGACTACATCGCATCCCTCAATCCTGCCATGCTCTACATCCGCAAAGACCTGGCCCACCTGAATGAAGTGTATGTCGCACCTGACATGGAGGGTGTCAGCCTTCAGCAGTACTATGACGACATCCGTGTCATGGTGAAGCAGAAGACTGGCAGGGCGATGCAGGAGAAGGACGTGGAGTTTACGGACAAGAAAGGCAAGCAGCGTGTCCGTCAGGGGTGCAGCCCAATCCGTGAAGGGGTGGTGAACATCAAGCCCGACACGACGATGGAAGACCTTTTGCGCTATGCCGAAAGAGTGCATGAGAGGTGGGGCATCAGAGCCTTGCAGATACACATCCATAAGGACGAAGGGCATTATGAAGTGATGGAGCAGCGAGAGCAATGTCAAGCAAACTTGAACATTGCCGAGTCGCGACAGAACTCGGCGGAGCCAGCCACCGAAGACTCAGCATCATGGGAACCGAACTACCATGCTCATATCATCTGGGACTGGATGGACCACGACACAGGCAAGTCCTTCAAGTTGAATGCCGAGGACATGTCTGCCATCCAAGATTTGGTAGCTGATACATTGGACATGCAGCGAGGGCAGAGGAAGTCTGAGACGGGGATTGACCATCTGGAACGGAACGACTTCATCATCCTAAAGCAGGAAAGCAAGAAGAAACAGCTACAGGAAGAGGCGAAGAAAGCCATTGCAGCGAAGGAGGAAGCGAATGCAGAGGTCGAGGCGGCGAAAACGGAAGTGGCAGACTTGTGGAAGGAACACGACTATCTGACAAGTGCCAACCGCACGAAAGCAGAGCGCAGCAACCGCCTCGACCTTGACATCAGGAATAAGACGAACCGCTCCCAGGCACTTAATGATGCCATTGATGCCAAGAAACAGGAAGTTGCGGGACTGTCAGCGAAAGCTGACGAGAAGCTGAAGGACTTCTACACCATCAAGGAACGTGGCGACTGGAAAGACCCGATGTTCTTTGCCATGTCTGCATATATCTACCGCATTGACGAGGGTTTGCAGTTCTGCATCAAAGCCATTCAGGACTTTGCCTATTCAGGCTTCGGCGGTCGAGGCGGCAAGCATGGTGACATTTTCTGGGACAACGAGTCATACGCCATCAAACAATACCTAAAGATGTTTGCCGAACTTGCCAGTGCCACCTTGAAGCAGGTAGCGGACTGGTTTGTCTGGCTGGCAGGCACCTTGGGCAGGTTCAATGCCAACGAACTCAGACGTGCCGACCATGAAGTCCACGACATTGCCGATGGCAGATATGATGGGCGAATTCAGAAGTTCCAACAAGGGATATCGAGATAGGCAGCTGCTATATGATAGCAGTCCGATAAATTGGAGTTTAGCTTATCTGCTTATGTGCGAGCCTATAGCTTCCATTATCCGCATATCGGTAAATTTCTTCTTATATGGATCGAACTTCTGCTTTTTTACAGCATTAGGACTTATGCCTCGTGTCAGTCCTTGCTCTTTGAGGACAAAAGATAGTCTATACTGCTGTTGACTACTGTCTTTTCTAATGATATCGTTATTGACATAACATCCCGCTGGCATATAGAGTGTAGTTCTAATGGCTATGCTGTCTTGCTTGACCGTTGTACTGTCCACGCAGTTTTGTCCAGCAGCGAAACAAGGTATAAACAACAGGACGATTACTCCAAGAGATTTCTTTGATACGACCATATAAATTTATATTTTTATATTATTCTGTCTTAACAATACTCCTTGCCAGGTTCGCAACGGAACTTCAAGCCACGAATCTGCTTCATCATGTTGTGACCATAATTCAGTTTCGCCATCGCGTTGAGCCGTTTGAAATGCTTCAAACGCAGGGAATAGGTGTCGTCAAAATCCAGTCCGCTCTGCATGTTAAGTAGATGGCGAATGGTGAGACGCTGCCACATGGGGTCTCGTTTCTTCAGTTCCGGCAGATAGTCGGTGACTGCATCATCCACGTTTTTGATGCAACCCTCATCAACGGCAATCCCACACAATAGCGAGGTAATTGATTTCGAGACAGAAAACACCGTTGCCATCCTGTCAGCGGAAA